>Ga0114919_10003582_pt1 | contig 12503 bp, 9 predicted proteins | sample BlataG_FD_88682 | JGI IMG/M metagenome (GOLD analysis project Ga0114919, IMG submission 88682) | Deep subsurface microbial communities from Black Sea to uncover new lineages of life (NeLLi) - Black_00105 metaG | ecosystem: Environmental > Aquatic > Marine > Oceanic > Sediment | place: Atlantic... | reverse complement strand
GACAAACGGCCAATGTCTTGCCACTTGCGCCGACATAAATCCGCAAATCCGATTCGGCGACGATGTCGTAAGCAGAATTGCCTACGCCCAAAACGATGCAAAGCTGGCCGAACTGCACAAAATAATAATCGACTTCCTAAATGGACTCATTGCCCGCCTTTGCGAACAGGCCTCGGTCGAGCCAAACGACATATACGAAATCTGCGTTGTCGGCAATACGACGATGGGCCATATATTCCTCAAACTCCCAATCACGCAGCTTGGCCAGGCGCCTTATAAGGCCTTTTCTTTAGATGCCAATGACCTCTCTGCCGGCAAGCTCCCTCTGGGGATAAACCCCGCTGGCAATATCCACACGGTTGAGAATATAGCCGGCTTTGTCGGCGCAGATACTACAGCCGTTGCTCTGGCAGTCGACATAAATTCGGCTGAGGAAACGACCCTCGTGGTCGATATCGGCACTAATGGTGAGCTTGTGCTTGCCGCAGGCGAGAAGCTGTTTGCGGCAAGCTGTGCGGCCGGGCCGGCATTAGAAGGGGCACGAATTACCTGCGGCAGCAGGGCGGCCGAGGGCGCAATTGAGGCTGTCGTTGCGGGTGACGATGATATAGTTCTGGATGTGATAGGTAATTCTCCGCCTCGCTCTATATGCGGCAGCGGCTTGATTGACGTCGTGGCGGTGTTATTGGAGCTCGATATTATCGAGGCATCCGGGCGATTCGCCAACCCCGGCACGCTAAAAGGCAGCTTGCCGCCGGCTATCTTTTCAAGAATTGCTGAGCAAGATGCTCAGCCGGCTTTTGTGCTCGCCTCCGGTGAAGAAACCGGCGGACAAGAAGTATTCTTGACGCAGCAGGATATCCGACAGGTCCAGCTTGCAAAGGCCGCTATCAGGGCGGGTACAAAGCTATTGCAGAAGAAGGTCGGCCTTGCTGATTCTGATATAAAGCAGATTTTTTTGGCTGGTGCGTTTGGCAATTATATTCGAAAAGAAAGCGCTCTGCGTATAGGCCTTTTGCCCGATGTGCCGGCCGAGCGAATTCATTTTGTCGGCAACGCAGCCGCTTCGGGGGCGCAGATGATATTGACCAGTTCTCGCTTGCGAGAACTGGCTCGGGACTTGGCCCGCAGGATTGAATATGTCGAAATCGCCCGCGAAAAGGATTTCCCTGATGTTTTCGCAGAGTCGATGAAGTTTGAGACAGGAATGTAAAAAAGATGGTGCATAAGGGAAGAAAAGAGCGAATGTCGTACCTGTCCTTCAAATTGATGAATCTCATCTTTCGTGTGATGGACTTTGTATACCCATACATAGATAAACGCGTCCAAGAATTCGGGCTCCAGCCGGGTATGACCGTCGTGGACTACGGATGCGGCCCAGGCAGATACACAATTAGAATCGCAAAGCTAACAGGCGAACAAGGCAGGGTCTTTGCAGTGGATATTCACGAGCTGGCTATCGAAGCGGTTAAGAAAAAGATTGACCAATATGGATTAAAAAACGTTGTGCCGGTACTGGTAAAAGGATACGACAGCACGCTGCCTGACCAGATAGCAGACGTAGTATGTGCTATTGATATGTTTCACATTATCAAGAGCCACACAGAATTCCTGGCAGAGCTTAAAAGAATAACGAAAAATGAAGGCGTACTGGTAATTGACGATGGCCATCAACGACGGCGTGTTACCAGGAGCAGTATCCTCGAATCGGGTCATTGGGATATCTTCGAGGAAACCCGCGACCACTTAAAGTGCAGACCCAGGTTTGGCTAAATCAATGAGCTTTCCTTGCCAAATGTACCAGCGATACCTTGAGCCGGGATTTACCCCATTTGACCCGCTGGAGCTTGCCAAGCAGACAGAGGAGATTGTCTGTCGCGCCGATAGCCGAAAGTATACCAAGTTTTACTGTACGCGTGTGTACGGTGGAATAGCGACCGGCTATACTTGTGGCTGTTGCTTACGCTGTATTTTTTGCTGGGTGAATTGGAGCCGCGATTTTCCAGAAAAATATGGTGTCTTTCGTTCTCCGGCCGAGGCCTTCCACCAGCTTAGCCGCGTTGCGCGAAAGGCACGAGTTTCCCAACTACGCGTCTCCGGGGCCGAGCCAACCCTGGGTAAATCCCATCTTCTGGGTCTCCTGAAAAGAGTGGAGAACTCGCCATTTAGTTTGTTCATTCTCGAGACCAACGGCATACTCATTGGCGCCGATACCGACTACGCGCAGCAAATCGCTCGCTTCAAAAAAGTCCATACACGTCTCTCACTCAAGGCCGGAACACCTGAAGCCTTCACGAGAAAGACCGGGGCAAAACCGGAAACCTTTGAGCTGCCTTTTCAGGGCATTGTGAACCTATTGGAAGCAGGAGCAAGTTTTCACGTTGCCGCTATGAGCGCAGACCCCAGAATCGTTGACAAATATGAGCGTCAAAGCCTCATCGACCGGCTTGCGTCGATAGACCCGGCTCTGGTTAGGAATCTTGAAGAGGAAGTGGTTGACCCGTATCATACTGCGCTTGAAAGGCTGCAGCACGCCGGTGTCAGGCTAACGTGGGATGCCGGTTGATGCCCTTATTTCAGCCTGTTTTGGGTTTTGAGTGGCAAAATCCAAAATTAAAATGTAAAATGCAAAATTACAGTGCAAAATTCAAAAAGGTTTGGCGAGTGTAATGCTAAGCAGTCGAGTTTCAACTTTTATCTTTGTTCTTCCTATCTTTCTGGTGTCTCTAACTGTCCACGAATATGCGCACGGCTGGATGGCCTACAGATATGGTGACGATACAGCCAAGCGAATGGGCCGGCTGACCCTCAATCCTTTAGCGCATATCAGTCTCATAGGCACTATTATCTTACCGCTTATCGCACGTTTCGGCTGGGCCAAGCCGGTGCCTGTCAACTTTTCCATTCTCAGCAAGGGACAAATCTTTAAGGTCGCCGCTGCCGGTCCCGCTGCCAACATATTGTTGGCGCTGATTTTGACCGGCCTTTTCCACCTGCTAAGTCCGGCGCCAACGTCGCTATTGGGCTCTTTTGTATTGCTCGCTATATTTTTCAATCTTCTGTTAGCTGTTCTCAACCTGCTGCCCATCCCGCCGCTGGATGGTTCGAAAATGGTCGCCGCCCGCCTCAAATCCCCGGAGGCCATCAGGGCCTATAACAGATTTGCACAGTACGGCATATTTATTCTTATCGGCTTTTTGGTCCTTGGCGGCTTTGAGCTATTACTTCCCCTTGTCGGCCTGCTATACGCTCTACTCGGCCTGCCCTTGCCTTCGCTGTGAGTTGTACCGCCACCGCACCAACGCCCTCCCTGTCATCCTGAGCGCAGCCCACCCTTTCATGTCATCCTGAGCGGAGTCCACCCTTTCATGTCATCCTGAGCGGAGTCCGCCGCAGGCGGACGCAGCCGAAGGATCTGGCCCTCGAACATAATTCAACCCTCGCAACTTCCTCCCCCGTCATTCCTGCGCAGGCAGGAATCCATATTTAGCGGGGTTGTTGGTTCCCACGTGCCACGTAGGATTTCAGGGCAAATATTGCCAGGCCGTCCCGATTTACCGATTGTTTTTGGTCATGTTTTAAGTTCTTTCTTCACTTTGTATAGTCCGACAACGCCCTGAAACAATAAGAAAAATATTACAATTTGGAGAGACCACCCTAACAAACCAACTGCCGAGAAACCGAATCTTGTAAGGAAAACATTTACGCATATTGCCAATCCACAGTACAAAAGAAAAAATGCTAATCCCTTTATGAATTTGGTTGTGCTTAAAGCGGAAGCGAAACCATACAGTAATATAAGGGCTGGTAGGCATCCAGCAGTAAAACCGAGATTAAAGCCAAAGCTAAAACGGTGTAAAAAGTTGGGTTGCGGAAACAGCGGAAAGTCAGATAATAGGCCAGCAATCCATACCACGACAATTGCAACACAGGGAATTAAAAACAGAACAAGTGTGGTTATTCTGGCAATTTTAATTTGCGTTTCACTTTTCATAATTTCTGCCTTTCAAAACTGTCAATAGAGCACCGCACCATTTTAACGATTGGCTGTCGTAATTCAACTGAAAATGATTATTCGTGGTGTTTCCGCGCAATCCGTGAAATCCATGGCTAAAAGTCAATCAAATCCGCAGGCGAAATTAGCGGTTAGGGTATAGCGGATAGGGTATAGGGTGGATTCCTGCCTCCTTCGACTTCGCTCAGGACAAGTTTCGCAGGAATGACAACGAGCATCGAGCATCCAGCATCCAGTATCGAGCATCCAGTATCGAGTATCCGGTATCGAGTATCCGGCATCCAGCATCGGGCATCGAGTAAATTTCAATCATTTGCGCAGGTAGTCAGGATCAAAAATCGGGATTTTTGAAATTTTTTTAACTCCTTCAATATAAACGAGTTACGAGCGGCGAGAGACGAGAGACGGCTTATATTTTCGCATCAAAAGCGCAAGTTGAGCCAATTATAGAAGAGACAGTTGGCAGGGACCAGGGGCCAGTTGTCAGGGGGCAGGGCCCAGTTGTCAGAGGGCAGGACCCCGGTAAGATAGGATGAAATCATCTCACGGGGTAAAGGGGGTAGCGGGTAGCTTAAACCTGAAAGCTTAAAACCCAAATGCAAAAATCAAAATGCAAAAGGCAAAATTACAATTCAAAATGCAAAATCTGACCTTGTACAACTGCACCGAGTTCGCAATGCAAATAAGCAGTTCTTAAATCCCAATAATCAATAGTCAATAATCAATTATCAATCGTCCCCGGAGGGGATTATCGACGTTGTTATTCACATTCCAAACTGGCTAATCTGGCCAATTGTTTTACTCGTCCTTTTGTATCGGCGGCTCCGTTTCGGCTATGCCTTCAGAAGAATCCCGCTAACAAGAGGCAAATACGCGATAGTTGACCCGGACGACTACGAGCGTTTGAGCAGGTACAAATGGCTCGCTCAGCAAGGTCAGCGGACGTTTTATGCAATCCGACGAAGTCGCGTAGAAGAAAGTGGGCGGGGCGATGTGGTATGGATGCACCGAGTTATAATGCAGCCGGCTGAGGGAATGATGGTTGACCATATCAACCATAACGGCCTCGACAATAGAAAGGCGAATCTACGGCCAGCGACGCGGAGCGAGAACATGTGGAACAGGCGTAAGGCAGATAGGAAGAGCCGGTCAAGATATAAGGGTCTTTCACTGCATAACCGAAAGAAACGGTGGAGCGTGAGAATAAAGGTTAACGGCAGGTCGAAATTTCTTGGTTTTTTTGAAGATGAGGTTGAGGCGGCAAGGGCCTATGACAACGCAGCGCGGAAATTTCACGGGGAATTTGCAGTGTTGAATTTTCCGCAGAAACAGGGGCGTTCTATCTACTGTAAACCAGCAGATACACAATAAACCCGGCGTAGCCGGACAAAAGCACTATCGCTGAGAATCGGGTGATAACGCGCCTGCCGATGATTGCCAAAGCTGCAAAACCACCGCTTACGGCAATCATAATCCAATAGTCGACTCCTGCCAGCCGTTGTACTATTTCAAACGGCCTAATTACCCCCGCCGTGCCGACAACGAGCAGGGTGTTGAAGACGTTGGAGCCAACTAAATTGCCAATCGAAATATCGTGCTGGCCCTTGATGGCCGCAGCTACACAGGTTGCAAGCTCGGGAAGAGATGTTCCGATGGCGATAATGGTCAGGCCGATGACGGCCTTGCTCAAACCGATTCGGTCGCCTATAAAGACCGCTCCTCGAACGGTGATATCCGCGCCTAATGCCAAGCCAGCTAATCCGATAACAACGAACAGCACACTCCTTCTCGCGTCGCGCGTTTTAGAGGTTTCCTCGTTTTCTTGTGTGCCTGTGCGCTGGTGCTCTTCTTTTCGTGCCATAAACACCGTCAGCAAAATCAAGACCGCAAACACTGCCAGGAGCAAAACACCTTCTGCCCGTGATAAATCTAAATTGTGCAAAATAGGACATAACAGCAGGCCAACCAGTAGCATCACGGGTATCTGATACCGCAGGGTTTGCTTCTTGATGCTGAGCGGGCGAATAAGGGCTGCCAAACCGCCGACCAGTGCCAGATTGGCGATGTTTGAGCCGTAAACGTTGCCGATAGCCACATCGCCCTGGCCGCGGAGCGCTGCTGCGATACTTGCTGCGACCTCGGGGGCTGATGTCCCCATAGCAACCACCGTTAGCCCGATGACAAGTGGACTGACGCCAAGGTATTCAGCCAGTTTGACGGCTCCTGATACGAGCAGGTCGGCACACTTCCACAGTATCAACAATCCCCCAACCAAAAGTATAACAGCCCAGATTATGCTCATACACAATAGGATAACTCAAAGTCCAGAAGGATTCAAACAATTTGGTCCAGCTCGGACGAGCTTACACGTGCGCCTCTGATTGACGAAGAGTGGTTCCAAACGGCAATGCGGCCTGGACTAATTGCAGGTCTTTGAAATTGATGGCGAGAAGTTCTGGTTTACCCCGTTAGAAAGAAAGTAAAAGATACATAGCGAGGGCAGGACTTAACGTCCCCCATCGGCTTTCTAACGGGGTTCATTGATGATGTAACGCACGTAATTGCTCTGCTGCCGGGCGATTATTGAAAAGCTTAGCTAAGAAAAAAGGGCTGCAAACACTAAGCTTACAGCCCCTTGATTCAAATTCGATTATTTGTCCTTGGTGTGAACAACAATGTTTCCACCTTGCAACACACCGCCAGCACGATCAGTGGGGTCCCCTTCCTCACTAACGCCAGGAGCCCAGATCTTGATGTTGAAGGTGTCATTTATACCCGGCTCGCCTTCGTCAATACCTTTGACAAAGAACCAGTATCCGGGCTCATGGTTAACCAATGCCCAACCCTTGAATTGGACAATTTTTCTACCGGTGATTACAAGCTGCTCGATGGAGTAGCTTTTCAGATCGATATAACCGTCCGAATAGCGGAACTCGAGATGGCCTGTTGGGTTATCTTGTTTATACTTGGCGTTGAAGCCGAAGTTTGCTCTCACATTAGGATGCGTGTTCAGCCCGTCATATTCGGGCACGATCCAGCCGCCACCGGTAGCAAAACCACCTTCCGGATTGTAAACCACCAGTATTGCTGATGCGATAACCTCCGAACAGTCCAAAGTCATATCAATTTTGTAGATGGCAGGTTCCAGATCCAGGACGACTTGGGCGAGACCATCCTGCGAATTAGTGTCGGGGACGATAGTCCCAACACCTTCGGCTGTTAACATGAAGGTAAGCCTTGCGTTATCAATGTCGAGTACGTTGCCGCCAGTATCCCTGAGCGTAGCGATCAGATTTGCAGTTATCATAGGATTACCAGCTGTGGACAGTAGCGTGTCGCCATCGTACGTCACGGCTGCCACGGGGTCCTGAACAGTAATTACAACCTCATCGGGGTTCGAATCCAACTCCCCATCGTTAACCACTAACGTGATTACATAGTCCCCAGGACAGCCATCTGACAAGGTGACGGTCGGCGTTGGTCCATTTGCAGGGCTCTCGTCAAAAGGTCCGGTCCAAGTGTAGATTAACGGATCTCCGTCCGGATCACTGGAGTTTGTGCCATCCAGGGTCACCTTCGTTCGCTGGGTGCTATTGTATGCGCACATGAAAGACTGATCGGGTCCAGCATCAGCCACAGGAGGCATGTTAGCCGGTAGTTCTCGAAATACCCATATACCGACAGATGCGGAGTCTGTCTGGCCTTCACTGTCTGTCGCTATTACGGTAACCGTGTGGTGGCCTTCAGTGAGTTCCCCGGTTGCCAAGTCTAGAATCCTACCACTGCCTAGGGTGCCGTCAACATTCGAAGTCCATAGCAAGTTCTCTGCGAGTAGACGCCCATCTTCTCGATCTCGTGCATCTGCTTCAAAGAATACAAGCTGGCCACCAGTGAAAAGGGCGTTCTCCTCAGGCTTAATGATTGTGACATCAGGCACGTTGTCAGCTACTGAAAATACGCCATCCGATTCGTCGGCCGCAGTATTAAAAGCGTCACTTGCCACTATTCTTATGAGCCCATTATCGGTCCCTTCCAAGAGGCCTCTGTCGACCTGATAGTCCGTACTAGGCCAGTCGACAGTGAGCGTCTGCCAACTGTTGCCTGCGTCGGAACTATATAGGACTATGAACGTAAGGTCATCCCCGTCAGGGTCGCTCCCGGTCCACTCCAGTGTGACCTTTTCTCCACCAAGATTCTCACCGCCGTTTGGATAGAGTACCTGTACGGTTGGTGGATTACTACTTGCAGGCTGTGAGCTCAACAATACTCCATTATGATAGACAGTTGCCTGCGTGATAGTTGGATCAGCCAGAACAGGGATGATGAACGATCCTACGGCGGGGTCTTCCAGCCAGGAACTTGCCACGTATTCATTAGGCCTGAACGAAACGGTTGTGACTATATTCCCACCGCTGTCACTTAACTCAAGAACGTAGTCGCCTAAGGGCATCGTTGGCAAAAACGTCGGCGCGAAGACAACCGTAAAAGGCAAAAACTCGACTGTGTCGTGCTGAAAATCAACTTTCCCGCGCACCAAAAGATAATTCTGTGCCTCGTAACTCTCTAATGCACTTTGCCTCGTGGTTTCTTCACTCCACCTGTTATTGATAGCAATTCGGAGGCCATCATAAGTGAAATCAGAAATCCAAAGCGGTTGGCAATAGCTCATTAGTTCAAAGTTCTCACATGGGTCGACAACCTGCACTGTATGTGTGTCAAGTCCCCAAATAAGACGTTCTTGTCCCTCGTCCATAGGCCCAATGGTCGCGCGATCAAATCCATGGATCTGATGAATATATGGGAACTCAGGTGCTGACATAGAAGCGATTGAACCGCAAGGACCTCGTTTAAAGGTTTCACCTCTTATGGTTACTGTGCCAAAGTGGGCCTCGTTTGCAGCGTGGTGCCGCCCAAGACAATGGCCTATTTCGTGAGCGTGCACATTGCGCTCGGCCCCCATGTCGCCCGAGGCTACCGTGCCGGGAATGCCCTTGGCGAGCCCTCCCAAGTGGGGAGCATCTACAATCACCCCGTAATAGATACGATCGCAGTCGCCATACAATGCGCAATTGAGGAGTCTCCCCAACTCAAGCCGCAGATTTGTCCAAGACAAGTCTGGTTCTCCTGGATTAGGCAATAAGAAGGAACCCACTGTCCAATCTAGGTTGTCAATGGGGTAGATAGCTCTTAATCGCTGAGCTGACTCACTAAGTTGTTCAGTGGTAGGCGCGTGCGTGGTCAATTGCCCGTCGATCCATGGCACGCCGACGAACATGACTTTTGGCTCGTCAACTGGAGTGAACGTGACCTCAACAGTACCATCATACGGTGAACCACCTGGTTCCGCTGGTTCTTTGTACTCAAGCCCGCAATCAACCGCCTCAACACGGAGTTCTACGGTACCTTGGAGCCATGACTGAGGGAGCCTAAAATTAACACTGTCGTCCCAATTACCACGTCGGCCATCCACATCTGGTCCAGCCGATATGACCCCGCCGAGGTTCAATGCTGTTAGGGGGGACCGTGGGAGCTCAACACCTCCCCGGTAGCCACGGAGCCGAACCGAAACTTCAAGCGGCTCTTGTCCTTTGGTTTGTATATGCGCTCGGACGTAGGTGGTTTTGCCTTCGACTAGAGACACGCTGTTCTCCCAATTTTGGATGCACTGGTTAATCTCCATTCCTATCAGTTCGAGTTCTGGCTCTACAAGCGCGGAGTGGAGGCATTGAACACCAGTGCCCATCGGGCCGGAGAGAAGAGTGGGCGCACCACTTCCTGTGTACGCATAAACATACCCCGTCCCAGGCGTTGAGCTGCCATAGTATGCGCCAGCTTCTCCACCAATACCAAGATAAAGCACAGAGTCGCCATCAGCGAGCATAGAGATGATGCCGTCCGGACCTGTCCACACGTGGCTCCAGTTATGTGAGGTGTCTAGCCGCGCGAGCACACCATTATCGTACGATAGATAAAGGTACCCTTGGAACGGCTCCAGTTCCCACATATTCCCATCATAATAGCCAAGAACGTTGTACCAGCTAACTCCATTTGTGGAACGGTGAAGGCGACCTATGTACGCGGCACCGTAGAGCCCATTGTTGAACTCGGCAAAGTCGTAAATGCAACTCCCACCGAGATGGGCATCATAAAAGAAGCTGGTCCCGTCGAAGCGGCCGAATTTGTCATACCCGATGTCGCCAAGCTGGAGATAGCCGTAGCTCGACGGATACAGGGACCTGATTCCACTCCAACCCCCAACATTGCCCACCCATACAAAAGTGTTGTGGGGAGCGGAGGCCGCATCGTAGCGATATAGCTTACCGCCGTTCCAAGCAGTGCCGGCATAGAGATCACCATTCCATTCCTCGAGATCACAAACTTGGTCATCGAGATTATCTCCCATAAGCGTCCAGCTTGTGCCGCCCTCATAACGCCAGACTTTACCAATACCGGAGAGAGGGCTCGAGGTGGACATTGTCGCGGCGTAAAGATACCCGTCGAACTCGATAAGGTCCAGAACAGCGTAGCCCAATGAACCAGAAATCGCCGTCCATGTAGTGCCGTCATAAGCATACACCACGCCAGGGTTACTCGTCCCAGCGTAGAGAAGACCGTTTTCGACTGCCCTTACCGTAGATGCTGGAAGTAGAAGTCCAACTATGCCGACAACAATGCCCAATAGTAGTAGTTTTTTGATGATCATAACTTGTCCTCCTTATGAAAAAGCGTTCTGTTCCAACCGAATACACAGACAATTAGTATGGCCGAGCAATTATTTGGGACACTCGATAAATCGCACTCCACCTACGCCAATAACTATGTCAATGAAATGTTTGTCACCTTCCTTGACTTTGAGCCGGAAACAACCTTCAACATTCAGGGGGAACTTTTCCGCTCGAGCTTTACTGCGCTTTGCCAAACACATAAGGTAGCCTCCCGAAGCCAGCTCGAGCTTGTAAGCACCTTTTTCACCTACAACTGAACTATTTTGAACATAAGTGTAAAACACTTGCTTCGACATGCGGAATCTGGTCAGGCGTAAGACACCATTGCCAGCGTTAACGAGTTCAGCTTCTTCCAATAGCGATGAAAAGTCCTTTGCCTTAACGACCAGAACCATACCTTGCCTGAAAGGAATATCTGGAATGGAGGATACATCGCTTTTGACCATAACTCGGCCACAAATGTAAGCGTGTTTGGTACTCTGTTCATGTTCAGTTTGAAGGCTTGACCTTCCCATTGCCTCATTTGCGTCTTTGGTGTCCCGGCCAACTTCGGAAGGGTCGGAATCGCATGACAAGAGATACGAACATAGGAACAAAATGATAGACACACGTACAGGCACAATTAATTTCATTTGACGGTCCCCTCAGCCATATTTGACCTTCCGCAGAAAAAAATGATTCGCTGACAATATAAGCTGGGTCGGAGGGCCTCTAATGGTTAAATTTTCATAGGAACGTACCCAGAAATCTATCGCTACTATTGGCAGATTGCAGAATTTACCATACCCCCGTTTCACCCAATAGTTTCGCTCTTCGCGCATCGACAAGCACTCCTCTTCATGCACTCGGCCGACGGCGCAAAAACAACCGCCGGCTGCAAAGACAATAGGCTATTTTTCGCGGGGGGGGGGGGTAAGCCAACAATCCGCTGATACGAATTGTAAGTGATGCCTCCTCCCGCTCCTACATCCGCGAATGTCAGGCGGGTGCGGATAAGCCTTTCACCGCCAGACTTCGAAGCGGACAGCCAGTATTTAGGTCATAGGAAATCCTCTGTCAAGTAAATTCCGTTAATTTTTTTGAATTTCTTGTTTTTTTGTTTTTTGCAGTTTTTGCCAAACAGATGCAGGTAAATTAGTTGAAAAACGCTTTTTTTGAGCAATCAACCGCGATTATACAAACCGCCGTACTCATACCCTCGCCGCGAGGATAAGACCAACCACGCTGATGCGCTTATTTATTACGCAATAATATCCGAGCTGCTTGAGCAAGGCAAGCCCTTTGGCTATGACTTGGTCTCCAAATCACTCTCTACGGCAGTAACGTTTCGTGAACCAATTGTTTATTGCCAAGTGATTATTAACTATTGAAGGACAATTTGGAAAGCGAAGTGATGCCTATGATTGTGTAAAAGTTTTGTTAGAGAAACCATTTTTGGACAGCCCCCGACAACGGCATTCCGGGACAAGCCTCTATTCACAGTGCAGGAGGCACTTTTTTTGCGCACATTTTTGAATTTTGGGTTGTAATTTTGCTATTTGCTTTTTGATATTTGAATTTCTCTGCGAGCTCAGCGCCCTCTGCGGTAGAAACTATCCGCTGTCCGCTAAATCTTCCCTACAACCAGACAGGCATTATGTCCGCCAAAACCGAAAGAGTTGCTCATCGCGATATTGACCTTTGCCTGACGAGCTTCCAACGGGACATAGTCCATTTTAAGGTCGCAGCGCTCATCCTGGTTGTGGAGGTTGGCGGTGGGGGGG
>Ga0114919_10003581_pt1 | contig 12507 bp, 16 predicted proteins | sample BlataG_FD_88682 | JGI IMG/M metagenome (GOLD analysis project Ga0114919, IMG submission 88682) | Deep subsurface microbial communities from Black Sea to uncover new lineages of life (NeLLi) - Black_00105 metaG | ecosystem: Environmental > Aquatic > Marine > Oceanic > Sediment | place: Atlantic... | reverse complement strand
TTAAACATATTGATTAAACCGCCAAGAATATCTAACACCTTTAGGTCTGGTAGGGTTGACCCAACGTTGTATTCTTGATTATTGGTAATGGTTGTTGTTGCACCAAGTCGGAAGTCTGTATTTTGAATAATGTCTACATTGCCAATAACTCTATCTCTAGTAGCGGAATCTTCAAAAGATAAAAGTCCACTGAAAAATGAGAAGAAATAATTACCAGTATCGAGAAACATTTCACTGAAACTAAAGTAAATATCTACTGTTATTTCTGCATAACCTATTGGGGCAAACTGTTGGTTAACTCTTATAATACCTACTTGCTGAACATCTGCGGACTGCAATACATTGTTTGACTGGTCAATAAATCTTAATTCAGGTATCGTTATAAACCTAATCAACGTTTCTAGTTGATTTTGCGGGTTTGAATCATCTGGATTGAAAGTCCTAAAACGTAATGTAAAGCTACCATCAATACTGTAATTACCTGCATTAAGGCTTAATTGACCATTAGTTGGATCATACCTATTGCCAGCGTCTGAAACTTCTGAGTTATACTTAACAACAAAGCTCTGGTTTGATATACCAAACACACCAGTTGCTAGATTTTGAGCCGTTGTAAATTTGGCCTCCACGCTATTATCTTCAATATAGCTTTCAGGCTGCACAAACTCATCCCCTATAAATGGGATGTGAAGGCGCGAACCAATACCGGAGTTAAAGAATGAACTTGTAAGCGTATAACCTATGTCGTCAAAGGCTTTATTCAAAATAGCCCTTACAAACGGGCTTGGTCTAAAATCATCCTCTACATAACCCAAAGCACCGTTGATAGGTTGACCATAGCTTATCAATGGATATAGGTAGTCGAATTTCTCAGGAAACAACCAACTAGCATTTATGTACTCTTTACTCAGTACACTCATTTGGGTGTTAGCTGGCAAACCAGAGGCCGTACTACCATCAAGTAAAGTAAATGAACTTATAGCCTCATTACCATAGTCATAATCCCTTATTGATTTATCCTGTAACCTAATAAACCAATCGGCCGCATCACCTACAAAGGTTAGCTCATATTCATCCGGTGATTGCCTTTGTGAAACTAAATCGGCACTAACCCAACCCTTCGCAAAGGGCATACCGTTACTGGATATGGTCGCCTCTACCCGACCCTGTCGGCTTGTGTTGGCGTTGTAGATGTACTTTAATATGCGATTATTGTTAGTACTTGCTGGCACGTTAAATGTCTTGCTGAACGTACCGGAACGCTTTGTAATGTCGCTCAGGTCGCTTGCTGACTTAGTGAGTGCTAACGGGAAACTGTCGCTATCTTTTACCTCAATAGAACCCTGCTTTATGTTGTTCTCATATATGCTTAGTTCTATCATAACCTCTGATTGTGTATATCGTTCGCTAGCCTAAAGTTAATGTTAATCTCTACTGCATCCTGTTCAATTATGTTAGTGGTGCTATCGTCAATGGTTATGGGTATTAGCTGGCCATCCTCTTCTAAGAATGCTATTGGAGCGCCTACCATCTCCTCAAGCCATAGTGCCGTTTCATCGCTTACTAGTCCGGTAGTTGCGCTGTAAACTATGCTTACATCTCGGTATTGATACTGATTGCCTCGGTCGCTTACACTATATCCAGATTGTAGGTATTTTTGGTATATCGTGCTACTTACGCTTGCCTGCCTGTCTTTATCCTTAAGGGTAAAGCTATCAAACCCACCCCACCTATTTAAAAAGTGTATTCTCGTTCCACCGCATCCCGATACTATATTAAAGGTAAACAGTTCTGTTTGGCGTGTAGTTATTGGGCTAGCAAAGTTAGCAACATACACATGGTAGCTCGTTGCCCCTGCTGGTGGTGTTATGCCTGCGGCTGCCAAATTGGCAAGCCCAACACAAATATCATAACGCCCTGCTGTTCCAGTGTAGTCAATAAAGTTTGAGGTTATCAACCCTCCCGCGCTATTCTGCCATCCTATTACTATTCTGTTACTCGATGTGTCCTTAGCATACAGGCTTAAGGTATAACTTTCGTCTAAACGTATTGGTATTGGTCGTGGGCTATTGGTTAGGAATAGGTCATAAGTCCACGGGGAACCTGTCGGGGTCTGTGCAATCCTGCCAACCAACCCCGGACTGTTGTATGTTTGCCTTGCTGCATTAACTACTGTTTGTGGCCCTGCATATACACTTCCGCCCAATATCTCTAGTTTACCATTAACCTCAACTAATTCATTTACTATTACTGATGCGTAGGTATAGCTTGAGTTGGGAGCGGTGTATGCTGTTGCTGTTATGGCTGGTGTTTGTATATCATAGCTTACTTGGTCTCGCAACCATTCTTGTAGGTCTAAGTCAAATATTGCCGTACCGCTTAAGCTGCTTTGTATGCGCTGAGTAAAGGTGTTGCCCGCTAAGTCTACCGTCTGTAATTGTAGTTGCCTTACATTAGCTGCATTACTTGAAAAGCTCCACACGTGATGCGTGAATGTTTCCATTGGACTTATGGGCTGTGATATTAGGGTAGTACTCATTCTCTCATTATTATGTCGTCCAAAATGCGCTCAAAATCTTTGTTGATAGCCTCCAGTAAATCGGCTGTTACCTTTTTCTCTATTTCCTGCTCTGCAAACTTAAGCAGGTCAACAGGTGGTATGCCTCTTTTAAATATTGCTTCCCTTATGGCATATGCTGCGCTTACAACGCGCTTGTTATCGGTCTCTAGTCCTTTGGCTTTTACCCACTGTATTAGGTTGCGCAAAAATGAGCCATCTCCACCGCTTGGCCTACCAGCTTTCCTGCCTGTAACTATGTATTTAAAGTAGTTGGCTCCAAATACGTTAACCTCAATAAGTGCTGGCGTAAACTTAACTTCATACTCTATGCTATCCAATAAATTACCCGTAGCTACCTTGTTGTTGGCTTTTATCTCGGCTTTAAATATCTCAACGATAAAGCCGCCTACTTCCGTTAACTGGTCTTTGAGTTGGTTAAGTTCCATAATTGAAGGTTCCTGTAGTACAGTCGCCCCATATGGAGATGTCCACCTGTAAGGTGTATTTTAATAGTTGGTCTGTTCCGGCATTGAACCGATATGATCCGTCCGTAATTGGCTCTATTATCTTTATATCTGAATTGGTCTTTAATTGCCTTCTGACTTCCCGTAGATACTGCCATGCCAACAATTCAATATTACCTTGATAGCTTTGACTGTCATTCTGAGCTTTATCTAACCTCTGGTACTTGTCAAAAAAGTTGAGTGTGAACCTGTATGTTTTCATACTTCCAGTTACCTCAAAGTTTCTTAACGTTGGCGTGTTTTCGATAAGTAATGCTGGATAGTTCTTATCCCTGAATTGGCCTATTTCGGCATAGAACCCATACCTAAAGAAGTTGAGGCTGACAAAAGCATTTGCCACCTCCTCAAATTTATCTATTGCCGTTTCTATACTAGCCATTACTCAAAGATACTAAAATAATTATCCACTAGCTTTGTTGTTCCGTTAAAACGCATCATAGGCTGGCCTAACTGGTAGTTGTTGTACTCGTTTACCATACTAGGTATCTGGCTGTGCCAGTTCACCTTAGCACTGCTGTTCTCTAGTTTCCGCTGTATGTTTTTGCGAATGTATGAGTAATGGTGCATCATACACATGGACTTATCTATGCGCTTAAAATTACCAGACGGAGCAACGCCTCTGGTCGGGTCAACATTGACCGGAAAAGTACTACCAACAGCCTGTGCATTTGTTTTGCAAATGAATGGCACAAAATAGCTTTCAGGCGGTGTTATCTGATAGGTTGGGTGCTTATAATATGTGTACATATTGCAGGCACTGGTATCAAGGTCATTAGCTATTACATACTTCTTTGCAGCTTCAAATTGATGAGCATGATAGTACTCATCGCAATCCATAAATATGAAGTGGGTATGCCCGGTTTGTTTAGCTATATCAAAACCAAAACGCCTTTTGTTGCGCTCATTTACAGTTCCGCTTAAGTTTGGGTTTGGTACGTATTCTATTATCTGCACCTTACCGCCCTGTAATGATTCCATGTAACTGCGGATGTCGGGGTTTACCTCATCAAAGTTTGAACGTTCCTGCCATACAAGTATAAAACTGTCAACGTGTTCCTGTATTTGCTTCATGGAACCCGCTAACAGCTCTTCACCATCCCATACATTATAAATGGCTGCTAATTTCACACCTGCCCTCCCTTTTTTATTATCTCCTCTTTAAGGGCTTTGCCTGCTTTGCTGCGCTTTTTGCCGGGCTTTAATGCGTTGTACTTAGCAATAAGTTCATCCAGCTCAGTAGATACCGCTGGCTCAGTTTGTACCTCCTTTGGCGTTTGCTGCTTTTCGGTGTTATTGTTAATTATCTGCTCAGGGTAAATGTAGATAATGCCCCTGTAAGAACCACTGGCTTTGTCATTGTACTTCCACCCATAGCCATTAGGGTAGATACTATCCAAATGTTCTTTTATCCAGTCAAAGGTGTAATCCTGACCGCCATAACTGTCATAGCCAAAATCTTTGCCCGGCACTTTAAAGTCATGTATGGCAATCACTACGTCCTTAAAGTACTTGCCTATTGTTTTTAGCTCATCTATAAGTGGGGTTCCGTTCCAATGTGCATCGAGGTAAAAAAGTATGTTACGCTCTGCATCGCCAAGTACATTGAGCTTAAAATGTTCAATCATATTTGGGCTGCTACCGTGATACATCATCACATTGCTAATATCTGCTAGGTTTTGCTTTGCCTCGTTGTAAAACGATTCATTGACCTCACAGGTGTGAACAGATTTAACCATTGATGATAATTCCCTTGTGGTGTTGCCCTTGTAAGTTCCAGTTTCAAATACAAGGTTAATATCGTAATCGGCTATAAGTTTTGCGACCTCGTCCTTAATGTACTGGTCTCTACTAAATCCTTCCATAATATTCATTTTAGTAAACAATGTTTTTGCAAATTATCAAACCAGCCTCTAGACCTTATACCAGCCCAACCGTCTAAAGTTGCACCGTAGTCTAAGGCTATTTTATCATTCAAATATACGCTAAAATCCTTACCCATAAAACTACATCCATACAATACCACATGCTCCTCAATGGTATTTAGCTGTTTTAAGACTTTTGACCTGTCCGAAACATCCATTACGTAAGGGGTCTTAATGTACCTTATTTTGCTTTTCAATGCACCAGATAGATTGCTGAACCTGTTAGGGCTTATTATACACACTGGTTCACCATTAAGTAATTCACCGAATTTATAAGGGTCTCCTAATATTGAACCCCTAAACGCTTGATGGTCTACTAGCTGTCTGTTTATGTACTTTGATGGTAATGTAAATAGTTCTTTGTTACCTACGCGCCTGCCTATCTCACTTTCAAAGTCAATGACCCCAATGTAATCACTGGTTAGCCCGGTTTCTATTATTCCCCGCAACAACTCATATGCGTAGGGGTGTTGTTGTTGTTTTAGATACTTGGCTATTGTATCAGTCATTTGATTATTCAGCATAGCTATCTCCCCATCACCGAACCTAGTAACAGACAGGGCGGTGCGCTTTTTTATAGCACCCCTAATTAAGGCAGCTAGCTCAACATCATTTATAATACCCGAAGTTCTCATAATCTTCTTTAAACAGTTCTGTTATCAATTCCTTTGCCTTTGGGCAGGTGGTTATGTTCCTGTCGGGGTTGGTGTTTATAAATGGTAACTCCCTCTTTGGTATTTGAAGCTCATTACAAAACTTAGTAGTGTCTTGCATTAAGTCCTCTAGCCTGTATATTTTATCGCACCCCGCGCTGGCAAATGTTTGACTAGTGTAATTATTACCCAAGTGCTTCCATTCGCGTTTCATTAAGTCGTCAATCAGGTAATTAACGAACTTGTAAAATGTCATTTTTAAGACTGTAGCGCGTAATGGGTGGTTTGTCCGCCTTATATAGGTGTAGAGTGAATAAGTCCAGTTGTAAGGTTCCCTAACTACGCTAAAAGATAGTTTACCCTTTGATTCATCACATGCTAACACGTCTTTAGCACAGGCATGTACGCCCCCTAACTCAATACCGGGTGGCAATAACTTTCTAACGCTGTTACCGCCTGTTTTGTAAATGTGGACAAAAACATGCCTATCGGTTACATATGCCATCTAAATCTTTTTTGGTAAACTTAATTTTAACATCGTAATCTGGTACTTGGTACTCTGTTTCCTCACGTAAGTTTATAGGCTCATGTATTGGTATGCCAACAGAACTAAAGTAGTCTAAGAACTTTATACCGTCTCCAGCTACGTTGTTTGTGAACTCCACCCATTCACAAGGAACCCCATAAGCATGTGCTGCAACTATGCCGTGAAGTGAACTACTTATACAGTACTCACATGACAATATGTCCTTAACAACATCTTTGGGGTGTTTGCACAGGTCAATAACCAATACATCCTCATGATCCATGTACCTTGTAGTAACGCCCAAATAATCTACCACATGCGGTATAACGCCTAGCCTGTACTTTTTGTCACTTGACATTGGCCACATTTCAGGCAATAGGCTAACAGGGTCTCCTAATATACCCACATTATTTCCACTTGCCTCAGCTATCTTTTTACTATATGCACCCCTTATCATGGGTATTGACTTGCATTTAGGTATAAGGTCTGACTTATAAGCAACACCAGCACCGCATATGATAGTATGCTCATCGGCATGGTTGGCTATTGAACCCACCAGCATAATGTTACTTTCCGGTTCCTTTGGGTCATAATCATCTATTTCTCCAAATAACCAACTTGCCATTATGCGGCTCAATCTATCCCCAAAATTGGAACTTCTATGCCAGTGCAGCTTCATAGTAATTACTTGATTCTTGATGCCCACGTGTGGTTTTCCCATACTTTCTTGTACCCGTTTTGGGCTATCATTCTTCTTTCGTCCGGCCTTTGCTTCCAGTAGGCTATCTTTTCCTTTAGCTCTGCAATACTACTAAAGGTATCTAAATCAACACCCACCTCAAAGTCTTTTTCAATTCCCTTGTAATGGTGTGATAAGCAAAAAGCACCGCAGGCCATTATCCTAAATAGCCTGTCTGATGTGTACCTATCGTAATCAAAATGGGATAAGTTTATGGCTATTTCACAACCCCCATAAATTGCAGCTTCTTTTTGTGGGTTGCTGTTTAGGTTCTCAGCATTTAACCAGCCAGAACCATATACACTAAAATCAATACTTGGGTCATGTGTTAGATTTCTCACCATATCTGATCTGAACTCAGATAGGGGAAACTGGTTCCGGTAATTGTTACCCATAAACACCACACCACACTTTATTGATTCGCCATTAATGTTGTAAATAGGCTCCTCAAACCCTATATTAAGGAATGAGGCACGTAGTCCTTTCGATCTAAACACATTAACATCATGTTCATTACTGAACAGGGTTGCATCGAAATAAGGTGCAAGCGATTCATACCATGCTGGTATCGGGTGCCTAACATCGCCAGTCCAGTTATACTTTTTGCCGGGTATTGCCTGTAATGTTGCTGGTGTTACAAGCCCTTCCCGCTGTAGCTGCATAAAGGTAAGTTCGGGCTGTAAGCTTTTAGCCGCATCCAGTATTATCCGGTTAAGACGTACAGTGTCATTCTGATAGTCAGTCCAATCTATTTGGACAAAGTCCGTAGAAATGTATTGCAGTGCTTTTGTTTGGCTGGTCTGGTGCTTGCCTAGTGATATTTGCAGTACTCTCATAGGTAACATGGTTCTGGTAAGTAATATTCACCCTTAATTGTCTGCTCTATGGTGTAATTCCTGTAGCCTGACTGGTGAAGGTGTATAACGTGTATTGATTTACATGGGTTGGTTACTTGATAACCGCTGTCTAGTATTTCTTTGGCTATCCGGTTATCACATCCCGGTACACCGGGGCTATAATCACCAATGTTAACGCTCACTGGCTGCCTGAATATCCAAGCATCCTGACTATCCCTGTGGTGAAATGGAACAAGCCTATCGCCCATCTTATCATACCTCGATATGGCATAGCATTGCTTGGTCTTTATATCCTTGCATAATCCTAAGGTAGAATCAAAGTAAACATCAGTGTTTGCGAGAATAAGTATACCCTCACCCTGTCCGGCAGCTATCATTTCCCTAAAGGTTGCCCTTTTGCCCGTAAGCACAACCTCTGCCCCGCTAAATGGTGGCTTATGCTCTGCAATAAGTATGACCCTATCTATTAACGGGTTGTTAATATTGTGCAGTACGGCCTGTATGTACTCGTTTGCTCTATCTGGAATTGGGCTATTAAACCACGGCTGAACTAACGTTATCATTCGTTGTCTATTTGTTTTAGTTTACGCTGTGCCCATGCTACGCCTTCATCACCGCCCCAAGCTAACCACATAAGCCTTCCGCATCCATCGCCTAATTGCCTTTTACTGTTCTGTCTATGACGTTCAAAGGCTGCCATACGTGCGATAGTGTTACGGCTTAAGGGTTCCCTGTTGGCTAGCTGGTTAGCCCTTATCTTACCTACTGCTGTTCCGCATCCTCCCCATCCGTTTTCCTCAACATAACGTAGGGCTATTTTAGCGTTCTCGGTAGCCGCCTGTGGGTAATCGTTGTATGTCATTTCAGTTGAAGGTTTAAGTCAAACAATGCGTTAACCCAATCATCACTACCCTTATCTGATTTTATGGCCTTATCCTTAAGGCTCTGTATTTGCGGGAAGTTGGGTCTTTTTGCAACGGTCGGGAAGTTTGCCCTTTTCAAAATATCGGTTGCGTTTTGCTCTACAAAACTACGCTTCTCCTTAAATATGGCTTCCTGCTGTTGCCTGTCATTTTCCATGCTCTGCTTAAAGTAGATGGCCGTTTTAAGCTCCACCTCATAGTGCAGTAGTTCAAGTTTCTTTACATACAACTGGCTACCAGTATAGCTGTCCACTTCTTTTTTTAGTTCACCTACTAATCCCTTAAGTAGTTCTATTCTTGTGTCAGCATGTTCTATCCTGCTTATCCAATCCTGCTCCATTGTTTTGGGTTTCTTTTATGTATTGAAATTAAAGATGTATCTACGTTCGGTCTTATGCCTAACCTTTGGCTGTCGTAATGAAAGAAAGAATCACTGAACTTACCGGGCTGCATAGGTTCAATTCTAAAGTGTACTAACTCTAATAACCTACGGCTATAAAGACTACACCCCAAAGAGGGAATACCGCTCCTTAAAGTGCCATTCATGTACTCATACATCATGTGAGGGGGCATAACGTCATAACGCTGGTAATCGTAAAACCTTTGTGCAACCTGTACCCCCAAGCTAGTGCTATCACCTTCCTTCAAAAAGTATGGCACATTGATGTTATCGACCCTGTGAGCTATTAGCCTTTCTATAATATCCGGTACACAAAAGTTATCGCACTCCAAGCTAAATAAGTAGTCATATCCGCCCTCAAGCATCCGTTTGCGTATCATGTTCTGACACTTAGCAATGTACAATTCAGGCCGTCCGTATGGCTCTATATGGTCAACCTCAAAGCCCTTACTACGTACATAGTTAGCGAACCTATCTCCCTTGCTGTTATCTACTAGATAAATGTCAAGCCCCTGCCAAGTTAATGAGCGCACATAGTCAAGCCATTCATCAATAATGTAGGCTTTATTTATGCTTATTGGGCTACCTAGTAATACTCTCATTTGCGTTTCATTTCAAGCAACTTACCGTAGTTAATGTCTGTAAGGTACTGGATTCTATTGTGAATGTAGCTATGTAGTATGTATGCAAAAACTTCATGCGCTGGCTTTTCCTTTACTAGGTGGTCTGTTTCGATTCCGCTGCTGGCCGATCGTAGGCTGTTGTACCATCCGAAGGCTGATGCTTGTTTTTCTTTGGCCATTTCCGCTGCTTTTTTGTGCTCAGGGGTTCGGTAGTCTGAGCTTGCTGGCTTAATAAACTTTTCGTATAACCAACCATTGTACTGGTTAAAAAAAAATAGGCTGAAAATGCGTCACCCGCATCTAACTCTAAAAACTTCTTTGCCCTTTGTTCTACGCTTTCAGGGTTGGGTTCCTTGTAAATATAGGCCAATATGTAAGGCATCATCTTATAATTGCCCTTCATTAGCTCCTGTAACCTCATGCCTTCCAATGTATCACCAAAGCTCATTTGACCAAACACCACACTAAAATGATTGCCGTCATTGTCGAACCCATCCAGTGGTAAAGGTGGGTGGTAGTACACGCCATCTAATTCAAAAAAAGCTGGTGCAACTGTGGGCTTAGGTATGTTTATTGATTCGCCTATCAACTCTAATAGCCCTACCTTCTGGCTGGCTGTCATTTCGTCAACATTGGCATCACTAACCTCTTTGATTATCTGGTCACATGTTTCGGGATGTTCTACATATATTTCTGTTGTAGTTCCCTCAGTGGGCAGCTTACCAAACAACTGCATTAGGTTGATATACTGCCGTAACTTTAGTCTCATATTGCCTATTAGGTTATTACAAATATACTAAATTCCTGAGAATACGGATAGTGAATATTCATTACACTCAAACCACATCCGCATCATGAGCGCATCCGCATAATCCGGTGAACGACCTAGTTGTTCCTTTTGGCTGTCTTTGCTATTGACGGTTAACTTGGTGTCCTTGTCAACATTGCCCCGCTCAATAACTTGAAGCTCCTGCACTATCGTTTCCTGGGACTGGCTAACGGCTATGTATATTTCACCCTTATTGACCTTGTCGGCTAGCCTGTAATAGCATTCGGCTTTAATATTTTGATAGTTACCCTTACTCCTTGCATTGGCAATAAACCCCTTACACCTAAGAATATCCTTAACGCCACCACCAATACCATCCTCATCTACAATAGTGTTGCTCATTGTTACATTGTGCTCATTAGCTAGCCCCCTTATTAATTCCGCACTTTCTGTTATTGAGCTGGTATTTAATGTTACAATGTTTTCTACCCTGTAACCATTCCATAGCATTACTACGGTCTTATCTTTGCCGAATCGCGCTATATCTGCCGTTATCTTTTTGTCCCCTGCGCTTACATGCTGATTAGTGAATAGATCAACGCAACTATCAAAGTCCATTAGTCGCGATGGGTTATCATCATAATCCCAGTTACCGTGTAATAGGCGTTCCCTTATGGCTGGGTCAACAATACCTTGAAGCGTGGTTATGTACTCAGGAGGAAGATTGTTTATGTTGTCGGTTGCCAATGCCCTTATAAACTTTCTGTTGTCTGGTAATGTGCCATCCGCATGTGGCTTATAGAATGACATGTACACCCAATTTTTTGCGGGGTTGCAGGTGTAAAATACCTTCCTTGTCAGGTTGTTTTCCTTAAGTTGATACCTTACCCTAGTATTAACTATTTGCCGCGCCTTATCTGTTACTTGGTTCGCTTCATCAATAAAAGCACCTGTTATTTCCAAACTACCTAGCTCATCAAAATTAGGGTCACTTGGATAGGCAAATAAGTCTTTGAGGTATACCTCACTTCCATTGTAGAACTTAATTATACTGTACTGTGAATTGTAATTGTAGACATCCGATGGTATGCCCTGCATCCGTAACACTTCCCAAAATGTATTGAGGGTTGTTTCCTTTAGAGTTTTCAGCTTTGCCCGTCCTATCATCCATCTAGTGCCGGGGTATTTTAAACAGTTCTTAATTATCCAAAAGCACCCAATCAATGACTTACCACCACCAGCACCCCCACCGTATAGAATCTCATTGGTAGTGCCATCCTCAAGGTATGACATTGCTAGTGATTGCTTTTGTGTTAGTATCATTTGGAAGTCCAAGGCTTGTTTTTACTGTTTTTGGTCTCGAAAATTACGGGGTTTATAGACCTGAAACACCAGTAAATACGTTTTTAGCTTTTTTGGAAGTCTAACTACGTTTCTCTTCCCAGTTTATAGTAATGCTACCGGATTGTTCATTGTGCTGCATACTTAATGCCCTTCGCTCGTCTGAATCACATATAAGTTTATACAGTGCCAACTGCAATGCTGCTGACTGGCTCTTATACCACTTACTACGCATGCTAGACTTGACTTCTATGCGGTTCTTATTCAATGCCTCGTCAATCTCTTTACGGTCGTTCGTTTCGTTCGGGAAACGTTCGTAAAACACCGTCTTACCGCAAGGTATAAAGGCTACTACATCCTCAATAAAGAATAGTTTGTTTTTCTCTATTGCTTCTAAGGCTTGTTTCTTTAGTTCACTTGTCTTGTATGCCATTGTTATTAATTTGAGCGTCTAGGTCAGAATCGAACTGCCCTCTATATACTGGAAGTACATCGCATCGCCACTATGCTTTAAACGCTTGTTGCCTTTGGATATGGTTTAGCTAATGATTTGCATAAAGGTACTAAAGATTTATCTAATGGGTATATGTACTTGTGTTTATTAGTATTAGTTACCCTCTCTAATCCGTCATCATAATTTTTTATTTTTCCTTGTTCTTTCATTTTTGCT
>Ga0114919_10003580_pt1 | contig 12508 bp, 10 predicted proteins | sample BlataG_FD_88682 | JGI IMG/M metagenome (GOLD analysis project Ga0114919, IMG submission 88682) | Deep subsurface microbial communities from Black Sea to uncover new lineages of life (NeLLi) - Black_00105 metaG | ecosystem: Environmental > Aquatic > Marine > Oceanic > Sediment | place: Atlantic... | reverse complement strand
TCGGGCAGGAGGAGCACGAGGGCCTTTCCGCCCCCTTCGACGAACCGCTCGATGATCGCCACCTCCCGCCGGCGCAGGCCCATTCCCGGTCCGAGCACCACGACGTCGGCTCGATCAAGATCGTCCGATGTGAGCTCCACATACCTTTTCAGCTCGAGCGCTATGTCAGTATCCGCTCCCTCGGGCCTCAGCGCCTGCTCTATATAGAGGGCTCTCTCGTCTGCGACGAGCAGGACCGGGACCCTCTCCACAACCCTGAGCACGAAGAACCGCCTGTCATCCGCCCGCAGCCGGTCGGAACGCTTCCTCACCTCTCCCCTCAGCCACCCGCTCCTCTCGACCGGAAAGGAGAATTCGGCCCGCTCGAGGCGTGACGGTCCTATCTCGAGTTCCTTCTCCAGTATCCTTCTCCCGTCGAGATGTAGTTCGACAGGGAAACGCGCATCTCCTCCGGAGCTCGCGAACGATAGGCGAATCGTCGCGATCTCGCCCCTGTGCAGCGTCACTCCGGGCGCCCTGACGCGCTCGATCGCCGCATTCCGTGGGGGCTCCTCGCCGACCTGCACGAGGTATGCCCTGACGGGAATGGGGCTGTGCTTTTCGGGTGCTGCCGGGCCGCCCGTGGTCCGCGGAAGGGGCTCCGCCACCTTTGTCCCCGCCAGGGAAGAGCGCTGAAAATCGGAGACAATGTAGAGCTCGCGGCTCTCCCTCCTGCTCTCCCGAAGCGCATCGAGCCCCGCCCGGACCGCCTGGCGGAGATCGGTGGTCCCATACGAGAGCGGCGCTTCGTCCAGGAAGAGACCGATCGCCCTCTCGTCCCCTCCCCCCCGATATAGACGCTCCTGCCCCGAGTCGAAGAGAATGAGCGTGACCTCGTCCTCGGGCGCGAATCGCTCCAGTATCTCTCGAACCCTCCCCTTTGCCGCCTCGAAGAGGGTCCCCTCGTCCGCCTCGACGCCCATGCTGTAGCTCCGGTCGAGGAGTATGCATCCCGCTCTCGATCCGCCGCCGGGAAAGAGAGAGGCTAGATCTCCCTTTACGACGGGCCGCGCGAAGGCGAGCGCAAGGAGCGCGACCCCCGCCATCCTCAGGAGCATGAGGAGGATCCTCCGAAGGCTCACCCTCTTCATGCTTCGCCTGTCGGACGTCCTCAGAAAACGAAGGCTGCTGAAATAGAACACCGGCACGCGCCGCCGGCTCAGCATGTGGACGACGAGCGGGATCGTCACCGCAGCGAGGGCGGCGAGAAACAATGGATTGAGAAAACTCATGATCGCTCCACGTAGGCGGCGCACTCCCCGCCTCGATGAACTGCTGTGTCCCGGGTTAAGATTACCGCAGCCGCCGTCTCTTGTTAAGATACGAAACGAGGGCCTGATCGAAAGGCGTTTCGGTCGTCACGGGGTTGTAATCGATCGCGTTTTCCTTGCATTCCCGCTCGAGTCCCGATATCCATTCCTTTACGTTCTTCCGGTATTCGCCGCCGATAAACCAGGGGCGCGTGCGCAGCCGCTCGCCCGTCTCCTTGTCGATGAACTGTATCTCCCCCGGAAAGTCGAGCGTTAGCTCGGTCGGATCGAGCACGTGAAAAACGACCACCTCGTGCCCCCTGTGCCGGAAGTGCTTCAGCCCCTCCATCACATCGAGCGGATCGTCGAGCAGATCGCTGAATAGTATGATCAGTCCGCGCCTCTTGACCCGCTCGGCCATCTCGTGCAGCGCATTGCCGATCGAGGTCCTCTCGCCCGGCTCGATCCGCTCGAGCTCTCCGAGCAGGCAGAGAAGATGTTTCCTGGCCGACCGGTGCGGCAGGATCGTCCGTATTCTCTCGTCGAACACGACGAGACCGACCGCGTCGCGCTGCGTGATCATCAGATAACCGAGAGCGGCGCCGAGGAGCGTTGTATATCTGAGCTTGGTCACCTCGCCGCTTCCGTAATCCATAGACGAGCTCCTGTCCAGTAGCAGCGTCGCGCGAAGGTTCGTCTCGTCCTCGAACATCTTGACGTAGTACCGGTCGGTCTTCGCGTAGATCTTCCAGTCGACGTTCCTCGTGGATTCGCCTGCGTTGTACTGCCGGTACTCGGCGAACTCGACACTGAACCCGTGGTAGGGGCTCCTGTGCAGCCCCGCTATGAATCCCTCCACTATGAGCCTCGCGCGGAGCTCCATGTTGGCGAGGCGGCTCACGATGTCCGGCCGCAGGAATTCGGTCAGCTTCGTTTCCCTCGGTGTCATGATTCTTCCCACAAGAGGCCCCTGCACGCGCACGGCGGTTCGGCCGTGTACGGCGCCTCCCGGTATGCTAGGATGAGATGGTATCGAGCAGCCTGCCGATCAGGTCGTCCGTAGAGACGCCGTCCGCCTCCGCATGGAAATTGGTCACGAGGCGGTGTCTCAGCACGGGCAGGGCGATCTCCCTGACGTCCTCGATGCCGGGTGTCGTCCTCCCGGCCATGAGCGCAATGGTTTTCGCCCCGAGAATCAGGTACTGCCCGGCCCTCGGGCCCGCTCCCCACGAGAGATACTGCCCGATACCGGGAAGCCCCGTGTCCCTGCTCGCTCGTATCAGGCGGACCGCATACTGCAGGACCCGCTCGGAAACGGGCACGCTCCTGATGAGTTTCTGTATCTCGATGATCTCCGCTCCGTTGAGAACGGGGTCCGGCGTCTCTGGCTCGATCGATGTCGTGGTGTCGATGATGCGGAATTCCTCCAGCTCGGACGGGTAATCGACCCGTATGTCGAACATGAAACGGTCGAGTTGAGCCTCGGGCAGTGGATAGGTCCCCTCCAGCTCGATCGGGTTCTGTGTCGCGAGCACGAAGAAGGGCTTCTCGATTTCGTATGTGTTTCCGGCGGCGGTGACCCGGTATTCCTGCATCGCCTGCAGGAGGGCCGACTGCGTCTTCGGCGGGGTGCGGTTTATCTCGTCGGCGAGGACCACATTGGCGAAAACGGGGCCCTCTATGAAACGGAACACACGCTGCCCCGTCGATGCATCCTGTTCGAGCACCTCGGTGCCTGTTATGTCGCTCGGCATCAGGTCCGGGGTGAACTGTATCCGGGAGAACCTCAGGTTTATGCAGCGTGCGACGGTCGAGACGAGAAGCGTCTTGGCGAGCCCCGGCACGCCGACTAGCAGACAGTGCCCTCCGGCGAAGAGTGCGGTGAGGAGCTGCCCGACCACCCGCTCCTGCCCTATGATGACACGGGCGATCTCCGAGCTGAGTCTCTCGTTCGCTTCCTCAAACCGGCGGAGCATGTCCCGCTCGTTCGTTTCGTTCATGTCCACTAACTCCTTTGTCGGCCTGCGGGATGAATCCCGCAGAGAGCGGCTCCCCTCCGTCAGGGGAAACGCGCCCGAGAGGAATCAGTCTTCCTGCGTCCCCTTCAGATGCTTGTCGAGAAAATCGAGAATCGCCCTGTACCCCTCGATCCGGTTCTCCTTCTTGACGAATCCGTGGCCCTCGTCCTCGAACACCATGTACTCGACCGGCACGCCGTTAGCCCTGACGGCAGCGACGATCTCGTCCGACTCCACCTGGAGAACCCGCGGATCGTTCGCTCCCTGGAGCACCATGAGCGGCCGCCCGATCTTGTCCGCATGGAAGAGGGGTGAAATGCTGCGGAGATAATCCTCGTCCGTCTCCGGGTTCCCGAGCTCGGCGTAGAGCGCCTCCCGGAATGATTCCCACCAGGGCGGCATGCTTTTCAGCGTCCTGACCCAGTTCGAGATGCCGAAGAGGTCAACCCCGGCGGCGAACTCCTCCGGCCGGAATGCGAGTGCTGCTAGCACCATGTATCCGCCGTAGCTGGCCCCGGCGATACCGATTTTTTCCCCGTCGATGCAGCCGGTTGCGGCCAGGAACTTCTTCGCCTCGACGCAGTCGTCGAGATCGCCCTTGCCGTGGTTCAGGTCGTCGAGCTTGAAGAAGGTCTTGCCGTAGCCGCTGCTCCCCCTGTTGTTGACGGCGATCACGGCGTAGCCGTGATTGACGAGGTACTGTATGAAGGAGCTGTACCCGACCCTCGCCTGGCCTCCCGGCCCGCCGTGGACCCACACGAGCGCCGGAACCGGATCTTTCTTGCACGCGCCGTGCGGCTTGTAGAAAACCGCCGGGATCTCGAGGCCGTCGAACGATTCATACCGTATCACCTTCGCGTCGACGAGGTCTCTCCGGTCGATCTCCGGGTTGAGCGAGTCGGTGAGCTTGCTGTACGTTCCGGTCCTGAAATCGAAGACGTAGAGATCGTTCGGCGAGCGCGATCCGTTCACGTAGAACCGCATCAGGTTCTCGCTCTTCGATATCTTGACCGAGGTGATGACGCCTTCCGGCATATCGGGAAGATCGACGAGCTCGCCGGTCACGAGGTCGTGAATTCTCATCTCGGTTCTTGCGTCCTCGTTTATCGCTGTGATCCTGTACCTTCCGTTCCATGAGATATAGGAATAGCTGATATCCCAGTCCGCGGTCTCGATCGTCTCGACCGTGCCGCTCGCGAGATCATAGGCATTGAGGTATATGAACTCGCTGCCCTCGTCGGTGAGGAAATGGAGCTTCTTGGAATCGACGGTGAATTCCACCGGCATGTAATTGATCTCGCCCTCGTGCGGGGTCAGGTGCTTCAGCTTGTCCTTCTTTCTGTCGTACAGGTACATGTCGGAGTTGTGCTCCGTTATCGTCTTCGACAGGACGATGTAACGCTTGTCGCACGATATCTTCCCGATCGAGTAACCCTCGTTGTTCTGGAAGACGAGCTCCGGCGTGAAAATCTCTATGTCCATCTCGTAGAGATCGATGAATCTCGAATCCCTCTTGTTGCATCCGAAGAAGAAGCTCTTCCCGTCCCTGCTCCACGAATGGAAGGTGGAGCGCGCCTCGTCGTACGGAGTCAGGTCCTTCTGTTTGCCGTCCAGCCCTATGACGTATATGTGATATATCTCGTTGCCGGCCGTATCGCTCATATAGAGCATGCGGTCGTCCGCAGGGAAGAAGCTCACCGCAAAGATCGAATTCTCGGTCGAATGGGTGACCCGCGTTGCCGTGCCCCCCGTCACGGGGATCGTATAGGCGTTGTATATGCCTGTCTTGTTGCTCGTGAACAGCATTTTCGACTCGTCGAAGGAGAAGGACCCCCCGAATATCGACACTGTATTGAGGAACTGTTCGATCGTATATTGCTCCACCTGCCTCCTGCCGCATCCCGGCATGATCATGGCAACGAGGACGAAGATCGCAAGAACCGCCTTCCCTTTCATGAGCTCTCCCCTGTTCTCTTATCTGTTTTTGATCGTCGCTGCCGGCGGCGTCACCGGCATCGCGACATCTTCCTTCGACGATAGGACATACCGATTCCCCGCGCCGTATTTTCCCCTGATGGCAGGACATACCGCTCCGACGCGCGGTCAGACCATGATTCCCTTATATGAAGTTATACGTAAAATATCATATATGTTCCATTCTTTTCTCTTCGCCTACCGGCCCCCCACTCCTTTCGCCTTGACCGGCCGGAGAGCACCCTGTTATTGCTGATGATGCCGGGCGAAAGGAATGATTTCATGAGGAACAAGGAGATAGGGGCTCTCTTCGACGAGATCGCCGACATCCTCGAGCTGAGAGGCGAGAACCGCTTCCGCATAAATGCATACCGGAGGGGCGCGCAGAGCCTCACACGGGCCTTGCGGGACATCGATGAGCTCGCCCACGACGACGCGCTCACCGCCATCCCTGGTATCGGCAGGGATCTCTCGGCTAAGATAATGGAATACATCGAGACCGGAACAATCCGGTATCTCGACGAGCTGCGTGAGGAGACCCCCGATGTGCTCCTCGAGATGCTGCGCATTCCCGGCGTAGGGCCGAAGACCTCTCGCCTCATATACGAGGAACTGGGAGTGAAGAGCCTCGAGGATCTCGCACTCGCCGCGAGAGAGCACCGCCTCCAGCTCCTACCCAAGATCAGGGAGAAGACCGAGGAGAATATCCTGAAGGGTATCGAGTTTCTCGAGCGTTCGGGTGGCCGCATCCCGCTCGGCACGGCCTACCCTCTCGCCTCACGCATCGTCTCATCCCTCTCGGAGCTCGAGGTAGTCGTTGAGGCATCATTCGCGGGCAGCCTCCGGCGGATGCGCGAGACCGTCGGCGATATCGACATCCTCGTTTCGTCCCCGGATCCCGAGGCGATCATACAAGGCTTCACACACCTGGACATTGTCGAGCGTGTTCTCGCCGAGGGCAAGACGAAGGGCAGCGTCATAACAAAGGAGCACATCCAGGTTGATCTCAGGGTCGTTCCGAGCGAATCATACGGTGCCGCCCTCAACTATTTCACCGGTTCCAAGGAACACAACATCCGTCTCAGGGAACTCGCCCGGCAACGCGGCATGAAGCTCAACGAGTACGGGCTGTTCAGGAAAACTCGCTCGGGCAGGGAGAAGCGATCGGCCGGCGCATCCGAGGAGGAGGTGTACGAAGCGCTCGGGCTCGTTTACATCCCACCCGAGATCCGCGAGGACACGGGCGAGATAGAAGCCTCCAAGCGTGGAGAAATCCCCCAGCTCGTATCCGCTGATGATATCAGGGGCGACCTTCACGTGCATTCGGACTGGAGCGACGGCGTCTCGAGCCTCGAGGATCTCGTCCGCGCCGGCCTTGGGCGGGGTTACGGATACATCGTCGTCAGCGATCACTCCAAGAGCCTCCGTATCGCAAACGGGCTGAGCGAGAATCGCCTCCTCAGGCAGATCGAGGAGATCGACCGGGTCAACGAAAAGACGCGCGGTTTCCGGCTCCTCAAGGGGAGCGAGGTCGATATTCTTCCCGACGGCTCCCTCGATATGAGTGAAAAGCTTCTCTGCATGCTCGACATCGTTGTCGTCGCCGTTCATTCCCGCTTCAAGATGAGTCGCGATAAAATGACCAAACGTGTCATAGGCGCGCTGGAGAACCCCTATTCCTCCATCCTCGCCCACCCTACGGGCCGCTTGATCGGTGAACGTGATGCATACGGTATCGACCTCGACGCAGTATTCGATGCTGCGGCCGAAACTGGCACCGCGATAGAGATAAACGCCCACCCCTCGAGACTCGATCTCGATGCCGCCGCAGCACGGCGTGCCGCCGAACGGGGTGTTCTCATAGGGATCGGCACAGACAGTCATGACCCCGCGCTCGATTTCGATCATATGCGATACGGCCTCGGTACGGCGCGGCGAGCCTGGCTCACCCCGGATCACATACTCAACACGAGATCCGTTCGGTCCCTTCTTTCTATATTCCGCAGGAAGCAGAAGCGCCAACAATGACAATCAGTTGTCACAACATTGCGCCATGGTGGCACTATATTCTGCAAGTGCTGCCATTATGGCATCTTCTGTCGGGGCGCCTCGCGCACAAAAGGTTCCGGCCGTTCTCGCCCCACGCGTAACAATTATATATAACAAGAGGTTGAGCCGTGGCAAGTTTTTGGCACGGAACCTGCGATTATTGGTGTGCAGAAAGTGAAAAAGTGTTTTCGGGTTGATATTCAGAACTCAGGGAGGTGAACGAGCATGGCACTCATCAGGTGGACACCGGGACGAGACATCGTGGGAATCCAGGGAGAGATGAATAGGCTCTTCGACGACTTCTTCGGTGTGCCGAGAAAGGCCGATGAACGCGAGCGCCTTCACTGGACTCCCCGCGTCAATATCGAGGAGGTGAAGGACCGGTTCGAGATCACCGCCGAACTGCCCGGCCTCAAGAAGAACGACGTGAAGATCGAGGTCAAGGATCGCGTTCTCACCTTCACCGGCGAGAAGAAGGTTGAGAACGAGAACAAGGATCACACCGTGTATCTCTTCGAACGGGCCTACGGCAGGTTCTGCAGAACCTTCACGCTGCCCGACAACGTCGATGCAGAGAAGATCGAGGCGGAGTTCACGGACGGCCTTCTAAAGATCGATATACCCAAGACCGAGGAAGCCAAACCGAAGGAGATCGAGGTCAAGGTCAAATAAGACCTTCCCGATTGATGCAAGAAAGGGGAACGCATCTCATGCGTTCCCCTTTTTATCTTTATCCCGGCCCGGCCGGTGATGTGCCGGGGCCGTATCACTGCATGCCGAGCGAGTCTCGTTCCTATTTCGTGCCCGCGTGTATGGTATCTTTCTTTTCCTCAAACGCTTTTGTTCCCGCATATGGCTTAGGCATCTCGGCCTTGCCCTCGGGGCTCATCCTGCACGCGCCCTCGAAGAAGACCCCTTCGTCTATGACGAGGCGGGTCGTCTTTATGTCCCCCTGTACATGAGAACCCGCCTGCAGCTCTATCTTGTCCTTCGCGTCGATGTTCCCTGTCACCTTGCCGCCTATCACGGCGTTCTTCACCTTGATCTCCGCCTTTACCTTCCCGTCCTTGCCTATGATGAGCGTATCGGGACAGGTGATGTCACCCTCGAATTCGCCGTCGATCCGCAGGGTTCCCTCCTGAACCTCGACGGTTCCGTTGAACTTGCATCCCTTGCCTATTATTGAGTTCATCTTGCCCTCCACAGTCATACCATCGCCCTCCTTGCCGAACATGGTAGCCTCCTTCTTCACTGCATCCTTCTTTTTTAGTATCATGTTCCCCCTAACTGCAACAGGTAATTCAACGGGTTTTCGTAATTGTTGTTCTGAATGACCTCAAAGTGCAGGTGGGGCGCCGTGCTTTTTCCCGTGTTTCCCGAGTATCCTATCGTCTGCCCCCTGCCGACTCTCTCTCCTTTCGTCACGCGAAGCCTGTCGTTGTGACCGTACAACGTCTTTATACCATAGCCGTGATCAATCAGCACGTAATATCCGTACATGTCGTCCCAACCCGCCTCCAGGACATACCCTCCGGCCGAAGCCCTCACGGGCGTCCCGCGCGGAACCGCGATATCAATCCCGGGGTGAAACCCCTCCTCGCCCGGTCCCGCCGAGATCTCGAAGCCCCTCGATATATAGCCTCTAACGGGCCAGAAATTCGGCATCGAATAGAGCGCCTGCTCCTGCTCGTAGACGAGCCCGTCGGCGGCGAACTCCGCAGAAGTCATGGCGGGCTGGATGGCGAGGCTGTCCTCCTCGCTCACTTCGAGACCTAGCATTCTTCGTACCTGAAGATTCATCGATCGAAGCTGTGCCAGGTTTCTCATCAACTCTCCTACCTGTTCGTTGCGGCGGGTCATTTCCTGAACCTGCCGTTCCATCATGCCCGCCTCGCGCGCCTTGAGCAGGATCCTGCCATACGTTGCAACGAAAATGATCATCGCGACGGCGCCTATGCCGATCAGGGCGACGAGCGTATAGAACAACCGGTACTGTACCAGGTACTGCCGCGTTCCCTTCTGGTCGTGCGGCACGATAATGACTGTGAAGGTATCCTTCTTCATATGGTCCGGCCTCGCCCGAGTGTCATTCGCCGTCCGATCAGGCCGTGAATCCTATTCCCATTCTCTCGAGGATGCGCTCGAGGTCCTCGTTCGAGTAATACTCGATAGACACGACCCCGCCCTTGCTGCGGGGTGTCACCTGTACCCTCGTCCCGAGATGCCTCTCGAGGAGATCCTCCATCGCCTTGACCTGAGGATCGCACTTTCGTCGCCCCCTCCTTCTCGACTTACGCTGCTTCGGACGGTTGGTCAGCTCTATCTCCCTGACCGTGATCCCTTCACTCACGACACGCTCAGCCCATGCTATCTGCTCCTCTTCCCCCTCGATCGAGAGCAGCGCCCTCGCATGCCCCGCCGAAAGCGCCTCCGTGGCGAGCATGCCCCGTATGCTTTCCGGTAACGCTAACAATCTAATCGTGTTAGAGATGGTACTGCGGTCCCTCCCGAGCAGGTCTGCGATCTCCTTGATCGAGAGGCGGAAGACCTCCTTCAGCTCATGGTAGCCCTTAGCCTCCTCAATCGGATTGAGGTCCTCGCGCTGCAGGTTCTCCATCAGCGCGAACTTGAGCGAATCGGCGTCGCCGGCGTCCCTCACGATCGCCGGCACGGACCTCTTGCCCGCGATCCTGGCGGCTCTGAGGCGCCGCTCGCTCATGATGAGCTGATACTTATCACCGTGCCGTCTCACGACGACCGGCTGCAGTATGCCGTGTTTCTCTATGGAGGCGGCGAGCTGTTTGAGGTGCCCCTCGTCGAATCGGCCCCTCGGCTGGTGCGGATTCGCCTCGATGCGGTCGATGTCGAGCTCCTTGACGCGTTCCGTCTCAGAGACACTCTCCCTCAGATCCTGCGATATGAGGGCTTCGAGACCTCTTCCCAGCACCTTCCTCTTCACGTCATTAACCCCTTCCTGAAGCCTGCCTGTCGATGGCGGTTTCGATCGAGACATGCTGCACACCCTGCTTCTGGAGAAACTCCTTTGCCAGCTTGAGGTAGCTTCGCGAGCCGGCGCTCTGCACGTCGTAGAGCAGCACAGGGCGGCCGAAGCTAGGGCATTCGCTGAGGCGCACGTTTCTCGGAATGATCGTATCGTAGACCTTGTCCCCGAAATAGGTTATCGCCTCGTCCGCCACCCGGCTCGAGAGGTTGAGCCGCTTGTCGAACATCGTTAGCAGCACCCCCTCTATCCTGAGGTCCGGGTTCAGGTGCTTCTGCACCATCCTGATCGTACTGAGCAGCTGGCTCAGACCCTCCAGCGCGTAGTATTCGCACTGAATCGGGATGAGTATCGAATCCGCCGCGGTGAGCGTGTTGAGGGTTAGGAGCCCGAGGCTCGGAGGGGCGTCGACGATGATGTACTCGTACCGATCCCTGATCCCTGCGAGGGCGTTCTTCAGCTTCATCTCCCTCGCTATCTGCGATACGAGCTCTATCTCGGCGCCGATCAGCCGCGGACTCGATGGGATGATATCTATCAGATCCGTTCTCTCGATCGCCTCTTCTGCACGTATCTCGCCGATGAGCACCTCGTATATCGTGCTCTCGCCCTCCTCCCTGACGACACCGAGGCCGCTGCTCGCGTTCGCCTGGGGGTCCACGTCGACGAGGAGCACCCTGCACTCGGCGGCGCCGAGACTCGCGCTCAGGTTGACGGCGGTCGTGGTCTTCCCCACGCCGCCTTTCTGATTTGCTATAGCTACGATCTTTCCCATGGCCATTTCCGTCCCGCCCGACTCCGTCACGGGACCTCATCCGGCTCACTGGTGAGCCAGGGTATGAAATCTATATAGGCCTCGATACCGCTCGAGACGTCGTTCTTGTCGTGGACCAGCAAACCTATCTCGTCCTCGCTGTCGTTTCCGATCCCCCAGAAATTGTAATCGACACGAACCGAATCCGTTTTCTTATAGGCTTCCAGCCTCACCGCTTCGCCCGTTCCCGTGGAGCCATTCGAGAATATCGAGCAGTAGTGGATCTCCGGCTTTGCGATCCCCGTTATATAGATGCCGCAAGTCTCGTTGTTCGATATCTTGCACGTATCGATCTCGACGGAGAATGTTCCGCTCGTCGCACTGAGATGGAGACCTATCTCGCCGTTGTAGCGTATCGAGCTGCGCTGCATGTCGAGCCCGCCGTTCCGTACGTAGACACCCGTCCCGTTCTCCCAGACGGTGCATTGGGTCATCGCTAGGCCGGCTCCGTCCGACACCTCTATGCCATTGTTCAAGTGGTTGTATATCGTACACTTGCGCATATTCGCGCTGGCCCCGCCCGAGATGATGATGCCGTTCTCCGCAGAATGGATTCGTGTGAAGGCAAGCTCTCCCTGCGCCGCCCCCCCGATGACCCTGATCCCGTTCCATTCGCCCTCGTCCTGCAGGCACGAGCTCGGGCCTATGACCACCTCGCTCCCCTGCGTCCCCTCTACGACCAATCTCCCCTTCACATCGATCCCGCTGTTCTTGCTGCTCACGACTATCCGCACGCCTCCAGAAAGCGTCAATGTCACATATTTCGGCACGATAACCGGTTGCAGCTTGTCCAGAATGTAGACAAAGCCGGAGTCGGCAATCGTTATCGATTGCGTGATGTAGCTGGGGAAGTTTTTGCCTACCTCAATCGTCTCGCTTATGCGGCTCACCTCTATCTCATCCGTAACGGATAGGGTGATCGTGATCGTTCCGCGTGTCTGCGGCGCCGTCCAGATAACCGCATTCCCCTTCCCGTCGGGCGGGTCGAAGGTCCCCGCAGTGGCGCTCCACTGGTAATAGATCGGATCGCCGTCGCCATCATTCGCTGTACCCGACAGCGAAACCTCTTCTCCCGTCGTCACATAGCATGCACCCTTGCTGATGCTGAGCTGGCCGGGGGCTTCGTTGGGGAAGACATACCCATCCTCGCACCCCGACAGGGCGAGGATGATGGTTGATAACAGCAGCAATACTTTGTAATACTGCGTGTTGCGTTTCGTGGCTGCCTCCTTTGCCTGGTAACGGCCAGATCATTGGCATTATAGGAACGGTTCTGCGGGAACGCAACGAAAAAGAATGGCGGCCGCGTAATTTTTATAGGGCTCCGAGGGGAGAGGGCCGCGTTGCGGGTCGGCCCACCTGC
>Ga0114919_10003579_pt1 | contig 12508 bp, 10 predicted proteins | sample BlataG_FD_88682 | JGI IMG/M metagenome (GOLD analysis project Ga0114919, IMG submission 88682) | Deep subsurface microbial communities from Black Sea to uncover new lineages of life (NeLLi) - Black_00105 metaG | ecosystem: Environmental > Aquatic > Marine > Oceanic > Sediment | place: Atlantic... | reverse complement strand
TGGGGGCGTTTGCCTATGACGCCATCCTGCCGCGACTGCGGGAAGAACTCGACCAGCTGATCGCCCAGCGGTCCACGGCCGGCACGGCGGCGGGAGCCTGAGGCATGCAGCAGCTTCCGATTGTCGGCGACGTTGCCGACGCCTGTGGCACTGCCGGACCGATGAGCCAACCGGGCCTGAGCGTGCCGCCGATCGACCCTGCCCAGCGTCGGGGCACCTTTTCGCTCGTCAGCCTTGGCTGCCCGAAAAACCTGGTCGACAGCGAGCGGATGCTCGGCCTGCTGCGGGACGACGGCTGGCAGTTTGTCCCGGAGCCCGAGGGCTCCGATCTGGTCATCATCAATACCTGCGCTTTCATCGACTCATCCCGAGCCGAGTCCTACGGCGTGATCGACGAGATGGTCGGCCTCAAGGCTGCCGGCGGCACCCGCGGGGTGATCGTGGCCGGCTGCCTGGCGGAGCGGCAGAAGGAGACGTTGCTCGATGAGCGGCCCGGGGTCGATGCGGTGATCGGCGTCTTTTCACGGGACGAGGTGGCCCGGGCGGCGGATCGGCTGATCGGCTCGCTGGGCGAGCAGCGGAGCGTCTTCAAACCAGCCCCAGCAACGGCCCTCGATGACGGCAATCGGATGCGGGTGACACCGCGGCACATGGCCTACCTGAAGATCTCGGAGGGCTGCGACCGGACCTGCACCTTCTGTGCGATTCCGAAGATGCGGGGCAAGCATGCCACCAAGCCGCGTGAACAGGTGGTGGCCGAGGCGACCGAACTGGCGGCCGACGGGCTCAAAGAGCTGGTCATCGTCGCCCAGGACACGACCTATTACGGTCTCGACCTCTATGGCGAGCCGCGGCTGGTCGAGCTGCTCCAGGTCCTCGAGCAGATCGACGGCATCGAGTGGATTCGGCTGATGTATCTCTATCCGATGTACTTCAGCGACCGGCTGATCGACACGATTGCCGGCAGTAAAAAAATCCTGCCTTACCTCGATATGCCGCTGCAGCATGCCAGCGACCCGGTACTCAAGCGGATGCAGCGGCGGGTGGCCCGGGGACCGACCGAAGAGCTGCTGGCCAAGCTTCGCGAGCGGATGCCCGAGGTCGTGCTGCGGACGACGATGATCACGGGCTTTCCCGGCGAGACCGACGAGCAATTCGCCGAGCTGGTCGACTTTGTCAAGCGGTGGCGGTTTGAACGGCTCGGCGTGTTCACCTATTCGCTCGAGCCCGACACGCCGGCGGCCCGATTGGATGGCCATCTGCCGGAGGCGGTGAAGCAGGCCCGCCGCGAAGAGCTGATGCAGGTGCAGCAGCAGATTGCCCACGCCTTCACGCAGGCCCAGGTCGGCAAGACGCTGGCGTGCATTGTCGACAGCCACAGCGGCGAGCGGGACGACGTCTGGATCGGCCGCACGGCGGCCGATGCCCCCGACATCGACTGCGTGGTCTACATCACGGCGCCGGGCACCACGCCGCAGACACCGCTGGCCGGCCGGATCGTGCCGGTGCAGATGGTGGCAGCTGCGGGGTATGACCTCGCCGGGGTGGCAGTCGGATGACCGGGGCGGCCGTCTTCTTCGGGAGAATGACGATTTTTCGTCTGCCACCATCTCATGGCTCACAGCGCGGCGGGATCGCAGGGGTGCTTGCGTGCTTGGCCGTTGGCGAACAATCGGATCACGGATGAGGCATCACCCGCGATAGCCCAGCAGCGCACTGGAGGGAATTGGCTGCACCAAATGGAGCCATAACCTCATCGAAAACAGGCTCGTCGCTAGGTGTCCTTTGACTTTTGTGCATCCACCGATCGGCGTTAGTTGACGCAGTTGGGCGAGTTTGAAAGCATTGAGCCTGCCCGGCCTACCTCCTGCCAGCCCCGGGCTGGACTGGCTGGTCGCTTGGAACGCCGCTGCGGGGAATGTGATGGGCCGTCACCGACACCGCTTTCGAACGAATCGAAGCATCTGCGGTCTTCGGCTGGAACGGCTGGAGCCGCGGTTGCCGCTGCACGCAGCGGGAGCCGAGTTTGCCTTCGGCGACGCGGCGGTAACACCGGCCACGACCTCGGCCAACTCGCTTGCAATCATGGGGCCGGCGATTGAGTCGGCGGCACTGACGGCGGCTCTTGACCTCGCCGAATCGGTGGCTGGGGGCGGCATCTCGTGGCAGTGGTATGCCGATGACGGGCCGATTGCCGGAGCGACGGCCGACCACTATACGGTTGCTGCGGCTGATGTCGGTGCGGTGCTCACGGTGGCAGCTTCCTCCATCGACACGGCCGGGACGGCCGTGTCGGTCGTCAGCCCGCCGACTGCTGCCGTCGCCAGCCTGACGAGCATGCGGGATGTGATTGTCGCCAAGGGTTCAGCGCCCACCGACGTGGAGCTGCGGGCCGGCTTCCTGCACAGCGACAATGGCGTGATCTACGTGTCGTTCGATTCCTCGATCACGCCAGAGACTGAGGGCTGGTGGCTGGAAGTGCTCGCCGATGTCGACGCGATCATCGAGCCCGATTTTGCAATCGTGCCCGCCAGCAGCAGCCGGTCGCAGCTGACGATCGTTCAACTCAGTACTCAGTCAACCCCATCCGGGTCGGCCGGGGTCTATATCGGGCCGACAGCGACCATCTGGGGCGATGGCCGCGTTGAGCGGACCTCCGAAGCCCGGCTGGAACTGGCCCAGAGTGCCTTCAGCCATTCAATTCGGTTTGCCGACTCACTTGAGGCGGGCTGGAAGTCGGTCGCTTATCACGAGCTGGGCCACGCCCTTGGGCTCGAGCATCCGCATGAGGGCGATGATGGCGACGTCGATGGCTTTATCGACACGAACACCACGGTGATGTCCTACGTGCAGGTGGTCGATGCCGATGGCGACCCGGGCTTCACCTGGCTCGATGGCCAGGCCCTGGTGCATGTTCATGGTGCTGAAACCGGTACGACGGCCGAGCCCGTTGAGGGACAACTCGTGCTCGACCGCGGCCCCTTCGATCTTGGCCAGACCTGGAAGACGCCGTCGCTGGCCGTGAGCTTTGAGGCCGGCGACGTTGTGAGTGAGCCCGACTCCGGAACGGTCGTCAAGCGGCTGCTACTCACCCGGTACGACGGCTCTGTCGGCAGTGAGGCCCGGGTCTTTCTCGATTGGGATTTCGGACCTGAGCTCGATTGGGCTTTAGAACACGATAGTTATGCCGCCTACCGGGACGTTTTGCTGAGTGACCCCTATCCCGCGCAGGTGATCTTTGCCGCGGGGCAGACGACAGCCACGGTCGAGATTACGGTTGTCGGGGATGACCGTGCGGAAGGGGATGAATGGCTGGAGGTAACGCCCCGCGAGGCCCGGGCCCCCGGCTATTTTCAGGCGTTTCCCGCCGAGACGCTGCGGCTGGTCATCTCGGAAACAGCTGCGCCGCCACCACCCCCCGAACCGACGCCAGAACTGCAACTACTTGCTGATGGGCTCTACGTGGGAAGCACTCCCGTGCTGCTTGACGGCGTGCAGGCTCAGCAGAGCATCGGCGGCTGGGGAGCCGTCGGGATTGAGACAACCGCCGGCGGCAACTTCCTGGCGGTCAGTCGCGGTGGGGTCACACTCCGGGTTCGTGCTGCTGAAAACTGGGCGATTCACAGCCTGTTCGATTCGCTGACGGGGGCCGGGCCCACCGAACTGCCCCGCCTCGGTCGCGGCAGCAGTTATGCCGTTGAGGTTTCGTTTGTCGCCGGCAACTATTCCATCTCAGGAGAGGCCGCCCCGACGCTCACGGTCTATCGGGGAACGTTCTTTACCTTTGCCGTGGATGCCCCCGGCCACCCGCTGCACCTGCAGACAGCCGGCGGCGGCTACGATCCAGCGGTGAGCTATACCGCCGGGGTCACCAACGCCGGGACCGATGCGGGCGTCATGAGTTGGGAGGTTGCGGCCGATACGCCTGCTGAACTCTTCTATCAAAGTGAAACCGACCCGGCGGTCTGGGGACGGATCACTGTGGCCGACCTCGCCGCAGTGCAGGCAGTCGGATAGCCAATGAGCCGCCGGCTCGGGTATGGTTTGAACAGCGGAACGTGAACGCCAGCCCCAAGTCCCACCCATGCCCCCATCACCCGCCCTCGACCGCATCTGGACGGTGCCCAACCTGATCTCACTGGCGCGGCTGGTGCTTGCCTTTTTTTTGTTTGCGGTCCTTGAGGGAGCCGCCGGTGAGCAGCCGCTGGCAGCCTTGGTGTTGTTCATCGTCGCCGCCGCCACCGACTGGGTCGATGGCTGGTATGCCCGCCGGTTTCATCAGGTCAGCCGGCTGGGACGGATCTTCGATCCGCTCGTCGACAAGGTGATCGTCTGCGGCACCTTCGTGCTGCTGGCCGACCGCACCGGCTCAGCGTTGCTGCCCTGGATGGCGGTGGTGATCGTTGTCCGTGAACTGGTGGTCACCGCCATCCGTGCAGAGATGGAACGGGCTGGCCGCGACTTTTCCGCCGGCTGGTCGGGCAAGCTCAAGATGGTGTTTCAGTGCGTCGCGATCGGCCTTGAACTCGGCAGCCGGGTCTGGCCTGGTCTGGCTGCCGGCGGTGTCACGGTGCATCAGGCTGCGGCAGCGGTTGCCTGGTTGGCGGTGGTCACCACGATCTGGTCGGGCGTTGAATACATCGTCGCCGCCCGACCGCTGGTGAGGTCGGCCACGTGACATCGCTGCTCGGCCCAATTGCGTTGGTTGCCTGCCTGGCCAGCGGTGCGGGCATCATCGGGCTGATGTACCGTGCCCAGGTGGGCCGCCCACTGGTGCTGCCCCGCCCGCATCAGCCGGTCCCCTGGCAGGGGATCGACGTGTTGTGGCTGTTTCTGTTGTTTCTGGGTTGCCAGGCTGTGGTGGGGTCACTGATTACGAGCCAACAGCCCCAAATTCTGATCGTCGATGGGGTGTCGGCCAAAGCAGCAGACGCTCCCGCAAGCCTTGGCCTCCGGCTGTTGGCCAATGCCGTCGCCATGCTCGTCTTTACGCCGCTGGCTGGCCTGGTGCTGCGGCTGCGGGGCGCGACGTCGACTGATCTTGGTTTCCGCGATCCGCAGCCGCTGGAGGGTCTGAAGCTGGCAGTTGCCACCTGGGTGATCATCGTGCCGCCGTTGCTGGCCGTCGCTGCGTTCCTCGACCACTTTGTCGTCTCGTATCAGCACCCCGTCATCGACTTTCTGGTTGCCGACGGAAGCGGCTACGCAGTCGGCCTCGTGCTGCTTTCGGCGGTGGTTGCCGCTCCGATTGCCGAAGAGTTCTTCTTTCGGCGGGTGCTGCAGGGCTGGCTGGAGACCCATCTGGGTGATCGGGCGGTGGTGGTTTCGGCGGTCGCCTTCGGGCTGGCCCATGTCGGCCACGGCCTGGGCTGGGTACCGCTGATCGGTTTTGGACTGGCCACCGGCTATCTAGCCCGCCAGCGGGGCAGCGTTCTGCCGTGCATGGTGGTCCATGCACTGTTCAATGCCGTGAGTGTCGGCCTGCTGCTGCTTGCCCGGCCCGAATCGGTACCTCTGGGCTGAATGAAGAGAGGCTGAAAAACCGATCTGGTGAAAATGTCGCGTGTGCGGGACACTGCCGACAGGAGCGGCAAGTAGTGCCGATGGTGGCCGAGAGGTGGAAGAGCGTCATGGCGGACCGAACCTTGGGCAGTCGAGTGGTCGACCGACTCACCTACATCGCAGTCCGGGTGGCGATCTGCATCGTGCAGGCCCTGCCGCGGCCCTTCCTTGAACGGCAGGCCCGCAGCTGGTCCGACTTTCTGGCCAATCGGGTGAAAATCCGCCGGACGGTCGTCCGCGACAACCTCCGGCAGGCTTTTCCTGACTGGACCGACGAGCAGTGTCGCGATGCCGCCCGGGCGATGTGGGAGCACCTGCTGTTGATGGTTGTCGAGATCGCCCATGCCCCGCGGGTCATCCGCAAGACCACCTGGCGGCGGCACCTGCGGATTGAGGGCATGGAGCAATTCGTCCGCACCATGTGGCTCGACCGGCCCAAGGTGGTACTTTCCGGCCACTTTGGCAACTTTGAGATGGCGGCCTATCTGTTTGGCGTCTTCGGCTTCAAACTCTTTTCGGTGGCCCGGGAACTCGACAATCCGTTGCTCGATCGGTTTGTGACCGACTTTCGAGAGTCGCGGGGCCAGACGATTCTGCCGAAGCGCGGGAGCGCCCCCGATGTTGCCGCCGTGCTGGAAGAGCAGGGGGCAATCGGCCTGCTAGGGGACCAGGCCGCGGGCCCCAAGGGCTGCCGGGTCGATTTCTTTGGCCGGCCCGCGAGTGTCCACAAAGCCATCGGGGTATTCGCCCTCTCGTCCGAGGCCCCGGTGATCGTCTGCTCAGCGACTCGGCGGGCGGGACTGTTCAGCTTCGACATCCGGGTAGAGGGCGTTCTTGATCCTCGAGAAGGCCGGCCCGAGGCCGAAGGGCTCACGCCGCTGTCGCAGTGGTATACGGCCCTTCTTGAGGGTGCCATTCGGCGGCGGCCGGGCCAATATTGGTGGGTTCATCGTCGCTGGCGTTGCTTCCCGCAGTCGGCACCTCCGGTGAGCACCCACCAAGAGCGGGCGGTTGCCTGACCGTTTGCCCGCGGGAGAGGCCGGTGCGTGAAATGCATAGTCGCCGCAGACTGGATCGAAGAAGCTTGTGGCAGCATGCAAACGACTGAAACGCTGGTTGGCAAGAATCCCTGTACCCACGCTGTTGACATGATGGCGGAATGGTTCGACATAGCGGCTGAAAGTGACTGTCCTCCGGGCAGCAGCATTGAGTGCGTTGCGGGTGACCGGATGGTGGCGTTGGCAAACGTCGATGGCGTCTACCATGCCATCGACGGACTCTGCCCGCATCAGGGTGGGCCGCTGGGCACAGGAGTGCTCTGTAACGAGATCCTCACCTGTCCATGGCATGGCTGGCAGTTTGATGTCACCAGCGGCCGGCATCGCTATTCCCAGACGGTTCGCCAGCAGGTCTACGAAGTTCGCTGTGAGGCTGGTCGCATCCTCGTGCGGCCCCGACAGTTGCCCGCCGCTGGCACGGGAGTTTCTTCAGCGTGATCGAGTACCGCTGCTTCCGCAACGACGATCCCCCGCGGCTGGCGGACGCCTGGCGAGCCGCCCAGTTGGGGGCGTCGGCGATGCAGCCGATGACGACCGCGATTCTTGAGGCCGGAGTATTTTCCAAGCCGTACTTTGACCGGGAGGGCCTGCTTGTGGCGGTCGATCACGGCAGGGTGGTCGGCTTCGCCCATGCCGGCTTCGGGGCCACTGCTGACCGTCAGTCGATCGACACCAGCATCGGTTCAACGCTGCTGGTTGTGGTAGTCCCCCATGAGGCGGAACAGGCGATCGGCGCTGAGTTGCTCAGACGCTGCGAAGGCTATCTGCGTGCCCGCGGAGCAACACACCTGCGGGGTGGAGGCAGCGGTCAGTTTCGTGGGTTTTATCTCGGTCTTTACGGCGGCTCTGATCTGCCGGGCATCCTCGACTCGTCCCCGACGATGCAGCAGATTTTTGTCCGGGCGGGCTATCACAGCCTTGAACGGATTGCCGTTCATCGACGGTCACTCGACGGTTTTCGGGTACCGGTCAATCGGCTGCATGTCGCGGTCCGCCGGACGACGGTGATGCATGTCATCGATGAGCCGGAGCGGCGGACATGGTGGGAGGCGGCCACCACCACCGGTGTGGCGCTGCGGCGGTACGAGCTGCGGACGAAGACGCGGGAACTACTTGGCAGCGCAACCTTCTGGGATATGCAGCCACTCTCGCAGGCCTGGGGCTTGGTTGCCGCCGGCCTGCTGCACGTCGACATCGAGGGCCCCAGGCGTCGCCAGGGGCTGGCTCAGTATCTCGTTGCTGAGGCGATGCACGACCTCTCCCAGGAGGGCGTGGCCCTTGTCGAGGCCCATACCAGCGATGCCAACCTCCCGGCGGCCGGTCTGGTGGAGAAACTCGGCTTCGGCATTGCCGAGCATGGTACCGTCTTTGCGAAGCCGGAGGGTGTTCCGTGATTGGAACGACTTCACCGATCATTCGGCGACAGCCAGTTCCAGGTGCTGCCGGACGGCTGCCGTCGTGACGGTCGGTGGTCCCTCGGCTTCCCGCAGCCGCACCGACAACGGCGCGGTGATGGGATCGTGCCGGAGGTCGGTCAGATAACGCTCCAGCAGTTGCCGGCGTTCGGGGGTTGTCCGGAGCAGCCAGTGCACCCAGCACCAGGCTTCAGCGTAGTGGTCTTGCGACATTGCCGCTGCGTCTTCAAGTGCTTCAAGACGCTCAAGCTGCGGCTGCCAGGTGCCCTCCAGCAGCCGGCCGGCGAGATGGGCGGCATGTCGTTCGTGGAGGCCCGCCGATGCTTCCGGCAGTTCGAAGAACTCGGCCAGTCCTTCGTCCAGCCAGAGCGGTAGCCCGGAAACAACTGCATGGAGATACCCGTGCGTCGTCTCGTGCCGCAGGTCCTCGGCAATCCGTTCCTGCCAAGCCGCAAAGACTGCCAGCGTCGTGTCGGTTTCAACGAAGCAGGCCCGTCGGGTTGGAAACTGTGGGAAGTGCCTCCCGACGAAACTCTGATAGTCCTCAAGGTCGGAGAACAGGTAGAGGTGAATCGGTTCGTCCGAGATTGGCAGGTCAAGCTGCTGGCTGATTGAGACCCGCAGATTGTCAAGTTCACGGATCAGCCGGTGCTGGCCGGCGAGGGGAAAATCGGCGTGAATGTGCAGTTGGCCCACCCGCCGTTCGGTCCGCCGTGGCAAGTCGGTCGAGGCGAAGACGTTCGCAATTCCCGCAGCCTCGGCGACCTGAAACGACTGGTCGAACCGCTGCCAGAGTAGTGGTCGACCATCAGGATCGAAAGTGACGAGGGTATGGGCGCAGCCCGCTGCCCCCAGCGCTACCAGCAGGCAGGCAAGCCGCGACAGAACAGAGCAGAAACCGATCACGCAAAACCTCATCCGGGGCATCAGGCGGTAGATGCCTGACTGAAACCGTAGCAATCATGCCACCGGGGTGATAGTCCGAATCAGGCCTGAAGCAGGACGCCGGAAAGGGCCTCGCTGTCAGCCGGGCGGCCCAGTACCGCCGCCGCACCGGCTGCCCGGGCCGCAATAACCGTATCCCCTCGCGGGAATGAGCAGAGCAGAATGATCAGCCGTCCGGGCCGTTGGCCGGCCAGCAGGTGGAGCCAACCCAGAGAGTTGTCGAGCCGCTCCCCACAGTCCCAGACAATGCAGGGCGATTCGTCGGCGATGCCAGGTCGGCCAGTTGTCTGTTGCACCACCTGACCGCCGGCAACTCTCACCAGGTCACTGACGGCTTCTGTGGTGGCGGCAGTAGCACCCGCGACTGTCACCTGGGGGCGGCACTGCGTCTGGCTTGCGTTGCCGGAGAGGCCCGAAGGCTGCCAGCGTTCATCTCGGCGGGCGGTTACGGGGAGCCCGAGGCCTCCGGGCCGTCCTCCGGCCAATTCGGCAAGCCAACACCGCAGGCGGGCGGGAAAGTCATGCCAAGGGATGGGCATTACCCCGGGCAATGTCGGTCCACTTCGCCGCTGGCCATCGGCGAGGCAGGAGGCGATGCTGACGATGCGGGCCAGCGGCCAGCGACGGGACAACGCAATGACATCAGCAAACCGGATGAGTCCGGGCCGTGGCTCAGCCAGGCAGACAATGGTTGGTGCCGGCGTGGCGTCGTCAGTTGGCGGCAAACCAATTGCTGTTGCGACATCAGGAACCTGCCGCAGTGGAAGCACCGCAGCGGAGTCAGAAGCTGCGAGCTGAAACTCGAGCGTTGCCTGGCAATCACCAATCCACAGCAGGCTGTGGGCAGGGGGCATCGCTGCGCCTTGTGCGGGGGAGAGCTCGGAATGAATGGCTGCTGCGGCCAATGCCGCAGCAGATAACCTGCCAGAGACAGCGGGTTTGCGGCAACTGCAAAACCTGGGTCAGAACCTGGTCGCAGGTTTCAGCGGGGTTTCCACCAGCCTCGAAAACTCATCTTGACGGTCTTCACACGCTCCTGACAATTCCGCCGTGTCGATCGGGTTGGTGACAGCCCGGTTGATCACCGACCGCCGGATGGCCCGGATTCGTTCGTCACAAGGATGTGGCGGACAGGGCCAGCCAAACTCCATGCAGGCAGGAGGCCGCTGGAATGAATGATCGTACCGATGATGCCGCAGGCCGGGGCTGCCACCCTGGAAACGACAGCCAGCGGAGGCTGCTCTCGGAACTTTTTCCGGCTGCCCGATTTTATGCCTGCCAAGACATCGACTTTGTGCGGGTCACCGATCGTCCTGATGCCTGCCGGCCGGGAGATCTCTTTGTCGCCCGCTGCGGTGACGAGGAGGATGGCCACGAGCAGATCGCCATCGCGATCGCGCGGGGTGCCGGGGGCATTGTTGCGGAGCGGATGGTGCCAACTGCGGGTGTCCCGTTGTGTGTGGTGCCCGACACAGCCTGGGCCTGGGCTCGGCTGGCCCACGCCGTTGACGGCTTGCAGGGAACACGGCTGCGGGTGATTGCCATCACCGGCACCAGCGGCAAAACCTCGACGGCCTGGTTGACTGCCTCAATGCTCTCTGAGGCTGGCTTGCGGGTGGGGGTGATTTCGGACCTGGGGTGTGTCGACGCTACGACGAGCGAGCCTCGGGCGGTGCCAATCAATGATGCCCGGCAACTGGCGACCTGGCTGCGGCGGATCGAGCAGAGTGGCTGCAGCCACGCCGTTGTCGAAGTCTCAAGCCGGCTGCTTGCCGCCCATGCGCTGGCTGGTGTCAGCTGCGACACCGTGGCAGTCACAAACCTTGGCCGTGCCCATCTTGAACTGCATGGCACCGCTGCGGCCTACCATGCCGTGAAAACGAGGATTCTCGATGCCGTTGCTCCGGAGGGCTGCCTCGTCGCAAATGTCGACGACCCGCTTGTTGATCGGATGGTCCGTCGTTTTCAGCAGCAGCATCCCACTGGTGGACTGTTCACCGCCGGTCTGCGGACTGAGGCGACGGTCACGGCTTCCCCCGTCGAACGGAGCCTGCATGGCCAGACCTTGTTGCTGCGGTGCGACGGCGTCGTGATGCCGGTCAGCTTTGATGTGCCGGTCACCCATACCGCTCGCAACGCCGTACTGGCCGCCGCGATTGCCACCCGGTATCGAGTGCCGGCCGAACGGATTGCCCGGGGACTCGAGGCGACCGGTAGCATTGCCGGACGGATTGGGCGGCTCGACCGGGGCCAGGACTTCGCCGCGTTTGTGGATCGTCCTTCCACCGGGCACAGTCTTGCCCGCACGTTGGCGAGCCTGCGGCAGCTCACCCCGGGCCGGCTTGTCGTGCTGGTCGACGAAGTGCTGGCTGAGCGGCTCGGTGGACGGGATCGGTTTTCCAGCCGAGCAGCCCGTTGGTGTGACGCCAGCCAGGTAGTTCCGCGAGGGATTGCGTCCGAGCAGGCGACCAGCCGCGACCTGGCGGCCTACGCCCGGCTTGACCGGCAACTGTCGCGGCTGGGGACGGGCGACTGTCTGTTGGTGCTGGGACGAGTGCCGTGCCTCAGTCCACAGCCGGTCGATCCCGACGATACCTACATGCCGCTTGAGGCAGTCGTGAATGGCTGGCTGGAACTTGCCCAGGATCCGGCCGCTGGCTGGACTGATCGCCGGGTTGCCTAGCCATCCGTGGAAAAAGCCCCCCGACGTCTTTTTTACGGCCGGTTGGACGGACGCTTGGTCTGTGCGGCACAATCATCAGGAGTGCGGCTGCTGCCGTGAGCGTTGAGAGACTTCCTGATCCGTTTGAGCCCTATTTCATGACCGCCAAGACTGAAACATCTGCTGCCGGCAGCCCGTTTGATGACCTCGCCGTTACGGTGCAGCTGGCCGAGCCACTCGCCGGCCACACCTGGCTGGGAATTGGCGGCCCAGCCCACTACTTCTGCGAGCCAATTAGCGTGGAGGCATTGGCATCAGTGGTGGCCCGTTGCCATGAATGCGGTATTTCGGTGCGTATCATCGGGGGCGGGTCAAACATTCTTGCTCCAACTGAGGGCCTCGACGCGATGGTGATTCGCCTCTCGGCACCAGCGTTCTGCGGCATCGATGTTGATGGCCAGTCTGTCAGGGCCGGAGCAGGAGCCAAGCTGGTGCATCTCGTGTCGGCAACGGTGCAGGCTGGCCTCTCGGGTCTGGAGGATCTGGTTGGCATCCCGGGCACTGTTGGTGGTGGCCTCGTCGGCAACGCTGCCGCCCACGGGAGTAATCTTGGCCAGCGGATTCACAGCGTGACAGTCATGCAGCCTGATGGCACCACCGACCAGCGGCCCCGTGATGCCTTGGCCTTCTCGTCAGGCTGGAGCAGTCTTGATGGTGGCATTGTGCTCAACGCCCGGTTTGATCTTGATGCCGATACCCCTGAGCGGCTCACCAAGCGAATGCAGAAGCAATGGATTGTTGAACGAGCCGAGCAGCCCAGTGGAACGCGCACGGTAGCCGTCATGTTCAAAGACCCGGTTGGCACC
>Ga0114919_10003578_pt1 | contig 12514 bp, 11 predicted proteins | sample BlataG_FD_88682 | JGI IMG/M metagenome (GOLD analysis project Ga0114919, IMG submission 88682) | Deep subsurface microbial communities from Black Sea to uncover new lineages of life (NeLLi) - Black_00105 metaG | ecosystem: Environmental > Aquatic > Marine > Oceanic > Sediment | place: Atlantic... | reverse complement strand
GATATACAAGTTCTCAGTCTCAGCTATCTCCACCAGCTTGCCAACATACATCACGGCCACACGATCGGATACGTATTCAACGACGCTCAAGTCATGAGCTACGAACAGATACGCGAGATCATATCTGCGCTGCAAATTCTGTAACAGGTTGAGAATCTGCGCGCGTACAGAGACATCGAGCGCCGAGACCGGCTCATCGCAGACTAATAACCGTGGTTCCAATGCTAAAGCACGGGCAATGCCGATGCGCTGCCGCTGCCCACCGCTGAAAGCATGAGGATACCTTCGCATATACTCCGGACGGAGTCCTACCTGTTGCAACAACGTCTCCACACGATCTTGTAGTTCTGAGCCTGTAGCAGTATTGTTGATAATCAAGGGTTCCCCCACAAGCTGCAACAGTGTCATCCGGGGGTTCAGTGACGTGTAGGGATCCTGGAAGATCAACCGAATCTGGCGTCGATATTGTTTGAGTTCCTTTTCTTCAACGATGGAAGCCAGATCTGTAACCCGACCGTCGAGTTCGTGATATAAAACCCGTCCTCCAGTAGGATTATATGCCCGCACGATACAGCGGGCTGTCGTCGTCTTACCGCAGCCGCTCTCCCCAACGAGCCCTAATGTCTCTCCCTCGTGAATGGAAAAGCTGATGCCGTCCACAGCTTTTACATATCCAGAGAGACGCCCAAACATCCCCTTTCGAATAGGAAAGTGCATCTTCAAATTCTGGGCTTCCAGAAGTACGCTGCCATTTGAGTTGACCAACTGCTCTGTCTGATTATTCATTGTGAGCTCTCCACTGTCTCCTCCGAACCCGCCACCTCTTCGGCCTGTTCTTGGTATAACCAACAACGAACTCGCCTGCCGTCGCCAAGTCTGCTTAGCGGCGGAGGTTGTCCCGCTTCACAGAGGGTGCGGTCGTATGCATTACACCGGGGGCGGAAGGCGCAACCCTTCGGACGATTGTATGGGTGAGGCACCATCCCCCTGATGACCTGCAACTCTTCACGCGCCTTGACGCCAAGTTTGGGAATCGAGCGAAGCAGCGCTTTGGTATAGGGATGCTTAGGATCGTGGAAGATCTGTCTCACATCTCCTTGCTCTACCGTTTGCCCTAGGTACATGACCACGACTTCGTCAGCGATCTCTGCCACCACGCCCAAGTCGTGAGTGATGTACATCATCGCCATGCCGTAGTCCTTTTGGAGCTCCTTGATGAGTTCCAGAATCGCGGCCTGCGTTGTGACGTCGAGAGCTGTGGTCGGTTCATCAGCAATGAGCATCTTCCGCCGCCAGAGACCACCGCAGAAGCGCAAACGACGCAAAGCCCTCTATCCGGCCCTATAGCACGTATACACCCCAACAGGCCCCCCGTCAAGGGTTTTCACGGTCGAGTTGCGCCAACTCCGCACGCTCCCCGGCGAACACTGCTTGACCGGGGCTTGCCCACTGCTCCAGGTGTGCAATGCCGCGCGCTGGTTAGCTCGCCGCCCCCAGCCCATCTCTTGGCGAAACTCACGCCGATAGTCCTGCGCCTGGAGCATTTCTCGCTGGGAAAGACGGCCTAACAGCCGCTTCCCCTTGAGAGACAACCAGGGGTATGCTACAATGCCTGGGCAAGACCCTAGACACCGCTTCCATCCTCGTAACCCACCATCACCCGGGAAGCTGGGGAGATGCCATGCTTGAGAACACCCTCTACTACGGCGACAACCTGGACACACGGCGGGAGTACGTCCCGGATGAGTCAGTGGATTTGATCTGTCTCGATCCACGCTTCAACTCCAACCGCTCTTACAACGTGCTCTTCAAGGAGGCCAACGGCACCGCCAGCATCCCTCTGACCCAGGCCCAGCGGGTGAGGGGGCAGGGAAAGCTGCTGTGAGAGGCCCAACCATGGACGAGATCACCTATCGGCCCATAGGCCTCATTCATTCGCCTTTCACCGACCCCAAAGGCACGCCCATACAGCCGACGGCCGCCCGGGGTTGAGGGGGGGGCGAGGTATTCCCCCAGTATGCCGGGGGGCTCAAGGACATCGAGGGGTTCTCGCACATCATCTTGCTGTATCATCTTCACCTGGCCAAGGAGGCGTCCCTGGAGGTGAAGCCGTTCATGGACGACCGGCTGCACGGCGTGTTCGCCACCCGGGCGCCGGCGCGTCCTAACCCCATCGGCCTGTCGGTGGTGCGCCTGATGGGAGTGGAGGGGAACAGGCTGCACATTCGCGGCGTGCTCCTCTTCTTCCTGGCGCAAGGCTCATTCGTCGTGGATGTTGCGATGTCCGGCATCAAGGGCGAGTGTCCCCTTCAGCCTCTGATGCCGACTGCACAGCGGTTTCGGCTACTTGGCCCCACCCGGGGCCAAACTCCAACTACGGTGGGCATTCAAACAAAGTGAGAGAAGAGAACGTGCAAGAGAAGACGATGCGAGGGGTCTACCCAATCCTGGTCACTCCTTTCGACGAAGAGTCTCGAGTAGACGAGGAGAGCCTGCGGAGTCTCGTGGAGTTCAACTTGAAGGCCGGCGTGCATGGGCTAGGTGTGGCGATGGGCAGCGAGATACTCAGGCTCTCCGAGGCCGAGCGCGTCCAGGTCACGCGCATCATCGTTGACCAGGCACGGGGTCGAGTTCCGGTGGTCATCAATACCAGCGCCACGGGAACCGAGCTTGCTCTTGTCTACAGCAAGATGGCCGAGGAAGACGGCGCGGACGCGCTGATGCTCACGCCTCCCATAGCCATGGGCATGGGCACACCGGCTGGCCCGGCCGGACTCCGAGAGTATTTCAAGGCCATCTCTGATGCGGCGAACATCCCCATCTTCATCCAGAGTACCTCTAGCACCCCGGTGGGGGCGAGCCTGGCCCGACGCATCGCCGAGGAGAGTGAGAACGTCCGCTATATCAAAGAGGAGACCACGCCCCCGCCGGCCAGGATCGCCGAGGCGGTGAAGCAGGCCGGGGATCTGCTGGTAGTCTTTGGCGGCGCAGGCGGCAACTACTTCATCGAGGAGATGCGGCGTGGCTCGCAGGGTACGATGCCAAGCTGCAGCCAGCCGGAAGTCTTCGTCAAAGTCTGGAACCTGTTCCACAGTGGCGACGAGAAGGCGGCTAGTGAACTGCTCCACCAGCGGATCTTGCGGGTGAACCGGCTCTCTGGCCTGACGTGGGGCGGTTTCTTTCACGTGAACAAAGAGATCTTGCGTCAAAGAGGGATCATCCGCACCGCCGTGGTGCGTGGGCCGGTGGTGCCCCTAGACGAGCTGACCCGCCAGGAGTTGCAGGCGGTGATTGACGAGCTCTACGGCTCGGAACGCTGACCACCGCCTCAACAGGAGGACAACGTGAAGATCACCAATGTGGAGGTCATACCTTTCCGGGTTTCTAGAAGACGCTTCTGGCATGGTGAGGTACTCCCAGAGACCATGGTGGTGCAGACGCTCACCAGGATCGTCACCGACGACGGTGCTGAGGGCTATTGCCTCGGAGGGCATGGACATGGCGATCAAGATGGGCTGCTGCCTGACGAGAGAGCCGCCATTGAGGGACGCATCAAACCCTTGCTGGCAGGTCAGGATCCGTTTGATCGCGAAAAGTTCTGGCACTGGATGTGGGTCGCAAAGCTGCCCGAGAACATCCTCAGCGTCATTGACATGGCCCTCTGGGACCTGCAGGCGCGTATGTTCGGTGTGCCGATCCACAAACTCCTGGGAGGCTGCCGAGATAGGGTGAAAGCCTACGCCAGTACCTTCCCAAACATGGGCACTCCCGAGGAGTATGCCCGGCACGCTGCGGACTGCAAGCGCCAGGGCTATAGGGCCTACAAGATCCACCCCTATTACTTTTACGATCCGGTCACCAAGCAGCGCGATCCGGGGCGTCCCTCGCATATCGAGCAGGACATCGAAGCCTGTAGGGCAGTTCGCGCCGAGGTGGGCGATGATATGGTGCTCATGTTCGATCCCTGGGGGACCTACTGCACCTACGAGGAGGCGCTGCAGGTGGGGCGAGAACTGGAGAGGTTGAGCTTTTACTGGTACGAACACCCTATGCCAGAGTACCGGGTCGAATCGTATGTGAGGCTCTGCCGGGAGCTGCGCATACCGATCTTGGCTCCTGAGATAGCTGCGGGCAGCGTCTACACCAGGGCCGATTGGATTCTGAGGGGCGCTTCCGACATGAGTCGGATCGACGTCCTTCGCGGGGGAATCACCGGCTGCAAGAAGATGGCCGCGATCTGTGAGGCCTACGGTGTGAAATGCGAGATCCACATGAGCGGATTCGGCAATCTTCAAGTTCTGGCCGCCACCAGCGAGGATGTCTGCGAGTACTATGAGCGGGGATTGGTGGGCCCTGGAGTAGATTACGAGAGGCCCCAGCCGTATCTGGAGGAAATCTGCGATCCCCTGGACAGCAAGGGATATGTCCCGGTGCCTCAGGAGCCGGGAATGGGCTACAAGATCAGATGGGACTATATCGAGGAGAACAGAATAGATGGCTAGAAGCTGTTGCACAACTCGGGGGACGCGCGTTTGCCGCCGCACCCGCGCTACTATCGTATAGAGTGTAGCTCAGTTGGTTGTGTTTTGTAGGGATGCCTCGTCGCAGATCGAAGATGCGGTGCAGCCGCGCCCGGCACAGCCGGGGCACATGCGCCCCTACACCCAGCCATATTCTGCAACACTCTGCGCGGGGGGGCGATTGGGCAAACGGGCCATGGTGTGCTAGCATTGGTCAGGCCCCGTTCATCCTATGGGAGTCGTTGACCATGAACGTGCTCTATTACGGCGACAATCTGGGCATTCTGCGCGATCACATTCCCGATGAGTCGGTGGACCTGATCTACCTGGACCCGCCCTTCAACTCGCGGCGCTCCTACAACGTGCTCTTCAGGGAGACCAGTGCCCCACCAACATCACCCTGGCCCAAGCTCAGCGGGTGAAGGAGCAGCGGGAGCAGGGGAAGCTGCTGTAGCAAAGGGCTGCCCTGCGCCCGTCCTGGCGCACGAAGGCGCCCAAGTCCGGCACTTGGCGATGATTCTGGTAGGAAACGGGCGCAGAGAGCCGCCTTCTTTGCCACAACGGCCGGTGTGGGGCGTTTTCCGGGCACTCGGCCCTCGATGTCCAGCGCCCCTGCACCTTCTTCCCTTGGGAGAGCCGCTACAGCGCTGTCTCAGGCCCTGGGCCAGCCCCGAACGGAGCGAAGACCCCAGGAGCACCCTCCTGGCGGCCTTCCCAGTCCGTCAGTCCTTGCAGAAGTCCAGAATCCGCCAACACTCCACCAACGGCCTACCAACACCTATTCCCACACCGGCCTCACGGAACGCCAGCGCATCCCTGGCTGCCTTGAGGCCGCAGGCATGCCAAAGGCAGGAACATCCGCGCGGGGCGAGGATCTGGAAGGTTCTCAATCAGCAGTTTACAGACACTGATCTGCACGTGTGATGCCACCCTGGTGTACCTCTTGGATCGCCACCGAGGACTCACCCGGGTCACACCCGAGTGGTGCTGGCGAGACTTCCGGTCGAAGATGCGGCATAGCCGCCTCAAATGTTGCTGCCCAGAAGGGGGGGGAAAGAGAGAGCCGGGGCTAGGGACCCACTAACCGAGCACCAACACGCACATGAAACTAGCCAACACAAGGTGGAACCGAGTCATGATTGACCCGTGCGAGCCCACGGGCTATGATACGGTAACCTGAGGTATCGTGTTCGCTCTGTTTCTTTGATGCTTCAGCAAGCCAGAGACGGGGAGGAGCCAAGAGGTGAAGAACTGGAAGATATGGGTAGGCTTTCTGGTGACCATCCTTGTCGCGAGTGCTGGCATCTACGTGGCTTACAGGTGGTGGTTGGCCGACCCAGTGAGCGCGGTCACACATGGTGAGATAGCAACGGTGCAACGGGGCCCACTGGTTGTCACGGTGAAGGCTGTGGGTTCAGTCGTTGTTCCGGCAAACAACACGCTGGCTTTTTGCACGAGCGGACGCATCAAGGAGGTGCTCGTAGCCGAGGGTGACGTCGTAGAAGCCGGAGAACTATTGGCACGACTCGACACGACCGACCTGGAGTTGCAGTACCGTCAGGCGCAGGCGGCCCTCGCCCTCAGCCAGGCAACACTGGAACTCACCCAGGTCGGGCCGACCGAGGCCGACATCAAGGCCGCGGCTGGCAGCCTGGCGGCTGCCGAGGCTGTGTATGAGCGGGTCAAAGCCGGCCCACTAGCTGCCGAGGTCGCTGCTGCCGAGGGAGAGCTGGTGTCTGCCCAGGTTAGTCTGGAAGATCTGGAACGGGGAGCTAGCTGGCGAGAGACGCACCTGGCCCGTCTAGCTATCGACCAGGCCAAGAATACGCTCTGGGGCGCACAGGGAAGCCGCGACGCTATCAAAGGCAGTCGAACGGCTTCGGACGCCCAAAAGGACCAGGCTGAAGCTGCAGTCCTTAACGCCGAGGTTGGTGTCAAGATCGCAGAGATCCAGTATGCTCAGTTGCTGGAGCCGCCGAGACCATCGGTTGTCAGCTCCGCCGAGGCCCGGATTGCCCAGGCTCGCGCTCACCTGGAAAAGCTCGAGGCTGCCAGCTCCAGCGACCAGCTGAAGCTGGCCGCTGTCCAGGTCGCCCGAGCGCGCGCTGAGCTTGCCAGACTCGAGAACAGCCCCACCCCTGAGGAACTGGCCATCGCCCTGGCTCGGGTAGACCAGGTCAAGATCAGCCTGGAGCAGGCCAAGCGGCAGATCGACTATGCCGTTCTCGTGGCCCCGAGCGGCGGCACCGTGGTCGCCGTTCAGGCCGAGGTTGGCCAGTCGGTCTCCCCCGCCACACCTGTCATCGTCCTGGCGGATCTTTCGCGATTGCAGGTAGAGGTCCACGTCCACGAGACCCACATTGGCGCGATCCGAGATGGACAACTGACGCAGATCCGCCTAGACGCCTTCCCCGACACGCAGCCTGTGGGACGAGTGAGCGAGATCTCGCCCTTGGCAGCGGGGACGGGCGGCACGGTCAGCTACTTGGTGACCATCGGTCTTCCGCCTTCGGACTTGCCCATCCGGCCAGGGATGGCTGCTCGCGTGGAGATCATCACCTATCGAAACAACGACGCCCTCATTCTGAATAGGGGAGCTCTCAGACTAGAAGAGGGCAGATGGACGGTACAGGTCTTGCGCGATGGCCGTTTTGAGGAGGTCGAAGTGAAGATCGGCGCGAAGCAGCATAGATCAGTAGAGATCCTGGCTGGGCTCGTGCAGGGAGACCAGGTGCTCCTGAACACGCTCTCCATCAATGAGGGGTGGCCAGACAACCTCTCATCGCTTCCTGCTGTCGGAAATGGGAGCAACTGACCCATGAGCAAAAGGTTCCGCCTGATCACGGCGATCGCCGTTCTTGTCTTTGCGGTCATACTCGGGCTTGTGGGCTACTTTTCATGGATCAACATCGCGTACGTGGATACGCTTCACGCCCGGGTTGATGGCTCGTTGATCCAGGTGGGTTCTCCTGGAGTGGGTCGCGTGGTGGCGTTGCCCGTGGTGGTTGGCGACGCGGTTGCTGAGAACGAGGAGCTGGCCTTGGTGGAGCTGGCGGGAATGGGGACGGGCCAGGCTCAGGCGACCCGCATCGTCGTACCCGTGAGAGCCCCCAGGGCAGGAGTGGTCGTGGAGACAGCTGCGCGTGTCAGCGACGTCCTCTCACCGGGGCAGCTTATCGTGACCCTGGTTGATCCGCGACAACTGTGGATCACGGCTAACATCCATCAGGCCAGGATTCCACAGATCAAGCTGGGCCAGGACGTTCGCGTTCGTGTGCGCACCCGAACCCTGCGCCGCACGTTCTGGGGGAAAGTGGAGCAGATCGGCGGGGCCACCAGTTCGGCCCTGGCCGCCAGGGGAAGAGGCCTCGACATCTCCACGCCTGGCCTGGCCGAGGTGCCGGTCAAGATCTCGATTGACTCGGCGGGCTACAGTCTGTATCCAGGCACATCGGTAGAGGTGAGGATCAGACTGAGCCCCAGGATCTGGTGGGGACTCTGAACCTGGAAGCGTTTGAGACCAAGCAACTGCGTGGGTGGACGGCAAGGTCGCAGCCCTCACTGTGTCCCCCAGGCCATGAGTAGACCGGCCGAGCTCGGGCGGTCTGTGCAGGAGACACAGAATTGACGGAAAGAACGACATGAAACCCCTGGTGCGCCTGTTGGGCTTTTTGGGAAACTATAAAAGCACCGTTGCGTGGACCGCGGTTTGCCTCATTGGCACGTCCCTGTTAGGGCTGGTCACCCCCTGGCTGATTCAGCAGGTCATCGATAAGACACTGGAATACGGGAGCATATCGGTCGTTGGTCTCTATGCCGTGGGCGTGGTTGCCATCTCTCTGGTTAGTGGCGTATTGGGCTTCGGGCAGCGCTACGGTATGGCTCATACTGTACAAGGCGCGATGTACGACATGCGCAACACCGTGTACGACCATATCCTTCACCTACCCTTCAGCTACCATGACCGCGCCCGAACCGGTCAGCTCATCTCCCGGATTACGAGTGACATCGACGGGGTCTCGCGTTTCTTCTCCTTTGGGCTAAGCAGCATCATATCGATGACGCTCACTTTCCTTGGGGCGAGCTTTCTGCTTTTTCGCATGAGCTGGCAATTGGGCCTGTTAGGGTTGGCAATGGTGCCCCCCATGGCCTTCACTGCGGTCAAGGGGTCAAGCAGCCTTGGCCCCCAGTTCTACCGCCTCCGTCAGCAGTTTGGGCGTATCACTGCTCAATTGCAGGAGAACTATAGCGGGGTCCGCGTGGTCAAGGCTTTCGCCCGCGAGGACTATGAGATAGCCAAGTTCAAACGCGAACTGGAAGAGTTCTTTCAGCGGCGGATGGGCGTTGTCAAGGTGTTCGCTCTGTTCATGCCCGTGATGTCATTCCTGACCGGGCTCGGCATGCTCACCGTCCTGACCTATGGGGTCTGGTCGGTCATCAACGGTCGGCTGAGCGTGGGGCAACTTGTGGCCTCACAAGGCTATCTGATGATGCTGACCGGTCCCATCCGCATGATTGGGTGGATGGTGGTTATGGGCCGGCGGGCCTCCGCAGCCGCAGAGCGCATCTATGAGGTGCTTGACGCCCGCCAAGAGGTGGTGGAATCACCTGAGGCGATCGAGTTCCCTCCCCTGCGGGGGGAGGTGCGTTTTGAGAACGTCTCCTTCGCCTACGAAGAGGGCAGCGCTGTATTGCGGAACATCGATCTGACTGTGCACCCAGGTGAGACGGTGGCTCTGCTGGGGGCTACGGGTTCGGGTAAGACGTCTATCATCAACCTCGTCCCTCGCTTCTACGATGCTACTGGTGGCCGGGTTATGGTGGACGGCTACGATGTGCGAGATGGCACCTTGCATTCGCTGCGGCGGCAGATCGGCACGATATTCCAGGAGGCGGTCCTGTTTGCGGGTACGATCGCAGAGAACATCGCCTTTGGGCGCAATGACGCTTCTATGGAGGAGATCGTGCGGGCAGCGAAAGCCGCCCAGGCTCACGATTTCATCATGAGCTTTCCCGATGGCGATGAGACGCACGTCGGAGAAAGGGGTGTCACTCTTTCTGGTGGTCAGAGGCAACGCCTGACCATTGCACGGGCCTTGCTGCTTGACTCGCGCATCCTGATCATGGATGACTCGACGTCCAGCGTTGACGTGGAGACCGAGTACCTGATTCAGCAGGCTCTCACGGAGGCTAGGCGAGATCGCACCTGCTTTGTCATTGCCCATCGCCTTTCCACGGTCAAGAACGTGGACAAGATCATCGTGCTGGAAGAGGGTCGCATCGTACAAGAGGGTAGCCACGAGGAACTCCTGGCGGGGGACGGGCTCTACCGGCGTATCTACGAGACTCAGTTCGCCGATCAAGAGGAGACTGCCCGATGACCTTCTGGGGACACGGTTTCGGGGTGGCTGCCGCAAAGAAGGGCACCTTTGACTGGAACCTTCTCGTGCGAGCATTCGGCTTCATGGCTCCCTACAAGCGGCCCGTGGCTCTCTCTATCGTCTCCGTGCTGGTGGTAACGGCCAGTGACCTGGTGCGGCCCTACCTTATCTCCAGGCTCATCGATCGGGACATCGTCAGCGGAAACATGACGGGAGTAATGCAGACCGTGCTGCTCTATCTCTCAAGCATCCTGATCGGCAGCCTGGTGATGTCGGGACAAAGGTATCTGACCGGCTGGATAGGCCAGAAAGTGATCTATGACCTGCGCGACAGGGTTTTCTGCCACCTGCAAACCCTGTCGCTGAGCTTCTACGATAGCCGGGAGATGGGCGATATCATCTCGCGCATGACCAGCGACATCGATGTGCTCAACGAACTGGTCAGCAATGGCTTGATCACCTTGGTGAACACTCTTTTCAGCCTCTGCGGGGTGATCATTGCCATGGTGGCTATGAATCTGAGGCTCTCGCTCTTGACGCTTTCGGTCATGCCCCTTTTGCTCTTCAGTTCGGCCATCTTCCGTCGTTGGGTGGGTACAGCCTATCGAGAGATCAGAAAAAGAGTCGCCGCGGTGACCGCCCATGTTGAAGAGGGCATCTCTGGCGTGCGGATCATCCAATCCTTTGCCCAGGAGGAGCGGAACTATGCCGCCTTTCGGTCCGTCAACGAAGAGAACCGGCTGGTAAGCCTGGAAGCGGCGACGATTCGCTCTATCTACTTTCCCGCTATTGACATCATCGGTTCGCTAGGCATGGGGATCGTGCTGTGGTTCGGTGGAGTAGCTGTCCTGAGAGGGGACCTGACCTTTGGCATCGTGGTGGCCTTTCTCTTCTACCTGTTCCGGTTCTTCCAGCCCATTCGCAACTTGACGATCCTGTACGACCAGGTTCTGGCAGCCATGGCTGCATCGGAGCGCATTTTCGAGCTCTTTGACACGGAGCCGGACATCGTGGATCCGCCTGAGCCGGTGTACCTGCCGCGTATCGAGGGACTGGTGGAGTACCGCCATGTCACCTTTGCCTACGTCCCGGGGGAGCCGGTCGTGCGCGACCTGAACATCGTGGCCAGGCCTGGAGAGATGATTGCTTTGGTGGGGGCAACTGGCGCGGGCAAATCGACCACCATCAGCCTGCTGATCCGCATGTATGACGTTCAGGAGGGTTCGATCCTCATTGATGGGTACGAGCTGACCGACATCGCCATTCAGTCGTTGCGAGAGCAATTGGGGGTCATTCTTCAAGAGGGGTTTCTCTTCTCCGAGAGCATACGGGAGAACATACGCTACGGCAGACTCGAGGCCACGGATGAGGAGGTCGAGGCAGCGGCCAAGGCGGTGGGAGCACACGAGTTCATCATGCGCGTTCCCAATGGGTACGACACAGAAGTGCGCGAACGAGGGGAGAAGCTGTCTATGGGTGAGCGACAGCTCATCTGTCTGGCTCGGGCCCTCGTCGCCGAGCCCCAGATTCTGATCCTGGATGAGGCCACCTCCAGCATCGATCCGTACACGGAACTCATCATCCAAGATGCCTTGCTCAAGCTCTTCAAGGGGCGCACATCGATCGTAATCGCCCATCGCCTCTCCACCGTGCGACGATCAGATCGCATCTATGTCATGGATGATGGTCAGGTGGTGGAGTCGGGCACCCATGCGCAGCTCCTCGCCAAAGGTGGCACGTACAGCAGGCTCTACGAGATGCAGTTCAAGCCACAGGAAGCCGTGGCTGCGACCGCAAACGAGAGGAGATAGCAGAGTCCGCAGCAGGCGTGTGAGTCGGCGTAGTGGAAGGCGTGAGAGTTTGTGTGGGCGTTCGCGTTGGGGTATTGGCTGGCGTCGGTGTGTCTGTCGAGAGTGGCGTATTGGTGACAGTGGGTGCCAGCGGTGTCATGGGAGCCTCAAGAGCTCGGTCTATGGCTACCTCGGTGGCTTCTGCGTCGGGCGTGGGGCTCGGTGCGAGCAGTGTAGGTGTGACGCAGCCAACGCCCTCCTCCAGCCGTTTGCCAGAAGAGGGCGCTTGGTTTATACTTGCTCTGCCATGCTGCCTCTTCCAGCTTGGCCATTGCCCTCGGACGCCAGGAGCGTCGCGGGGGCTTTTCTTTGATTGTACACGCCGCTAGGCGGCCATCTGCAATCAGCCACCGCGCCCCTCCAGGGCCAGTGTGTAACTAGAAGGAATGCATTGGAGCTCATGCTTCTTCTCCTTCCAGCCAATGGTGGCATTGCGAGTTGCCTCGATTCTGGCCGACTCAAGACCGGCCTCTCTTCCGGGCCTTACGGCTTCTTGCGCTCTCCGGCCTCGACGCCCCCATGCTAGGGCAGATCGGAGCGCTGGCCTCCCAGGGTGACGAGTATGCCCAGCCCGCGCGGTGTCGGCCGTGACGGAAAAACACGATGCTGCCCTGGTTCGTGCTACAGGTATCGATGGCCCTCTGGATGGCCTCGGCATCCAGGCGTCTTCCGTCGCCCACAGCGCCATGACAACGGACATCATACCAGTTCTGCTCTGTCATAGCTTTGGCCACGGCTTTGCCGACCCACGCGCGTCCAATTG
>Ga0114919_10003574_pt1 | contig 12524 bp, 10 predicted proteins | sample BlataG_FD_88682 | JGI IMG/M metagenome (GOLD analysis project Ga0114919, IMG submission 88682) | Deep subsurface microbial communities from Black Sea to uncover new lineages of life (NeLLi) - Black_00105 metaG | ecosystem: Environmental > Aquatic > Marine > Oceanic > Sediment | place: Atlantic... | reverse complement strand
GAGGCCCAGGGGGAAATGCTTGCGCTTGTCATGATCATCCTTCTCCGGCTTCCCTGGAGAAAGCGGAATATCGGCCGAGGTGTCGGTGTAGACCGCTATGATATCCTGCTCCGAGACGGCATCCGGCGAATAGCAGGCTGAATTCGGCCGGATGGTTCTCTCCCGTATCGCTCCCTCTTCCCCGGCCTCGGGCCACATCTCGTAAATCCAGAACCAACCGTCGCAGGCAACGGTGGTGTAAGGATAGTCGTCCACCATTGCTCCTATCCACAGCCCCCCCTGGAAGAGATAGTCGATATCGGATCCCGGGGGGTATTCGCATGAGGGAGCATCCACCTCCTCATCCGGATTGGGATTGAAGCAGCCTCCCAGGGACTCCTTGAGGTCCCGGGTCTGGCTTCCGAAGAACCCCCAGTTGGTGACGCAGAACTGGATGAGGCCGACCCGGTGGACTCTCTGCTGCGCATTGGGTAGATCGGCTGCCGGCTTGGCCAACCGGTAAGGCCTGACCTCACCGCCTTCACCCTTTTTGGACTCCAGGTGAGCTGCACCAGATGGAGACACGGACAGGCACCAAAGTGCTATCGCCAGCAGCAGCAAGAAACTGGCTAAAAGTTTAGGCTTTTTCATATGTCTCACTCCTCCGCTTTGTTTTTTTGCAGGTTCCCATTCGGGACCAGCATGTCATATCTGCGAGATCGATTGTCTTGCGCTCATCTCTCAAGAACCGCACACCCGGACCTTGCCGCAGGGGCACTGGCCCGCCAGATCCTTAGAAGCTGACTGAGAGTCCCACCTGTATGTTTCTGCCCGGCAGATACCTGAGTGGGTCCATATCGATGTCTTTGCCTTGCCTGACCACGTATTGGTCGAAGGAGGCTGCCAGTTGATCCTTCTCGTTCTGATTGGTGTCCGGGCGTCCGGTGGCTGCCCAAACCTCGCCAACATTTCTCTTGTCCAGAAGATTGCTGACGCTAATCATGAAGGAATAGTCGAACTTCCACACCCTGAAGTCCTTGTTGAATCTTAGGTCTACGTTGCTGTAAGAGGGCATGCGCCTGGAGTTGGGCGTGGGGTCGTCCTGGTCCGGGGGCACCTCCACTCCGGGCAAAGTACCTGCGGGTGTGAAAGGATACCCGCTTCTGAACTGCCAAATAAGGTTTACCCCCCAGTTGTCGGGCAGCTTGTAGCCAAATAGCTGGGGATGCTCGTCTGCCGGCACTCTCAGGTCAAAATTCATCGTTATCTGATGCCTCACGTCCCAATCTAAGGGGTACTCACGAATGGATATCTTCTCCTGGTTCTCCTGATAGTAATTGGATGCCTCCATTGAGCTTTTGCCGAAGGCGAAGGCATACTGATAGTTCACATATCCGGACGTATACCCGCCGTAGAGCTTTCTCACCTCCAGCTCCAGGCCGCGCGTCCGGCCATAGTCCGTGTTATCCCAATAGTTGAAGGCTCCTTCGAATGAAGCAAAACCCTTTTTCTCAGTATTCATCTGCCCGAAAATGTCCTTGTAGAATCCGGAAAGGGTGGTTTTGGCGTTTGAGGCTATGGCATACTCAACTCCCAGATCGTACTGAATCTGCTTCATATAATCCAGATTATAGTTGCCGAACTGGCTGTAGATGCTGATTGCCTGGGTCGTCTGCATATACATAAAGTGAAGCTCGGGCAGCTGGTAAAAATGCCCGTAGTTGAAATAAACCTTGGCTTTGTCCGAGATGGGATAGGAGACACCGATTCGGGGCGAGAGCTTTGTTCTGGTATCTATCACATCTTCCTCAGTCGGAGTCTCCTCAGCCTTGAGTCCCCTGACCCCGGCTGACTGGATAAAGAAATCGGACCGGAATCCCAGATTGGCGATCATCGCTCCATATTCAATCTTGTCCCGGATATAGAAGGCTCCCAGAACCGGACGGAAGGTGTAGAAGTCGCGATAATATCCGCGGTCGGGCCAGGGGCCAGCCGGGATTCCTTCACCAGGATATTCATAATACGGATATCGTATGTCTCCGTAACTGACTCTCATCCGTTCCACCGTGAGGCCGGTCTTGAGTTGGTGCTGTCTGGTCACCTGGCTGGTGAAGTCGACCTTCATAGTGAGCTTGGTGCTGCTCCGGTTATGATAATAGCATCGCCGCTCGTTCCCCCAGTCCAAGAAACCGTCCTGAAAAGGATCCCACTTTCCGTTATGGTTAAGATCGACGTATTGCTCCCCGGGGTCATAGCGGTAATTCAACGGGTCGAATCTTCCATTATGGTTTCTGTCCTCATAGGGCACTCCGGGTGTCCAGATATCGAGGGGCCCGTCATACGCGCCGTTGGCGCTCAAATCCTCAAACGGCTCCCCGTCGTCCCGGATTCCGTTCTTGTTCAGATCGGTGAAGGGCTCACCCAAATTCCTGTCCCCGTCCACAAAGGGTTCAGCTAAGTCCTGATAACTCAGCGTATGAGGCAGCTTCCATTCATTAAACTTTCCGTCAGGTCCGCCCACCCCATCGTTGGGATCGTTGGGATCGTCATTGTCAAACCAGAACTCCTCCGCGTTGTTCCATCTCCCCTCTCCCAGTAGATCGTGAATGTCAGGATCAAAGTCATCAATATATCGATCGTATACTCCCTTCTCCCCGTACCCGGGCTGGCCTGCATATGGATGTTCCACGTACGGCTCTCCCGGGTCCCACAACCCGTTTCTCCCCTTGTTCACATCCTGAAATGGCTCCCCGGGGTCATACTGCCCGTTTTGGTTGGCGTCAAGGTAGGGATCAGCATCATCCCAAACTCCATTAAGGTTAGCGTCCTGAGCAGGCGTGAAAATCTCCATATTTTCCCACAGGGTGAAATCGCCAGATGTACGCCCGCCACCGGGGACATCCGGATCTCCAGGTCTCTGGTAGTAGCTGGTCACGTACCGGCTGACCTGAACCTCATAGAAGGTGCTCTTGCTCACGTTATGTGTGAAGCGCAGACTCAGCAGGTTGTTGTGATGATCTATTTGCGGCAGGTTGGCCGGAACATACCGATATTCCCATATATGGACTGCACCTCTGCTCTCCTTGAGCTCATTCCCGCCGGAAGGGTCAAAGAACAGGGAATAGCGCTCCCAGTTCTGTCTATGAGAAAAAATGAGGCTTTTGTCGGCAGAGGCCTTGTAGGTTAGCTTTAGAGCGAAGGAGTAATCGTTACTCATCCTCTCCGGTATGTCGAATCCCAGTATCCGATCCACCCTGAATCTCTTCTGGGTCGTGGGGGTGGCATACTCGTTCACCCGATACCAGGTGTCGGTTTTGTAAGTTTTTGCACTCAGGTGATAGGTCAGCCTCTCTCCCAAGAATTTGATTCCGATGGAGGGAAAAAAGTGGTTGGTCAGAAACGGATCCGGGCCGCTGAGGGAGAACTCCACCCGATCACTGTTCCGGGAGTACTTGTTCAGCTTCTCGGTGCCGAAATCGTCGGTCAGGAATTCGAATCTGCCCGCAGTGATCTTGCTTGATCCGCCTTTGGTGACCACGTTTATCACGGCGGACTGGACGTTTCCGTACTCGGCGTCAAATCCTGATTTCATAACCGAGATCTCCTCGATGTCGAACGAGGAGACGTTCATTCCTCCGCTCACCTTTCCCAGACCTCCCAGCAGGTCCCGGGTTTCCACCCCGTCGATGATGAAGAGGGCTTCGCCTGCTCTTCCACCCCTTACGTGGAGCTCATTGGCCTTGGTCACGAAGCCCACCTGGGTGGCAAGTATCTCGGAGATCTCCTTCACCGGCATGTTCTTGATGTCTTCGGTGGAGATGGTCCTCATGCTGGCGGTAACGTGCGGATCAATTACCTTTCTCTTGGCCACAACGATAACGCCTTCGACTTCAACGGCGGAGGCCTTCAGCTTGAAACTCAACTCCGTGGTACCGTCGGCCTTCACCCTTACTTCTTTCACCGTCATCGAACGATAGCCGATGAGCGAGGCAGTCACCGAATAGCCTCCCGCGGGGATGTTGGTGACGTAATAGGAGCCGTCCGGACCGGCCATGTTCCCCATGGTGGTTCCGTCGATCCTGATGGAAGCACCAGGAAGCTCCACGCCGGTTTCGGCATCGATCACCCTTCCCGATATCTTGCCGGTTATCCCGGCTGAGGCGGGAAAGCTCGACAACACCAGAAACGTCAGCCCCACGATAAGAGCAGCCACTTCCCTTTTAGAAAAGCGCATGGTTTGATTCACTCCTTTCTTCGTTCCTTGAGTTTGTGTGAGATTAATATTCTGCCACAGAAAAGGTAACCTCTCTTCCGCTCTCCAACAGCCTTCCAATAACGCAACTTCCGCTCTTATTGTCAAGAGTTTTTTTATTTGCTTTTAAAAAAATTGGTTTCAAACCACCTCCTGTGAGATTTGAATTCTGCCGGTCGCAGACGACAAAACTTCTTCTGGCTGCCGACCAGCGGCTGGACCCGAATTCGTCTTGGTTTACACGAGCGAAAAACGAAACAGCAACTTTGCCTTCACCAGATCATACCAACCAATGCTTACTGCGACCAACAAAATTCGTACCGAAAACACCTCCTCAGAGCGATTTCGTCTGTTGTGATAATGTCAACGCCATCAAGCAGTTAGCGGCCGGCGGGAAAATCCTGAAGAAGCCGAGTCCCTCCCCTCCTCGCGGCTCTCGCAAGAACCTGCGACAGAATTCGCGGCCCTGTTCTTATTCTTTTGGAATGGAGCAGATTACGGGATTCGCAGAAAAAGACGAATTCTCTGCGTTTGAAGCAAGAATCTTCGAAAGATATCGGGTGGTATCGGACAGGAAGAAGGGGAACCTCATCTCAGCAGATTCCACTCGGCGCGAAGGTACTTCTTCTCTTTCAGGCTCACAGCAGCCTCAAGCTCCTCCTGGGAAACTTTCGAACCCTCCATCCGGGAGGTGAAGACCTTTTTGAAGCCCGTCTTCAAGGCTGATATCATCTCCTCCGGTTCAACTCTTCTTTTCACGATCTGGTCTAAGTCGGTAGCACTGCTCTCCAGGGCGCGCTTCATCTTTTCCACGGCATAATCCCCGGGCAGAAGTTCGGCCAGGCTGTGTCTTCCCTTTCCGGTCAGGATCGAACCGTGCTGGATGAAGCTGTGCCTTCTGCCTTCAACGGACGGGAGGGAGAAACGCCTCTGCGCGCTTCCGATCAGCTTCTTTCCTCCCACCGTCGTCTCGTATCTGGAGCTGCTGACAAAGCAGGGTTTGGACAGACCCGGATCAAAGGAAGGAGGCTTTCGTCCGGGAGATGGCTGGACCCATTCGCCATCGATCCCCAGGACGCGCAATGACTCTAAAAAGGCCAAGCTTATTTTCTGATATGTCTGGAGGGTGTTATTGCCCAGTTGAGGAAAATCGTCCGTGGAGGCACACAGGCTGTAGGTGATCTCATCTTCGTGCAGGACTGCCCTTCCCCCGGTGATTCTTCTCACCACCTGGATGCCCCTGTCTTCGCATTTCTTGAGATCAACCGTTTTGTCAGCACGTTGCAAGTAACCGAAGGATACAGCAGGCGGGCTCCACAGGTAGAGACGAAGAACCGGGGGGGACGATCCCCTCTGGCAGGAAAGGAGCAGCGCTTCATCCAAAGCCATATTAAAGAAGGCGTCGTTTGCGCCGGTGTAAATAATTCGCCAGCTACCCATCTTTTGCAATTGATTCAATCGGTGGGAAGGTTTTGGTTGCCCTGCTTAAGATCCTTGAACACCAGGTCGATATTCCCCAGAGCCATCCTGGCCGCCCCTTGCTCCGCCTCTTTTTTGTTTTTTCCCATTCCCTTTCCCAACCGCTTTCCCTTGACCGAAACGGCGATGGTAAACCTCTTCTGATGATCCGGTCCCTCCTCCTCCAGCACATCATATCGGGGCAATCCCAAACCCAGGGCCTGCATGTATTCCAGAAGCTCCCCCTTGTAATTGTGAAAGGCCAGGTCGGTGGTTATCTCCAGGTATCTTTTTAATATCTGATTCCGGATCATCCTCTCCGCAGGAGCCAGACCCCCGTCTATGAAGACGGCGCCGATGACGGCCTCATAGGCGTCCGAGACAATGGAGTTTCTCTCCCTTCCCCCGGACTTCTCCTCCTCCTCACTGACGTTGAGATACTTGCCTAAGGAGATCGACTTGGCGATTCGGCTGAGGTTAGCCTCACTCACCAGGGTGGACTTGAGTTTGGTCAGATCGCCTTCGCTTTTGTCCGGGAAGTGCTCAAATAGGAATCTGCTGGTCACCATTCCCAAAACGGAATCCCCCAGGAACTCCAACCTTTCATTGGCTCGTAGATCCTCATTCTCCGGGGTGTGGATGTAAGATCTGTGAGTTAAGGCTCGATTGAGAAGCTCCAGGCGCACGAAACGATAACTCAACTTTTTTTCCAGCTCCCGGTAGCTTTTGAACCTACCCTTCTTGGTGAATAGCCTTCTTAAGAATGTGGGCAGATGAGTCGACATGGGTGGTCGCTTGATTTTGGAAAACCGAAACAGAATAGAAAACTATACGAGTTACGCTTTTGCCTGGCCACAGAAGAAGCAGGCTTTAGTCCATTTGTCTTCGCCGAGAAGCAAAGAGACCTCAGAAGGTCTCTTAAAAAAAAGAGGAAGGAGCCTGATTTAGATTCATTCGCCCTGTCGCAATCGATTAAGCCGACAGCCAAGAATGACGGCCTTGGGAGCCACGAGATGAAAGGCTCTTTTTAGCTTCTCCCTGTGCCCGGGCAATCCTCGCGTTTAGATTCAAAGCCAAACCGGAGCAATCACGGTCTCTTCCCGACTCTCAGGTGACACTGGAGGATCTCAGGGAACGAATTTGCTCACTGCGATGCAGATGTTGTGCCCACCGAATCCAAAGGAGTTGCTGATGGCGACTTTAACCTCGACTTTTCGCATTTGATTGGGCACGTAGTCTAAGTCGCACTCCGGGTCTGGAAACTCATAATTCACCGTAGGGTGGAGGATTCCCTCCTGGATCGACTTGATGGTGGCAATCAACTCCACCGCTCCACCCGCTCCCAGCAGATGGCCGACCATCGATTTGGTGGAGTTTACCGGAATCTTCTTGGCTCTCTCTCCGAACACCACCTTTATGGCCTGCGTTTCGGTCGCGTCGTTTAAGTTGGTGGAGGTTCCGTGGGCGTTAATGTAGTCCACCGCTTCCGCATCCAGACCGGCGTCCTGTAAAGCCAGCCTCATGGCCCTGATGGCTCCCTCGCCTCCGGGAGCCGGAGCTGTCATGTGGTAGGCATCTGCAGTCTGACCCGCGCCCACAATCTCGGCGAATATTCTGGCACCTCTCTTTTGAGCATGCTCCAGGCTCTCCAGAATCACTATTCCCGCACCCTCTCCCATGACGAATCCGTCCCGTTCCTTGTCAAAAGGACGGGAGGCCTTGTGGGGTTCATCATTGCGCGTAGACAGGGCTCGAGCCGAGCAGAATCCGGCTAGGGCGGTGGGGGTGATCGTGGCTTCACTTCCCCCGGTGATCATCACGTCGGCCTCTCCCCGCTGGATAATCTTAAAGCCATCGGCGATGGCGTGAGCGCCGGAGGCACAGGCAGAGACGGTGGCGTAGTTGGGCCCCTTGAAATTGAACCGCATGGAGATCAAACCCGCACACAGGTCGACGATCATCATGGGGATGAAGAACGGGCTGACCCGACCAGGACCCTGGTTTAGGAGATTGGTATGCTGCTTCTCAAAAGTCTCTATCCCTCCGATTCCACTTCCCACCACCACACCTGCCCTCTCCGGATCGAAAGAATCTGAGCCCAGGCCGGAGTGGTCAAAGGCTTCCCGGGCAGAGACCACGGCATATTGCTGGACCAAATCCATTCTCCTGGCCTCTTTTTTCTCCATATACTTTGTGGCGTCGAAGTCCTTCACCTCTCCCACAATCTGGCTGGTGAACTGGGAGGGGTCAAATCGGGTCACCGTGCCGATGCCGGAGACGCCATCTTTAAGATTCTTCCAGAATTCCTCTACCGAGTTACCCACCGGGGTGATCGCTCCCATCCCGGTAACTACCACCCGGTTTGAAGACATGACAGAACTGCTCATGGATAACCTCTTAGCTCTGCTTGGGTGCGTGCGTTTCTATATAATCGATGGCTTGTCCCAGCGTGGCGATCTTCTCCGCCTCTTCGTCCGGAATCTCGAATTTAGCCTCGTCTGTGCTAAACTCCTCCTCCAGAGCCATGATCAACTCAACCGTATCCAGGGAGTCCGCCCCCAGATCCTCCACGAATTTTGCCTCTTTAGTCACCTGGCCCTCTTCCACGCCCAGCTGATCGATCACTATCCTCTTCACTCTCTCTTCAACTGACATGCTCAACTCCTCCTTAGATTTGGTTTGAGTCTGGCTTCGATTATTCTCTTATGGCACCGATCCCTGCGCTCCGTAATGAAGTTCACCTTACCGCATGAGTCTTCACCGTTTAGTCGGGGTCCTTATGAAAAAACCAATCTACGTCGGAATTCTTCACATCAATAGTCCTCCATCCACCTGAATCACCTGGCCGGTGATGTAGTCGGCCTCATGCGAAACCAGGAAGGCCACCAGATTGGCCACATCTTCAACAGTTCCTTCCCTCTTCAAGGGAATCAGGTTTAAAAAAGCATCTTTGGCCGCTTGAGAGAGTTTTTCCGTCATGGCCGTCCGGATGTATCCGGGAGCCACCGCGTTTACGGTTATCCCCCTTGCGGCAAGCTCCTTAGCAGCAGACTTGGTCAGGCCTATCAACCCCGCCTTGGAGGAGGCATAACTTGCCTGCCCCGCGTTTCCCATCAGGCCCACCACCGAGGTGATGTTGACGATCCTTCCGGACCTTTGCTTGATCATCAACTTAGCCACGCTCCTGATCAGGTTGAAGGCACCTTTGAGGTTGACCCCCATCACCCGATCCCAATCCTCCTCACTGGCTCTGATTAGAAGACCGTCCCGGGTTATCCCGGCGTTATTCACCAGAATATCTATTGTGGAGAACTTCTCAGTCATCTTATTGATCAAATCCTCCACTTGCGAATTGTCGGAGACGTCTGCTTTGAAGGCCGCCGCGGTCACTCCAAAGTCTTCCATCTCTACGACCGCACTCTGCGCCAAGTCCAGGTCGACGTCGGCAACGGCAACATTCGCTCCTTCCCGGGCCAGCCTCATGCCGATGGCTCGCCCTATGCCCTGCCCACCTCCGGTTACCAGAGCTACTTTACCCTTCAGGCTCATCTTGTGCGTGACCCTATCTCATTCAAACGGGAACTCAGACGGTGCCCACCTCCACCATCTCGACGAATTTCTCCAGATCTGCCAATTTGTCTATTCCAAAGCCTCGCGCGTCCTTGAACGATCTTCTTAAAAGCCCCTGCAGGACTCTTCCCGGTCCAATCTCCACAAAGGTTCTAACGCCCTCTCTGTACATCCGCTCCAGCGACTGATACCACAGCACCGGCATGGTAATCTGGTCTGCCAAAAGCTCCTTAATCTGCGAGGGTTCAGACACAGGTTCGGCGTTAACGTTAGCTACCACGGGAATGGCAGGCCTCTTCAGGTCAAGTTTGTTTAGGACCTGTTTGAACTGAGTCTGGGCCGGGCGCATCAACTCCGAGTGAAAGGCCCCCACCACCTCCAGAAGGATCGCTCTCTTGGCGCCTCTTTCCTTTGCCAGCTCCGCCCCCTTCTCCACAGCCCTTCTTTCGCCGGAGATGGCTATCTGATCTTTTGAATTGAAATTGGCCGGCTGAATGATCCCGTAGCTTCCGGCTTCCTGACAGATGGGCAGCATATCTTTTTCGGTGAGTCCGATGATGGCCGCCATGGTCCCATTGCTCTTCTCACAGGCATCCTGCATAAGAAGACTGCGGTTTCTCACCGCCTCCAGGCCGTCTTCGAACGACAAGGCTCCTGCCGCCACCAGAGCGGAGTACTCTCCCAAGCTGTGCCCGGCGGTGAATGCCGGCTCAAGCTTCAGGTCCTTCAGCAGGGTCCACAATGCCACGCTGTGGGTGAAGATGGCCGGCTGGGTGTACTGGGTCTGAACCAGGACTTCAGCTGGTCCCTCAAAGCAGATCTTAGCCAGATCACAGCCCAGTATTTCATTTGCCCTCAAGTAGAGTTCTTTAACCTCTGGACGGGAGTCATGAAGGTCCTTTGCCATCCCCACATATTGCGCCCCCTGTCCGGGAAACAAAAAAGCTATCTTGTTCATACTGCTATGTCCTTAAGAGTCGACCTGCTCTTCTTAAAAAACGAATAAGTGTGAGGCCGTTAAGGTCTGACCGCGAAATCTGTGCCTTCTATCCTAAATAAGAATCGTTGACGTCATCTTCACCACTTTATCACCGCTGATCCCCAGGTGAATTCGGCCCCGAAAACGACCAGAACCGTGTTTGATCCCTCCGTTATGACGCCCCTTTTCCGGCTTCATCCAAAGCAATGGGAACCGATGGAGCAGAAGACCGCGTCCCGGTGATCTTTGCATGTATACGTTTACGCATGCAACCTCTGTTTTTCCCTGAGTGCGCCGACTATGCGCTGGTTCACTTCCTCTCTTACCATCTGGGCGGCCAGCTTAAGGGCGTTCTTGATGGCCTTGGGAGGCGAATCACCGTGACAGATGATGCAGACGCCATTTACACCCAGAAGCGGCGCGCCGCCGTACTCGGTGTAATCCAAGACTTTTCTCAGATCCCGTATGGAGACCTTGACCAAAAAAGCCCCCAGCCTGAAAAGAAGACTCTCTTTGACCCTCTTCTTTACCAACCAGGTCAAGAATCCATCCATGCTTTCGACAAGTTTTAAGACTATGTTTCCCACAAAACCATCACAAATCACCACGTCGCATGTGCCTTTTAAGACGTCCCGTCCCTCCACATTCCCGATGAAATTCAGGGAATGATCATCACTCAGAAGCTTATTGGCCATAAGGGTCACTTCATTCCCCTTGGTGCTCTCTTCCCCTATGGACATGAGTCCTATGCGGGGATTTCGCTTTTTGAGAACCTGGTTGGTATAGACCGATCCCATGACCGCGAACTGATAAAGATTTATGGCCTTACATTCGGCATTGGCTCCTACATCCAGAACCACCACGATCCCCTTCTCGCTGGGCAAAAAGGATGCGATAGCCGGGCGGTTGATTCCCTCCAGCCTTCCTAAAGTCATCAGGGCGTGAGTCATCACCGCGCCGGTGTTTCCCCCGGAGATGAAGGCATCCGCCTTACCCTCCTTCTGCAGCCTCATTCCCACCGCGATGGACGAGTCCTTTTTCTTCAGACTCACCACCGCTTCATCCCCCATATTGATCTGCTGGGAAGCGTGATGGATCACCAGGGGCGCCTGGCCGGCTTTCAGGCGGGTAAGCTCTGATTGGATGCTCTCCTCCTGCCCCACCAGAACCATCTCGAAATTGCCGTGGTTCTCCCGATGTGCCCAGATTGATCCTTCCACTACCGAGGCGGGGGCAAGATCCCCACCCATAGCATCCACCGCTATTCTCACTTTTCCGTTCTCTTTTCCTGCGAATTCTGCTGACACTTCCAGATACCTCAACCTTGGATTCTCAGAACCGAACCTGCATCCGCCCGGAAGCTTACTTGGTCTCCGGCGGGGTGACTACCTGCCTGCCCTTGTAATACCCGCAACTGGGACAGACGCGGTGCGGCAGCTTGGGCTGGTGGCAATTCGGACATTCTGTTGTGTTGGGGGCGGTGAGCTTCCAGTGGGTACGCCTCTTGGCGCCGCGTGACTTGGAGTGTCTTCTTTTCGGTAAAGGCATAATCTTTCCTCTTTAATTTGGTCGACTTGAGAACGTCAAGAATCTTTCTTCGAAAGTCCTTTCAGTTGATCCCATCGGGGATCGGCTTCCTTCTTTACGCAGTCGCACTGCAATCTGTTTAGATCAATCCCGCAGACCGGACACAATCCCTTGCATTCGTCTGAACAGAGAGGTTTCAGCGGCATGGAGAGAACAATAGCCTCCCGTACCAGATCGTCGATCTCGAAAAACGCCAGGGAGGGATCAGCCACGAAGTACCCCTCCTCCTCAGATTTCCCCTCGTCTGAGTTTCCGGCTAAATCTACCACAAAGTTGAGATCAGAAGTCATGGCTTGATCATAGTCAGCGAGACAGCGGGAGCACTCCAGCTTCGCGGTGGCAGTAACCTTGCCCTGGCAGATGAGTTGATCCTGGTTCTTGGAGACAAGAAGCTCCACCCGGACCGGCTTCTCAAATGCCGCACCCTCTGCCTTAAGCTCTAAGGCCTCAGGGCTCTCCTCCAACCTGAGCTTCTGGCTGAAATCTCCCGACGTCCTGTTCAACTCTATTTTCATTGCGGTCAATATTAACCAAAACGCCCAAAATTGTCAAGACAAAAAAACCTCCGCCCCGGTTCGCATTGTGTCAAGCTAATTGTGTAAATTGGTAGTTGGGCACATCCTGGGTTGGTTTAAGACATAAGCTATTACTCCATATATGATTCTCTCTGCGCTTTTGCAGTTATTGAAGGATCTCATG
>Ga0114919_10003573_pt1 | contig 12525 bp, 15 predicted proteins | sample BlataG_FD_88682 | JGI IMG/M metagenome (GOLD analysis project Ga0114919, IMG submission 88682) | Deep subsurface microbial communities from Black Sea to uncover new lineages of life (NeLLi) - Black_00105 metaG | ecosystem: Environmental > Aquatic > Marine > Oceanic > Sediment | place: Atlantic... | reverse complement strand
TGAGTGGTACTAGTATGGCCACCCCACATGTGTCTGGAGCTCTGGCCCTGATGAAGGCCCACAATCCAACAAGAACAATGGCTCAACTCAAGGCTGCCTTACTAGAAGGAGCTGATCATTTGAGTTCTCTGACTTCCTATGTCCAGAATGGAAGGAGATTGAATGTGGATGGGGGTCTGCTCGCCTTGGGAGGTTTGAGCCCTTCACCTCCTCCTCCATCACCTCCTCCACCATCACCTCCTCCACCAAGCCCACCTCCACCAAGCCCACCTCCACCAAGCCCACCTCCACCAAGCCCGCCACCACCAAGCCCACCTCCACCAAGCCCGCCACCACCAAGTCCGCCGCCTTCTCCTCCTCCATCACCACCTCCTCCTCCTCCACCAGCACTTGATCCACCGGCAACAGAATTATCTCCACCTCCACCAAGCCCACCTCCACCAAGCCCACCTCCACCAAGCCCACCACCTCCATCTCCTTCTCCACCACCTCCATCTCCTTCTCCACCACCTCCATTTCCTTCTCCACCACCTCCTCCACCAAAACAAAAGGCCAAACCTGCGGCCAAGAAGGCTGAGGTGAGACCTCTACCACCCCCAGCCAAGGCTAAGGCAAAGGCAAAGGCAAAGGCAAAGGCAAAGGCAAAGGCAAAGGCAAAGGCAAAGGCCAAGGCCAATGTCAAGGCAGCTGGAAGGACCCGTAAAAGTGGTTGAGTATTATATTATTTAAGATTAAAAGGGGGTGGGTGATGTATGTTTGTTGAAATTTACCGGGCTTTTGTTGTTCTGCGTTCTCTTCACGTTTGTTTTTTAGCTGCTCTGAATTTTCTTCATCTGAATTTTGTACATATATGTACATACATGTATCTATAAAATGTTTTCTTTAATATATTTGCTTTCTGAAAAAATAATGATATGAAAGTGAGGCTTCTTTTTCCCTACCTCTTTTATTTTTTTCCCTGTGATGAGTTCATGGAGGGGGGGTTACTCTCCTTCGGGGGTCGCTGTCTCTGTGTGTCAGTATACTTAGCCTATAGGGTGCCAATGGAAAGATGGCCCAAATGTTTGAATTTTAAATTGACAATTCTGAATTGTTACCTAGTAACATAAATCTTTGCCTGCACACTTACAACAGATTAGGAGGATCTGTGCAATGGAGACGGGACGGAAGCGATGATGATAAGAGGGAAATGCGTAACAAAATTGTTGTTTCTTCTGTGATGCATGCATAATCCAAGCTACTAATACGTTTTCATTTTTGAAAAATAAACTAGAATCGACAGCAAAGGAGACGCAGTCATCACGAATGCCTTGGCCATTCAGCGGAAAGGCTTCGCCCAGAGCAAATAGTGGAGACGAAGATGATAAAATAGATCCTAAGACTGTAGACTTGAAAGTAGAACAGGCTAGAAAGGCTAATGAGGAATATCCAGCCTTTAAGCCTAGTAAATTTGGACATGAAGAACGACAAATGACAAACTATATCCGCAAAGCTACTGGGAAGAATATATGGTATTACAGGTAAGATAATTTCCACACAATCCCCCCCAACCCAAATGCATGTTCTTTTCCCCATCTCTCCGAGATGTTTGCATCTCATCACCGCCTCCCCCCCTCACTCCCTCGGTCTTTTCACCTTCAACAACAACAACAACAGGGACCGCATGAGTGTACCAAGAGGCCCATGCTCTCTCCCAGTTCTCAAGCAAGCTTGGGTTCAAGGAATAATAGATGAAGGAACACTCGTCTGGGGCTCAGGCCTTGTTGACTGGATCCCTATACGTAATGTCAGAACACTGGTCGCTCAGGTTCGCACTGTAGAAGTACAAGCTGCTACATGGGTGAAGAAGACATTTTCTTTGCAACCAGCACTTAATAGAGCTAGAAAACAACGTGCTGATCAGCGTCAGGGTCACCGATCAGAGCAAGTTGATCGAATGTTTTAAGAAGAATCAAGAAGTTGTTGCTTTTTAAGTTGGAATGTTTTGACCTTGCGTGTGTGTAAAAGAAACACACGACCTCTGATTGGTGGTAGTATTACCACTGATGACTTCTTCAGATTAACTATCTCCTATCTATTTACATGTACACATCAGAAACCACAAATCGAATCAAGGGGACGACGCATTCCCCACTTTAAGCAACTCGTGGAACGCCTCTTGTGGAATCTCCACCTGACCCAGCCTCCTCATCCTCTTCTTCCCCTCTTTTTGCTTCTCCAACAGCTTCCTCTTCCTAGACACATCCCCCCCATAGCACTTTGCCAGCACATTCTTCCTATATGCCTTGATTGTTTCCCTGGCAATCACGCGCCCCCCAACTGCAGCTTGTATTGCAACTTCAAACTGCTGCCTGTCCAGTAATTCCTTCAGCTTGGTACATATCCTTCTGGCAGTGGCTTCACCTCTGTCCTTGTGAACTACTCTGGCCAAGGCATCTATTGCCTCTCCATTGATCATGATGTCCAGTCGGGTTAGCTGGGCTGGTCTGGGTTCATCTTCTTCATAGTCAAAGGAAGCATATCCACTGGATGAACCTTTTAGGGTTTCGTAGAAATCTCCACTTAACTCGGCTGTTGGGAGAATGTATCGTAATAATACCCTGCCGCCAATACTACTACTGATTGTAGTGCTATTATCTATGTTATTGTTGTTGTTAGTAGTAGTACTGCTGCTGCTGCTGTCACTACTATTGCTAGATAAGAAGTGTTGTTCAAGCATCTCACCTCTTCTATCCTGACACAACTCCATAATAGCACCGAGACAAGAAGCCGGTGTAATAATAGTAGCCTTGACTGTAGGCTCCCAAATAGCCTTGACATCTTTCAAATAGTTCGGAAACTCAGCTGGACTTGCCAGCTGCTTTTCCTCCCCATTTCTCATCTCCAACTTCACTGGTACTGTTGGTGATGTTATCAATACCTCTGCACCATGTTCTTGCTCCAATCTCTGTCTGAATACATCCAAATGAAGCAATCCAAGGAAGCCACATCTAAAACCCGCCCCCAGCGCTACACTCGTTTCTCTCTTGACAGAGACAGAGGCATCATTTAGCGTCAATCGCTCCATTGCAGCAGATAATTGCTCGTATCCACTCGCACTCAGTGGATATATTCCTGCATATACCATAGCTTTAGCTGGTTTGAAACCAGGGAGTGCCACTACCTTCTGTTTGATGTCACTATATTGTTGTGGATTGTACCATGTATCCCCGACCCTTGCTGCTCTTGTGTCTTTTATTCCGACAAGTGCATAGCCTACTTGCCCAGTGAGAAGCTGGGGAACAGGGTGAGGTTCAGGGGCCATGATGCCTACTTCTGCTACTTGGTAACTGGTCCCGCTTGATGCAGAGGCTACCTTGTCTCCTTTGGAGAGTGCTCCGTCAATGACGGCTACATGACAGACTACTCCTCTGTATGCGTCGTGATGTGCATCAAATAATAACGCTCTCATTGGAGAAGAAGAGGAAGAAGAGGAATTATTGGCATTGGTATCAGTACCACTAAGAAGGAGACTGGATGAGGAGGGAGGAGGAATGGTGTCGATGATGGCGGGAGGAATGGTATCAATGCCCAACCCTGTCTTTGCAGACACTTTCAAGCACATGGCAGGATCTATATCAAAGGTATCATATAAATCCATAGCTACTGCATCTGCATCAGCTGCTGGGAGGTCGATTTTATTGATAATAGGCACAATAGCTAGACCTTGATCAGTTGCAAGATGATAATTGGCCACCGTTTGAGCCTGGATGCCTTGGGCGGCATCTACCAGTATCAATGCACCTTGACATGCAGCTAGGGATCTTGAAACTTCATAAGAGAAGTCTACATGACCTGGCGTGTCGATGAGATTTAATAAATAGTGTTGTTGTGTAGCTGGGTGTCTGTAGACGAGAGAGATGGATTGTGCTTTGACGGTGATTCCACGTTCTCTTTCTACTTGGAGTTTGTCAAGGTATTGTGCTTGATGGGATTTTAGGAGAGATACGGCTCCTAAAGACTCCATGAGACGGTCAGCAAGGGTGGATTTGCCATGATCTACATGGGCAATGATGGAGAAGTTCCTGATGTTTTGGGGAGGGAAGTCTTCAAGAGTGAAGTTGCCAGAGATGAACCCTTTTGAGGCGTCAACGTGTGGGTGTTGATGTCGTTGGGGAGGACTAAACTCCTTAACTTGGGGTTCAGAGGCGTTTTTGTGGACATTTCTGACATCTATGCAGGTCGTGTCGTGTATGAATTGGGTGACGGCTGAAGATATCGACCGAATTGCAGGATTGGCGATGCCATCTGCTCGATTGGCTACGATTTCTATGAGTTTTCTTGATCTAACCACGTCCAACACCCCCATCAAACCGCAATATATCCAAAATATTTACACAAAAGATCACACCAATGAATTCCATTGCTGCTTTTTTCTATACAAGGTCCTCCCCGACCATTCCAGTTTCTCAATTCCAATTTTAAACCAGTCTTCTCAGTTCTGCTATTATCATAGACACATCAGGCCTCTTAGCTGGATCTTGATCCCAACACCTCTCCATTATTCCAATATAATCACCCAAACCTTTAAAATCAGCAGTATCTTTCTCACCTGGAAGATCCTTGACATCTGGCACTTTCAATCTCCCACCATTACTAATCGCCCCCACAATAGCCCACGTATTCGCCCCTTCCCAGGGGATGTTCCACGTCAACAACTCCCACATCACCACCCCAAATGAAAACACATCAGATTGAATGGTTGCTTTAGATCCCATAACCTGCTCTGAGCTCATCCATCTCGGATTCGTTACCGCCGACATGCTTGATACAACTGCAGCACTGGTGGTGGCTTCCTCCATTATCTTGCTAAGATTGAAGTCTGTGATTTTCACTCCCAGGGAATCAGTCACCAGAAGATTGGGTGACTTAAAGTCTCTGTGAATTATATTCTGGCTGTGTAAGAATACTAAACCTTGAGCAGCTTCAATTGCCATCTTAATGCGCCTTGACCAAGTGAGGAGCTTTGCTTGCTTGGGATCGCTTCTGGCTCTTTGCAGCACGTCAAGTAGACTGCCTCGGTCGCAATACTCTGTTATAATACAAGGTGGGAAGGAACAAAAGCCCAAGAATTGCACCACATTTGGGTGCCTTAATGAAGCCAGCAGTGTTGCCTCATCTTCCAGCTTTTTCAACAAAGAGCTGCTGAGAGACAATGGAGACGATGCTGTTGCTGTTACTGCTTGTGAAGCTCCTCCCCCACCAGATGGATCCAGCAGTACTTTAGCTGCTACCAGTACCTCCCTCCACCTGGCTCTGTACACTTTCCCAAATGATCCTGCACCAATAACGTGTTGGATGCTCAGTTCTTGAAAGTTGAATTGCCAGGGGCGGATGTCAATCAAGCTGGTGGAGCTACCTAGTAACATGGATGGCGGTTGAGATATCATTTCTGCATTATTAGTGAACAACCGGCTACTGCCACCTCTATCACCACCACCCATAGTATTCGTACCAGTTTTCTTCTTCTTCCTACTACTACTAGTAGCAGTAGCAGTAGGATCACCATCTGTACTTACACCTGTAGCAGCCGCCACCTCCACTTCTTTCCCCCCATCACCCCTTGGTGTTGGAGCTGGTGTAGAAGAAGAAGTAATACTGACAGCTACCAGGCTCAGTACCGGATCATTTCTCAAATCAGAGTTAAGATATGATTGCATGAATGGACTATGTGCAGGAACCTCTTGTTGAGCAGCAAATAGGGACAATGTTGGACCTGGTGGCAATGATGACGGAGGTGGTGAAGGTGGAGGAGGAGGTGATGATGCAATTCTATTGATACTGTTGGATGAAGGGGGCATTGAGCTAGCACTTCCATGTATGTCAGTGTTTTTCTTGATTGATGCCTCTTGTTTCTCTATATCTTCACTATCACTAGTTGATGGCGTTTCAGGTGGTTGATGCATTATGTTCATCTTTGTTTGATGTCTTTTGTATAAAAAGAGGCCACCAACCGCTGCCACTGTAATTGATTGATTGAAGAGAGAAAAAGAGGAGAGGGAGGCTGTTAGTTTTAAGGATTCAAATTGTCTCATTATTCATTCAAGTTCTCTCTATTTATATATGTTTGCCGACAAAACGTACATGCTAATGCAACCACGCCACCTATCACACCACCAACAATAGCTCCAACATCAGTTGATGACGACGATGACGATGACGACGATGATAGGGCAAAATAGTCCGATGATGGTGTAGGAGAAGAAGGACTTCCACTAACACCCTGCTTATCTTCTTCATTGTCAACTGGAGTACTTTCAGTAGGTGGGGGAATGTACCCGATATTCTTGTCGGGTGGTAAGAAGGGGAATACTAATGGTGATGGTGGTAGTAGTGGTGATGGTAATAAACGAGATTGGTACTGCGGGTATTTGTCCTCTGGAGATACTGGTGATGCTGATACAACTATCTTCTTCTTCAGAGGAGGGGTCTGGTTTGGGAGTGGATTGCCTTGCCTTGGAACTGCTCCTGGTCCAGATGTGGCCCAAGAAGGGGGCAGGCTTGCTGCCTCGCAGCTTGTGTAGACATCACCAATCCAGCAATCGCATAAATAAAAGTAACTTGCATCATTATATATACCTGAGCAATTTACCCAATCATAGGTGTAATCGTATTCATCTGAGTTTTGGATGAGGGTTCTTGCTATTGAGGGTGGAGGGACGGTAGGTGGTTCTGGTGGTAGCTGAGACGGGGAGGCGTTGGTGCTGGCGTGGAGAGCGAGAAGGAGGAAAGATAGGAGTTTTATGTGATGGCAGCGCATCAATATATGTTTTGTATTGCGTGAGTTGTATCACTAGGGTGGAAATTAGGGCGGTGCCCGAAGAGATTTAAAACTCTTCGAAATTAAATTTGGAACTGCTCTGTCCCACTTCGTTGAAAACTAGAATCAATGGTTGGTTTGCAGATACTCGTATGTTTTAAAAACAGAATGATTTATGAGGAGCAATCGAGATGAGGGGGAAACTAGGTTCTTGTTCCCCGACATACCTGCTCACGAGCCACATGCAGCAGCTGCCGACAATCATAATGAGTGGACGTCTGAAGACAGAATTGTATCAAGGATCATGGAAAGTCGAACATTGATGGGGTTTACCAAGTTGTGTACACAGAAATACCAATTAACGATTCAACAGCTTTAGAGCAGGTTGTTGGGAGTGGTTGCCAAATGCGAGGGACGATGAACACTGGCCACCCTGGATTTCAAACTGAAAAAAATCCTTGGTTTATACAAGAAACACACGCATTCAAAACTTAACTATAGGTTCATACAATGATACGAGCTGTTTTGCTTGGAGCAACTGGACTAGCCATCTCAGGTAAAATCTTCAGTTTGAATCCGATTGGAAAACAAACTTCAACGTCCAAGAGCAATGGAATACATGATACGTCTAATGCATCACATAAAGGGGTAACACCACCTCCAAATTTAAAGACCATATCCCACTGCCCCCACATCCTCCACTCCACCCTAGCTGCCACTTTGCTGACCTTTTTATTCTACCAAAGCCACCCAATCACCGACTTGACCAAATTCTTCTCAGCAGCTTTAATAGGTGCCATATTAGCTCATTATGGCGCAGCCTGGTCCTTCTCTAGGCACCTCAGGAATATCAGCAATCATCATCACCATCATCATCACTCTCTCACCCACCATCCTCAGCATAAATTACAGGGCTATTGGTCCAAGGATAAAGTCGCATCTGACAGCATGGATCAAGCCTGCAATGCTATGAAACTCGGAGGCATCATTAGAGCAGCCATAGGCCTCATTAAAGGCATAGAAATCAAAGGATTTGAAGAGGGAGTGTTCCAGCTAGATGTTTTATCAGGAATTCTTTGGTTTCGGGTAAAAGAAGTCTATCCACTAGATGATACAGTAGTAAAACATAGAAGGAGGGATATGAGGAAAGGTGGTGCACTGGGGAGAGCTAGAGTATTATTCAGTGATGGTGGGGGTTCTATTTGGTTGCGTAATGAGTTTGATGGGGGTAGCTTGGAAGAGAAGTTTCATTTGAGTGGGGTGAATGAGCTGCATGTTGATGCTGTTCTGAGGATAGGGGATGGTAGTCCTGTTAAATATAAACAGGTATATAGAAGAGAAAGAGGTAGAGGGTAGAGGGTAAAGGGGTTAGGTAAGCATGAGAGGGTAAGGGTGGACCTAGGAAAGGGTAGAAGAGGGGTATGAGCCGTGATGTCAAGGGCTCGAGAAGCGGCTCCCGATCGTGATGTCGGCTGGGTGGAGGATAAAATGGTGATTTATCTAACCATGCATTGGTTATTCCTGTCGCATTAACAGTTGAGAAATAAATATTTGATTCTATTCATCTTATTTGATATATTTAAATTGAATTGGTGAAATATGACGGCCATTAATCAAACGAGCCATCTTAGAAGTGGGGGGAAATCCCAAAGCACTGCAAAAATTTCATGCAAAGCGATGCCAACAATGTTCTCAAGAACCTTTATCAGTAGAACACAAAGATATAGAGATGCACACAGCAGTGTATCGAAGATTACTGCTACTGCAGATTTAATGAATGGAGGAATGCAGCTACCAGAAGTGGATGCCCCAGTTAGAAGGCCTGTAGGTAAAAAGAAACCGGCATTTCCATTCTGCCGTATTGCTGGACAAGACGACATGAAACTATCATTGCTTCTAAACTTGATCGACCCATCCATAGGCGGTGTTCTCATCATGGGAGAGAGAGGCACCGGCAAGTCTCTCGCCGTCCGTTCCCTCATCGACTTGCTCCCAACCATGGATGTCGTCCCAGACGACGCCTTCAACTCTTCGCCTACAGACCCTAAGCTCATGGGACCTGACTCTCTTGCCCGGTTCCGCAAGGGAGAAGCCCTCCCTTCCACTAAAATGCGCACTCCACTTGTAGAGCTCCCTCTCGGTGCTACTGAAGACAGAATCTGTGGCACCATTGACATTGAAAAGGCTCTGGGTGAAGGAATTAAAGCATACGAACCAGGTTTACTAGCCAAAGCTAACAGAGGAATCCTTTACGTTGATGAAGTCAACCTGCTTGATGATAGTTTGGTGGATGTAGTATTAGACGCTGCAGCTGGTGGTCAAAATACGGTGGAACGTGAAGGTATTTCCATAGTGCACCCAGCCAAGTTTATCATGATTGGGTCAGGAAATGCACAAGAAGGAGAAATGCGCCCTCAGCTGCTTGATAGATTCGGCCTTTCAGTGAACGTATTCACGTTGATGGACGCAGATCAACGCACACAAATGGTATTGGATAAAATTGCCTACGACGATGACGCGGACGCATTTGCAGAGTCAGTAAAAGAGCAACAAGACGCTCTAAAAGCCAAGCTATTAAATGCACGTAACAAGCTGCCATCAGTAAAGATGAGCGGAGCCGTCCGCCTGAAAATTTCAGAGCTGTGTTCAATGTTGGAAATCGATGGCGTCCGTGGAGACATTGTCCTCAACAGAGCCACTAATGCACTTGTCGCTTTGGAGAATAGAACAGAGGCCACTACTGCTGATGTGGAGAGAGTAGCTCAGCTTGCATTGAATCATAGGATGAGAAAGGATCCCCTGGATCCTATTGATGGTGGTACAAAGGTGAGAATTGTGCTGAAGAGGATATTGAGGCCTGATGAAGCGAGGGCAGATGAAGCTGCAAAAAAAAAGGCAGCAGAGGAGGCTAAGGCTAAGGCTAAGGAGAATAAGAAGGCAGGATCTTGGGGTGGATTGGGATTGCCCACAAAGAAGTAGAATGGAGTAGAAAGATGAGGATGGGATGGAATCAAACAACAATTTGGTCTCGGGGTTTCTCTGCAGTCGTCAGGGACTGGATTGGTAGATTTGGGCAAAAGTTTTGTATGCTGTGTAAGACAGAATTTGACTTAATTACAGAAATATATGACATTGTCAAGTTTAGAATAGCTGCTCATAGTTTGCTTAAACGTTGCCAGGGTTGCATCTCCCGATTTAGAAAAGTAGTTTTAGTATGAATGGTATGGATGGTATGGGCCAGTTGCCTGCTGAACAACAACAGCAACTCATGCAGTCTGTAGAATCCATGCAAGTGAGAGATAGGTAAGAATCTCCGCCAATACACCTCATCAAAGTCACTGCCACAATGATGAGTTTATCCCCCCTACCCCCAAATTTCAATTCCAATCCATTCTATCACCCAACCAATCGAATATCTCACACATGCAATTTTCCCTCCTTATTACCACAGTCTACGTATGTATAACGGTCTGGTAGAGAGGTGCTTCAAAGACTGTGTTGACTCTTTCCGGCGAAAAGACCTGGAGTCTAATGAGGAAAAATGTGTACAAAGGTGCTGTGAAAAGTATATGAAACACTCTGCTAGAGTAGGTATGAGATTTGCAGAGCTGAGTCAGCAGGCAGAGACACAAATGCAGCAGCTGATGCAGCAACAACAACAACAGAAATAATAATAATGAGTGAACAATAGCACCAGAGCGGTAATTTTTCACTCACCTACATTTTTCCTTGAATTACACGTTGTCTCTTTGTAAGATGTAACTCCAGACTTGTCTTACAGATATGGTATGTATAGAGGTATCAGATACTGGTGATGCTCCATTGAATATATCAGATCTCTGAGAAAAACTTTCATTCACAACGATGAGAGAGAGGAAGGCGACGGGAGAGAAGAGGGGCTTCGGCAAGGATATGAAGTAAAGGTAAAGGCTGGACGCCCCATCTATCAACATTTTAATGACACAAAATGTTGAAAAAATAAATTCAAGGACGATAGCTTTAGTAGGGCTGTATACGTTCGCAATCTAGATATATATAAAGCTACTTTGGAATAAATAGGGTATAAAAGGGATGAAGACGTGTAGAGATGCACCAGCAAGCTAGTATAAATAACCTTTCTCATAATTGAGTCAAAATGCACACCCGGATTGCTAAGAACTGCGGATTATGGCTGCTTCTTGCTGGATTAGCACTATGTTTTGAATCCTTTCCTGCAAATGAGTCTCCGCGAACTCTTTTGCGAGTTGACGAAATTGATTACACATTTCCAGGATATCAAACGTTGCTAAATGTCCCAGCAGACTGCGCAGCCGGAACCGATGACGCTATAACTACTGAGAAGGGTGCATTTCCTGAAGTCAAATTTCTCTGGAGATCTGCCCCGCCTGACTTTATCTGCAGGGTTTCAGCCTCTTTGTACGGTCCTAAAGACAGAGCAATCGCCACAGCAACGAAAGAGGTACGTTTTGCTTTGGGTTACCTGCACTCAAGATTTTTTGGCAGAAAAGGAACTGCTCATTCCTCGCCTCTATTCCCATCAATTTCAAATACATCCATCCCAGTCCATAGATCCCTTTTCTCTAACACGAAACCCATCAATACATCCCCTTCTCACAGGACGTCGCGTTGATCACACACCAAGAAGGCCACCTCGCTCTTCCAACGCCTCTGACAGACCTCGTCATCCCTCCACACCAACCCTTTTCCTCCTCTGCTCCCTACTCCCTTACACTCTCTTATGCATGTGCTTCAGAGAAATATCCCATATTAGACCAGAATCATTCAATAACCATCACTTCTCATGGATGTGGGTCCATTAACAACATTACAGAGCAGCAGCAACTGGAAGATGGAGATGAGAGGGGGGAGGTTCCTTGGTTGTCGCTGACACTGGCTTCTTCTGATACGGCTATTACTCCCTTATTACCATCATCAACAACAAGAACGAAAGCCATCCAAACAAGTCGTAAATTAATGGAAGATACACCTTCATCATCATCAGGGGTTCCAGTACAGTTGTATCTTGGAGATATTGGCGGCCCTGTCACTGTAGACGGAGATGCAGGAACAGCTAAATTTATCGACTCCAGCCAACTCACATTCTGCGACAACCAAGCTGACTTAGCTCTGATAGACACCTTGGACACCTCCACGCTGAACTCCACATCACCAGCTGCAGCTCCAGAATGCCTGGAAGGTGCAACACTAAGAACCACCCAACCGACAGCTCTCATCAAACTCCAAATCGGTCAACCACTTTCTGGAAGTGGAGATTTCCCTGCTTCTGCTTTAGAAATCACTGGAGGCGGTACATTAGAAAGGATTACACAGCCGGGTACATTACAAGGTGGTCAGTTGTATGATGTTGTAGTGGCATTGCCGGAAGATGAAAGTGCTACTACTGTGAGAGTGAAACCAGGAGGGTTGCAATCTGTAGGGGTGGATAATGCTGGGAGTAATACGTTGAGATTTGTTAGGGATAGTGGGGCACCACAGGTATGTACATGTGTAGAGAAGTAGGAGGAGATAGGAAGAAAATTATACCGATGTTGATGTTTTATTATTATTGCTCAAGTCCACCATCTGTCTGTTTTTGTGTTTTCCTCTCCTCCTCTCCAATCCCCCCCCCCCCCCGCCCCCCCCCCACCCCCCACCCCCCCCACCTCCACCCCCCCGCCCCGACCGCCAACGCCGCGCTGGTACAGTCAAAGGAGCGCAGCCCCCGG
>Ga0114919_10003572_pt1 | contig 12528 bp, 13 predicted proteins | sample BlataG_FD_88682 | JGI IMG/M metagenome (GOLD analysis project Ga0114919, IMG submission 88682) | Deep subsurface microbial communities from Black Sea to uncover new lineages of life (NeLLi) - Black_00105 metaG | ecosystem: Environmental > Aquatic > Marine > Oceanic > Sediment | place: Atlantic... | reverse complement strand
CTTTCAATCTTACCCTTGGCCTGTGGAGATAGAGCATAGGTTACCTTTACCCTACAGTCATCTAAAACCTGTTTCCACTGCGGATTAGCCTCATCAGTAAGCTTGTAATGGTTTCGCCAGAAACTGTCTCTTCCCTGTACAAAGCGAAAGATTGAATGACTATCTACATAATAGGCCAGAGGAAACCCGTATTTTAATAAAACTGCCTCTAAGGCCAGGATATGTTCCCAGGTGGTCTCTCTTTCTACCAAAACAGCATACAAGATCAACCTGCTGTAATCATCTATTGAGGTAATCAGATACCATTTTCTGGCAGCATAAGGGGCAAACTGATGATGAGAGGAATCGTGTTGGATAAGTTCTCCCGGGTAATTGGTTATTACTTCTCTATCATGGGCTTTTCGCTTTGGTCTTAAAAAGTAAAAATTATTTCTTTTGGCCCGGTCGATTATGGTAGGTAGAGAAACTCTCTGGTTGTATTTTTGTTCTAAAAGATCTTTTATGTAACTGTAGTTATACCACTTAATCGGTATATCTTTTGCTTTGATTAAATCTTTTTCGATCTTTAGTTCTTTTACAATATTTCTCTCGATATCCGGATCTATTTTTCGGTTAATCGTTCTTCTTTCATACTGGATAGAAAAGTTATCTGGATCTTTGCGGTATTTTGCTAACAATTCAAAGAATCTTCTTCTTTTGATTCTGAGCATTTGCAAAATATAATCAAGCTTGATTTTTTTATCCAGATAACTTTTTAAAAGTGATTTAACCTGATCATCAGTAAAGTTTTTGTGTAATTGTTTAGACATAATTTAGAACCTCTTTTCTTAAAATTTAGTTCTATATTACATCTTTTTTATTTCTTTTGTTAGTGCACTTTTGAAATGTAAATCATCAAGAAAATAGTGCACTTTTGATTTGTAGATGACATTAATGTTAAATTTGTTGACAATAGACAATCAAATAAGATATAATTTAAGAAATATTTTACGAGGTGATAAAACCAAATATAAATCCATAATGATTAATAGAGTAGACATGCCCGAAGTCAGCCTTTATTTTTTATTAAGAAAAATTACTCTCAAAAAGTTGGCATAGACGAGAAAATTCGTTTGTTCCTTTATAAAAATACTATCTAAGTAACTTTAAATTGTATAAAGAATTTTTTTACCGAGGATTTTGTATTTGATATTATAAGGCTTTAAAGGAGTAAAGCATTTTGAATGAAAAAAACAAAACAACGCAAGGGAGTGTTAATCTTAGTTGTGGAGGGATTGCTTCTTTTTGTAAGTTTCCTATTTGTCCAAATTTAGATGATCTTAAAAGTGATGTAGCTATACTTGGTATTCCTTGGGATAGTGGAACAGGGTATCGACCCGGTAGCAGGTTGGGACCTAGATCAGTTAGAAATTATTCTGTAAGATTTGCTTTTGGTGAAAGAGGAGTTAAAAAAAGTGGATACTGGGATATTACTGAAAAAAGGCGTTATTTAGAGAATATTAGCTTTTCTGATTGTGGAGATGTAGATGTTTTATACTTGGATGTTGAAGAAAGTTTTAAAAGGATAACAAAAGATGTTTCAAAAATTCTTGAAAAAAAGGCATTTCCAGTTATTATAGGCGGAGATCATTCAGTTACTTTCCCAGTTGTAAGGGCATATAAAGGATTTGAAGAAGATATTAATTTGATTCATTTCGATGCTCATCCAGATTATAATGATTCAGTATTAGGGGTTCGCTTTGCTAGTGGAAGTCCTATTAAAAGATGTTCTGAATTGAACCATATAAAGAAAATTTTGTCTATAGGGGTTCGTGGTCTTCGAAATAATGAAGTTGCATATCAAGATGCTATATCAAGGGGAAATATGTTTGTATCTGCAGATGAGGTTCTATTCAAGAAAGAAATTGATATCATATCAAAAATCCCTCAAGGTAATATTTATGTTACTATTGACATGGATGTATTTGATCCTTCTATTGCTCCAGGTGTATGTTCGCCAGAAGCGGGTGGTCTTTTATATTACCATGTGAAATCATTATTAAAAGCAATAGCAATTAAGTGTCGTGTGGTAGGTATGGATTTAGTAGAAGTTAATCCTATGGTGGAAAATATAGGAGTAACTGGTTCTTTGGCCGCCCAGATTATCTTAGAATTTTTAGGAGCAATTTTTGATGAAAAATATAGGAGGTGATAAAAAATTTATCAAATTAGGGTATTTAGTATAATTTACTAAATTTCTAAAATTCGGAAAGAGGAGGTCTTAATTGTAAAATGTTTAAGAAAAATAGAAAGCTATATTTTAGGATTATTCTGGTAATGATTTTTACTAGTTTGTTTGTAATAAACGCCATTGCAGCTGAAAAACCTATTGTTCTAAAGCTAGCTGATACCACAGCTCCTGTTGGATTAAGGGGTAATGGAACATTATTTTTCATTGAAGAGATTGAAAAACATACCAATGGTAAAGTTAAAATTGAACCCTATTGGGGTTCATCTTTACTAAAAGGTAAAGAAATACTCAAAGGCATTCAAGATAGAGTAGTAGATATGGGATTTGTGTTACCTGAATATTATTCTAAAGAAATGCCAATTCATTCCATATTTAACCTTTTTCCCCAAGGACCAATTGACTTTAATATTGCTTATGAGCTTTACTTTAAACTTTTTGAAGAAGTTCCTGAATTTACTGCTGAATTAGAATCATTCAATCAAAAATTAGTGTATTTAAATATGCAGCTTCCCATGGCAGTGATATGTACTAAACCTTTTACTAGTTTTGAAGATTTCAAAGGAAAGAAAATCCGAGCCTCAAGTCGATGGGTACTGGGAATGTTAAAAGGAGCAAATGCTGTTCCAGTTTCTGTTCCTTGGGGTGATCTTTACATGGCTTTATCTACTGGCTCGATTGATGGAGTGGCTACTAACTTGGATGGTGAACATCGTACTAAATTAGATGAACCGGCACCCAATGTTTTTACCATGAGAGAAGTTTGGATGGCAACACCATTAATGTATACCATTAATTTGGATGTATGGAATAGTTTGTCAAAAGATATTCAAGATGGATTAATGGCAGCTGGTAAAGCTGCTAGTAAACGTTTTGCTGAATTATATGCTAATGAATTTGAGCGAGTGACGAGTGAGCAAAAAGAACAAGGTTGCATTGTAACCCCCGCTTCAAAAGAAGATATTGAAAAATGGGTTACTATGAATATTATTGCTGAGCAACAAGAACAATGGGTTAAAGAAGCTGAAGAAATTGGTATTAAAAATGCTGCTCAAATAATGGAACGTACGAAGGAACTTATTGATGAAGCAATAGAAAAGGAAAAGGCTAAGTCTTAAAAACAAATAAAAATAATAATATAATTAGATTACCCAAGATGACGAGCCTAATACAAATTAGCTGTCTTGGGTAATCTTTTAATTTTAAGATAAATTATAAAAAGAGAAAATGAGATAACAATTAGATGATAAATAAAATAATTAAGCAAATTATTCATGCATTTGCAGAATTAAGCGGTTGGTTACTTATTTTAGCTATGCTTTTGATTGTGCTTGATTTTAGTAGTCGAGGATTTTATTACCCTATTCCGGGTTTGTCTGAACTAGCTGTTTTTGTCCTAGTAATAGTTGTTTTTCAAGGTGTTCCTCACACAGAAGAAGTAAGAAGACATGTAAGAGTTACTTTAATTTTTTCAAAAATTAGCCCCAAAGCACAACGCATAGTCAATATTTTCTGTTATATTATTTCTTTGTTTGCTATAGCTATAGTAGTTTATGCTGTTGGGGCAAATGCAGTAGCTTCTTTTGTTATGAGAGAAGCAGTAGCAGGCACAACTCCTCTTCCAGTTTATCCGGTAAAGATTATAATTTTTATTTCCTGTGTATTTTATTGGATTCAATTACTAATTAATATTATAAAAGAATTTAAAAAACACTAAATTATTAGTAAAAAGTAGATAAAATAAAACATTAATTGAATTTGTTAAAAGGAGTTTAGAATCAACATGAATTCTTTAATGATTGGTATAATGACTGTTGTATTATTTTTTTTATTATTATTATTTGGAGTTCATATTGCTATTGATTTTATTTTTGTTGGTATTTTAAGCACAACCATTTTTATAGGATTAAAACCTATGTTATCAATACTAGGGCAAACGATGTATTATTCTATTGCTAGCCCTGGATTTGTTGCTCTCCCACTTTTTATTATTATGGGTGCCTTTGCTGCTAGGGGGGGCTTTGCAAAAGGTGCTTATGAAGGAATTTATAATGTATCTTCAAAATTACCTGGTTCTTTAGCAATTTCTACTTGTTATGCTTGTGCTGCTTTTGGAGCTGTTTCAGGTTCTGCTTTGGCAACTGCTGCAGTTTTTGGTAAAATAGCTCTTCCAGAAATGCAGAAATATAAATATAGTAAGTCATTAGCATTAGGTAGTATTGCTGCTGCCGGAACATTTGCAGACATGATTCCTCCTAGTGGTATGTTTATTATTTATGCAATTTTCACTCAACAATCAGTTGGAAAGTTATTCATGGCAGGAATTATACCGGGTTTAATTACTGCTACTGTATATGCTTTATCAATAATAATTCGTGTGAAGAGAAATCCTAAATTAGCTCCTATGGTTTCATCAGACATTGATCTTTCATGGAAAGATAAAATATGGTCTCTTCGGAAGATATGGCCAATTTTATTATTGGCAAGCATTGTTCTTGGAGGAATTTACTCTGGATTGTTTACACCTACTGAAGCTGGGGCAGCAGGTGCTTTTGGCGCTTTAATATTGGGTATTTTTCTTGGTGATTTAAATAAGATAAGTAATATTAAACATTCTTTGAGAGAATCAGCGCAAACAACCTCCATGATATTTTTGATTATAATAGGTGCTATGTTTTTTAGTCGCGTATTAGCAATTACTCAAATTCCGGTAACGTTGACTATGCTTATTAGTTCGTGGGAAGTTCCAAGAATATTTATCTTGATTAGTATTTTATTGGTGTGGTTTTTTTTAGGAATGATCATCATCCCAACGGGAATTTACGCCATTACTTTGCCAATTGTTTTTCCAATCATTCAAAGTTTGGGTTATGATCCTATATGGTTTGGTGTTATTACCCTTAAATTAACAGAAATTGCTGCTGTTACTCCACCTGTAGGCTTAAATGTTTATGCACTACAAGGTGTAGCCCCAGAAGGAACCACTTTAGAAGATGTATTTAGTGGGATATGGCCATTTGTTCTATGTGATATTATTGTATTAATTCTACTCATTATTTTCCCGGAAATATGTCTGTATTTACCAAACTTATTAGGTAAATAATAAAATTATAAAGATTTGATAATCATTTAATACTTATTAATTTAATAATAAGAGAGCAGCCGAGGGGGATAGAAACCAAACACTAAGGCTAAATCAGGATTATCCTTTAGTTCTCTTGTCAGATCAGAAGGATAAGATACATTTTTAATATCTTTATAAATGAGGGCTTTAAGTAAAGCTTCATAAGGAATAGGTGGTCTGCTGGTAGAAGGATACAGTATCTTTAAGGGTGAGATACGAAGAAAAGATTACTAAAATATTTGCTTAAGTATAGAATAAGGGTTTCGAGGGTGGAGGTAAAGAATAAAATAAAGGTACTCTAAAAGCCTTGTAAAACAAAGGATTCAGAGTTTTCTGAAAGGCACAAGTTATATATATAAAGGAGAAGAGTTTATGAAAAGATTAGCTATTGGTTTTTTTGATTCTGGTATAGGTGGTTTTTCAGTAGTAAAAGAAGTAAAAAGATTGCTTCCGAAAGAGAATATCGTATATTTTGCAGATCATGCCCGTCAACCTTATGGTCCAAGAGAACAGAAAGAAATTGAAGGTTTTGTAATTCAAATAATTAGTTTTCTTTTAAAAAAGGGGATTAAAGCGTGTATTATAGGGTGTAATACAGCAACTGCAGCAGGATTAAGAAGAGCTAAAGAATATTTTAATATTCCAATTATTGGGGTAGTTGAACCTGGAGCAAAGGCGGCTGTGGAGGCTACTAATAATGGAAGGATAGGTCTTATAGCCAGCGAATTTACTGTAAATAGCAAAGTATATCATAAAGAAATTAAAAAAATTTATCCCAAGGCGAAGATTTTTGCTAATCCTTGTCCAAAATTTACTCCTTTAGTAGAATCAGGTCAATTCGAAACAACTGAAACACACCAAATAGCAAAGGAATACTTAAAGCCCATAAAAGATGCTCAAGTAGATACTTTAGTTTTAGGTTGTACGCATTATCCCTTTTTACAAAAAGTAATCTCAAATATTATGGGTCCCAAGGTAAAGTTAGTTAATCCTGCATATAATACAGCACTAGATTTAAAGCAAATATTAGAAAAAAAGCATCTATTGAAGGTTGATGGAATTAGACAAGAGAATTATTATACTACCGGTAACCCTGATAACGTGAAAAAAGTGGCTAGAATAATCTTTAATTCTTTAGAATTTAATATTGAAAAGGTAAAATATTAGAGAATTTAGAGGTACAAGGTTGATCATATAAAAGTTATAGTCTCGGTTTTCTTTTTTTAAGCAGAAAGAAGAAATATAATTGATTTTTTTGTAGGTCAGCCTGGGTAAAAGTAAATATTGATACAATTATTTATAATATTCAACAAATAAGGGAAAATATAGGTAAAGAAATTCAAATTATGATTGTATTTAAGGGCAATGCTTATGGTTATGGAGCTGTTGAAATTGCAAAACAAGTTGTTGCTTATAGAGTGGATAAAATTACAATTGCTTTAGTTGATGAAGTGGTTGAATTGAGAAAAAGTAATATTAAGCTTCCAATATTAGTTCTTGATTATATTTCAGATTCCCAAGTTTCAGCTGTGGTTGACAATGATTGGACAATAACTTTATATTTAAAAGGGAAATAGCAAAAGTTTGTCTAATTATGCTATAATAAAAACAAGATTACTAAAGCACGTTTAAAAGTAAATACAGGAATGAATCGGATAGGGTTAAAATCAGAAGAAGTGATAGATTTTTATTATTTTGTTAATGAACTGGGAGGGATTAAAGTTACTGGGATATTTTCACATTACGCATGGGATTTACAGATAGGATTATTTCTATAAAAGTATAGCTTGCAGATTTTTTATACTTATAGGAAGGGGGAAAAAAATAGTTGATATTTGTGCAGATAGGTGTATGGTAGATATAGGATTTGGTAATTCAGATATAAATGTTTGAGAACAAGTAGTTGTTATATAGGACTTCAAGTAAGAAAGAAAATTACTCTTGATGATTTGCAGAACATTTAAATAATAATATTGGAGAGGTAACTTCTAGGATAAACCAAAGATTGCACAAGTATATTATAAAAAATTAGGAGGCAAAATTAGCGGAGATCAAAGGCGTACATTACATTCTATTAACCCCTTTTACTGAGGAAGAAGATATTGATGAAGAAAGTTTAAGAAATATAATTGATTTTCAACTCGGTGCTGGTGTACATGGTTTAGCCATTCTTGGTTTTATGGGTGAAGTTCATAAAATGATAGAAATCGAAAAGGAAAGAGTAATTAAAATAGTAGCTGATCAAGTAAAAGGTAGAATCCCTTTTAGTGTAGGTATAAGGACTTTAGCAACTAATACAGCAATTTATCAGGCACGTCAGGCTGAAGAATTAGGGGCTGCTAGTGTTTTTGTAGCTCCATTAAATATTCAAGATGATGAAGTGTTATTTGAATTTTATAGCAAGATTACAAAATCGGTTAATGTCCCTGTTGTTATTCATGATTATCCCATTGCCTTTAATACAGTTCTTTCCTCTTCTTTGATTGCCCGCTTGAATAAAGAGGGAGGAATAAATTTCCTTAAACTGGAGGACTATCCATCTGGTAAAAAATTATCTAAAATTAGAAAAATGACTCAAGGGGAATTAAAGATATTAGGCGGTTTAGGAGGCCAATATTATTTAGAAGAACTGCAAAGAGGTTCCGAAGGTATAATGACTGGTTTTTCTTATGTTGAGGTTTTGATAAAAATTTACGAAAAATTTATTAATGGTAATATAGAAGAGGCTGAAAAGACATTTGATCATTATATGCCTCTAATCCGTTATGATGCTCAATTCAAATTAGGTATGGCAATTCGAAAATATATCTATTATAAGAGAGGAATTATCGCATCGAATGCAGTAAGACATCCCGCCCCTGTTTTGGATGATTATACTAAAAAAGAATTAGAGAGGATTGTTGAGAGAGTTGGATTATCGATAAGTGATAGTAAAGTTCAAAATGTAATTTAAAGAAATTTTTGAACGTAAAATCTGAAAATTATCAAAAGCTTTCTATAAAAATTGTAATTAGTATTGTTCTTATTACTTACCATGTTCAAATAGATATTGATGACAAAGTTTATTTTTCTAATTTTATTAACACGAAGGGGTAAAGTGCCACGAATATGCCCGAGGGGTTTCTACGAATATTACGAAGAGATTGCTATATTATTCTTTATTTGTAAAAAATATCTAATTAAAAGAGGAGAGTTTAATCAGAAATTTTTAAAACATTAAATAGTAGCTCCTTGGTATTAGAAATTTAATTGTATAAAAGGAGGTGTAAAAAATGTAATACTATTTTAAAGGTTCTTAAATTGAAAAAAGTTATTAATTGGATGTAAAATTTTTTAAAATTAGGAGGTTAAATAATGTTTAAGGCAAAAAGTATTTTAAGAATTATAGGGATAATGGTTTGTATTTTATTGATATTTAGTATAAGTTCTTTTAGTGCAAAGAAACCTGCTATATCTATGGTAACTGGAGGAACGGCAGGAACTTATTTCCCAGTAGGTGGAGCTATTTGTGAAGTAATAAATGAAGCACTACCCGATATTGAGATCACTGCTCTTACTGGTAACGCAAGTGTAGCAAACATAAATTTAATCTGGAAACATGAAATTGAAAGTGGTTTAACTCAAAATAATATTGCTGATTGGGCTTATAATTCAACTAAATTATATACAGGGAAAGAGCCAGTAAAAAATCTAAGAGCAATTGCATCTTTGTTCCCAGAACATATGCACATAGTAGCTCAGAAGAGCGCGAATATTAATAAAGTTGATGATGTAAGAGGTAAAAAACTCAGTGTAAGTTCTCCTGGAAGCGGCGGAGAGGCTGATATAAAGGCTATATTGGGAGCTTTAGGTATCACTTTTGATGATTTTGAAGCTGTTAATCTTGACCAAGCAACAAGTGCACAATATATGAAAGATAAGTTATTAGACGCTTTTTGGACAACTATCGGTTACCCAGGAAGTAGTGTTATTGATATAGCCCATAAGCGTGAAATAAATCTCGTTCCTTTTTCTGATGAAGAAATTGAAACAGTAATAGAAAAATACCCCTATTATGTTAAAGCGACAATTCCTGGAGGAACATATAAAGGGGTAGATAAAGATACTCAGACACTAGCATGTATGGCTATATGGGTAGTTGATGCGGACATAGATGAAGAAGTTGTTTATCAAATAACTAAAGCCTTATGGAACAATGTTAATTTAGCAAGAATCCACCTTGCACATGCCAAAGCTAAACATATTACCTTAGAAACTGCTCTTGATGGTATTTCTATACCATTCCATCCAGGAGCAGAAAAATTTTATAAAGAAGTAGGATTGATAAAATAATAATTTCACCAGGTTAGGTATAAGTTAAATTTGTCCCTTCTACAATTGATCAAAATAAGTTGTAGAAGGGACAAAAAATATAAAGTTTAGTTGTATCCGAAAAAAGAGTTTTTAAATATGGAAATATTTTCAGTAAAATTAAGTATTAAGTATTTGATAATTGTTATTTTTTTATTAGTCTTTATAATTTTATTTAACTTTTTTATATATACTTTTGCCGCAACTGAAGGTATTCTTGAAATTATAGATTATTCTACAAAGAAAATTATATTCAGTAAAAGAGTATTGCCAGGAGATAATTTTTCCACACTTTATATTCACTCAGTAGAAAAAACCCCAGTAAAAGAAATTTTTGTAATAGATAATCAATATAGAATAATTTTATCAGAAACCCAGGTTAGTTCTTCGGGGGCAGGTTTGCCTTCACAAATTTTTAAAGAGGAACAATTCCTTTTAAAAGATGGAAAATTTATCATAAATAATATTAATAAATTTTTACCTTTTATCCCTCTCAAAGTTGGGAAAACCAGTCATAATATCTTTTTCTTTAAGGAAGAAATGGTAGACCTTTCTTCATTAATTGGTGATGGATTAGTTTATATCCGAATAAAAAAAGTAGAAAGTACGAAATAAATATTTTTATTACAATTATTTGCTATAAAAAATTTTTAAAAAAAGGAAGTATATAGTATGAATGGTTTAAAAAAAGGGAAATATGAAGAAATTTATATAGAAGATAGTATTAAAGGACCAATTGAATTAAAAGGCAATATTAAATATTTAGTATGTAGTATTGCGGTATTTATGTCGATTTTTCATCTTTATACCGGTACTTTTGGATTGTTAATTGCCTTAAGGCAAAGATCTTTACATCTCTTATTAGGATTAGTTTTAATTTATTTTTTATATCCAACTTTCAGAATCGGAATTAATAAAAAAGTAACTTTAATACATAAAATAGATATTTTGTTAATAATACTATCAATTTTGGCTACAGGCTATATGTTTATTTATTACCCTGCTATAATGAGGCGTCCTAGCCTTCCAATAACCTCTGATTTAATAGCTGGAGGATTGTGTATTTTATTGGTATTAGAAGCAGCTAGACGAACTACAGGCATAACTTTACCCATTGTTGCCCTTTTATTTTTATTATATGCTTATTTTGGTTCTTACTTTCCTGGTTTTTTATATCATCGTGGTTTTAATCTAAAAAGAATAATAGATCATATGTATTTGGGAACAGAAGGTATTTTTGGTATTCCCATTGGAGTTTCGGCTTCTTTTGTTTATTTGTTTATTCTATTTGGAGCATTCTTGGGTAAGTGTGGGTTAAGTGAGCTTTTTATAAACTTGGCTTCCGCTTTAACTGGTAAATCAGCAGGAGGTCCGGCTAAAGTAGCAGTTGTTGCTAGTGGGTTTATGGGGTCTATTTCTGGAAGTTCAATTGCTAATGTAGTTTCAACTGGTGCCTTTACTATTCCTGTAATGAAGGAGGTAGGATATGATAAAAATTTTGCTGGAGCCGTAGAAGCTGCGGCATCTACGGGTGGGCAAATTATGCCCCCAGTTATGGGAGCAGCTGCATTTATAATGGCAGAATTTTTGGGTATTAATTATCTTAGTATATGTGCAGCAGCAGCCATACCCGCGATTATTTATTTTTTTTCAGTTGGTTTAATGGTTCATTTTCGTGCTAAAAAAATAGGATTATCTGGCATGAAGGAAGTACCAAATGTAAAATCTCTTTTGATAAAAAAGGGATATCTTTTTCTCCCCGTCATAGTAATAGTATATTTTTTAATCGCTGGTTATACACCTTTGAGAGCTGCTGTTATGGGAATATTTTCAGCTGTAATAGTTGGTTTGATAAATAAGATGAAATTCATGGATATTCTAAGTGCTTTGGAAGAAGCTGCTTATAGCGCTTTGACAGTAGTTGCTGCTTGTGCTACAGCTGGTATGATTGTTGGAGTAGTAACTTTAACCGGAATTGGTCTAAAATTAGCTCATATGATTGTTATAATTGCAGGAAATAATTTGTTTCTTGGTATTTTTTTTACAATGGTTGCATCAATTATTTTAGGAATGGGACTACCCACTACTGCAAAATATATTGTACTAGCTACTATTGCTTGTCCAGCGCTAATTAGACTTGGAGTAGCACCTCTTGCCGCCCATTTGGTAGTATTTTATTTTGGTATATTTGCAGATGTTACTCCTCCTGTTGCTGTAGCTGCATATGCTGCCACTGGACTATCAGGTGGTGATTCTATGAAAACAGGTTTTATAGCCTTAAGACTGGCTTTAGCCGGTTTTTTGGTTCCATATGTTTTTAGCTTCGATGCTGGTTTATTAGGCATTAATACAACTGCGATCCATACTCTTATTTTAATATTAACTACAATGATAGGAGTTATTAGCTTAGCTGGAGCATTAGAAGGTTATTTAGTAACTAAAGCTAAAATCTATGAGCGAATATTATTAGCTATAGGTGCTTTTTTATTAATTAACCCAACAATTTTTATGGATATATTAGGAATAGTAATATTATTGTCTGTAATAATTTTACAAAAGTTAAGAATAAGGAGAATAAATGATTAGTTTTATTTAATTAGAGATAAATTATTTAAATGTTGGAATAAGGAGATGACATAAAAATGGATGCCTTTAAAAGCATTGGCCTCTTTGATTCGGGAGTAGGGGGGTTATCAGTAGTTCTAGAGGTTTTTAAGCAATTACCTAAGGAAAGTATAATTTATTTTGCTGATATAGCCCATCAACCATATGGTACAAAAACGAAGGAAGAAATTAAAATTTTATATTAGAAATTTGTAGATTTTTG
>Ga0114919_10003571_pt1 | contig 12529 bp, 13 predicted proteins | sample BlataG_FD_88682 | JGI IMG/M metagenome (GOLD analysis project Ga0114919, IMG submission 88682) | Deep subsurface microbial communities from Black Sea to uncover new lineages of life (NeLLi) - Black_00105 metaG | ecosystem: Environmental > Aquatic > Marine > Oceanic > Sediment | place: Atlantic... | reverse complement strand
TTGATATTGTCTTTTGGAATATCTATATGGCTGAAAAGGTATTTATTCATAAATGAATGGTAGCTTTCGGGGTGGTCCTCGGGCAGGTTCACATACTCATCCATATTAAAGGTAACAACATTCTTAAATGAAACCGCCCCTGACTTGGCAAGCTGTACCAGTTCGTTGTACATACCTATCGGCGAGGAGCCTGTGGGAAAGCCCAGCACAAAAGGTTTCGAGCCGGATTCGGTTATCTTCTTGGCAACATAGTTGGCGGCCCATTTGCTTGCGGCTTCATAATTTGGTTCGATGATGACTCTCATACATTTCTCCTTGCTAAAGTTTAATTATTGTTGGCGGAGGTTTTCCATTCGGCTGATAAGCTCATCGCCGAGTGCCGTTTTGCTGGTTATATGCTCTTCGATTTCAGAAACGAAGCTATCTTCTTCGAACGTTCCTCGCACTGCTGCGAAATCGGCCTGTTTGCTTTTTTCATCGCCGTCGAGGCCGTACCCGATTTGAGCGGTGGAGGCAAATTCTTTTTTGGCATCGGACAGAAGGGCGTGGTCGAGTTCTGCGACGGCTTTTTTCCATCGTGTTGTCAGCTCAATAATATCGTCGGCGGTGATTTTGTCGATTACTTTGCTGAGGTTCTGTGTCAGGACATTTGCCGCCCAGGCCCACTCGTACGCTTCGTACCTGCTGTGCATTGAGCGGAAGGCCCCTGTTACATCTGAAAGCTGCCCGATGGCGCCGCTTTCGATATCGGAGAGCAACTTTTGTACCGCCTCTTCCGGGGCGAACAGGCCGGCCAGGTCCACCCATTTGCCTGGCCCCACGTTGGTTTCCGGCTGAAGTAACGCTCGAAGTTCGCCGACGTTGTTGGGTTGTTTGTTTTCCAGCCGTTTAATCAGGCAATTGCCTAAGAATTTGGCAATGCCCGTCTGGTAGAGTTTGATGCCTTTGTCAAGCGAGGAGCTCTTAATCCTGACATTGTTGTAGGTATAGTATTCGGTGTTTTTGCCGGATGTTGTTTTGAGGTTTTCAAGCAGTCGGCAGCCGTTGAGCATTTTCTGAATTGTATATGGGCTTAAAAGTCTGAAATTTATGCAGTCGACCTTGTCTGGACTTTTTCGCCTGTCGCGATTCGGCCATTTTCGAGCGTCTCGGACGGTACCAACGCTGCGTAAATTCACGCCGGGAACAAGAACGCTTTCGTCTTCGTGCTCAATCAGGTATGAAAAGGGCAAGTCCGAAGTATCTGAGTTTCTGTAGTGTCTCCCCATTACAACGGTAAAGGCCCCGACCTTTGCCGGCCAGAGCATATATGAGTCACTGGCGGTCTTGGAGCCCCGTTCGACTACGCCTTGATGAGTCGGTCCCAGTTTGTACATATGGTTGCTCTGGTTGGTACCGCTGCCGGCGTTCAAAAAGGAAAACAGTCCGGCAATGAGCAGTGTTGATTTATGATGCGTCACGGTGTAGGGACCGGCAAATACGGCGCACGCCTCGCCGTGGAAACCACCGCAGTTAGCAAAGTATACCGAGTTTTCCGCGGAATACTGCTTGGCTAATACAGTGCCCTGGCCTACAAAACATTTGTATATTATTGTGCCGTCTGTAACTTTCGAGCCGCTGCAGCAGATAAAATCTTCGCCAAAAACGCCGGGCCCGATATAGACAGGGTCTTCCGGACAGCTATTGATTGAGCCGTTTTCCAGCCTGTTGGCCCCCTCGACAACGCTTGCCGGGCCTATTTTTACATTTTTGATAATTCGACAGTTGATGAGCTTCGCTCCTTTGCCCACAAGACCGCTCGAGGATGTGACCGAAGCGGTGTAGTCGGCTATCATTTTTTGCAGGTTTTCAATTACTTTTGGCCGGTGACGGTAAAAAGCTATTATATAGGCAGTGTGAGCGGACAGGTGGTCATAAATCGGTATCTCTCTGCCGCCGGCCTCATTGACAACAGCCACTTCCGTGCCGTTACCGAATGAACTTCTGCCTTCTACCGCAAGCAGGTCAATATTGTCTATCACCACGTCGTCTTCGATTATATAGTTGGCGATGTAGTTTCTTACCTGGTTTATGTACACATTATTGCCGATTGTGCTGTTGTGGATTGTTGCGTTACTGATTCCCGCCGGCTTCGTAACGCCGCCGAAAAAGGACACATCCTTTTCAAACACGCCCAGATTTATGGAGCCTGAAAAATGTGTCACTCTTACTTTTGCCGGGTCAAAGCCCTCGGCGACCTCAACCTTCGACCAATCGGAACAACTGCAGCCCTGCCCGGTAAGGGCGGCAATCTCATCAGAAGATAACGGACGGTATCCTGATTCCATCTTTTTCCCCTGTTTCTTAGCTAATCTTTTTATTGGTGATTATTGATTGGTTATTTACCAATTACCATTTACCAATTAATCGGTTTTATCGCAGAACCAGTACGTTTAGTCAAGCATTTTTGGCCACACTATTGTTATTGAGAAAACCGGTATTCTTGTTCAGAACAGTGACGGCTGAATATTGGCCGTTTATGGCGAAAATATGGCGAAGATAGGCTGGCAAAAGACGGCCGGAGGAAAGAGAAATCTTGACCATAATCTCCGGCGAACATACGAGGGGGGTGCTTGGTTCTTAGCAGCAGTAATTACTTTGGAGAGCGTTCTGCGCTTTCTTTCTTTTTCGCGCTCACCCTGCTCGGCCCTGCGGCAAAGCGGGGTCGCTGAGCTTTTGCTTCTTGGCCTCTTGAGCATCTTCCAGCAGATGCTCCAGAGTCGGCAAAGGCCTGGCGATAATGGCGAACTGGTAGGAGAACAGCCCTTTACAGAAGAAGATAAGAAGCCGATTGAGCCGCAGCAGAGACCGCGCCAGCCAGCCGTCGCCTATGGCCAAAGGAAACGGCGCCGGTAATCCGCGGGCCGACAGAACCTCGTACCCGGAAAGCTCAAGCGTCCTGCGAAGAGTCGAGAAAGTGAACAAACGTTTGTGGTCCATGTCGAGTATGCCACGCTTGCCGTAGTTGAAGCTGCCGAGAAACAACCCCATACGCACAGGGAAAAAACCGATGTTGCCCGTCGTAATAATTACTTCAGGACAATCTCGTGAGAAACGCACTCTAAGGGTCTTCAGAAGCCGTTCCGGAGATTTCAAATGCTCAATGATGTCCAGCAGCAGAATATAGTCCACCTCGCCGAGATTCTCGTCGAATTCGTATTGCTCGATGTCGGCTTCGGCCCATTTCCAGGAGTCTTTCTGCGTCTTTTCCTGGACTTGCTTGTCGATGGAGATGGTCTTTACATTCTTGTCGGCCAGATGCTCTGCCATCAGCCCTGACCCGCAGCCGACATCCAGCACTGTAGTCTCGGCGGGTATTCTATCCACCGCGAACTGGTGGCTACTGGCGTATCCCAGTTTTGACTCGTAAGCAGGCCCCGGTGTGAGTTGGTAATCAAACTTCGGATGATAGTAGATTCCAAGCTTCATTACTTTCGATAAAATGCATGAGCCAATGATACGGAACGCATATTTTATACCGTTGACGCGGCAAATCTCGTCGCCGTAGTAGGTAGGAATCGGGATTTCTTTGATACGCTTTTTGGTGTCTAACAACTGGATAATGATATCGGTGTCAAAGTCAAAGTAGTTGGAATTGTCCTCGAATGGAATCGAAGCAATGGCTGGAACGCTGTAGGCACGGTATCCGCTGTGGAATTCCGACAGGTGGGCCTTCATAATACGGTTCTCGATGCCGGTGAGCAGTTGGTTTCCGACCCATTTATACAGGGGCATTCGCCCCTTCAGGGCGTCCAGCCGGTGAATCATTCGGGAACCGAAAACGGCGTCGGCTTCGCCATCGAGGATTGGCTGTATCATCTTGCCAAGATACTCGGGAGCGTATTGTCCGTCTCCGTGCAGCAGGGCAACGGCGTCGAAACCTTTCTTGATGGCATAGCAATAGCCGATTTTCTGATTGCCCCCGTAGCCCTGGTTTTTTGGATTATACAAAGTGTTGATTTTGATTTCAGGTCTTCGGCGCCCGTATCTTTCGGCTGCGTAAAAAGTCCGGTCAGGAGATTGGTCGTCGATGACCAGAATCTCGGTGGAAAAATCTTTGTTTTCCAGTACGTCGTTCGGGATGCGGTCAAGAACCGACTCAATCCATTTCTCAGCCTTATAGCAAACAACAAAGATTAGTACCTTCTTTTTGTCCTTTGCTGAAGGTTTTGGTTCGTTCTTGTTTTCGTGGGTTTCTTGCATTTTTGTATCCGCTTTTTTATCAGAACAAAGCGATATTGTCAAGTTTTTCTCACTCTTCGAGAGCTGTGCCCGAACAGCATCGATGTCGCGGCAAGCCCGGCTGTTCTTTTCCGTGTTTGTCAAGGGTTCTGTTCCACGATTTTTTGCCAGGTGCCGGGCAGGGCAGCCAATGAGGACGAACTACATATTTTTTTTGTAAAATTTGGAGTAATTTGTTGACATCTGTCGATAATGGTATAAACAATAATAACATCTTTAGGTAGTCATCTAAGGGTCTTTCGAGTTCTTTTTGGGCCCCATCTTGTTCGCCCTTAGTCTGCTTACGGCGAAAAAATGGGGACCTGCCAGGGATGGTACAATGCAAAATCAGCCAAGGGTGGCGAAAGTTTTAGCAGCATTGCTGGTTTCAATGACAGCAGGGACAGTGCTTTTAATGGCCCTCGGTGATAATCCTCCCACTGCTGGTCTGTTTTCTCTTTCAAAATATGTTCTTAATCATCTTGGCTCTGTCGAGGAGGCTGTTCGCTCTCGCACACCTCAATCCCCCGGACGCTGGAGTCGCATCGAAATCTACTATAGCGGCACCAAAGCCGGCAACATCGAACAGTTGGCCTCGTTGAGTGGCTTGGCCGGTGCCGAGGATATCAACTGCCACTTTGTCATCTGTAACGGTCTCGGCGGTAGCGACGGCCAAATACAACCGACCGAGAAATGGCAAAGACAGTGGTCGATTATACCGGGCCGGACCTGGTACGGCAGTGGGCAGACCATCCGAATCTGCGTTATAGCTGACTGCAAAACCGCTCAACCCACTCATTCACAGAAACAAAGGACACAGGTGCTGGTAGAGGAGCTGCGCAGAAGGTTTGGCATTCAGTCCGAATCCGTCTACTACCCCGGCGATTGGCGGTAGCAAGCCTGCATAGCGTGCTGTCCTGACTTTGGTTTCCACATAAAAAAAGGATGTGTATCTGACGGATACACATCCAATTCTTTATCTCTTGGCTGTTTTTACTAAAAAGCTACAGCGATTGAATTATTTTTTCAGTTATCTTTTTCGTAGTCGCTTGAGCTGCTCGCTAAGATAGCTCCCCTGCCCGCTCGCTCTACGGCTCCGGACGCTTTAGTTCGGGAGGGCCCCGCCTACGTCTGCCCGTACTTTCACGTCGTCGTTCACCGCTTGGCCTGTCTATACTTTCGGGCGCCTTACGACGGCTTGGCCTGTCCGTAACTTTTGGTGGTGTAGCTTTGGGCCTGTCGCGCAAATCTCGCCCGGCCTCGCCGGGGGCACTCATTGCTTTTCTCACTCTTTGCCTGAGCTGATGCATCTTCCTGATTAATTGCCCCATCGTTTCCCTGTCGTTTTCCCGATAGGCATCTGTAAGCTCGTCTAGCCACCTGCTGAACATCTGCTGCCGAGGAAGATTTGCTCCGGGACGGAGCTGCTGACTCTTACCACGCACCTGCTCCGTACGTTTACGCGCTGCGGCAGCAGCCTTTGTCCTTTCGGCTCTTGCTTTCACAGCCTTTGCCTTTTCAGCTCTTGCTTTTGCAGCCTTTGCCTTTTCGGCTCTTGCTTTCACAGCCTTTGCCTTTTTAGCCGCAGCTTCCTTAGTTACCTTTTGCCGGCGTTTCTTTTGCGAAGCCTTCCTGCGCTTAGGGGTGGTTTGTTTGCCTGTTTTTTGTTTATGAAGCTGCTTTGCCCTGCTTTTTTGCTTTTTCCCGTCTTTTTGCACCTGTTTTTGCTTTGCTTTAGGTTTGTCCTGCTCTTCTTTTTCCTTGGCGGACAGATTTTCAGCTCCCACAAGCAAAATCAAAGCCACGATGCCCAACATAACCTTCTTTAACATTTTTTGCTCCTTCCAACTAAAATAAGGCCCCCATTTTATTCCGATAAACTGCGATTGCACAGTTACAGACGGTTCCGGAGGGGGTATTATTGCGGTTTTTGGGGAAAAATGCGCAAAAATCGCAGATTGTGCTCATTTATTGGGCTTTTTTGCGGCTCCAATTCTCAGCAGGCCAAAGTTTTCTCTCTTTGTTAGGGCGACCTGTGCCCGCCAGTCTTTCCCCTCTGTTCACTCGTATTCTCAGAAACGGTGTCGGGGCCGGATTTCGCAACGACCGGTTGTGCGCAAAATCATTTCCGAGCCGGGTATGTCAGCGTTTCTTGAGCGTCACGCTGACGCCGCCCCCCTGTAGGTAAAAGATTGTTTCCAGGTCAGGATTGGTCGTGACCGCATTGACGTAGTCTTGGATACCAGACCCTCTGCCGCCACGCATCATATTGATGTTGTGGGCCAAAATCAGGCCTCCGGGACGTACCAGTGGCAGCAGCTTGTTGAGGTAGTCAGGGTAGCCTTCCTTGTCGGCGTCAATAAATACGACATCAATAGGCTCTTTGAGCTTCGTGACCGTCTCGTGTTCGTTACCCTCGACAAGCGTAACCATTTTATCGACTCCGGCCCGTTTGAAGTTCTCACGGGCCAGTGAGGCCCGGCGGGCATCGATTTCATAAGTGGTGAGTTTGCCGCCGGTTTTACGCAGTGCAAGGCAGAACCAGATACCCGAGTATCCGTTGCTGGTGCCTATCTCGACGACGTGCTTGGCGCCAACTGTCTCCGTGAGCAGCCGCAGCAGCCTGCCGTCTTCAACAGGGACGTTCATCATCCCTCTGCGCTGGTTCTTGTCCATATCATTGAGTACGTCCAGGATTTTCTTCTCCTGCTCTGTCTTCGGCATCGGCGAACTTGCTATCAACGATGCATCAGCCCCGCCGGGAGCAAACCTACCCGGACCACGCCGCATACCACGGTCGCCCCTGCCCATCACTCCGCGCTGCCTTTGTGCTTGCGGTGAGGCAGGCTCATTATTCTCATCCTGAGCTATCAGGTTCGCAACAGTTGCTAACAAAACCGCTACTGTCACAACCAGCATAATCTTCTTTAACATTTTTGCTCCTTTCCAGGTTGCTCTTTTGCTTTACCACATTTAATATGCAGTCAAACTGCTGACCATAGTGTGTTCATAGGTCCTCGTTCGTGCTCTCTTCAATTTTTCCTGGCATCAGGCCGCGATTCATACCATTGCGGGGCCGGTTCGGTCCGGACGGACCTCGCCGGGGGCCGAAGGGCCCGGGACCCCGGCGGAACCGCTCAGGTTGGCCTCTCCGGCGCCGGTCTCCTTCGCCCGGCCCGCGCCGCCCAGGAGGACGGAGCTGCCGCTGAAGATGGTGGAGCCTCCACTGCCACGTTTGTTTCTGCTGTTCGCTGAGCATCGCCGTGACATCTTCATTCATTTGCCCCAGGGTTTCGTCGATCTCCGCGCGGGCATCGGCGCGGATCTCGTCAAGCTTTTGCATGTGCATTTGCAGGATGGGCTTGATATTTTCGCGTTGCTCGGCCGTAAGGTGCAGGCAACGCTCCAGGTTGGGGAGCAGGTCCTCGATGGCAATTTCCGGAGGACGTGGGGGTCTGGTTAGCTTGTGCGGGGCCACAATCATTATCGAGGCGGCGCCGATGACGCTGCCGGCCAGAAGGATGACAAGCCCGAAAAGGGCTATGCGCCGGCGATGGAGTCGTCGAATGTAATGTGTGGTCGGACTGTCGGTTGTTTCTTTTTGTTTCATTGTATCACCCATGAAATTGCTTCTGATATTTCAAACAGGGGATCGAGCGAGGCGTAGTAGGCAATGACCGCCAGCACCACAGCAGGAACGGCTGCGGCTGAAGAGAACAAGGCCAGCAACATCAAGGGCCTCTCCGTAATCCGGTCGAGCCGGTCTTGGTCGGCGGTGAGTGTTGCTATCACTCGACCGGCAACGTCCACGCCAGGAGCCACCTCGCTGCGGGCCCGGGCGGCCAGGATATCGAATCGGTTTTTGCTTTTCATATTATGCTCTCCTTTCCGGCCTGGGCGACAAGCTTCTCCAATTTCTTTCTGGCACGACTTGCCTGGACCTTCACCATGCTCCTGGTCCAGCCTATTCGGCGGGCAGTTTCAGCTACGTCGCATCCTTCGAGGTAGCGCAATGTCAGGACCAGCCGGTCACGCGGTCGCAGTTGGGCCAGCAAATGGTGAACTAATTCGGCGGCCTGGCCGGGGTCCATCTTTTCCGGTGAATCATCAGCTACCTGGTCCCATTCTTGGAGTGTGAAGCTTTCCTTTTTCCTCTGGCGGGCGACTTGTTTCCAGTAGCGATACCCGACGCGAGTTGCTATCCGGGAAAGCCAGTGGGCAAAAGGCGCCTTTCCGTGGTAGCGGCCCAGGCCCAGGTACGCCTCGACGAAAACGTCCTGCACAAGTTCCTCATGTACTCGGCGGTCTCGGCTGAAGCGCCACAGCACTCCTCCGACGTACTCCTGGTGCCGCTCAATCAGTCGCCGATATGCCTCGGGATCGCCCTGGCAACTTTGGCGGACATCCGCAAGGTCTATCGCAACGTGCACGGCGGCCTCCTCTCTGTTTTCTGATATGGACAGTGACTCAGCGGCCCAGCGAGCCAGTCCGGCCAAAAGCCCTTCTATTTGAATCCTGAGGGCCTTCTCTGGAAAAGTTGAAAAAACCGGATGTAGAGGATATTCCACCATGGGCAATTCATCAAACTTAATTTACCTGTACTTTTTAGCGCTTTTGCCCGCCTTGCTATGGGAAGAAAACCCCGCCGACAAACGGTTCGCCGGCGGGGCAATGTCTCTTTGTTCTATGAGTCTTGCTGTACCGGCGCTGCCGGCCTATTATCTTCTCCACGGATCTCTTTCTACTCATTACCTTCGGGAGGTACACCACGACGACCGCGTCTCTCCATACCTTCGGGAGGTCCACCACGGCCTGGTCTCTCCATATCTTCGGGAGGTCCACCGCGACCGAGCCTCTCCATACCTTCGGGAGGTACACCGCGGCCTGGTCTCTTTATACCTTCGGGAGGTCCACCCAGGCCAGGCCTGTTCATACCTCTGGGGCGAAGACCCGCACCCCGCATACCCATCCTGTCTCTTTGTGTCATAAATGGGCACCGGTTGCCCATCATATCTCTGCGCTGCATACCCTGGCCTCTGCCGGCCCACATACCCTGGCCTCTGCCGCCTTGCTTTCTTTGACCTCTACCGGCACGCATACCCTGGCCTCTGCCGCCTTGCATTCTTTGGCCTCTACCGGCCCACATACCCTGGCCTCTGCCGCCTTGCATTCTTTGACCTCTACCGGCCCACATACCCTGGCCTCTGCCGCCTTGCATTCTTTGGCCTCTACCGGCCCACATACCCTGGCCTCTGCCGCCTTGCTTTCTTTGACCTCTACCGGCCCACATACCCTGGCCTCTGCCGTCTTGCATTCTCTGGCCTCTGCCAGCACGCATACCCTGGCCTCTACCGGCCCACATACCCTGGCCTCTGTCGCTTTGCATCCTCGGCCCTTGCATTTCGGGATCTGCCGGCATTCCGCGCCCAATCCGAGGCCCTCGTTCACTACCACGACCGCGACGACCGCGAGCAGCAAGTGCCTGCGTGCTTAGCACCAGCACGGACAGCAGAATTAGAATCGCTACTTTGCGTCCTGTCTTCTTCATTTTCGGCTCCTTTCTATACATATTTGGTTCTGTTACGTTTTCGTGCCCTTACAAGGGCCTTTCTAACAGGATAGTGGGCGCTCAGCAGGAAAGGTTACACCTGGAGTCGGGATTTCCCCCGAAAATCCCGGCGCAGCCTTAATTACTGAACCTGCCCGGTAAACTATTGCTCCGGCAGTCTCAAAAGCCCTTTTTTCAGCTACCAACCTGTCATCCTCCACTCATAGAACCACCACAATGCCCAGCATAATTTTCTTTAACGTTTTGTGCTTCTTTCCAAAACCTGGTTTTTTGTCGTTTTTCCATACCGGATTTGCACAGTTACAGACGGATTCGGAGAGGGTATTATTGCGGTTCTTAACAAAAATTCGCAAAAAACGCGAGTTTTGCTCATTTATTGGGCTTTTTTACAGCCCAATATTCAGCAGGCCGAAGTTTTCTTTCTCTGTTAGAACCACCCACGCCCGCCAGTCTTTCTTGCTGATTCGCACAGGCTCAATGGCTCTTACGTCCTTCAGCCAGACCAAAAAGCCGAACCTGCAATTCGTCCTGCTGTGCCAGTATTCGTCGGCGCCTCGGACGTAGTTGTTGTATTGCTGTTTTATTTCGGCTATTTGTCCTGGCGTCAGGTTCTCGAAGTTTTTGACCGCCTCTACGGTGGCCGCCGCACAGACCGGCCCGCCGCTTTCTTTGAGGAATAATTTATCGCCGGCAAATACCCGACCGAAAGCATATCGCCTTGTCTTGGTAAAACGTGATTCGATTTGTTTTCGCCCATCTAATATCGCATCCAAGTAGGGCTTTTTCAAAATAACCAGATGATAATTTGACATAGTTTCGCCCCGCTGCTTGCCCTCTCTGCTCAATCTATTTTGATGGCGAGCTTGGCTAATTCATTTTTGAGCTGGTCCATACTTTGAAAAAGGACGGTATTTATCCCGACTTCTTTAGCACCGTTTATGTACTGGGATTTATCATCTATAAATACCGATTGCTCGGGTTGCGAGCCGAGTTTTTCTAATGTTAGTTCATAGATTTTCCTGCCGGGCTTTTTTACTCCCTCTGCGCAGGAAAAGACAAGCACGTCAAACATATCGTATTGCAGTTGATGAAAAAATTCCATTGCAGGCGCTTCCGTATTGGACAAAACGGCAGTCCTGTAGCCACTTTTTTTAAGTGAAGCAGCCATTGAAAACACATCATCTCTCGGTACATAAGCAGCCTTAAAGGCTTCAGCCCATAATGAGATGACTTTCGGCTTCGGCACGTTTAATTCACTGCATATTCTTTCCCAGAATGTATCTTCGCAAATCAGGCCTTTTTGGAAATCATCCGCGAATTTGCTTCTGTGTTTTATATAGTCCTCTTTGCTTACACGCAGGGCCTTGGCGCAGTACTGCATCAGGCCCGGAGCCGGGTCCTCTATCAGCACTCCTCCCCAGTCGAATATGACGGATTTTATTGCTTCCATCGCAAATGGCCCAGCCCCGGCCGGCTTTTATTATGTTCTGTCAAGACGATACAAGGCTTCAACTTACATATCAAGATTATTTACGCCCATTTTAGCTCGTCATTTCCGGCGGTTGTTCTTTGACGAATGACTCTTTAGTGTCTATAATCAAGAAGTTTTTTAAGGAGAAGAAGATGGCATCAATCTTGATTGCCGTGGGCATTGTTTTGATATTGGTTGTCTTGGCCTTGTTGGTCTGGCTCATCAGTTCAAATTTTGCCGGCAGAAAAGAGATGGCCGGCCAGGTCGCCGGTATCAGCCTTCTTCAGCAGCAGCTCGAAGCCCTGAAAGCTTCTCAGGACGGCACTCGCCAAGCCCTGCAAGGCTCGCTGCAGGCCGGCCAAAGCACGCTCACCCAGAGCCTGCAGTCCAGCCAGAAGGTACTCAGCGAGCTGCACAGCCAAATCGGCAATTTGCAGGGTACGAACAAGCAAATGCTCCAGGTCGGAGCCGAAGTCAGACGGCTCCAGGATATTCTAAGCTCACCGAAGCTGCGGGGCCAAATGGGTGAGTGGTCGCTGGAAAATCTGCTCTCCAATATCCTGCCGAAGGACAGCTACAAACTCCAGTACACTTTCAAAGACGGCAAAATGGTCGATGCCTTGATAAAAATGACTGAATTCTCGGTGCCTGTCGACGCTAAGTTCCCGCTGCCCAGCTTTGAAAAAGTAGTAAAGGCCGAGACCGACGAGGAAAGAAGCAAACTACGCAAACAGTTCCTAAAAGACGTAACTATACATATCGATAAGATTGCCTCCGACTATATCAGGCCGGCGGAGGGTACGCTGGACTTTGCCCTTTGTTATATACCTGCCGAGAACGTTTATTACGAAACGGTTGTCAAATACGCCGGCGAGACGCACGATATCTTACAGCATTCACTCGATAATAAGGTAATACCCGTATCACCGAACCTTTTATACGCCTATCTTATGACGGTAGTGATGGGCCTGCACGGCCTGCAGATAGAAAAGCAGGCTGCCGAAATCCGCCAGAACCTGAAAAAGCTAAACGCTTCTTTTTCTGACTTCGGTACCCATTGGGAAGTTCTTGGCAGACACTTGCGAAACGCTTATAGTCAATATGAGGATGGCCAGAAAAAGCTCGACCGCTTCGGCCTCCAGCTCACGCAAATCCAGGGCGAGACGGAAGAAAAATCGTAATTGTTATGGGCGAAATCAGAACTTTGCACAGGACAAGCGGCTTCGACC
>Ga0114919_10003569_pt1 | contig 12532 bp, 11 predicted proteins | sample BlataG_FD_88682 | JGI IMG/M metagenome (GOLD analysis project Ga0114919, IMG submission 88682) | Deep subsurface microbial communities from Black Sea to uncover new lineages of life (NeLLi) - Black_00105 metaG | ecosystem: Environmental > Aquatic > Marine > Oceanic > Sediment | place: Atlantic... | reverse complement strand
TACAATATAGAGCGGCCCTTTCAGTTCTGTCTAATGGATATGAAAATCAATGGTGCGTTGATAGACCAAAATGCTATTAAGGGATTAAGAGCAAAGCTTCAAGCTATAATTGATAAGCTTGAAATAGCTATGTATGAGGCTGGCAATATTTCATATATTTGTGGTGGTGTTGATGGACAAACTCACAATATGGTGTCTAATATTAACTTAAATAGTCCTGCTCAACTTTCAGAGTTATTATTAAGTTTAGGAGTTAAGCTCACAGAGAAAACTAAACCATCTAAGTTATATCCTAAAGGACAGTATAGTACTAAGAAAGTTGTGCTTGAAAGTGTTAGGAATCAACATGAGTTTGTAGGGTTACTTTTAGATTATCGTAAAGCTATCTCATTAATGAATAAATTTCTTAAACCATTACCTGAGTTTGTTCAAGAAGATGGCAGGATTAGAACTAATTTTCATAATACAGTAGCGGTTACAGGGAGGTTATCTTCAAGTAAGCCTAATCTGCAACAGTTACCAAAGGATAATACTGGGCCTCTACCATTAAGACAGGTTATTATAGCACCACCTGGAAGAAAGTTAATATGTAGTGACTATTCTGGACAGGAACTAAGGGTACTTGCACACGTATCTAAAGACCCCACAATGATTCAGGCTTTCAAAGATAAGTTAGACGTACATCTTATGGTTGCTAATATATTCTTTGACTTAGGTATTCCACAAGAGGCGTTGCTTACAACTCACCCAGATTTTAAGATGTACAGGAAGAAGTTTAAGGCTGAAAGAGATAAGATTAAGGCAGTTAACTTTGGATTGGCTTACGGGAAAGGGGCTTACGGGTTCTCTAAAGACTGGAATATAAGTCAAGATGAAGCTCAACAATTTATTGATGATTATTTCAATAGGTTTTCTAAAATAAAAGAATCAATAGATAAATGTACTAATGAGTTACAACACCACAAACAAGTAAGAACTATCTTGGGTAGAGTACGTAGATTTGATTATGTTACTAAGAGAGCCATAAGACAAGCTTATAACTTTCTTATCCAGAGCCCATCGGCTGACATGATGAAGGCAGCTGCTGGTGATGTACGTAAATTATGTTTACAGTATCCTGAGTGGGATTGCCGATTGGTACTTAGTGTCCACGATGAATTGGTTTTTGAAGTAAAAAAGATATATGCAGAAGAGGCAGCAAAGGAAATCAAATATACAATGGAGCAAGCGATAAAATTATGTATACCGTTAACTATAGATATAGGAGTGGGAGATAATTATGGCCAAGCGAAATCATAGTTATAGACATAAAATTGAAAAACTTGAAAGAGAAAATGAAAGATTGAATAAAATAATTGATGACATTGAAGATTGGGCAATAGTTAGTTTTGATGAAAGTCTATTAAAACTTATTAGGGAATTAAAAGATGGGAAAAGTAGAAACTAAATTAGTTAATTATAGAACATACAACTTTGGTAGGTCAAAGATTACACCTATTGATAGGCGAAGTATATTTGGTAATCCATTTTTTATTGGAAAAGATGGTACAAGAGAAGAAGTAATAGAAAAATATAAAAAATATTTTTACAAACGAATTAAAACTGATGTAAAATTTAAGGAGAGTGTTTTGAGACTTGCAGGAAAAACCTTAATTTGTTGGTGTACACCATTACCCTGTCATGGAGATATTATAATAGAATATTTGGAGAGTTTAGAATGAAACTTGCAATAGTAGGCTCAAGAACATTTAATGATTATCGCCTTTTGGTCGAGACAATGTGGACACATTTTCCTATTAGTTATAATAAATATGAAATTATTTCAGGCGGTGCAATGGGGGCGGATTCGTTGGGACAAGCCCTTGCTAAAAATTGGGAGTTAAAATATACTGTTTTTAAGCCTGATTGGGATAAGTATGGCAAACCAGCGGGATTTATACGAAACCAACAGATAGTGGATACTTGTGATATAGTGTTGGCATTCTGGGATGGCAAGTCAAAAGGTACTCAGGATACTATCAACAAAGCCAAGAAAGCTAAAAAACCTACATTTGTTGTATACTTTTAGGGGTTAAAAATGAAATATGTACCAAGAAAATACATTAAATTATATACCAGAGCTATAAATACAGCCGGTAGGAAGGCTAAAATAAGGTTTTTCTGCTTGGAATGCTGTGGTTTTGATGGTAAAGAAGTGCATAAATGTACAAGTTTTGACTGTGTTTTCTATAAGGTAAGGGAATCTGGTTAAGTATATCAATAAAATCCAAAATAACCCTAAAATGTATATGAAAAAGCACTACTTTTAGGGTCAGATTTGGGTTAGTTTATGTTCATTTAAGGAATATAAAATGAGAAAAGAAAGTCCATTAATGACAATTTGGAGTGGGGATAAATTAGTAGGATTACATATACATTGTCCTACTGCTGCTTGTCCACAACCAGATAGGTTAGAGGAAGAACTTGTGAGAATATTTAATGAGAAGATAAAACTTGAAACTGAGAATGAGAAGTTGAAAAAGGCAATAGAAAATGTATAAAAGAATAACCTGTAAGGTATGTGGTAAGCGTAGAAAACCTTGGTGGCGTAAATACCGAGGAGAAACTATAGAACGTTTCTATACTGATAATTACCTATATACTATGGTCAAGGTACGTCCAATAAGTATTAAGATATGTGCCAGTTGTGTAGAAAAGAGGTTAAAAATATGACAATACCAATTAACCAAATAATTTGCGGCGATTGTCAAATTGAGTTAGCAAAGTTACCAGATAACTCTATTGATATGATTTTTACCGATTGTCCTTATGGTAAGCAAGGAATTTATCTTTATGAAGTAATTGCTAAAGAAGCAGCAAGAATATTAAAACCTGGGAAGTTTGCAGTATTTTATGCTTCTGATTATTGGATGCCAGAGACATTTATACCTTGTTGTAAGTATTTGAAATATTTTTATTTATTTCATGTATTAAATAATGGTGGTCATGCTTCTATTTTTCCAAGAAAATTATTTGGTGGAGCAAAATCTATTTGGGTTTTTTCAAAAGGAAAAACAAAACCCACTAAGTGGTTAAGTAACATTGTTCCAATTACTAAACGAGAAAAATCACATAGAAAAGATAACTGGGAACAATCGGTAGGACAAGCAGAATTTTTTATTGATGCTTATTCTAATGAAGGTGATATTGTTCTTGACCCTTGTGCAGGCTCCGGTACAACTTGTATTGCTGCTAAACAATTAAACCGTAATTATATAGGCATTGATATATCAGAAGAACAGTGTGAAATAGCAAGAAAACGAATTGCATTAATATAATTATTTACCTCTCTCACCTCGGGGGGTAGACTATAAGGCAGGTTTACCCCCTATTTTCTTTTCAATTGTCTAAGGTCAGACATATTAGCTTCATTAATTATTTGCTGTCTAATTGCAGTTTTTATTTCATCCATAACTATTTTAAGCATTTCTCTTTTCAAACTATCAGGAGCTTTATTCCATCTTGAAGAGCGTATTAATTTAGTGAGAACTATTCTATAAGCTTTACTTACTCCCTCTTCATATTGATGATATTTTTTATCATTAAGATACCAGTCTGAGCTTATCTTTCTTGATATTCCACTTGGCCTAACCATTAAGTTATCAAACTCTTTTTGAACATCTGGTGGTAAAGATTTAGATATTCTTTTAGTAGTTCTATCTCTTTCTTTTTCTATTTTACTTATAAAACTATAACTAGTTCTTTCGTGATTAGCTTTTCTTTCCCAAGTTTCAATTTCGGGGAACTGTATTTTCATTAAATCTTGTACTTCTGGCCCTAATTCATCCCACTTTCTACCTAATACATTCATAGATAGTTCATTCTTTTTTAGCATTACATCGGTACCAGGAGATAGTGGATATGTTTGTATTCCAACACCATGAAATGCTAATGGTGCCGTAGCCAATGCAGTACCTATTCCTTGATATTTAATAGCGTCTGCTACATCCTGTATAAAAAATGGAACAAACCTATGATAAAATTGCTCAACCAATGAATTAGCTTCTAATCCTACATAGTCCCCATAAAAAGTTTCGCCTTTTATTAAATCAATAATATAAGCAGGAGCAGGGCCAAGTTTAGACTGTAAAAATTTAGTTATTGTATCTGACCATTCTTGAGATACAATTCTACCGGCTCTAGTTTTTCTTTGTTGGGTAGCTAAATGAACAACCAATCTTGCTAATGGTAAATAACCGCCCCAAAAATCTATTCTTGTATTACCAAACCTTATTTTACCAAAATCAGTAGAGCGTGGGTCTTTTTCTATATCTACACCTGGAACTAATGACATTAACCCTAATATTCCACTGCCTATTCCTACAAAACTTGCCACATGATAAGCTAACATTTTTGATGCTGGTCTCCATTCAGGGTCAATCCAATGTTTTAAGTTAGCTAAATCAGTAAAAGCTCTAACTCTTGCTTCAAGTAATCGTGGAGCAAAAAACGCAGCGTTAAGAATAGGCCCATATTTACCAAATGTTCTGGGGTCTCCCTCACCAGTAAGAATATTTATAACATGACCTATATTTTTCCATTGTTTGTCAGTAGTTACAATTCCTTGTCTTTGTTTTGCTGTTTCTAATAATTTTAATCCCCTTATATAATTACCACCCATAGAAAAAGCACGTTCACTTCTTGCTATACCTGGTATTTCACCTGCTATTTTAGATGCAAAACTTTCAGTACCAGTTCTAAACCCAACTCCAGGCCCCCAATCATTCCACCTTATTCCAGTTTTATTAAATAAATCCCCAGCTTGGTCAAGTTGAATTTTCATAGATTTTTCAAGAGTTCTTGCAGTAATTTCATCATCAAGTAATAAATACCAATCGGTAACTAACCCCTTAAAAAAAGTTTTTGGGTCTCCAAGTAATAATATATTTTGTCTGCCTGTACGAGATACATCTATTGAAGCAGCAGTAGCCTTTGGTAGAGCAGCATAATCAATTAAAGATACTTTTTTACCTGTCTTAATTGTTTCAGCTATTTCTTCTAAAGTTATAGCTATATTTCTACCCCACTGTTTTTCTGCTAATTTTATTTCAAATGGCCTAAATATTTTACCTTCAGTAAATAACTTTCCAAGTGCATCTGATAGGTTAATAGCTTCAGGTAAATCTAATTTGTCAGAAATTCTAATTCCTTGGTCTAATTGATGATAAACCTCAAGAGGTAACTGATTTTCTAATGGTATAATACCTAATTTTGTATACTCGCCCTTTAACTCATTTTTAGCTTGTCTTTTCCATTCATCGCCCTCTATTGATTCTCGTACAGCCTGAGCTTCTCCAAATCTTTTAGCGCGTTCAGCTTTTCTTATTTGTTCTTGAGATTCATAAGTTTTAATTGATTGTTTTAGTGCAAGATTTACTTTTGAAATAGGAGAATCTACATCTTCTGGGGTAATCATAGCCATATCAGGTTTTTCTATTGTAGCTTTATATTGTTCTATTTCCGCTGCCATATTTGCTGATTCTATACTAAGTGCAGTTTCTATTGCTACTCCAGGTGCAGGTAATAAAGCAAACCCCTTAGTAGCTTCCTTAGCTACATTTAATAATCTCACTCCTCGTTCTTTAAGATATTCTGCATCAATAGTAATTCCTTGTTTATTCAAATATTTAGAAACATCTTCTGCTCCTATTTGAACTATCTCTTGTCCTATTTCTTCTAATACCTCAGTACTAAGAATTTTACCATATCTTTTAATTGCCTTACCAAGTATTTTTGAAGTTGCTTTTTGTATTATTTTAGAGCTGCCTTGTTTTAATACTGGAGATAATGCTTTGAGCTGGGCTACTTCTATTAAAGCATAAGGAATACCAGCTATACTAGCTATTTTGTTAGCTAACTCAGGGTCAGAGCCTTGTTCAATTAACTCAGCATACATACTTCCCACACCTTGACGATAAGCAAATAAAGCAACAGATTCAGCAGCAAATAACTTAGCTCCTATTTTTGCACCAGCACCTATTGTAACTGGCTCTTCTCCAACAGTAGGAACAACCGCACCAACAACAGCACCAACTCCTCCACCAATACCAGCACCTATTAATGCACCTTTACCGGCCTTCTTTGTAGATTCCCACATTTGAGCAGCTGTACGAGAACTTGCATATACTATATCAGATAGCCAATTTCCTTCTATTGGGTCAAGAACTTCTTTACGAGTTATTTTTCTACGTACATTCAATGCTCCTTCTAAATCATCTGGACGCTGAGTTAAAGATTCATATATAGCTATATCAGCTAATACTCTTTCTTGACCTCTTTCAAATGCTTCAGATACTTTACTGAAGAATCCTCTTTCTTCAGCAGGTATAAATGTAGTGCCAGCATATCTTGAAAAGGTATCAGGAATAAAAGTAGTACCAGTATAATCTGTTTTGGTATCAGGTATAAACATTAATAGCTAAACCCCCTCCATTGTCTTTTAGCAGCTTCTTTAGCAGCAGGTGTTTGATACCACTTCAAAGGTTTCTCAGTGACTTTCTGAAATCCTTGCTTTTCATAAGTAGACCATTCCCATTCTTCTATTGTACCAGACTGCCCCTCTGGTGATATAACCCTAATCCTACTAGTAATAGCGGGTGTAGTACCTGGTTCAGAAACATTAGGTGTTTCTTTTATCCACCCTGCTATCTCTTGTTGCAATTGTTGTTTTGGAGTTAATGGCCTTTCTCTTGATGGAAATGGAAACGCTACACCAGTGGTTTCTCTAAGAACTGCTGTTTCATAACTTTCTTTATCTAATATACCCCTACCATTATCATAAGCTTTTTCAAGAGCATCTAACTTTGCTTGTTGCTCATCTAATTTTTGTTGTCTAAATCTTTCCTCTCTTTCAAAGTCTCCACGTGAGCGAAGTTCCATCTTCTCTATTTCCCACATCTTAGCTCGCTCCTGCATCTGTAAATCTATAGCCATATCTTGTTGTCGAAGAGCAGTCCTATAATCAAACTCTATTTGTTGAGCTTGTAATTTTTCAGCTTTTTCTTGTGCTCTAATTGCAGCTTGAGCTTCGCCTGCACGTTTAGCCATAGCAATTAAAGTACTGGGTTTTCCATGTTCTATTCTCACGCCCATATCATATTCCTATTAATGTTTAATAATGTAATTCAATGTAATATATGGTGACATATTATTATGAGCACCATCACCACCTATTGAATTTGTATTATGAGTTTGGCCAGTTCGATTTGTACTACCCATAACACCAGCTTGGCCATCGTGGTCTAATGATGCAGAAAAAGAATGTAAGTGTGCTGGCATTTCTGTTGTTGTTAAAGTATGTGTTTCTGCTCCTTCAGCACCACCAATACTATCTGCTTGGGCATTTGTAACTCTATTAGCAGAAGTCCCGCCCATATCGTCTTGACCGAGAGAGAATCTTCCTCTCATATCTGGTAGATTAAATGTTGTACTGCCATCACCTACACCAAAAGTTGTGCTAATAATTGCAAAAAGGGAAGCATAAGTTGTTCGTGATATTGCCTGACCATAACATAAAAGCCATCCAGAAGGTGCTGTATCAGTAGTCCACAGCATCATAGAACCTGTTGGGCCACCTAATTGATAATCTACGCCCGTGTCATCAGTAAACCAACGTTGACAAGGTACAGTATTCTTAACCCAATCTTGCCCATAAGCTGCTGTATCTGCATCTGCTGCCGCCTGTTCTTTTAATGTTAGTGTTCCTTCTATTGTGAGTTTTGTGTGAGGTGGTATTGTCCCGATGCCAACGTAACCATTTGCTTTAATTCTAACTCGTTCCACCAATATACCAGCATTTGGTCGAGAATATAATACTAATTCACCACCATAATTTCCAGAAACGCCATCTTCTTTTACACCGCCAATAGCTGCAAACTCTGTCATAGCTCCTGCATCTAAGTACTTTCCACCAAAAACAGCGAAACCACCTACCCCAACAGCTTGTGCAGTATTATCAGATAAAATAAGTTGACTAAGGTGTTTATTTGCAGGAGTTGTTGAACATATATCAAGTTTAGTCCTCGGCATCACTATCCCAATACCAACTTTACATCCTGTAATCTCAAGATAATTATTCGTATCATCGAAAGTAAGAAGTGGTCCTGCTGCTTGACCAATAGTCCCACCATTGGCAATAGTGATATTCCCAACAGTAGTAATTGTACCTAAAGTTGTTATAGAAGCTGCACCTGTCCAAGTGCCTGCTGTTATTGCAGCAAGATTAGCGTGATATGCTTGAACATCTGTACCGAGAGTCAATATTGAATATGCACCTGCACCTGTTCTATTCAAGATTCCATTAGAAACAAAATCTCCATCTACAAGAACATTAGCGTGTGATGTTTCATTCCCCGCCGTATTATCTGCTGTAGCATCAGTACATTTGGCATCCGTATAGGTTGTAGATATTGATGTTCCCTGCCAAACGCCTGCTCCTATTATACCCACTGTTGTAAGATTGGCACAAGTAGTTATACCAGCTTGAGTTGCTTGTGTCGTAGCCGTGTCGGGGGCAAGACCTGTAATTGTGGCTACAGTTGCCGACTGTCCGGTACAACTTCCTGAACTTCCAGTACAGTTTCCTGTAACATTCCCTGTTAATGCTCCTGCGAATCCTGTAGCAGTTAATATTCCTGTATTTGAGTTAAATGTAAGATTAGTACCAGTTTTGGGGGCTAAATCACCAGTAGCAGCAGTGAAATAACAAATATAACAAGAAGTATCTGCACTCTCATCCGCTACAGCAGTATGCATATTAAGTGCTGCGTGTGCTGACACATCTATACCATCAATCGTCATTGTATGAGCATCAGTTGAATGTGCTGTATTCTCCACCAAATTCAAACTCAAATCTGTTTTAGTCTGAGCAATAGTTCTGATTGCATAAGTATCCTCCGCAGTTACTTTGATAAAACTATCAGAAACATAAGTTAAACCCGCAAGGCTTGTAAGACCTGCATCAAGGGGTTGATAAGCTGCTGCGTGAGTATGTAATGCTCCAACATCTCCACCACCTACAAGAGTGTTCAAATTTGCTCCGGTAGCTGTAGTATCACTATGAAAAGCTATAGTATGAGCAGTAGGGGCATCTCCAACCAACATAACATTAGTACCTTCAACAGCTATTACACCCGCAGAAGCCCGTGTTATTGTTGTGTCGGAAACATGTCCCAATTCAATACCCGTAAATTGGGGACTATCCCCAGTACCAAGTCCTAATGTGGTATTTAATATATTCCCCACTTCCCACAACATTCCACCAGAGGGGCCGTCAAAAACCATCATACTATTGTTATCTGGAGTAGTGCTTAATCCGGCTATATTGAGCACATCCCAGTAAAAGATCGTTCCAGATATGGAAAGTCCACTCTGAGCACCAAAAGTACACCATTTCATAGCAGTTCCAGAATCGTCCCAAAACATCATTCTGTCACCACCAGGGTCAGTAAGAGATTCAATTCCTAAATGAGATAATGATAATGTTGGTCTGGTATAATCCAAACCTGTACCAATAGTTACTGATTCAAATAATTTGCTTGCATTAGTGCCAATTAAAGATGAAGCTGTTAAGTCTGATAAACCAATACTGGCAAATACAGGACTTGCAGTATATCCCAACTGTTTGGATATTTTTCTAAAGTTTTTTTTGACACTTGGGTCGCAGTTTTTGGCTTCTGGTAAAAGTGGAATTTTATTTACCTACTTCCTTTTAATAAGACTTTTTTGTTGTAGGTTTTTTTAACATATTTTCAATGTAACTTGTAGGATTCCAAAGACTTTCTATTGAAAGTTCTGGTGCAAGTGCTTCAACATAAGTTTTTGGAGTATATGTTACAGGTTTGTAAGGCCCAACTTTTCCAACAGGTTGTGTAGTAAATGTTGGGGTAGGGCCACCATAAGGAAAAGCCTTAGTAAGTTCGGCTTGTGTTACTTTAGGAAGCCCTCCTGGATAGGTTTTTGTTGGAGTTGTAGGTTTAGTTGTTGTAGGTCTTGAGGGGGTTCTTGGAATAGGTGGTGTAGCTCTTTTTCCACCAGTACTAACTGTACCAAACTCCTGAGCCATCCAATCACTCAACGATTGTTGTGGTGCTTGAGCAGCCATCCTTTCATATTCCGCAGCAGCACCAACATCTGGATATACATCTTCCCTACGTTCAATACCACCTACTTTAGCTAACTGTGCTTGTGTTAATCGATGTTCCATAACATCTTCAAGACGTAACCGTGCAGGAGCACCAACCTCTGCTTCCCATCGTGCTGGAACACCAGCAGCAGTAGTTGTACCATACATACCAGAAGAAACCATTTGCTGCATTTCTTGGCCTACACCTTTAGTCTTTGCTGCTTCTATTTGAGCTAACCCAGCTTTTTCCATTGCACCGCCTGGTTGGCTGCGAGCAATTATCTCATTATAAATTTGCATAGCTTGAGCATAACGCATTTCATTAGCTCTTCTGGCTGATTCATATTCAGCAGATATACCTTGTGCCATTATTTTATCCTTCCCGCTGATTTTACTTCACCGAACACCTTATTTATGCTCCAGGACTCTGAGGCAGTTGAATTTAAGAATTTCAAACCCAACCAAGCTCCTCTCGCTCTTGTTCTTATCCTTGCTTTGCGGCCAGTACCAGACAGTGTACCAGAAGTAAATGCTGTATCTGCCACATCTTTTATATTTTCTATACAGGTTTCTGCATCATCAGCAACATATATCTCGTATGAAACGTTATCAGTATCTTCAAAAGCTCCATCAGCCGCACCACCAGCAAGTTCAATAGTAAGACTTGTCAACTTACCCTCTTTATCATTATCTTCTGTCAAGTGTTGTATTGGGTAGACTACATAACTTTCTATTGGGTCAGTTGAATTACCGACATCATCATCCTTTCCTTCAGATGTTTCATCAAACTTACGAACATACCCATCTTTACAACCTACCAATAAGTCTGCATAATCATTATCGTTTGCAGCATAATAAAATAGTGAATATGCTCCACACTCATCAGGGTAACTTTCGGGAAAGAATCCTTGAAGCTTTAAGTCATACCAATAATTAGAGTTTTTTCCATTAGATAGTTTAGTGATACAAATTAGTATTCCATGTCGTTTCCTATCATACTCCATTATAATACGGTGTGTCGCAGGGGTAACATTTGCATCCCCCACTTGTTCCGCAACTAAATCAGGTAATGATATTTCAGTAAGGTTTTCAACATTACGAAATCCAAGCGGAATTTTGTAAATTCCCGCTGTTCCCCAAAAGTAAAGATTGCCATCTCCATCAAAGCACCAACTATTTGCACCAAACATACCTACAGTTAAATCAACCTCATCTATTTCACCACCAGCGGCAGGGTCGCCTGTCAATACCCATATAGTTGAAGCACATCCAAAGATTAGATAATCATCTTTGTAAGGAATTAAAGCACGTATAATATCTCCTGTTTCCCCTGCATCAGCATTATTCCCTGCGGCTGCTGTTAATGGGTCAGTAGAAGCATAAACCCAATTCCAAGGGTTTCCCAACTTGGACATATACCACTGATGAGGATAATTAGGATTACCAGATAATACATTCCTACCACGATATAAACACCCAAGATAGGCTTTAGCTGGCATTGTTCCAGAAGCCCCACCCGCATATACAGTCCAATCATACCAAACAGGAGGACTAATGTCTGTTGCAGTGGGCGTAAACGCCGAACCACTAACATTTCCAGTAACTTGATTATCAGTATCAAAGATTCCTGCTGTAATAACACCCCAAGTATGTGTCTTTGCTGCATCTGTATATTCAACAGTCATTGTAGCCGTTACTGTAACTTCCCAGTCTGTAGTATTCGTGTTTGGCTCTTCGTGAGGAGGGCCAGCCGCATTGGATGTATGTGCAACTATACAAATATATTCCGTACCACCATAAATTATTACATCACCAATAATATAATCAGTAGCGTCTGCCCAAGCTGTCCCAGTATCTGCTTGAGTAAGTATATCACCAGCAGCGTGAGCAGTACCTAAAGCTGTGTGAGTCAACATACCAGCAATACCTGTTGGTACTTTATTTTCGGGAGACATACTCCCACCGGCCAATGTGTGTCCAGCAGTGGTAGTAAAAGTGCCACTTGTTATATAACCATAAATCTCTGTCTTGGCGGTATTAACAAAATCAACAATCATTGTGGCAGTCTCTGCACCCTGTGTCTGTGTTACAGTAGAGCCTCTTGTCGGTGCGGTGGTTAATTCATCTACCGTCAATTTGGTATTGACAAAATCTGCTACTTTGAGATTAGCCCCATTAACTACAAACACTTTCTGAAAGGCCTCAAATATATTCAGGTTGTCAGAAGTATCAATAGCCCCACTATACGTATTTAATTCTATTAAAGTTCCTGCACTCAATTCCCACCATACCTCGTCATATCCGACAGCAACCAATCTTTTAACAGTTGCTCTTTCATTTATAGAAACTGCCATTATATATCTTCTACCC
>Ga0114919_10003567_pt1 | contig 12541 bp, 5 predicted proteins | sample BlataG_FD_88682 | JGI IMG/M metagenome (GOLD analysis project Ga0114919, IMG submission 88682) | Deep subsurface microbial communities from Black Sea to uncover new lineages of life (NeLLi) - Black_00105 metaG | ecosystem: Environmental > Aquatic > Marine > Oceanic > Sediment | place: Atlantic... | reverse complement strand
CCTTTGGGGTATTGGTGGTCAGGGAATACGGCAGTGAGGGATTGGTCGTTTTCAATGAACCAGCCTGTTACTCCGATGTATCGGAATGAGAACCTTACGACACCGAGTTATTTGAAGGTTGGGCTCGTGAGTTATTCTCTAACAGCAACAACATATACGGATATATCGAGCAGCTTGATAAACATAGCGACAAAAAGTTTTACATTGACGGGAGACACAACATCAAACGCGTATAGTTATGGAGGTCAGACAGACCTGGGGACATTTTCACACACATTTGAGACGGCGGCGGTTGCGGCGGATGGTTCAGATGGAATTATTATAATATAAACAGGAGGTGTAGGATGACGGCAAAGAAGACAGACAAGGTGAAGAAGATGGAAGGATTACAAGGCTCTCAGGGTGTCGAAGACCAGGAGATTAAAGATGCTCCTCCGGCTGATGAGGATGATGCTAAACGTTCTGGAGAGAAAGAGCAGGCTGCGAATAGCGATGTCATAGCTATGGAGCAGGAGAAGGGTGAGGATGTACCTGAGGATAAGGTTGCAGCTCCTTCGTTCTTCGTAGACCGTGAGGAGAATCACAGGGTTGAGGTAGACATCCTTACGAAGAAAGAGAATGGCAGAGTTGTAAGTGTTGCTCGTACTGGTATTGGTATGAATTACAAGCAATTTGATAGGCTTTTGTATTCCCAGGTGTGGTTTGAGTTTACGATGCCTGATTACGATGCTATGGCGAATTACAGGCAGAAGTCTGCGATATACCGCAGAGAAGCGGAATCAATGTTGGTAGATAAGATTCAGCTTCGTAACTATCTGTTGGTATGGCATTTGAAGGATTGGAGTTTACAGGACAAAGACGGAAAGAAAGTCGAGCTGAAGCATGATGAAGATGGCTCGCTTACAGAGGATTCGATTGAGAAGGTCTATGCTATGCAGTCAACAATATTGGACATTGTATTAACAGTGTTTGAGAAGGACCTCCTCCTGACATAGGAGAGAACTTATGCCTGATGATGTAAAGAATGAGAGTAACAAGTTAGCAAAGGATGTATCTGCGGGTGCAGCCGAGATAAAGAAGGGTTACGAGGACGCGCAAAAATCTGCGGAAGACCTCGATAAGGCCCATGCTAAGTTGACGAAAACTCAAGCGGCATCCGTGAAGATTACTGAGAGCTTCACGAAAGCGCTGAATTCTGCCCAGAAGTCTGAATATGGTTTGGGTAAGGCTGGTCTTACTGGCGCAAAAGGGGTTAAGGCTCTCTCGTCTACTCTTACATCAGTAATGAGGAACGCTGCTGGGGTGGCGGCTTCTATTGACGGTATATCATCAAGCGTAGAAAGTGTTTCTGGGGCGACGATTGATATCCCAATGGAAGTCACTGGAGAGAAAAAGGTAGAGAAGGCTAAGAAGAAAATATCTAAGCCACTTAAGCCTATCAAGGTTGAGGCTGATGTTAGTGATTTCAGTCTCAGTGATGCAGTTAAGAAAGAAGTGGACAAGGCTGACCTTACACTGAAGTCCTTGAAATCGAAGGTCAAGGATTTCGACCTACAGGCCCAGATAGATTTGGATATCGACAAGGGCAAGTTGAGTGCCTTTAGGGATTTCGTCGGTGACATGAAGGATGGGGTAACTAAGACGTATCTCTTGAAAAGGGCGTCTGAAGACCTCCGTGGAACAGTAGATAAGGTTAGTGCAACCTTCAGTGAGTTCGGAGATGTAATCGCTTCTGTAGAATCCAGTGCAGCCCAGGCTGGTTTGGCTTCTGCTATAAAGAAAAATGTTGATAGTTCAGCTAAGGAGCTGAAGGGTCTTGAAAAGAAATTTGACCAGGCATCTTTGGACCGTCGAATAGAGCTGTCAATGGATATTGGAAGCCAGAAGGCTTTTGGTGAATTCGTAGATGAGATGGCGGATGGTGCTGAGAAGGTGGCTATTCTTAAAGCTGCTGAGGAAGACCTCAGTGCTACTATCCGAAAGACATCATCAGAGCATGAGGCTTTTGCTTCAGTGTTGGGGACTGTTCAGGCTGAATCTGCCAGGACTGCTGCTGATGCCAGTACTCTTGCATCAGAGATGGGTGATTTGGCAAGTGTGACAGACATGGCAAAGAGTGAGTTTGTCAAGGGACGCGCGGAAGCAGAGAATTTTGCAGGTGGTATCGGGGCAGTCAATGGTGTGATGATTGGTGCTGGTGCTGCTGCCTTTTTCCTTCTTCAGAAGGTTGGTGGTCTGCTGCAGGGATTTGAAGATGGGGCTGTTGGATTGGCAAAATTCAATGTTGCAGCGAATGATGCAAGCAGAACCCTGGGGCTGGCTGAGGGTTCGATGAATAGTATGAGAAATGAGCTTGGGTTGACTCGTGACCAGGCGAGTGCTTTCTTTGATGTTGTGGCAACTGGAGTGAATGAACTGGGTATGGCTGAGAGTGAGTTCCTTAGAGTAGGACAGGCTCTTAGGTCGACATTTGGTGGAGACCAAACAGAGCGACTGAAAGAGTATGTCGATTTACTTCAGATGATTCCAACTGTAGATACTGACCTTTCTATTACGTCGTCCCTGGATGATGAATCTGCTGCCCTGTTCGGGCTTGCCCAGCAAGGTAAGATAAGTTCAGTCATTGACCTTCAGGGTGCTGGGCTTCTTGGTGGTGGTGCTCCGATTGAGATGACAGCGGAAGATGCCAAGCTGATAAATGCTTCTCAGGATACTAAGAAGGGTGTTGAGGATGTCCATGAGGAGATGTTGAAGTTTTACCCTGATTGGGGTCCTAAGTTTGGTGCGATAGCTGACCATACCTTCAAGATATTGGCTGGGGTTGGTGGAGCAATTGCCATGTGGGGAGCGATGCGTGTCTTCCTGGGTAAAGGACAGCAGAAGACTACTAATGCTGTGAAGGCTAATACAACAGAGATTGTGGCGGCCGTTAAGGAAGCAGCAGGCAAGGCAGGTTCGTCTTCGTCAAGTTCTGCAAGAAAGGGATTTGGTAAAATAACCGGGCGTGGAGCTAAACGAACTCTTAAGCGTGCTTCTCTCAAGGTGCTAGGAAAGAAGGGCACTAAGAAGATTATGGGAACCAAGGGTTTTAAGATGCTCGATAAGGGTATCATAAAGAGTGCGGCGAAGTTTACCAAATTGGGCACCAAGATAACAAAGGTGACTGCGAATGTTGGTAAGTTTGCGAAGGTTGGAGGGTTAGTAGGTATAGGTTTGACCGCTGCCGGGATGGCTGCGTCGTGGATGGGGAAGAAGCTCACGGAATCTGGACATGAGATAAGTGGAGCAATACTTGGTTTTACTGGTGGTTTGGTTCAGGCCGCTGGAACAATCCTTTCGTTTGCTGCACTGGGAAGTATTTTTGGTCCTGTTGGTACGGCTGTCGGAGTAGTTGTTGGGACACTTGTTGCGATGGCAACGGCTGTTCCAGCTTTTGTGAACCAGATAGGTGTTATTGGTGAGAAGTTCCAGAAGACGGTTACAGTTAATGGTGAGGTGATAAGTAAATATGGAGGTATGCTGACATGGACAGGTAAGGCTCTCGTATGGATGTCGGATAAGGCGAAGGCGGCAGGTAACTTAGTTAAGGATGCGGGAAAGCGTATATGGGACGGAATCAAGAGTGCGGGCAAGGCCATCAAGGATGGCGCCAAGCGGATGATTCAGTCTAAGGAGTTTAATAAAGAGCTGGACAAGGCTACTGTCGCGGCTGGACGGCTGGATAAGGAAATTGTCAAACTCAAGGCTGCGAGCGAAGCCTATGAGAAGGTTGTGACAGCTAATAGAAAGAAGACGGGGCTGTCTGCATTATCTCTCCAGAAGGAGTTTTCCAGGCTTAAGAAGGGACTGGAAAGTGCGAAATTTCAGCTTTCTGATTTCAAAAAGGAAATTGCTGATATAAACATTGAGAACCTGAGTGAAATTGGAGGTTCAGCGAGTGCATTTTCCAGTGCGTTGAAGATGGCGACGGGTGCGGTGACTACCAGGTTTGCCATGACGACTGAGGAGTTAGACAAGGCGAGGGCGAGGATAAAAGAAAACAGCGAACTTGAAGGAGAGCAGAGACAGCAGGCTCTTATGAATCTCCACAAGGAGGAGATGAAGGCGGCCAAGGCGTTCGTGGACGGGATGAGTCAGGTTATTAGTGCTCTCTTGAAAACTCCAGGGCTTATCCAGGCTGGACTTGAAGGTGAAATTGAAGCTGCCAAGATTGATATTGGTGTGGGTGGAGGAGAGGTGAGTTCAGGAGATTTGCTTAAGGGAGCGTCGAAGCAACTAGAGTCGGTAGCTAAAGAAATGGATGCTTTTATTGCAACGGCTCCGGAAGCTGCGGCTGGAATAGCGAAGATGAGGACGGAGGTAGAGGAGACAAAGAAGAAGGCGGAAGCGGCTTTTGCCGATTTGTCCAAGCAAGACCTTAAGATTGCTGGTGTTGATAAGTTTGTAGATGAGACTGGCAATATTATGAAAGGGAAACTAGGTCCTGCGATGGACGCAGTGAACGCTAAAACAGATAAGTTGAATAAGAGCTTGACCGAGCTCAAAGAGAGTCTTCCTGAAGAATCTATTGAGAAGTTGGCATTGAGTTCCAAGTCTGCCGAAAAGGGTCTTGAGGATGCGGTTAAGGCTACTCAAAAGGCGGCTGAAGCCAAGGCAAAGGCTATTAGTGATAAGGAGGGTATTAAGGAAGCTGATGAGGAGCTAGAGGCGGCTAAGAAGGCTGAGGCACAGGCAAGGGATGCGTCGGAAAAGGTAAGTGATGCTATTAAGGATTTGATGAGTAGGGCTACCAAGGATGCGAAGCTCACTCCTGATAATAAGAAGAAGATGGAGGCACTTATCCCGGCTGTTTTGGATGCGATTGCTTCTGGGAAAGATGTAGACCCGGAGAAGATGATAGCTGATGCGGGCGTAACGGGGAATGTGGAAAAGGTGGTACAGAACTTGACGAAAGAATTTACGGCTGCACCTGAAGCTGTGAAGGAGATGAATGAGAAAATCAAAAAATTGTCGACACTTGCTAATGTTAAGGGTCCTCTTGATAGGGTAAATGACGCTCTTGATGGGAATAATAAGATTTTGGCGTTGACTCGGGACCGTTTGAACAAGGCTAAGGAGATTCTTGATTCAACAGATGCAGCAGCACAGCAGGCATTAAAGTCGATGGAGGTTGGTCAAGTTGAAAAATTAAGACGTATGGGTGAGCAGATGGAGCTTGCCAGGGCTGAGGCGGCTCGGACGGGAGATGCCACTGAGGAAGTGGGAAAGGTACTTCAGAACCAGGTTGCTCAATATGCTGAGCAGGCGAAGGTGGCGAAGGCGGCGATTAAAACCCTAGAGGGTGCCCTCAAAAATGCAGAGAAGGCTGCGGCAATGCAGCAGAAGACTGTGGATGAGGCGAAGAAAGCGGCTGATGCAGGAGTGAAGGGAGCAAAAGAAAATCTTAAGAAGCAGCAGGAATCTCTTTTAATTGCCGAATCGGCGGTAGGTAGACTCAAGAAAGGTGTTGCTGAAGGACAGAGAAGTATGGCTGAGGCAATGGATGGCCTTGGGTTTATTGGTGATGGGATTTCGGAAGCGTTGGATGGCTTTGAGAATACCTTTGCGGGTCGTAAGATTCAGACGGCACTTGACTTGTCAGAGGCTACAGCTGAGTTCGCAGAGTTTTCTGATGACTTGGCTGGTGATGCTAAAAGGGCAACAAAGCTGGCTATCTCAGCTTCTAAGAAACGGGCGTCATTACAGAGAAAACTCGTTGAGGATGGATTGAAGGCTGACCAGGATAGGGTTAATGCCGAGGTTTCAAAGGCAGAGACACCTGAGGAGAAAGAAAGGATAAGACGAGAGGGAGAGGCAACAATAGAGGCCAAGAAACGTACTGAGTTGGCGAAGATTGAGGTTCAACAGAAGAAAAGTGTTTTGGATGCTGCCAGGCGCGAAAGGGATTTGAAATTTGAGGATGTCAATATTGCCCAGGAAGGTATCGATGCTGAACTTGATTTCTTGAATGAGATTGGTGGAGATTTTGGGCGTATCATTGACCTTCAGCAACAGGGTGTAGAATTGGAAGCCCAGAAGTTAGGTTACTTAGAACAGGAGTTGGCTGTTGCGAAGCAAAATGCTCCTAACGCCCAGAGAACCAGAAGACTTGAGTTGGAAGTAGTGAAGCAACAGTTTGAGGTACAGAAGAAGGCTCTTGGGGCTCAGAAGTCTGTATTCGATAAGATTATGGGTGCGGCATTCGGTCAGTTGAGGTCATCAGCAGGTGCCGGCAGACGTAGAACGACGACTGTAGCGAAGCTCGGAATTGAGCAGACAAGATTGAGGACGAGGGCAGGCATATATCAGTCAGCGGGTCCTGGTGGGGCTGGAACAATTGCTCAAAGGTCAGCTGGACGTTTTGCGGCGGCTGGAAAGGGACAGAACGCAGTGGATAAGGCTGCCAGTATTGCTCCTAAGAGACTTGCTATCGAGAAGGAAATGGAAAGTCAGATGCGTGGGACAGAAGGACATACTAAGGATTCAGCTGTAAGCCTTCGTTCGTTGGATAAGATGGCTGGTACAAAGGGTTCCTTGATGACACATGATGCAACATCAGAGGAGCTCTTGAAAGGCATCCTGAGGGCATCTGAGATTACGGCTGCTGCCTTGGGTGTAACCATTGAAAGAACGACAGGAGTTGTTAAACCTGGTGACACGGCGGCTCCGGGAAGTGATGCGGCAAAATTAATGATGGCTTATGAGAAGACTCAGAAGGCTAGAGATACGAAGACCGTCAAGCTCCTTCAAGAAATTTCCGCTGCGGAATCTAAGGCTCTTGCGGAGGCTGGTAAGAAGTGGACGGCAATGAGAAAGCTTTATGCCGGAGTTGACCAGAAGGTCACGCTGAAAGAACTGTCGAAGAATGTAAAACTTATGGATTCAGATGGCAATGTTAAACCCTACGCTGATTTTATGGGAGAAATAGAGAAGTCCATAAGAGATGTGGGTGTGGAGAATATATCGGGTGTTGACGATACTGAGAAGCAGGTCGCTGGTGTAGCTCAGAAGGCTGCAATGGCGTCGGAGGCGACTAAGAAGGATGTTAGCCAGGTTGTAAAAGCCCAACAGCAGACAGCTATGACTGAGAAGCAGAAAGAGACTGTCAGTAAGGATAGTATTTCTAAGATGCGTACTTCAGGGCCCACCAAGCTGAGTGGCAGAATGAAATTTGGTGACTTCACAAGACTTGAGGGTAAGGGACCGGCTAGTCAGCTTGGTAAGGGAGGCCGTAAGCTCGGTGAAGGACTTAAAGGAGCAGGATTAAAGGCTAGACATGCAGCGGCATTTGGCAAAAAGGGTGGTGCGGCAGGAACAGCGGCTAGTACGGCTGCAACTGGTGGCTCTGGAGCAAAGAGAGGTGGCGGAGATGTAGCCGAGATGGCTGCTTCTGATGCTTTTAATGCTGCGACTGGTGGAGTGTCAGCACAAAATACCGCAGCTCAGATGGCATGGGAGCAGGCTGGTGGGGCAGGCAAGTGGAGTGGATTAGTTCCTGAACCGTCTGCTGGGGCAGCTCAGTTGGCGGGAGGCGCGTCGAGCGGAGGAGCAGCCGGGGCTAATCGTGTAGCAGCCGGACAAACAAGGACTTTAGGAGGTGGTGGCGGTGGTGGAGCAACAAAGCCGACAGCTTTTGGAACAGGAGGAGGCGGTGGGGCGGCAGGTACTTCCGAGATTCCCACGATGAAGGTGAAGGGTGACATGATGGTTAAATTTGACATGGCGGCTCTGAAGGATACGTTGGTTCCGGTTGTAGGCCAGATTATTAATTCCCCACAAATTGTTAAGTCATTACAGAAGGCTGGATTCATAAACAGGAATAATTAATATGAGTAATCCAACAGTAACAATAGGTGCTACAATAGATGTTCCAGTTGACCCGGAACAGACATGGGAGGGATTTACCAAAATCTCCTGGGAAGAACAGCTAATGTTTACTTATGGGACGTATGAGTATTATGCCCCTTTGGGAAGCCAAGAAGCGCCTGGTGATTCCTCTAAGTTTTACCCACAGAGCTTGGGTGAGGAATACATAATATTTGCTCAGATGATAAATGCTTTAAATGATGAACCACCAAGTTTTTCCAGCCAGGCTGCATGGGACGGCTTAAAGCGGTCTCCGGCTGGATTTGTAAATCCAGTTACTCATTCTATGTTTCCTACCTTGGTTATACCTTCTAAGATTTTAGTGGATAATGGATTTCTCTCATCTGGTAATAAGATGAAGGCAACTTACAAGGATTCCAGTGTAAAGAATTTGTTTAACTGGGTCATCGACACATGGAATGGCACTTCGGTAGGAGATTCGACAACAGAGATATTTAAGTACGGACAGATAGGAGGACAGTTGGGTTCTCAGTATGTTTCTGTGAAGGCGAAGGTGGACTCAACACCAACAGACCAGATAATCCTTAAGCTGGAAAACCCTACTACTCCACCTTTGGGTTCTGATTATGATTGGCTTAAGAGTGATAGTACTGACCTTGTGGTTGGTGGGGCTTTCTGTCTTATGGTGAATGTTGTGCCTCACCGTCCGGCCGGAGAAGAACCAAGGGCTGTAGCTGATGCCCCGTGGTCTATTGTATTTACGTTTGCTGATACAGATTTGAAGTTGGGTGAGGAAGGGTTGAAGATACGTACATCAGGTGACCTTTCAGGATATTATGGAACACAGGGGCCTTCTGGTAACTGGGAACCGATAGACCTGGCAGAAGCTAAATCAAAACAGTCGCCTCCACAGCGACAGAAGATAACGGATAAGGAACCTATATTGATACTTGTGTATCCTGTATGGGGTGGGTTTATTGTGACGAATGGTACTCAGGAGAATCCTGATACTATTAAGGCTACGAGTTATCTTGTCAAGAAACTGAAGAAAGCTACGATTTACGACCCAGAGTATTCTACTCCATTTGACCCGACAGCTCCGGCTGAAGTAGAGGTTGGAGTTGGAACAGGTGATAATAATGTTGAGGTAGATTTTGGCAGTGATATGATGGTTACGGCTGATGGCTGTAGGTTTGAGTTAGCTTACCTTCCTGTGTTCTTTTCCAGGGAGTGTTGGTTCGACCATTGGTTTGTTGGGAATACAGATAATGGGACGGATGATACTTATACATATGAGACGTATCCAATATGGACGAAGAATGGAACAGCGTCAGCTCTTTCTCCATCTCCTCCTGCTCCGGAAGTAACAGGAGTTCAGGGTCCACAGGAAGGGACAGAGTATGTCAGGACAAGATGGCGGTTGGGTCAGGATAAGTTTAACCGTCATTCTGGAGAGCTGTTCGGGGCTTATATGAGGACTGAGCAGACTCATGCTTTCCCTGTGTTGAATGGGAATGGAAGTTTTGATTTGACATGGACCGGAGGCAGCGCAGCAGGACCTGTGGACCCTTGGGAAAAGTACATACAAAGTGTAAGTGTAACTGTCGGGTTGGATGGTTCGAATGGGACCTTAACTGTAGACAAGTATGGAGTTGCCGGCCAGGATGCCGTTGCCGTTCAGAGTATTGGTGCTATTACGGTAGATGCTACAGGTGCAAATGATACTGATTCGGGTTCAATATTTCAGGGTCTTGCATTTGGAATATCAGACCAACAGTCATCAGATGGAGCGTCATGGACCGTTAAGATGGAAGGTCTTGAGAAGAAGTTAGATGATATTATGCTTATCAATGTTCCGTTTGTTGATGGGTTCTTGTCAGGTTGGGTTATGACGTTCTTGTCAAAGTATGCGGGAATAATTGATGACCAGACAAATGCAGACCCAACTATTCCATTGACAGGTGCGGTTGATTTAAACGCACCTATATTTAACTGGCAGACTGGTACGTCAATAAGGACTGCCCTTGACCAGTTGATGGATAATATCAATCATAATTATGTTGTTAGAGATGGGAAGATATTTTTCTATGAACTTGATATCGCGACTGGTCTTCCTCTTGCGACGACGACTGATTGGGAACCTAATTATCCTAATACAAAGATGGTTACGATAGACCAGGCTCCGGACTTTGAGGACTTGAGGAATAATATTGTTGGTGTCGCATTAAAGCCTGTTCCTGCTGGACATGCCGGTCAGCTTAAAAAGCTACCAGTGTTTCCTCGAATTGTGACAGTAAATAATGTTACTGTTCCTGATATACCGTGGGAGAGGGCATTAGTTGAAGCATTTGAAGGTGCTCCTCCAACGGATGCAGAGATGACCACGCTAGTTGAGAGGGTGGCAGCTAAATCGTCGGTATTTATTACAATAGGAAGTACAACAATTCCGGGTAATGCTGACATTAAGCCGTATGATAGATGGGGTGACTTGTGGATAACAAGTGTGAGTCATAATATGGACATGCAGAACAAGAGCTGGACGACCAGCTTAGAATTTGCCAATGCATAATTTGGAGACGATATGAAAAGCTCTACAGCTTGGTTGAGAGGAAACACGAGACAGGATGTTTACATAAAGGGGAGGTCTGTAGTAACGATGTCATCTACGAGTCGGTCCTCGTATTCTGTCGAGAAAAAAAGTATTAAACATCCAGAAGGGTTTGTCGTTGGGGAAAGCCTTGTTGGTGGTGAGGAGGTTGTCGGAATATGAAGAATCAATATAAACAAAAGACCCCGGTGCTTGGGATTCCTGTCGTAGGAGATAAGGACGGGATATGGCCGGCAGTTGAAATAAAGAAGTGGACTATCGTAGAGAATCTTTTACTTGCCTCGATGAAGGGTATTAAGAACTGCATCTTCCAGGAGGGAGACTTATCCCTTCAGGGTGATAGGGTTGTCCTCCAGGCAATTGGACAGAGCCCGTCAGGAGAGGGTGTTGTTGGTGGTGCATACTTTAAAGCTGCCCCGAGGGTGGAGTGGATTCTCCCTGAAGGTCCATCGTTATGCTTTCTGTATCTGAGAGGGTCTGCTAAGACTTATGAGCATCCAAGTGCATTGCGTCCTGTTGCTTCGATAAATAGGCTCAATGGTAGTGCTGTCTTATTCGCGACGGTAGACCTGGAACACATGAAACTCAATACCAGACCAGAGGGTAAAGTATATTCTGGAGATATAGCAAAGCATGTGGGCGATTCAAAAAACCCTCATGGTGAAACTCTTATTCAGGATGAGATTGAAGTACAGAGATTAACAGTTGCCGGCAAGCAGATGAGGGCACCTGAAGTTATAGACTTCAAGACAGCGGGAGAGAAGGGAGTCGTATTGACTGCTGAAAGTCCAGTGTCATTTGTCCAGGTATCTAGGAGAGGGGAGCTGCAAGGGAAGAAGGCAGGGGAATTATCTGTAGGTTATTTTGGGTCTGACCAGAAAGTAGTCAATCCAGAAGACTTTGTTGTGTATAATGACGGCGACGCAGAGCTTCAGGCTCGTGCTTTAATTTTTTGAGGTTTTTGAATGGCGGATACACCATGGCTTAATAGGGAATATGCTACATCCTTCTACCACATCTCTCGGCATGCCGAGTTGGTGATAGTAGAAGACCGGGATGTAATGGCATTTATTCCGGATAGCGTGGTGCTTGACCCTTCTGAAGGTATGGAGATTTATCGCGATGCCGATAAAGATGAGCTTGACCATAAGAGCGACCCGGCTGTTGATGTCGAAGTTAGTGAGAGAGTTCTTCTATGGGCGAGGGTTTCCGGTACGGAGATTGTTTCTGGTTTCCGTTGGGTTCCATATATTGATGACGATAGCTGGGATGCTGATTCCATTAAACCATTACGTGAGGTCTTCGCTCCAAGGCTTGTTTATGACCGGACGAGTAATATGCTTAGTCTATGGTTCTGGACGAATGTGAATTGGGATTACAATGGATGTGATTACCTGGAAGACCAGATATATCCAATAGGGACGGCTGGTTACAATAAACATGCTGGAAAGGCAAAGAGGGTGCTTTGTCATGCTGAAGGACAGCTTCAGCATATGTGGGTTGAGGGTGGTTTCGTTGAGGGATTCCAATGTGTTCCTCCGGATGGATTTCAGGGACCGCTGGGTTTTCAGAACGCGCAGTATGACCTCATTCCTGTATTCAAGAGACCGATAATTATATCCAACTATGACCCTGATGGTAATGAGTTAGACCTGTGGACTGGTGCACAGGGAACGGGAATAATTACGGATGGCTGGTATGAGGGATTACAAGGGCCACAAGGTCCACAAGGTTTCCAAGGGCCACAAGGTTTTCAGGGATATCAAGGTTTTCAGGGATATCAAGGTTTTCAAGGATATCAGGGCTTCCAAGGTTTTCAAGGATATCAGGGCTTCCAAGGGTATCAAGGGTTTCAAGGGTACCAAGGATATCAAGGTTTTCAAGGATATCAAGGATTTCAGGGATATCAAGGGCTCCAAGGTTTCCAAGGCTATCAAGGTTTCCAAGGGTATCAAGGATTCCAGGGATATCAAGGTTTACAAGGATTTCAGGGGTATCAAGGTTTACAAGGATTTCAAGGATACCAAGGTTTACAAGGATTTCAAGGGTATCAAGGGATACAAGGAT
>Ga0114919_10003566_pt1 | contig 12541 bp, 12 predicted proteins | sample BlataG_FD_88682 | JGI IMG/M metagenome (GOLD analysis project Ga0114919, IMG submission 88682) | Deep subsurface microbial communities from Black Sea to uncover new lineages of life (NeLLi) - Black_00105 metaG | ecosystem: Environmental > Aquatic > Marine > Oceanic > Sediment | place: Atlantic... | reverse complement strand
TCAATGACACACGCCCCGGATGCCCTCTGGAGGCCTGAGGAGCCTTAATTGTCTGGCCCCATTCCACGATTCATGGTGATTGCATCTTGAGTGAACGAGAAATCAAAACCGGGACCATAGGATGATTCCATATCTTAACAGATGGCCATGAGCAATATGAGTAGCCAAGGGTACTAGAGGGGAAGTCAGACATCTCTTCTAGTTCGTTGTCTTTACGTCGTGTGTGAGCCTGGCTAGACACTCTAGAAGATGGAGGCTGCAGTAGAATGCAAGCCCCGACCAACTCCTCATGCGACAGGAATTGAAACGATGATGAAGCCGGATCGCGCCTTCCGACTGGGATGCTAAGACTGGTTGGATGACGCCAATGCAAATGCTCCCTTCTGTGCCAACCTCTGATCGTAGCCCCTTTGGGATACGAGAGTCTTGGGTGATAATCACTTCAGGCCAACCAGCAGTAGATCCGCCACGACCCGTGCGTACCCCACTCAGCCACAACCAAGAGGACATGCGTGACAATCATTTATGGGCTGCCACTGTGCACAAGGCCTTGGGTGGTACGGCGTCTGACAGGACCCTATTTTCGTATATGCCCTCAACCACGAAACTCCCCCCTCCTACAGTAACCTCTGTTGGACCCTGTCACCCACCATTGAATCAGACCCTTGTAGAAACTTAATCACTTCTGCTTGCTTCGCCAGTATCAAGGGATTATCCGGGTCCACTACACCCGCATGCCTAGGATTCCAGAATCGGTAGGTCTGAACTGTAGCTTGCTAGCATTACATATTCTGAAGACAGCCTTTCGATTTAGTCCCCGTTTCGTTTGCGTTGGATTTGATTTAGAATGTCTAGTATCTGCTTTCGACCAAAAATGACGCCTATGGCTATGAGAATTGACCCAAGCGCAAATACCCTCGGATGCGGAGTAGCCCTCCAGATAGTGACTTGTACCCTCATGACAGACGGAATGGTACTGGAGTTGGTGACTACCAGGAAGTACGCATCATCAGTTGGTAGATCGATTATCCCCACATATCTATCGACATCCTCGATGGCAAGAATGGGTGTTACATTAGTCAGTGACTCCTCATCAACAAGTCTTAGGCAGCTATCGAAATCTAGTAAGTAGAGTGAAAAGCTGTTATTGGTCAAGGCTATTGCTTCAACTAATATGTCGCCGTTAGTCATCACAAGAAGACCAGTGTACAACGCATCTTCAGAGTCTACATCCAGCGATGTGATGTGTCCCGGCGCAAATGAAATGAGAAGAAGAATTACTCCTATCAAGATCGAGGATTTGGAGATTCCCGCGTTCATGAAGCACTTCACACTCCAGTACGTTTGAATATAATATAGCTCATACCAAGTAGGATGATCGCCAGCAGACAAGCCATGCCCATTCCTACGAGAGTGTCGGCATACGTGATTTCTGCCCCGAAAATCGTAATTACCCATAATGGTCCAATGCCTGTATATTCAGCAACTGCAAATGGTGGAAACAGAGTCGTCTTGAGCATTTGAGGAGTATCGGGGTGTGTGACGGCGATGAATGCCAAGAACCATGTCGCCATGCTTCCAAAAGAGGTCACAAGAGGGCTTTTCGATATGACTGCCACAAGCACCGAAACAGACACCATCAACAGGGCAAGCACCCAGATTGAAGATAATACCAGCACCATTGATTCTAGTTGAGTCCCTGCCGGAACGAAGAGTAGAACACTTGCTATACTCCCAATACTCGCAGCAGATGCCACCAAGAAAACAACTGTACCGGCTTTCATCAGAATGATATTTTTCCTTTCTATTGGATATGTCAGCAGTGTTCGGATTAGGCCGCTGTTATACCCCTGAGCGAAATTGAAAGCTATTAACAGTGGAATTAGCACTATGAACAGAAGCACGCAATTCGAGATAGAAGTAATAAGAACTGACAACCCCATGTTGAGTACTACATCAGTTATGTAATTCACTCTGCCTGAAATATCATCTGTCCCGCTGTAAATTTCTGTATCCCAAACTAGGTGAGTCAATGCTGAGAAAGCACCAACAATGAGAAAGACGCTTACAAGCACAGCAATTGTTGGAAATCGGTACGAGCTATCGAGCTCATATTGAAAGATTGCTCTGATATTCCATCGTTTCTTACCCACTTCTATTCACCTTCCTATAGACATCTTCAAGAGTTCCTGTGGAATCAATCCTATAGACCTCGATTCCATTCTTTTCCGCAATACGGTTGATCAGAAGCTCGATATCTCCCTCTTGATTTGGGGATACTTCCACAATAACACTCGCAGACCCCATTATCAGTATATCAGATATCCCACTGGTCTGCTCTAATATCTTGGAGAGTCTCTTCGGATCTGATGTTGTGACTTGGAACCGATTCTTCGTATGCTTTCTCACCAGTTCATCGACTGGACCAAAATCAATAACCTGCCCCGATTTGACAAAGGCAACGGTGTGACAGGCTCTTTCGAGCTCAGATAAAATGTGAGATGAGATGAAGAATGAAACACCGGATTCTTGATGTACTCTCACAATTAGGCTAACCACATCATCACGTCCTCCGACATCAAGATAGGATGTGGGTTCGTCTAGAAACACAAGTTCTGGTCCCCCACAGAGCGCCTGTGCCAACCCCAATCGCTGATGCATTCCGGCAGATAGATGTTTGATCTTCCGGTCAGAAGCATGGCTCAGACCGACTAACGACAACAACTCGTCTACGGAGTCGTCAGTCCCGTATAATCTATTGACTGCTTTCAGGTAATTACTAGGAGTCATTGAAGGAGGAAAAAAGGCCTTTTCATGGAGCGCCCCGACCTTCTTCCGGACTTCGAGTGACTTACGTATCACATCGTGTCCTAGAATTCTAGCATTGCCACTATCAGGTCTTAGGAGTCCAAGCAGGATTCTCAGCAGAGTTGTTTTCCCCGCCCCGTTTGGTCCAATGAGCCCAATAATACCGGGTCCTGAATGCAGTGTCAATCCGTTGAGGGCTTCGACTTTGCCGAACTTTTTACAGAGACTTGAAACCGAAACGATATCCTCTGACGCGGTCATATTTTCATCCTACTCACTACTTCAGTAATCGCATTACTTATGATTGTTGCTCCAAAGGGATTCGTTCTGGTTGTTCTGAATCGCAGAAGCCTGACATGGCTTCTACATATCCAGATGCTGCTTTGCTGATATTAGTAGTCGCAAATAGCGTATGGAGTGTCACCGAAATACCATGTATGCAGGACGTTATCGCCAGTCTTTACATAATCTATAAATCGAAGGTAAAGAGTTGAACTTGTGGCATCATCAATTGGCCAATCCTGGTCGCTAGTAATCCAATCCAAATAAAGAAGGTGCTTCCAAGTACCTCCGTCCCATTTGTATTTGACTTGCAGACTTTCACCCCATATCCAGCCAGGTGACACGCCATCGTAATCTATGTTAACAAAGTAGTCATAACCATCAAGTCTTATATCGTTATATTCGAATGTGAAGACACACCGATAGTTGCCACTAATCTCTTCCTCCGTGGCATCATAGTCGTCTTCCCAGTTACCATAGATCACATCGGGATCATCATCATTGTAGGTTTCGCGACCAGCCCGAACAGGTGATACGGTTCCAAAAAGTATGACACACAGTGCCAAAACCAGAACTAATTTCTTTGTCCTTTTCATTATTCACTACCTCTCACTTTTGTCTAGTTTTCTAGTTCGCCTTAACGAACCATTCATACTACATTTGGCTTTGGAATAGCATACCTCTCCTGTCCTCTCTGATGTCGTAGATGGCTGCATTGAATGACCTTATGAAAACACTCCACACAGTTCTTGCGTCAAGATCCAATCTAGGACTATATTCAATGCTGCAGTCACCGATTGATGCATGACTGACGCAAGAATGTGGTTGTCTATAATCGAATCAATCTTGTCAACTTCTCTCCGAGTTCTCATACGGCTCACTCTCCCGCTTGGTCCATTTCCCGCACCTCACACAACGGAAGTACACGAACACTATGGTCGGTTCTCGCTCAATCACAGCTTCGTGGTGTTTCTCTATGAGCCTGCCTTCACAATGCGGACATCTCTCGTTCATACTTCTCTGCTCTTGTCTAGGAATCGCCTTCAGCAATCTATTGCCTTGAAACGGAATAAAACAATCATATCTTGTCCACTAGGGCGAGATATGGGGACCTGAACCATGTCTTCCTGGTGGGCGACTTCCTGCTCGCGATATCTACTCTCTTCAGTCCAGTGCCCCCTCCAATAAGCTCCACCACGAAGCAAGGAGGATGGCGTCCCACGAGGACAATTGTCCGAACGGCAATACAACGTGACAATTTCAAGCAATAACCGAAGCAATTGGACTGCTTCTGAAGTCCTCCGACATGAGCACTGACTTGGATGACACTAATGCAAATGCTCCCTTCTGTGCCAGACTCCGAGCGTAGCTCCTCAGGGGATACGAGGGTCTTGGTTGACAATCACTTCAGACCAACTGGTAGTAGATCCGCCACGACCTATGCGTGCCCCATCCAGCCGCAACCAAGAGGACATCCGTGACAATCATTTATAGGCCGCCACTGTGTACTAGGCTTGGGTGGTACGGCGTCTGACAGGGCCCTATTTTCGTATATGCCCTCAACCACGAAACTCCCCCCTCCTACCAAAGATCTCTGTTGGACCCTACCACCCACCTTTGCCTTTGTCATCACTTCAGACACCTACGACTACGCTCTCCTAGTCTGTTTCTGAGAGTAACTATGTTCTGAGTCAACGAAGGGTAGAGTGGGGGACCTAGGGCGAAAATATCTCTAGGACGGCATACGTGTCCCTTCATCCTCCTGACGCAGAAGTCGGTGCCCCTTGTTTCAGCGTCTGGCAGCCCTGCACCATTTGACGACCATCAAGATGATGTGCCATTCGCAGCTTCCGGTCAAGTTCTGGGGAACCAGACTCGAAAGTCAGCACCTTGACTTGGGTCACCAGACACCCTGTCGTGCACAGTGATTTGGCCATCATACTTCTGTACAATCTTCAGTGCTTGATGTATTCCGACACCTCCGAAACGCCTGCTGGGATCGAATAGAACCTTCTTCCTAGCGTCTGAAATCCCCTGACCATTGTCGGCAATCGAGATCTCGTAACCCCCCTCAGCTTCACTCAGGGTCACCCACAGTCGTTTCACCCTGCGGTCATTGTGAAGCACTGCGTTCTCTATGACGTTCATCAGCAGGTACCTGAGAAACCTGTCGGCTCTCACATGCGGCCGCTGAGCTTCATATCGCACCTCGATATGAACATCTTCGTGGTTCGCCCTCACAGTTCTGAGAGAGTCCTCTAAGAATTTCTCCAGACTAACACTCGATAGCGGTGTTGACAGCAGACCGCGAGTTGCCTGTATCTTCTTGATGAGAGTCTGGGAACGTTCTACAGACTCAACAACGATGTCGAACATCGGCTGGGCCTGAGGACTGAGCTCAGTGTTCTTCATTATGTCTGTGCCCATGACAATCGCCTGGAGATGGTTCCTTATGTCGTGGCCCATGAGATCCAAGTAGAGAGTGGCTGTGTCAGCGGCTTTCTTCAGGTCATCTGCGGCCTTCTTGCGATCAGTGATGTCTCGTGCTACGGCGAGAGCACATCTCATCTCTCCCGACTGGTCATTATAGGGCGAGGCGTTGTAGGTGACGGCGACCTCCGTTCCATCTGAGGCCACCAGGACCAGATCGTAATCACGAACCCCTTCATTCTCAAAGACCTTCATGACTCCTCTGCGTGCCCTCTCCGGGTCCGTGAAGTGGTTGGCAAACGGGGTTCCTATCAGCTCTTCTCGACCTCTTCCAGTAATTCGCATTGTCGCCTCGTTCACGTCTAGAAGGGTCCCATTCTCATCGAAGGTCACAAAAGAATCAGGGTTCACCTCAATCAATCCACGATTGTATCTCTGAAGACGCTGCACCTCCAACTCTGCCAGCTTGCGCTCGGTGATGTCATGAATAGTTCCGACCATCCGGATTGCTCGACCAGATTCGTCAAGAGCAACCTCACCCGCTTCGTGAACAATCCGCTCTGAGCCATTCGGGCGAACTATGCGGTAGTCAATGGTGTAATCTTCCATCCCGTACAGCGCTTTTTCAACAGATTCGCGAACAGTCTCTCTATCGCTGGGATGGACCAAGTCGAAGTATGTTTTAAAATTCACTTCGAACTCATGTGGAGTCAGGCCAAAGATGCGATAGACCTCATCAGACCAGGACCCCCCGTTTGCGGGAATATCCCATTCCCAACTCCCGAGATGGGCCATTCGTTGCGCGTGAGCAAGGCTGGCTTCACTTCTCTGAATCTCCTCCTTCGCCAGTTTGATAGAGAGAAACAGGGGGGCGATCCACGCCATTCCTACAACCATGAACACAGATGAGGCGAGAGCGACCAACTCGGTCAATAGGTCGGGAGAGATGGAAGTACCTCCCAAGACCAGGTTGTACAAGGTGATGCCGCGTCTAACGACCATGAGTAAGACGGCCGCAGCAATCCATACCCATGCTCGACGATTCCCGGTTATGCGGATGAGCCTCAAGGCCAAGACCGCTGCTGCAAGTTGGAGCAACACAGACACCACCAGAATGAGTTCTACGACCACTTGGTCAACCTCCTGCGGCGAATGATTGGCCTAGCCTTGCTCTCGCACAGAGTTCCAACATCCCTCGTGAAAATCCTCAGTATCTTCTCTTTAGCCTCCATATCACCATCACATCCCTCAAGTTTGCATTGTGTGTTTCCAAGCTTGGGGTTGCACTGCTTTCATCTGCAAGGTCACCTCGAATACCCTTGCATAGCAGTATGGAAAACCTCGCCTAGTTCTTGCAGTCTTGTCTGTAATAACCTTTCTCAGCAATGGGTTCTCTTCTGCTGTTTCCTCAACCTTGGCCGCAAGACGGCAGTCCCGCGACTCACCATCCTCTGTCCACATGGCCTAGTCGCGACGATAGTATCTGTACAGTGCGCCAGTGTGTCGGACCTCTATCATTGAAGCGGGAGGAAGAGGGTCAAGGTCTGCGACCTCCAGCGTTTCACCGGCGCCTATCTGCTTGGGTTGAGAGAGAACTACTTGAAAACCTCGCCATTCACAGGCACAAGCAGTGCCACATGCGGGCAGTCCACGCAGTTCCACTGCTTCGGAACGAGAGGCGTCCTGCATGAGAACGCTCCAGGTGACAAGCTTAGAGCATGGAGGATACGCGCATCAATCACGTTACTATAGCCATCTTTGAGTTTCTGACGTGACACAACAGGGGGCACGGGACTTTGTGTTATACTAGTGATGAGTAGCATATAAGCAAACATGAGAAGCGATGTGATGTCTTTCCTCAATGACACACGCCCCGGATGCCCTCTGGAGGCCCGAGGAGCCTCAATTCTCCGACGACATTCTATGATCTATGGTGATTGTATCTTGAGTGAACGAGAGACCAAAACAGTGACCATAGGATGATTCTATATCTTAATAGATGGCCATGAGCAATATGAGTAGCAAAAGGTGCAAGAGAGGAAGTCAGACATCTCTTCTAGTTCGTTGTCTTTTCTTCGTATGTGAGCCTGACTTGACACCCCAGAAGATGGAGGCTGCAGTAGAATGCAAGCCCCGACCAACCCCTCGTGCGACAAGAATTGAAATGATGAAGTCGACCGCACCTTCCGATTGGGATGCCGGGACTGGTTGGATGACGCCAATGCAAATGCCCCCTTCTGTGCTAGACTGTGAGCGTAGCCCCTTAGGGGATACGAGGGTCTTGGTTGACAATCACTTCAGACCAACCGGCAGTAGATCCGCCACGACCTATGCGTGCCCCGTTCAGCCGCAACCAATAGGACATGCGTGACAATTATTTATAGGCCACCACTGTGTACAAAGCTTGGGTGGTACGGCGTCTGACAGGGCCCTATTTTCGTATATGCCCTTAACTACGAAAGTCCCCCCTCCTACCAAAGATCTCTGTTAGGCCCTGCCACCCACCTTTGCTTTTGGTATCGCTTCGAGATTCTTGAGGGAAGAGGGATGGCTCATCGGTGAAACGAAGCGCGTTAATTCCTCATCCTTTTCCAACAATGATGAGTGGTCTAAGGTCACTGATGCCAAGGCAGCCCGTTCTTTGAATCAGATCATAGAGTCCAACAATGTATCGCCGTGTACATACACTGTGGGGTCAGCTGCTTGCTAATGAGTGGTCTCCAAGAAGTACGTGGCGGTTTCTGTGTCGAAGAAGCGAGTGATAGTCAAAGCCTCCTCTTGCTCAAGGATAGGCAGTACAGCATGCATGTCACCCCATCAGACGATGCCCGGCACTTTAGGAAATGGAGAGCACTCCCATATGTGGGCGGCACCACAGATGTAGCGGGTGAGTCGCTCTACACCGAATCCAAACCCTGCTGATGGAGGAATGCCCTCCCGGAGCATCTCCAGGTATCAGCCATACCGGGCTGGATCCTCGCCAGTTCGCTGCATCTGCCGAAGGACTCCTGCTTCGGTGTATTCCTGCTCGCCTCCGCTGGCAAGTTTTCCATAGCCATCGGGCAGATGCAGGTCCATTGAACGAAGGAAGTGAGGGCGTGATGAGCCCTGAAGGTAGTAGAAGCCTCGAGACCCGACAGGGTATTCCGTTAACCAGAAAGGAGTTTCGAAGAGCCTTGATAGATGATGTTTTGCCTCCCACCGGCAGCTCATCTGCTGGATTCATCCTCAGACCTTGACTACGCAGAATATCGAGAGCTTCAGTGTGTGAGATAGGCGGCAGGCGTTGCGGTGGAAGTCGCAGGCCATGTCCGAGCATTTTCAGTTGAGGACGGCACTTGCGAGAGCTAAATTCTCTCCTCAGTGGACTACGAATGGGGTTGGAAACACTGATTATTGAAGCTTCATGTTCAGTATACTTCTTCAACCTTAGAGATTATAATACGGAGAGGGGTTCTGTTGCATAACTCATGGGTTGAACCATGAGAGGTAGTTTTCTCGCTCTGCATTGTATATCACCACCTTGAACAGGGTCTCCACAACCCTCCTGTTGTCACACCTTGATCTCAATGTCCCTCCGAACTTCACCTTCACAGCTCCAAACACACTCTCCACCAGACTCCTCTTCCCATACTCGTACTTCTCATTGTATCCGAGTATTACACGACTTATGCAACAGAGCCGGTTCTTGTCGTTCGAAAATTCGATTCGAGCAGCCTTAATTCCGGATTACGAGATCCGCGTTGTGAAGCAAGCACAATGACAGTCACGTTTCCACTTGTCATCTGGACATGAAGGTCCACAGGAGGTTCATGTATAGTAGGATGGTCCTGTATCGGTGGTCGTCTGTGGCTTAACCCCGAGCTGTCCAGTGGTTTCATTGAGAATGGTAATGACCATGTTCACCGCACTGTGCAATTTACGCATTGTATGCCATAGATGGTCTTCACTGAATGCGTCGTCATAGATTCTGTCTGAAACAACGAAACCCGGCCCCGGCGGCTTGGGACCTCTCTGTTGGCCTGGTTGAGGCTGCACAAATCCCATTGTTACATCGGCCGAAAAGCTGAACTTTATCGCGGTCATCTGGAATGTCTTCATCTTTTCAGCTGTAAGGAGCTTCAGGTGTTGCGGAGAGATCATGACCTGGGACTCGATCTGAATGTATTTCTGGTCATTCGGCCTCACCACAGTGAAGAAGAACCGCATGAACTTCACCTTGAACAGAAATTCGGCTCGCGGATTCTTGATGGATTCAACCTTAATGCCTTCAGCTGAGAACCAGTCCTTCACTACTTGTTTGGCTATGTCAGATGGAGTCTTGCTCATCACGTTGCTCTCCGAACTGGTTATTCCACTGGGGGGGCTCACTTAATGCTTGTGCTACAGCTTGAACCACTTGACATTCTCGTACCCAGTTTGGGACCTATCTGCGTAGCACGTGATTTGGCTCCTGGCCGACTCCACTGCGCTTGTGTCGCAAGTTGTTGTAAGGACCTGTGCCTCGGATGTCATCCTACCTACTCGCAGTCCCCAGGGATCAACGATTTGACTGTGGCCAAAGTAAGTCTTCCCGTCAAACGCAGGCCCAACCCTATTGGTTGCGGCGACGTAGAGCTGGTTCTCGATTGCACGTGCCATGACCAACGTATCCCAGTGAGCGCTCCTTGGGTCAGGAAATGCCGCTGGAACGAGAATAAGATGCGCACCCTCCAATGCGAGCCTCCTTGTCACCTCTGGGAACCGAATGTCGTAGCAAATCTGAACGCCCACATTCAGCCCGTCAATGTCGAACATCACCATATCGTCACCGGCCTTGAAGACATCTTTCTCTTCTTGGAATGGATGGATCTTTCTGTAGGTCCCGAGAATCTTGCCGGTATCAGTTGCCATGGCTAGTGTGTTGTAGTATTTTGAGCCATTCTCCTCGATGCCTGTTGCAATTACAAATGCGCCTCGTTCCTCAGCCAGCTCAGCAAGAAACTCGCTTGTGGGGCCAGGGACGCCGGGCCCTTGTTCATTGTAATCTTCATGTCTGAGTCCGATTGCAAAGAGTTCTGGCAACAGAATGAACTCAGGGCCTTCAGGTGTGCTCGGCCCCTTCAGAAGATGCCTGACGAACGCGAAGTTCTTCGGGCGGTCACCTTCAAAGCAGGGCATCTGAACAAGCGTGACAGTAGATCTCAATGCAATCCCTCGAGCATTACCATGGCAAGTCCGCTCAGTCTAGAACGTAACGCTTAATATCTCCGCCGAAGGCTCGTGGCATGTCGACCCTCCATGGAAGTGTACCCTGTTGGTGAATGAGGTCAATATCGATCCAAAATCCAGGGCTGACATGCCCACAACTTCTTACTCTAAACCAGTGATTGGTGCAACCGGTAAGACTGGCAGCTGGCGGACATTCACGCCACAGATTGACTATGATGAATGCAGCCGATGCAGAACGTGCTGGCTACATTGTCCAGAAGCTGTCATTTCACTGGATGAGGACGGCACTCCGCATATTGACCTTGATTATTGCAAAGGCTGCGGATGCTGCGCTGAAGTGTGCCCGAAGAAATGCATCGCTTTGATTCGAGAGGGCTTTGATGAGGATGAATCAGCATGAAGACAGAACTCATGAGTGCCAACTACGCAGCGGCTCGTGCCGTGATGTCTGCGCGCGTCGAGGTCGTAGCAGCGTACCCAATTACGCCTGCGACAACCGTGCCAGAGCAAATCGCTCTGCTGAATGAAACCGGTCAATGGCCCGGACAGTTCATCCGCGTCGAGTCAGAGCACTCAGCTATGTTCGCATGCATAGGCGCCAGTTCCGCGGGCGCGAGAGCCTTCACTGCAACATCATCCAACGGTCTGCTACTGATGGATGAAGCTCTGCACTGGGCCACAGCAGCAAGGCTTCCCATTGTCCTAGCAAACATCAACCGATCTGTATCGCCCAGTTGGAACATTCATGTCACGCATGATGATTCAATGTCCAAGGCTACAACAGGCTGGATACAGTTCTACGTTTCAAGCGTGGATGAGTTCTATCACACCATTATCCAGGCCTTCAAACTGGCTGAGGATGAGAGGGTCTTGATGCCTGTTATGGTCAATGCAGATGGCTTTGTGCTCAGTCACACTCTGTCCACTTACGATTATCTCGAGCCGGAGGAAGTTGACAAGTTCTTGCCTCCGTACAAGGCACCACATTGGGTAATGGACCCAGAGAACCCTGTTTCACATGGTAACATCGTGTTTCCAGAGCACTACATGGAATTTAGGTACGCCATGCATGAAGGGACTCACAACGCAATGAAGGTGTATGAAGAGGTCGAACGCGAGTACAAGAAACTCTTCGGGAAGTACTTCGGTGGTCCCATTGACTGCTACAAGTGTGATGATGCAGAGATTGTGTTCACTTCTCAAGGTTCAGTCGCAGCAGAAGCCAAGGATGCGATTGACGAACTTCGTGAGGAGGGTTACAAGGTGGGTAACGCTCGAATGAGAATGATTCGCCCATTCCCGGTTGACAGGATTAGAGAGCTTGGCAGCCGTGTGAAGGGATTCGCCTGCCTTGACCGGTCTGTTTCATACGGTTATGGTGGTCCTGTAGTAAACGACATTCGGGCTACGATGTACAATACCAAACATCGGCCAATCATCAAGAGCTATATCGGTGGGCTCGGCGGTCGCGACATGACAGTGTCTGATGTCAAAGAAGTGATTCTTGATACAGTTAAAGCTGTGGAGATCGGAGAGACGGGTTCTGAAGAGACCTGGCATAACCTGAGGTGATTACAATGGTAGCAACGAAAGATATGCCTCTCAAGGAATACGTGCTGAAGGGAAACGCGGCATGCGCCGGTTGCCAAAACATGGTGGCACTACGCCATGCGCATAAAGCACTCGAAGGGAACGTGATTCAGGTTGTGCCGGCTTGTTGCACAAGTGTTGTGCAGGGTCTATGGCCTAAGAGCGGTCTCGCGATACCAGTTCTCAATACTGCCTTCCCCGCGGCGGCAGCAACAGCCTC
>Ga0114919_10003565_pt1 | contig 12544 bp, 8 predicted proteins | sample BlataG_FD_88682 | JGI IMG/M metagenome (GOLD analysis project Ga0114919, IMG submission 88682) | Deep subsurface microbial communities from Black Sea to uncover new lineages of life (NeLLi) - Black_00105 metaG | ecosystem: Environmental > Aquatic > Marine > Oceanic > Sediment | place: Atlantic... | reverse complement strand
CGTGGAACATGCCCCAGGTGGTGATGTCGATGAACTCACCGGTTGTAGCCGGTGGAGTCATGTCATGGCCGTCATGGCCGTCCATTGGTGGCATCACGGGATCGGTTGGTTCCGGCTCTGTGATCACCGGATCAGTGGGCATCGGCATGTCGCCATGGTCATGGTCATGCCCGTCATGCGGATTGACACTGCCTGGGCTGGTCTGGTGTCCGTCGGTGATGGCTCCTGCCGGTGCCAAAGGTGTCAGGAGGTCCGACCGGCTGACCATCGTCACCTGCTCGACGGTGTACCCAAACGGAACCTCCAGCTGATCCTCCACGATTTGATCGTGGTGGAACTCGATGTTGGCCGGCACGAGGTCGGCCATGGCGACACCCGCCAGCAGGACGCTCTGGCCGGTCGGTTCGACCGAAATCAGCACGCCCTCGGCGGTGTCGGCAACCGACAGTCGCTCGCGGGTACCGAAATAGAGGAAGCTCAGCTTGTTGACGGCAGGGTCGAAGTTTTCGATCCGTTCCGCAACGCCATACTCATGCGACCGGACATAGACCGTGCCTTCCTCGCGCGGGCCGACGCCAAGCTCCCACGAGATCACGCCACCGAGATCCTGCCGCAGGTGCTCGTTGCCAACGATGCCATAGTTCTCGAGGGAGAGGTCGTCAAACCCGATGCCGCTGAGCACCTGATACTCCGGCGTCCAGGCCCAGGGGTTGATGATGGCCACCTCGCCGGCCGCGGTCTTGCCGACAATCAGGTTGTGTACCGAGATCTCTCCGAAGTCGAGCCGATCGACTGCTGGATTGAAGTCAACGATGTCCGCCCCGGCGGGATTAATCGCAAAGACACGCCCCTCGCCATCACTGGGAGCCGGCGTGGGCTCGGGAGCAGGTGTGGGCGCTGGGGCAGGCAATGGTGTTGGCTCGGGCGCGGGTGCCACCGGTGTCGGGCCGTTGTTGACTCCCGAGACAACGAAGTTCTCCAGCACTGCTGCCATCCCGCCGGGTGTGGCAGTGAAGCCGAAGCTCGCTGAACCGCCAGCGGCAATGCCGTCGTTCCAGCTGGCACCGCGGACGGTGTAGGTCGAGCCGTTGCGGCTGAGAATCTCGCCGTTCCAGAGCGAGTTGATTTCACCGGCGAAGTCAAACGAAACGTTCCAGCCTTCGAGCGTGGCGTCACTGCCATTGCTCACGTTCACCTCGCCAGTAAATCCACTTCCCCAGTCACTGACCACGCTGAAACTGGCCGCCAATGGGCCGGCGGGGGTCGCAGGATCGTTCGCCGTTGGTTCGCCGGGTACCGGATCGACCGGATCAGGGGCAACTGGTGCCGGGTCACCCTGTTCGGGCGCGACTGGCTCAGGCTGACTCGGCAGCCCGTCGATCGGCTCGCCGTTGATCAGAAAGTTTGTCGGGGCGGTTGAGTCGCCGGCACCAATGAAACCAAAGGCAACGGTCTGGCCGGCGGCGAGGTCGGCATTCCAGCCGGCGTTTTCGATGGTGTAACGGTCGCCGTCGCGGGCAACGATGGCAGCATTCCAGATTGAGCTGATGTCGGCCGCGTAGTCGAAGGAAACGGTCCAGTCGTTGACTGCCTGGGTGTCAAGGTTCTGCAGTTCGATGCCCGCTTCAAAGCCGCTGCCCCAATCCTGAGTGACTTCGTAAGCCGGTGCGACCACAGCCATCATGGCCCGCTGCTCAAGTGATTCAGGCGCGAACTGATCGCGGGCCGCCCTCCGCTTTTGCCACCGCCGATCCCGTTGCAGCCGTAGCCGCCGTGAGCCCTTCGAGCCCTTATCACCGCCCATCCCAAATAGGGAACGCAACGTCCAAGTCGTCATGATGACTTCCTTCGTAGTTGTGGCGACACCTCCCGAGAACGGAACGTCAAATTTCTGGCGTTGGGTCCGGAAACCTGCCACCGGCCTTTCGCGCCCTGCCCATTTCCCACAAGAACAGGCTTCGGCAACGATTGCAAGATTTCGGTCGACGCCTTGCTGCCGACCGGTCATTCAGTACGAAGGCGAAAGCTGGAGAGTTCGTTCGCTGACGAAAATGCAAGCAACTGCCCGACACATAGCGTGGCACCGGGCCTCCGCCGCTTTGGGGTACCCACGCCCTATCCCGAGCATGGGCACCCCGCCGCTCTGGGGTGCCCACGCCCCCTCGCTTGACGTTCACTCCGGCCATCCCGGCCGGCGTTCACTGCCTGTCCGCTGCGCTTTCGCCCTCCGGGCTTCGCTTGCTTCCAGAGCACGCTCACGAGCATGGGCCCCCCGCCGCTCGTCACGCGAGTCACAAAGGAAGCCGGGCGCGGAAGCGACCGGACCGGCAGCACGTTCGAGGCCGCTTACCAGCAAGGATGACTGCCAGCCGGCGGCAGGACGCCGCCCGTGGGCATCAGTGGAAGCGGGCGAACCTTGGCTTCGCCTGCTCCCGCCCAAGGAAAGGCCGGCACGATGTCGGCGCTTTCCGTGACGCAGCCCTCGGTGGTTTCCGTAGAACTTGAAGGCCATGCCCGGAGGAGGTCCCGCGGCAGCATCCGTGCTGATTGGGGGCCCGTTCCGTGGCTGATTCGTTTGCCTGCCGGATGGCTCCGAGGCAGGTCAACCCGTTCCTCTCGTCCGGGCATGGCCAATAATTGAAAGCCTGTTGAATTCCCACGCATTACCCGCGGGCAGCATCAGGCTGTGAGTTCGTCAATTCGCTGCCGGAAGGCCGGCATCTCCGCTGTGATGAAGTCGCCCCAGGCAACCGGGTTCCAGAGTTCCAGGCAAACCGCCGCTCCGACGATCAGCAGATCGCCCCCCGGCTCGACCCCGAGGAACTCGCGAAAACCATCCGGAATCACCAGGCGACCACGACCGGCCAGTGTGACTGTCCGCTGCCGGGTGGAGAGCAGCCGCCCAAGCTCCTGCACCTGATCGATCCGCTGGGCCAGGGAGCCTGCCGCTAGTTTGCTGCGGAGCACATCGACTGCCGCGTCGAGCCGCGGTTTCCAGGTGGCTGCAGCCCAGAGGGAAAGACACCCCGACCGCTCCTTCGCCAGAACCAGTTCTTGCCCGGCAGCCGTCAGCGGATCGAGTAGCTCCTGGGGCAAGCCGAGCCGATACCGGTCGTCCAGCGTCCGCTGGAATTCGCCAAGCAGAAGATCGGTGGTTGCTGCCATTGCCGCTGGTCAACCAGGGAGCCTGTCGCCCGGGACGGGATCGGCGGCACTCAAGCGGCACACGCATGCAGGGCGGAAGCCGACCGAAGGACGCCATTCCGTGGTCTCTTTGGGGGCAAAAGCCCACATTTAAGAGCAACCAGACTCTTGAATGGGCTTCATTCCCACGAAATCATACAAAAACGTGAGGTTTCTGCAAGAGGCTGAACCGGTGGGCAGCAGGGGGGTCAGCGACAGGTCGTGCAGGTCGGGTCATTGCCCGCCTGCTCGTCCCGGAATTCCTTCTGGGCGGCTGCCTCTTTAGAGAGTTTGAATTCGGGGCCGGCGGGGAAGTATTGAATGTCGTCCTGCAGGTAATAGCCGCTGGGGAGGGTCTGGCCCCCAACGTCAACCTGGCATCCTGTTGACGAAATGCCCGCAGTGGCAGCAGCCAGCAGCAGGACGCCGCGGGCGAGGCGAAGCGAGGCCCGGGAGTGGACTCCGCTGCTTGCGTCCAGATGTTGCTTTTCCGGCAGAAAAAGTGCTCCGAGCGGTGTTGCCGAAACGCGGTACATGGCGGAATTCTCCGAGGGAACGTTGCTCTGATATCGGCCCGCACGATCGACAAACTTTTGGTAATTCGATTTTTCGTCAAAATCTTCCCCGCCCGATTTCTCCAGCTTGCCTATCGCCGCACCGAGATCTGCTCTTTGCCTTCGGCGGTTCTTTAGGGGTATGGTCACGGGACGATGGGGTGACAGGCTTGCTCGTCTGCCCTCGCAGTTCTGCCGTCAAGGGTCTCCCGGTGATCCGCCACGCTTGCCTTGCCATACCGCTGCTGGCTGCCCTCTCGGCTCAAGTTGGACTTGGCCAGATTGGTGGGCTGTCATCGCTGTCGCCAGCCGGGGGCAGAACTGTTCCCGGCAAGGCCTATGACCTCGCCCAGGTCGCTTTAGCCGTGGGCAACCTCTCCGAAGCCCTCGAATTGGCTGAGGCTGAATTCCAGGGAGCAATGAAACTCGGCACCCGGCGGTGGATCGACTCGGCTGCTGCCGCGGCAATGATCGGTGAGTGTCAGTTTGAACTGGGGCAGTTCAGGGCCGCAGTGACGAGCTATGACGAGGCAATTCTCCAAACCGTTTCGTTGGGAGACTGGCTGCTGGATATCCGCTTTCCGGATCGACCGTTACAGCCGAGGCAACGGCAGCAGCCCCAACTCTGGGCCAAGCCGACACGGGCAAGCCTTCCGGCAGCGTTACCAGAACGAATGTCGATTCGGGTAGGGACGGCCGATGCCCAGGCTGTGATGCAAGGGGGAGGCGTGCTGGCACCGCCGGTTGATTATCCACTGCGTCCGCACGAGATCATGCGGTCGCTGGCAATCAGCCTCTATCGTCGGGCCGAACTGTTGGGGGTCTTGGCCAAGTCGGGCCGCTCACTTGAAGCAGCAGTTGCCTGGCTGCAGCGCCGGCCGGCACCGCCCAACCATTTCTCTCAGGCCTGGATCGACATCTGCCTTGGTGTCGCCTTCTGGTCGCAGGGCCGTAGTGAGCAGGCCCGGCCACTGCTCAACCGGGGCCTCCTGCTGGAAGGCCAGTTCGATCATCCACTCACGCCCTGGGGACTCCTCGTCATCGGGCGAATCGAACTGGCTGCCGGCAGGTGGAACGAGGCGGCCACGTTCTGTGAAGCAGCTGCCTTTGCCGCCGCCGTGCAGTCCGACGCCCGTTGTCTTGAAGAGGCCTTTCACTGGGCGGTGGCTGCCCAATTAGCCGGTGGCGGCAAGTTGCCGCCGACTGTGGTCGCGGCGGCTACCTGGGCAAATGATGGCCTGCCGAGCCTCGCGACCCGGCTGCGGCTGCTGTTGGCAGTGGCAGCCGCCGAGGCGGGAGATCGGCAATCGGCAGCCCGTTTTCTTGCCGAGATAGACCGCAGGCTCCTGCAGGACGGTCTCGGGCAGGGCTGGTGTGGAAGCCAGGCGGCCTACGCGTCTGCCTTGATTGCCTATGCGGGTGGTAATCGTCTGTTTGGCGACAGTGAGCTCTCGCAGGCACTCGCTCTGGCCCGCGGGCGATCGTCGCGGCTGTTCCAGACTCAGGCGCTGACCGAGGCGGTGGCTGCCGGTCAGTCAGGGTTCTCCGACCGGGAGGTTGACCAGTTGCTTGCCGGCCTGCTTGCCGACCCCGAATCCGGTTTCGTGCGAACGACTCCACTGGAGGCACTGGCGGTGATGTCGACCGACAGGTCGGCTGCTTTCGCGGCACGATTATGGGCCGCCCGCAATATCTGGATAACCAATAGTCGGGGGGATGAGTCTTGGCTGGATGCAGCTGAGGCGATGCGACGGAGCCATTGGCTTACCAATCGCGACCTCGGTGGCCGTCGCGATGCGGTGCTACGATTATTGGCTGATCCAGCTGCGAGTCATGAAAGCCAAGTGCTCCGGAAAGAACTGTTGGCACGCCGGCCTGAAATGGCTGCTGTTGTGGCGGAACTGGATCAGCTTCGGGGGGCACTGCGAAGGGATCTTGAGGGGCAGGTTGGCCAACCTGTCCCGTCAGTTGAGCCCCAGCTGCCGGGTGACCCCGATCAATGGAAACAATATGCCCAGGCCGCCGCCAGCCTGCGGGGCCACATCGACCAACTCGCCGCCAGCCGTGACCTGATCCCCCTCGACTTTCCGCCGCTGCTTTCCACCCCCGAGATTCGTGATCGCCTCACCAGCCGCCAGCGGCTGCTCTCGTTTGTCTGGACTGACACCGGGCTTTATGGATGCTTGGAAGCATCGAAGCAGGCTGCCGTCTGGCAGATAAAGGAGCCGCTGGTGGTTCGCAGAGCCATGGCAGAACTGGCCAAATCGTTCTGCCAGTACCATCCGCTCAAGCCGGTTCCAAGTGATCGGCTCGAGGTGACCGGCTGGCAGGCCCAGCTGGCCCAACTTGTTGAGGTGCTCTTTGCTGACTCCGGCGTGTCATTGGCACGACACGACGAGTTCGATGAACTAGTGATCGTTCCGGATGGGCTGCTCTGGTATCTCCCTTTTGAGCTGCTGCCGGTCGGACAGCTAGAAAAGGGCGGGCAGCAGCTGCGGCTGCACGACGTCTGCCAGGTACGCTACTGTCCCACCCGAAGCCTCGTCGTGGGAGACCGGCGACCGCCGCCACCACAACCACTCATAGCCGTCTACAACAGTCTCTCGCACCGCAGTGATCCAGTTGGGCGATCAGTCGGATCACTCGAACGATTTGCGACGGCCGTCGACAATGCGGTCTGCCTGAGTCCCACCACCGCCAAGCTGCCGGTATCACTTGCCGCATCACTGGTCGATACGGTTGCAATTTTTGACGATCTGGCTCCGCGTCCAGGTGACATTGGCAGACCGCTCGTTCCCGCTGTTGCCGGCCGGCCGGGGATGTCACTGGCCGAATGGCTGTTACCGCCGGCGAAAGGAGCCCGTTGTGTTCTGCTGACCGGGCTGCCGACAGAGTTTGGCGGTGGGCTTGGCAAGACAGCCGGGCGGCCGGGAGACGACCTCTTCCAAACAGCCATGGATCTTGCCGCTGCTGGCGCTGAGACGGCGGTGCTCAGCCGCTGGAACGTGGGCGGCCGCGTAGGCCTCGACCTGAGCATTGAGTTCTTGCGGGATCGGCGGCAGCGCCAAAATGACGGCCCGCCATCGGCGGCCGCGAGTTGGCGGCGGGCAGTGCAACTCGTGACGGCTGAACAGCCCGATTTTCTGCTCGAGCCTCGGCTGCAGCTGACCCGTGGCAAGGTGCCAGCCGACGCCACCCATCCCTTTTTCTGGGCGGGTTATACGCTGATTGACTGCGGGTTGTTGCCCGAGCGGCCAGACCTGAACACCGAGCCAGCCGATTTGTAGGCGGCTAGTCGAACGAAAGGGAGCGGATCAGATGGGGACCGAGTGGCTGAGGCTTGGTAGTGCCGGATCGCCACTAGCTTCCTTCATTTTTCTTGCGGTGGTTACCGCGTTTGCCTCGGCGATCAACTCAGTCGCTGGCGGTGGGACCATCCTCACGTTCCCTGTCCTTGCCGCCATCTTGCCGGTGGGGCCGTCTCAGCTGGTGATAGCCAATGTCACCAGCAAGATAGGGCTCTGGCCAGGGGCCTTGGCGGCAGCCTGGGAGTACCGGCATGAGCGGCGTGATCAGCCGCCCTGGGCAGTCTGGCTCATGCTTCCGAGCTTGCTGGGAAGCCTGCTTGGTACTGCCCTGATCATGGTGCTGCCGCCAGCGTTGTTTGAACAGCTTGTTCCCTGGCTCATCCTGCTGGCAGCCGTCCTGTTTGCCCTGCAGCCCCGACTCTCCGCGTGGCTGGGCCGGCATCAGCCTAGGGTGGCAGCCCAATCAGATCGGCCGAGTCGCAAGCTGCTGCTGCTAGCCGCCGGGCTCCAGTTCGCAGTCGCGGTCTATGGCGGCTATTTCGGGGCCGGCATCGGCATCCTGATGCTGGCTGGGCTCGGGAGTCTGGAACTTGGCGACATTCACCTGCTCAACGGGGTGAAGAACGTGCTTGGGATGGTGATTAATGCCGCTGCCACCGTGATCTTCGCCTTCGGTAGCCTGTTTGGCTGGACTGAGGTCGCCTGGCCTGAGGCGGCGGTGATGGCCGTCGCAGCGGTGGCCGGAGGGCTGGCTGGCGGCCGTTTGGCCCGGCGTTGTTCGCCCCGCGTGATTCGCCGGCTGGTCGCAGTGATCGGCTTCGCACTGGCCGGCTATCATTTATTAAAATAATCGACTCCTCGCCGTTTCCCCGAGCCGGCTGCCATCGATTGGAGCCAGCGCCTGATGCTCGTCACGACCGACAACTTGACCAAGTCGTATGGTGACTTCCTGGCACTCACCGAGTGTTCATTGGCGGTTTCTGAGGGTGAGGTTTTTGGGCTTCTTGGCCCCAACGGCGCCGGCAAGACCACGCTTCTGCGTCTACTGCTCGGCTTCATTCAGCCGACGTCAGGTACTGCCAGCATCGCCGGTTTTGATAGCCGCAGCGAGTCGCTGGCTGTACGACGAAACACGGCCTATCTGCCCGGAGAGGCCCGGCTGTTCCGGCGGATGCGAGGTCATCAAGTACTCGACTTTTTTACTGGGATGCGGGCTGACTACTGCCGCCAGCGCGCCCAGCGGGTCGCGGATCGCTTGATGCTCGATTGCCGCCGGCAGGTCGCCCGCATGAGTACCGGCATGCGGCAAAAACTGGCCCTCGCGATGGTGCTGGCAATCGATTGCCCTCTGCTGATTCTCGACGAACCAACCGCCAACCTCGACCCCACCGCCCGAGGTGAGGTGCTTGATTTGGTGCATGAAGCCCGACGGGCCGGTCGGACGGTCATGTTTTCCTCACACGTGCTTTCTGAAATCGAAGACACCTGCGATCGCGTGGTGATTCTGCGGGCTGGTCGGCTGGTGCACGAACAGTCGATTGCCCATCTGCGACGTCGCCATCGCATCACCGCTCGACTGGCCGGTCCCTTGGGTGAGTTGCCGCCAGAACTGGCTCACAGCGTCCGCATTCGCCAGATGGCAGACGGTCGCGTCGAACTCGAAGTGGCTGAATCGCTGACCGATTTGCTGGGCTGGCTGGCGAGCCTTCCTCTGGGTGAACTGCGGATTGAGCCAGTAGGGTTGGCCACTATCTACGACCACTACCATCGCGAGGGCGGGGGAAACGGATTGGCCCTCCCCCAGCAGCCTGTTGCGTCGCCTTTACAGCCCGTTTAATACACCCCCCAATGAAGAAAAGGCCAACAAAGGCTTTTTCATCTGCCAACGAGATACCGCCGTTATGTGGAGTACCGCAATCTGGAAGAAGACCTGGGGAGATCAGGCTCTCCTTGGTGTTGCGTTTGCCATGCTCTGGGCGGCGTTTCCCTGGATCTATCTCGGTCTCTCGGCGCAGATCGAGATGAATGCCTTTCAGGACATCCTGTTGCGAGCTATTCCCGAGGACTGGCAGAAGCTTTCCGGGGTGCCCTTTGCTGAGGTTGCCACTCATGTTGGCCGGGTCGCGCTTGCCTTTGTTGATCCGGTGGTTGTGCTGGCGGCGACAGTCTGGGGGGTGACCCGCGGCAGCGATGCAGTTTCAGGGCAGCTTGAACGGGGCACCATGGAGATGCTGCTTGCTCAGCCCGTCAGACGGAGAGCGGTCTATGTCACGCAGGCGGTCGCCACCACGGTCGGCGCTGCCTGCCTTTGCGGGGTGCTCTATGCAGCGGTCTACACCGCTGTTCGATTTGGCCCCTGGTCGGGTCGTGTTGACCCACTGCTGTTTCTGCCCGCCGCGACCAACGTGTTCGGCCTCATGGTCTGCATGGGTGGTCTGGCGGCCGGAGTGTCGGCCTGTGACAGCTATCGCTGGCGGACGATTGGCATCCTCTGCGGCTTCTACGTCTTCTCGCTACTGGCGAAACTAGTTGGACGACTCAGTGCCAGCTTTGCCTGGGTGGGCTACCTGTCTGTTTTCAATGCCTACGAGCCGCAGCGGCTCGTAGGCGGCGGCTGGGAGTCTTGGCAGCGGCTGGCGGTCTATGACGGCGTGCTGATTGGCATCGGACTGCTGGGCTATTGCATCGGGGGTGTCGTATTCAGCCGCCGGGATCTTCCAGCACCGCTCTGAGGACGGCTGACAAGGCCTTGGCCGCTGCGGTAAATGCCGCCGTATCGTATTTTGAGCAGATGATCCTGGTGGGCCCACTGACTCACCGGGTGCGGTCAAGTTGGCCTCGGTTCGATCCCGACTGCTTTGATATGATTTGTGCCTAAACTTACGAAACCACTGTGAAGCTCACGGGGTTCTGCTCGCTCCCCCCTTGTCCAGGAGGCCGCCGATGGTGTCGATGTTTCCTGATTGTCACCGCGTGAAGCTGATCGTTCACTTGCTGCTGGTTGCGGGGGTTGGGCCAGGGGCATTTACCGCCGGCCAAAGCAGCATTGCCCACGCTGTTGAGCCGGCTGTGGCAGCGGCTGACAAGACTGAGGCAAGTGAGGCTGAGACGGAACCTGCCGGTCAGGCTGACCTCGATGCTGCCATTGAACAGAAATTGTCCGCCCGCAGCCTCGACGACTTTGAGCGGGTGGTCGATCTCTGTCGCCGGGCCCTCAGGAAAGGGCTGGCAAAAGAGTCGCAAGCCTTTGCCGACAGCCTTTTGGTCGGCACGTTAATTGATCGGGCCGGCATGCTGGTCGATGCGATTTTTGACGGTCCGAAACCCAACCCCGAGTGGCCACGGATGCGGACTTTTGCGATGCGGGACCTCAGCGAGGCAGTCAGACGGTCGCCGGATCTTGGCACCGCCCATCTGATGATCGCTCGCTTGCAGGCCCTGCCAGGCGGCAACCAAAAGGCGGCGGTTCTAGCAGCCAACAAGGCGATCGAACTGCTTGCCCCGGTCCAAGCCGAGCGGCTACAGCTGGCCGAGGCGTATCTGGTGAGGGGCAATCTTGCTGATGACCCGGCAGTCCGCAAAGCCGACTATGACAAAGCGGTGGAGATCGCTCCCGCCGATGCTGATATTCGTCAGACTCGTGGGCTCTTCCTCCTGCTGCAGAACGATTTCGGTCCCGCCCGTGAGGATCTGCAGGTCGCGATCGAACAAGATCCGGAAGAGGCGGGCCTGCATGAGGCACTCGGCATGGCCTACATGATGGACAATGGCCTGGAGGATGAGGTCCGACTGGAAAAGGCCCGCGAGTCTTTCGACAAGGCGATTGCCATCGCCCCCGGCGCGGCGGGTCCGCTGTTGCAGCGGGCGAGGGTGCTGGCGATGCAGGGTGAGCAGCCCGAGGCGATCGCCGACCTTGATAAAGCGGTTGAGATGGCCCCGGAGAATGCCGTCCCGCTTGTGCTGCGGGCCCGCATTCAACAGCAGGCGGGTAACAGCGAGGCGGCCGCAGCCGATCTGGCCAAAGTGCTGGCAGCTCAGCCCGACAATCCGGCTGCGCTCGAATTGCGAGGGCTGATGGCGGCCGACGCCGGCAACTTTGCCGCGGCCATCCGCGACTTTACCACCCTGGCGAAACGACCCCAGCAAGACCCGCTTGTCCTCGGTCAGCTCGGCATGCTGCATCTGGCAGCCAAGCAACCACGGGCAGCGATTCCCTGGTTTGGCAAGGCGTTGGATCTTGATGACAGTCAATTCCTCAGCCGACGGGGCCGCAGCGATGCCCTGATCTCGATCGGGGAGCATGCCGAGGCGCTGAAGGATCTCGAGGCCGCACTCAAACTCAAGCCGGATGACTCAGGCGTGCTCAACAATCTGGCCTGGTTGCTCGCCACCTCACCCGTTGACAACCTGCGGGATGGCAAGCGGGCTGTTGAGCTGGCGACTACGGCCTGTGAGGAGACCGAATGGAAGGCAGCCCACATCATCAGCACACTGGCCGCCGCATATGCTGAGACTGGAAACTTCGTGAAGGCACGCGAGATGAGCCAGAAGGCAGTAGACGTCGACGGTGGAGCCGGCGGTATTGACGATCAGCTCAACCAAGAATTGCAGAGCTACCGCGACGAAAAGCCGTGGCGAGAGCGGCAGGAAATGACCGAGGCTGAGCTGCCCGGCCTTGGTGTCTCGAAAGCTGATCCTGCTGCTGCTGAGACCACTGACCAGCAGCCAGCTGGTCCGAGCAAGCCCCGCAGACCGTTCGACTGACCGGTCCAGTCAGCCCTGTATCCGCCGCACGAATGCGGCATAGTCGGCGGGTGTGTCAATGCCGACGGCGGCATCTTCGATGGCAGCCGCCACGATCGGGACACCAGCCTCGACCAGCCTGAGTTGTTCAAGGCTTTCAAGGTCGGCAAGCCTCGATGCAGGCAGCGTATTCCACCGTTCGAGCAGGTTTCGGCGGTAGGCGTAGACGCCGATGTGCTGCCAGAACAGGGGAGGGGTGGCCTTGAGCAAATCGGGGTTCCAGTCACGGGCGGCCGGAACCGGCGATCGGCTGAAGGTGATTGCTCGCCATGCCGGTGGTCTTGCGTCGACTGCGTGTCCAGGAGTTTGGGTTGACTCACGCCACGGGGTCAGAAGAGCCTTGACGACGGCCGGGTCATGCAAGGCTGTTTCAGTTCGCAGTGGTGTGACGAGAGTTGCCACGCCGGCGGCCGGGCAGCGGTCGAGCAGGTCGATGGCCAGGTCGATTGCCTCTGGTGGCAGTTCAGGCTCGTCCCCTTGCAGATTCACGACAATGTCTGCCGCCGGCAGTTGCGGCAGAGCCTCGACAATTCGGGCCGTGCCACTGCTGGCTTCGGGGGAGGTGAGCACTGTATGCCCCCCAAAACCGGTGACTACGGTCGCGATGGCTTCGGTATCGGTCACCACCACCACCCCGGTGGCCCGGGTTGCTCGGCCGGCATTGCTCCAGGTGTGTTCGATCAGCGGCTTCCCGGT
>Ga0114919_10003564_pt1 | contig 12544 bp, 16 predicted proteins | sample BlataG_FD_88682 | JGI IMG/M metagenome (GOLD analysis project Ga0114919, IMG submission 88682) | Deep subsurface microbial communities from Black Sea to uncover new lineages of life (NeLLi) - Black_00105 metaG | ecosystem: Environmental > Aquatic > Marine > Oceanic > Sediment | place: Atlantic... | reverse complement strand
TTCCCCTTTTTTCTCTCCCCTTGGGTGGGAAAAAAAAAAATTTTAACTTTTTTTTCTTTACTACAAACAAAAAAACTTTTTGGGGCCCCCCCCCCCCCCCAAAGAAACATCGAAAAACAAACTGAAGAAAAACTCAAAATCTCTCTCTTTCTTCTTTTCCATAAGAGAAGGCTCTAACTCATGTATATATAATACCTGTATCATCTAAATCCAGTACATGTATGTTATTTATTCTTATTAACGGGTAGGCATTTCATTGTACCTGCTCTTATCTTTACCAGCCGCCTTTTTGGCTTTAGCAGCAGCAGCTGCTGCAGCTGCTGCCGCAGAAGCAGACGCTGATTTAGTCTTGCTGCTGGCCATCCTCTTGGCAAGGGCTGCTTTACGTGCTTTGATAGCCTCTGCCGACAATCCTTGGGTGGCATCTTGGTTTTCGGTGTTGCTGTCGTCTGATGAAGCGGGGGAGGGTGATTTTAGCTTTCCATTAGCTAATGTTGTTTCTGGAGCTGAGACTGAGGCTACTGAAGCTTCGTGTTGCTTTTTCTTCTGGCGTCTCTTCGCAGCTTTACTGCTATCAGCTCCTCCTTCAGCGTCACCATTGGTGCTAGCTGGTGGAGCATCCAAACCGAGCTCAGCAAGAACAGCGTCAAGATCCTCTAATTCCTTCTTTTTCTTCTCCTTTTTAGACAATTGGAGTACAGCTTTAGCTGCTTGAGTATCTACTGCTTGCTTCTGCTGATCTATACTATCAGAAGAGATCTCTTTGCTATTCTCTCCATCCTGGCTTTCATTATCATCATCAGAGGGATTCTGGTCGTCTTCAGAGTCGTCGTCATCTTCGTCATCATCTGACCTTGCTACTTCTATGCCTAATTCTGCTTCTATGTCAAGATGTACACTTTCATTATCAGACTCAGATGCAGCGTCTGGTTGGGGTTCTTCTTGCTGTGGAGAAGAGAGGTAACGTTGGCCACGGCTGTTGGAGTAGTTCTTCTTGGCCATGTTCCAGCCATCACCAGTAGGAGGAGAAAAGCCGACTACCGGGAGGTCTTCATCTTCATCAGCCCAGGTTCCAAGGGTTGCTACTGGTGCTGTTTGGAAGATAGCAGCTTCGAGAGCGGCTTGTTTCTCGGCGTTTGGAGCATCATCCTTTTCTGAATTTTCCTCTTTGGTCTTCCTCTTTGGTTTGGTCTTCAAAGCGTCGAAGATGTTTGTGCTTGTCTTCATAGTGTTAGTTACTATGCTGATTTAGCTTCTTCTATGACGAACGCTACAAATTACTGCTGGTGGATGTCTGCCTCTTCTTAATTCAATAAGTCTATTCTTTTTGTGTAAATTCCTGAAAGAACCTATCAATCGTTTGAATATTTGAAATTATCGATGTTCAATGCTTGGTTATTGCCACGAAATTGGCCTGAAAATGGTTTTTCCCAAGCAAGTAGGAAACGGGCCGGCTCCTCCACGGCGCTATCGCCTCTCTATCCATTCTCATTCCAACACACCCCACCTTCCTCCTTGTTTGCCGTGCACAATTTATCAAACACCTTACAACAGAGTCCAAAGATCAAGATAACTCAAATCCTAGAATACATAAATCTTCTTCTCTCTCTCATCTATTCTTCTTTTTCTCTAAGCCTAAGCCTAAGCAGCCTTCTTCTTCATGGACTTGATCTGTGAATACAAAAACACTCCACCCAGCGCAATGGCAGTTCCCAGCGCATTCTGCCTAGTCACTGGATTCTGGAACACAACAACCGACGCCACAATAACCACAACTCTCTTCACACAATTACCTACCGAATGTGTCACTGGACTTACTTTCTGCAGAATCATGTATGACACTTGCTGATAAGCATGGAAGCACACACCTGCAAGAGCGGCTTTGACCATCAGCGCCTTGGTGTCTGTTATGCCTGCCGCAGCCAGAGCAGCAGGCGTGAAGACAAGACCGTCTGTGAGGATGGCTATAGGGGCTAGAATGAAAAATGAAAGGATGGTGATGATGCTGAACAGATTGATATTGTCCAGGCTTCCTTTTCCTTTAGACATGAACTTCTTAGACAAAACATTACGTGATTGAAAGGTCAGGTTTGACCCCATTGCACTGAGGAAGCCTTTCCATGTGAAAGATAACTCAGCAGTGGAAGCCAACCCCACACCTCCGATAATAGGGATCAAAGCCAGCATAACTGGGAGAGAGGGCTTCTCGCCCAAGAACATGGCAGACAGTGCAACAGAGAAGATGGGCTCCAAGGCCTTGATTGTGTGTGTGAATGAAACAGCAACGCTGCCCAAACTGATGTTGGTGAGGGAGTTGCCAAGAGTGTGGATGAGAGCAAGTGGAGATACGGAGAGGATCTCATCTTTAGAAGCAGCTGGTCTCTTGTGGAGGCCAATGAGCCACATGGTAGAGGCAATGAGGGAGCCGACGGCGAATTGGATGGCAGTGCATGTGATTGGATGTGGGAAGACTGCCAAGACTTGCTTGTTGTAGATGTTAAAGTAGATGTTGAAGAGGTACCAAGCTCCAAAGAGAGCACCGAGGTAGAGAGTATCTGCAAGCTTTGTAGGCTGTTCCCCATCGCTGGCTGCTGCAGAGGAGGATTGGCAGACCATAGAAGAGCGGAGGATGGGTGGCTGATGTGGCCTGGATTTGTATCCGACAAATGTATTTGAGCATATGCCATGTTGTATGTCAGCAGAATTGACAATTTGTGTCGTGCGAGTCTGCCTCACTCCGGAGAAACGTCCATTTGGTGATAATACAAGTTTGATGCTGCCTCTGGACACTCTGCCCACCTGAATCTTTGCGATTTGCATAGTTTACGATCGGTGATTCACGTGTAATATTCCAGAAGTGTGTCTACTTCGTGCTATTCCCCTAATTTTGTAGTTTATCAAAAATTCCCTCCCTCCCCTTCATTTTCTGATGACAGCTGCAGCTGGCACTCGCCTTCTCCTCTCTAATACTACTTGTATTTTCCATCGACTTAAATCTACATACTACATAACTATTCAATCATCATGTCATCTCCTTCTCCACCATCACCCCCAGCATCATCACCTCCATCAGCCTCTGCTAATTGCATAGCTGCCAGGTCTTCCAACAGCTCCTCTAATGGCACCTCTGGCAACGAATCATCATCACTATCCTCATCATCACTCTCACCATCCTCTTCGCCCATCCCTCCTCCACCAACACCACCACCATTGCCCTTCTTCTTCAGAGACATAGCCTCATGGTCTTTATACAAAGCCACTTTAGATCTCATTTCAGGATCCTCTTCCAGCTTCTCCAAGAATCTCTCCATATCCTGAGCCTCTGCATCCTGCCCTCCTTTCCCTCTATTACCGCCGCCACCGCCACCGCCCGCCATTGCAGCGCCAACCTCGTCGCCCTGCTCCACCGCCATTCGCTCCAGTTTCCATCCTCTCACTGCTCCTTTCGCCTTTTTCGCTCTTCGTTTCTCTTCATAACTTTTTCTCACCAATACAACATCAGGCAATGCCCATCCTCTTTGCACCGCCTTGTCCAAGTCGTCCGATGCTGCATTGGCATTCACTAGATCGTAGCCAAATGCGTGGTCTCCTGGGTGGAGGAGATTGCCCAGATGTGTACGTGCGAATACTGTCTTGTCGTTGGCACCGAAATCTGCCACTCTTGCAAGTTGAACTTCAGCTAGAGCTAGTTTCTTGGTGCCGCCCTTGCCACCACCGCCCCCGCCACTGTGGGCGTAGGAGCTGCCATCGATGGGCTCTACATCCAGTACTACGTATTCTACCAGCTGCCTACTGGTGACAATTGGGCGGAGAGGTGTCCTCCAGAATGCACCTGTTTCCAGCTGAACATGCCTCAGTGTGGCGGGGTCTATAAGAGTGATGGTATTAGTCACCCTGGTGCATAACACCAGTGGTCCCAGTCCACCAAAACTAGAGGAAACCTTGGGAGACAGGAAGATCAGATCATCCTTGCAAATTGGAGCGATCTCCACTGAAAAGGTGTACTTGTAATTATAAGTAGAATTATGCTCATTATGCGATACCAGCTGCTTGTCAGCTCTATATTTGATGGGCACCACACTTTGAAGGAAGTCTATGAACTTGAGAGCGTGATTTCGGTTTGCAAAGTAGAAATCGACGCCTTCGTGCATTTCTTTGACGTTAATACATGCCTCATGTGCACAATGCTTTAAAATAAGCTGCTCCAAGTAGAAGAAGGTGCGCTTATGTGGAACGTGTTGTCTCACTTGAGCACACCCTACCCAGGAGTTTGGGTTGGCTGCTTGTCTGCAACATGTGGGACACATATTACGCTCGACAACAAACTCGACGACAAAGCTCTGTTGCAAGATGGCGCCATTCAGCACTTCTCCCTGCACTGTGAGTTTGACTTTTAATCTCATACTGTGAGGCTCTGTCCATATAAAGGATGCATCTATGAGTTTGACCTTTCCCATGCCTCTGATACGTTTGATGCAGAAAGTGAGGAGCTCTTTGGATTCAGGTTCGGCTGTGACCCAGTGCTTGGGAGGTTGGAGGTAGCGGGTGCATTGCTTGCACCAGAGGATGGTGACTTGTTTTTGAATGCCTTCTGTGATGTCTACTTGTGTGCGAATGCAGTTGACACACATGCCGGCTGGATTGGGAGGGATGCTGACGCCGCAAAGACAACAAAGACTGTGTGTGTGTTTTATGAGGAGAAGTGGGAGCGGTGAGCGGTGTTTGGGGAAGGAGAAATTAAGAGCCGCATGCGACTAGACAGAATGTGTCTTGCTGCATATGATGGAATATATCTTATGTATAAGTGTGTTGTCAATGGAAAACAATATAAAAACTTACACATTGCTGCTAGTATGAGTTGTCTGAAATGTTCCAGTCGAAGGAACGTGTGCAAATGCTGCTGAGTCCATTTTTAACTGTTTCTGGACGTACTTTATATGAGATCTGTGCAGCTAAAGAGTTGAATTGTACAGAAGAAGGGTGGGTTTGCACAACTAATCGTTTGAAACTAATTTGAATCTTCCGGGAATCCCTGCTTTCAAGCCCTGTGCAACAGTCTAGGACCTTGTTGAACCAAACTGTATGATCAAATATTTTCAAATCTATGCCTGCTCTATACAATGGCCACTCCTCTTTCTAGCAATTTCCTCTCTTAAGAGTCACGGTCAGAGAGAGAGAGAGAGAGAGGAGGAGGGAGTCACCTGGATCAAGTGTGAAGGCCGGCAGAAATTCGTCTTTATTAGCATGCACACATCCACACATCGGCCTCTTTCAATTGCGAAAACAGGAAGGGCAATATGGGTAAATACGCAAGAGAAGCAGACGTTAGCAAGGCCGCCAAGGTAATTAAACACTGATGATGGCAGCATTTTTGAGATAGCAACTGAGATGTCTGGAATGGATTGATGATACGCGCCGGCATGCAGAATATGACGACAAGAGACATTGATTCTTTAGTTTCTTTATGATGCTACCAAGTGTGAGAAAACAACGCCATTCATTGAGTGATGGCTGCCAAGTTTTTCGTTTTCCTCCACCCTCTGCACGGAGACTCACGTTTACAACCCACTACCAAGTGAAACAATGTTATTGCACAGCTGCCATTAGAAGTAGCACCCTATTCCAGTCTCGTCTCAGCCAAGACGTCATCATCTTTCCACTCTCTCCCTTCTCTTTTTACACCACACTCACTCCTCATACTTCCTCCTTTATCTTTACAGGCTCGGGGAGCCGACTTGCGCGTGCATTTCAAGAACACTAGAGAATCAGCTCAGGCCATCAGAGGCATGGGCTTGGAGAAGGCCAAGGAGTACTTGCAGGCAGTAATTGATCGCAAGCGCTGCATCCCATTTCTCCGCTTCAACGGGGGTGTCGGACGTACCGGCCAGGCCAAGAATGAAGGCAACTCCATCGGTCAAGGTAGATGGCCAGTCAAATCATGTGAGATATTGCTTGATTTACTGACTAATGCTGAAAGCAACGCGGAAACCAAGGGATTGGATATGGATAATTTGTACATCTCACACATCCAGGTCAACCAAGCAATGAAAGGACGTCGTCGTACATACCGTGCTCACGGTCGTATTAATGCCTACATGTCAAACCCAGCCCATGTTGAATTGATTGTGGAAGAGAGGCCAAGTGCAGTTGCAGCTCCAGAGAAGCCACCACGCAAGTTGAGCAAGAAGGAATTGGCTAAGAAATTACGCAGTGGATCAAAGAGCAAGAGCACATAGATATAAATGTGTGTGTATTGTGAAATGATTTAGCTTTTGTGTTATAGATTTATATACCTATGTAACTTCCCAATCAGCCTGGTGATGGTGGATGGTTTGTGTCAGTTATATCAGTTATGGTTTGGTGGGTGTGAGAAGAAGAGGAGAGGGAGCTGACTGTGCAGTGCACACATCGATCGGCTCTCTTGACTGCCGAGTGGACCCCCCTCAACAGAGGCCATTAACCGTTTGTATGGCTGGGCGTAGTCACTTTCAACGCTTTCTGAGAAATACTCACAGCTACATATATTCACCAAACTCTTCAATAGACACACGCGCATCTTTGACTTAACGAAAATTTAAACCCAACTTGACAGAAACCTAGAAAAGAAGAATGAAATGCTTTAGTCTTGTTGGAAAGTCTTACTCAAAGACTGAGATTAGGACTAGACAGTTTGGAAGTGTCAACACGGGCTTTTTAGCTGCTAGGTCAAATAAACTGTTCCCTCAAAACAAATCGAAATGCGTAAGAGCGAGGAAAACCCTTGACGTGCAGGCTAATGGCCTCAATAAGTGGACAGATCAAGGCATGGATGATGGAGACGCACTAGAGGACCCATTCGACAGGTGAGTATTGAGTGACCAACTGTCCCCCGGTAACAATTTCCCCCTGCTCCCGCCTCCTCCATCCTGTTTTCCAATCATCTTTTCAAAATCAACTCACACCATAACTCTCTCTCTCTCTCTCTCTCTCTCTCTCTTCTACAGGGACGTGGGAGCAGTCGTCCTCAAGGTCCTCACAGCTAAAGCCGTCCAACGCCTACTCACCATGCTGGGCGAGTATGATCTCCTACAACAAAACTGGTTCCATCAGTACTGCGCCGAGCACCCCCCGACCACCGGCAACAAGTTCATCGACGAGCTCATGCAGGCCAAGGGAGAGGTCATCCATGATGCTACTACACAAACAGATCATGCTGTGGATCCCCAGAACTTGGCTCACCGCATCTTACAAATGCGTGCTGACATGGCTGATCGTCTTGTCACTGAGATGATCAAGTACACTGAAGTAGAGAATATGAGTGTGCTGAAGAAACACTTGGAGAGAGCTACATATATGAGTGGGAGTCATGAACAAGGGGGTGAGCAGGGGAAGAGCAGACGTGGCTATTATCAAAGTCGTAGAAGTGGTATATGATGGTGATGGTAGTGGTAGTGATAGTGGGAAGAAGAAGAAGAATGAGAAGAAGAGGGAGAGCTTGCATGCAGCAAGATAGTTTAATCCTTCAAACTTAAATATGCTGCTTTCATTGTTCCTTCGCCTACTCTTTATTATCCCACCCTATCTTCTCTCTGCTTCATTTACCAACAAGAACTAATTTGAAAAGGCAGGCCATGTGTGTGTATAATGCATTGCACTTTCTCCCCTCTCTATCCATCTTTTGATATTCCCTCTGTTCTGTTCCATTGATTGATTGATAAAATTCTTCGATAGATGGGGGGAAGAGTGGCATGCATGTGTGTATGCACACACAAGCTGGTATAACAAGAGCAATAGAAAATTGAAGTATGATATAGAAGAAAATGATGAATGAATGACAAGTGCTCTTGTTGTTGACGAGTTGAGAATATATTTATACGGTATGTAGGAATTATAAAAAGTTATAATTAGGTGGGTGGGATGAGATAAGAATAAGATGGTGTGGGATAGAGAGAGGAAGCTTTAAGAATAAAAAAATGTTCAATAGTCTTATATTTGTATGTGTATGTGTACACTAGTGACTGGCGCGCTGTTGTATCTTTGTATAGTAGTTAATAGTTCATTTCATAACTTGTGTATTCTCCCTTTCCCATCTTTCTCTCTCTATTCTTTCTTTTTCCAGCCCTCTTTGGAAAAAGTTGTAAATAAAATGAATATGTTTACAGTTGGTGTGTATTAAAAGCAGCATGGGCCAGGTGTCTGGGGAGGAATGGTTTGACTATTTGTTTGTCCGATTGTACTTGTGTGGAAAATTTGAAAAAGAGGTGGGAACGTTCGAAGGTCAGAGGTATATAGACAGATGCTTTTGAGATCTCGGGAAGTTTTTCGGCATGTATTCCTTTGGATCTTGAAAGGATTTTATAGCAGTAATCCATTTGCTAACTTTTTAGCTGCGCATACACGATCAGCTGGCTTAAACCTTCTGCCATCGTCACATTTTGACCTAGCATCTAATCAGCAACGAAAATATGTCAAAACAATCCTCCATGCTCCCATTTTTGGCTGTTTCATACCTTGTTTTCCTTGGTACTGGCTCTTTTGGGAGTCGTTCTTTCCCACCAAAGACTGATCCTCAACCACCCCTCACTCACCGCCGTCTCAACGAACACGGCGACTACTCTACCTATGCTCCAGCACCTGGCCCATCTGAATATTGCGAATCTTATAGTGAAAGGAGCTGTTTCACCCTTCCTATAGAAGCATATGGACTATTGGCTGCTGATATTTCCACTGAAGTGTACAAAAATACAACTGATGACACTATATATACGTATCTCCGAGATACTCTGTATGCTACTGACATCCGTTTCGTTACTGACGAATACACAAATACAGAAGCAATCGTAGTATTTTCTGATAATCTTATTTTCTTGGCGTTTAGAGGGTAAGGAGTGTTGATTGAAAATGAATGTGTTTTCCTTTCTCTCTCCCCCCCCCAAAAACAATTAATAAAAATAAAATAAAACATCTCAATCCTCTCAAACCACCATCCTCACCCATCCTCACCCATCCAATCTTCTTTCTTCTTCAATCCCACCCACAGGACCAGTGAATACACAGATTACTTAGTAAACGCTTCTGTAGATTTTACTAATGTCTTTCTTGGAAACTGGACTGCCAACATACACAGTGGATATGTTGCTGCTGTTGAGTCAGTTTACAGAGGCGTCATCGATATCATCGACGAGCTCGACCCTGACATTACCAAAGACATCATCATAACAGGCCATTCACTGGGTGGTGCCTTGGCATCAGTGGCAGCTGCTGTGTTCCAAGCAGATCAATATTTTCTGCGTTATATTTTTGGTATCTACACATTTGGAAGTCCTCGGGTAGGAGATGCATCTTGGGTGGATGCGTACTACAATTTAGGACTGTGGGACAAGACTCTCCGATATGCAAACAAGAGAGATCCTATACCTGCAATACCATCAAGATCCTCTGGATTTGCCCATGTGGGTTGGCCGATGATTATTGATGAAGGTAAAAAAAGGGGAATTTCTCTCACCGTGCTTTCGAAGATGTTGCACACATGTGTCATATCATCCATCTATTCATCGCGATCTCTGTTAACTGTCTCCCCCTCTAACCCCTTCCCTTGCTTGTTTGCCATTGACTGCAGATTCAAGTGACTGCTCTGTTGCTGAAGAGTCAGATGAAGACTTTGATTTGTGTTCAGAACTTGGATTCTTTGAATCGCTGGGAGCCGTGGGCTGTGATTTTTTTGGAATTTTGGTCACTGCACCTACTTGTGTAGCGGCTGCATTAGTTCCAGGAGAACAGAAGCTGTGTGGAGTAATGTTGGATATCCTTGATGATGGCCAGGCCTGCTGTTCAGTTGGTGCTAAAGTAAGTTTTTCTCTCTCTGACAAATGATGTCTTTTAGACCTATGGGCAGGCACACAGTTAGTGCCAACACTATCCAATGGGCCCCCCTTCAAAACAAAAACAGGAAAAAGATGGCTAACACTTTCCAACCCTTGTATTATACCCGCTTTTCTCTTCTATAGGATTTTCATGGTATTGACTACTACCTCTCAGTGGTTGGTTCACAGTGCACCTCAGCATGCAGCTACACTCAGTATCTGCAATGTGGAGCTGGTTATGGTGATTATGATTATGATATTGGTGATTATGACTACGAGGATGAATACTCTTATTGATTTTACAAGTCCACCATCATTTTTTGCTTTTCCTTTTTTGTTGTCCCATATGCATGCCTTTTTTTAAATTGTTGTCCCCCATACCTCGTGTCCTTTGGTATACCTACCTTTTTCCCTCCTATCTTTGTAATAATACAGCCACAACAAACTCTCACCTCTCTCTCCTTCCTCCTCCCATCATCATCACCAGCATAAGCATCAGCACCAGCATCAGCATCAGCGTCATCACAAGCCAACATAGTAAGATCTTCCATTAGGGTTGTGTACTGGAGACATTATTGTACTGCCATACTGTACTGCCCATTCATACCATACCTTGGTCTCACCTACACACCTCCATACCGCCACCTTCATGTTACTACTACTACTACCACCATCACCACCCGATGGTTGATGCACTGTAAAAGGGTGACGTATAGGGAAGTAGATAGGAAACCAGCTGTGCATACCAGGCGTGTGTGTATCTGGGTGAATGCTCAGGTTGACATCACCGTAGAGCACCGCATCAAAGTAGCCCATAAATCCATGACAAATGTTTTCTGTACTGGCAGTATAAGTAGTATGAGACGACGACGATGATGATGAAGATGAAGATGTACTAAAAATAGTGATGCTGAATCTTTCATTATGCTTGCCGCTATGATTCACACTGTTGTTGTTGGGATGAGAAAAGGAGAAGATTGGCTGTGGAGGTGCCAGAGCAGCAAACCTATGCGGCTTTACCACAAACGGAGTCTCAAAATGCTCTACATCATCATACCTAGCAACTTCATTCCATAACTTATGCGATGTTATTGGCTGCAGATACGACGTATACTCAGCAGGAATAATCACACCAGTGTTGGGAGCTAGAAACCTCGCTGCTCCATCCAAGCATTCAGGGCTGAGCTCGTTGTCTCCCCAACTCCCCAGCAGCTCACTGACGATGATGTCAGCTTTGACTGGTGCTTTCCAGTGTCTCATGTCTGCATGGACAATCTCTACAGTAGTACATGGGATACTCCCCCACCCTTCTTCTTCAGCTCGGTACTGAAGGTTCACAATGGCGTTGGGATTCTTCTCTACTGCGTAGATTTGGGCTGGTTGTTGGTTGGCTCTGCGGCAGGCTTTCAGGCTGGCGCTCACTAGTGGGCCTCTGCCAGCTCCTACTACCATTATAACAATAGTTGACAGACCACTACCATTACCATTACCATTAGTAGGGGCCCCTACTATATTATTACCATTACCATTACCAGCATTATTGTCCTCCTCCTTCTTCTCTCCTCCTCCTCCTCCTTCTCCTCCTCCTCCGCCCATTCCCTTGTCCTGTCTATCTATCAAACATTGGTATACTGCCTCCTCGTATTGAGTGTACTTGATAGTGTCTCTCTCAAACACTTCATATGTAGCGCTCTCTAAATTGTCTTGTAGTGGTTGAAGGGGGTGTTGCAGGTAGTCCATGTAGTTGATCTCTAGTACATCATCTTCACCAAGTGGTGGTATTTTCCTGAACAGGTAGGAGAGGTACTCCCAGAGAGTGTGGAGGGGGTGGTTGATGGCTGTGGGGGCTCCAGTGGAGGCGTCCACAGCAGTGGTGATGCTACGGAGGTCTGGAAGTGGCCACAGTTCCTTTGTACTACTATTATTAGTAGTAGTCGCTTCTTTACTATCATTATCATCATTACTTGCTACTGCTACTTCTGTAAGGACTACTTGCACTCCCTTTTGGAAAGCTTTCATCAAGAACTGTCTATGTGAAGCAGGCAGGACTGGATACCCTTTACTGTTGGTAATAAAACATGACACTGGTACCAATACAGCCTTCAGTGGCTCTCCAAACCACACATCATGCTGATTACTACATTTACTACCATCATTATTAACATCCCCCTCTTCTGTATTACTAGTATATTCAAAATCTGGTGATAATTCCAATGCAACTCCCAATCGAGGAGAGTACTGACACATTGCAGTAATAGTATTCCACATTGCTTTGTTTCGTTTATTATGCTCACTGCATCCATTAGCTTTTATTGTCAGCCAAAGGTTCATACCAGTTAAAGTTTGCACAGCAGAAGTAATAAGACGGCCATAATCCAGGAGGGTTGCTGTACGTGTCATCTCTTCATCATCTTCATCCCTGTTAGTAGTCGCGAGGAGGTTGATGGGTGGTAGGAGAACAGCTTGTAATGATTGGTGAATAGCCCAAGACATTTCCTTGGTGAATATGTACTCTCTGGTAGTAGGAGAGGTGGAGGGTGAGGAGACGGTGGTAGACATTTGGCCCACGACGCTGCTGTTGAATTGGGTGGTGGAGGGAGGGAGGACGAGGACATTGGCTTTGGAGAAAGGGGGTTGGAGTTGGCCAGTGGAGAGCTTGTCTTGGTTTTGAGGGGGTGGGATGATGTAGGAAGGGTGGGTGA
>Ga0114919_10003563_pt1 | contig 12546 bp, 10 predicted proteins | sample BlataG_FD_88682 | JGI IMG/M metagenome (GOLD analysis project Ga0114919, IMG submission 88682) | Deep subsurface microbial communities from Black Sea to uncover new lineages of life (NeLLi) - Black_00105 metaG | ecosystem: Environmental > Aquatic > Marine > Oceanic > Sediment | place: Atlantic... | reverse complement strand
AATTCTGTCATTCTGAGCGAGCCGAAAGCGAGCGAAGAACCTCTATTCTCAGACGAAAAACAGATTCTTCACTTCGCTGCACTCCGTTCAGAATTACATTAAGCTTATGTTTTCAACTAAGCATATTTATTGCTGTACAAGGGAAAACCTGCACAAAAGCCGTTATTGAGTATTCATCTTTTGGCCCGGCATTTTCAAACGCATCCCAATAGACAGGTCATCCTCATTAGCTAAGATATCGGTGTTGAGCTTGGCAATTTCCATGTAACTGCTGGCTTTTCCAAGCTCCTTGGCCGCAATTTTCCACAAGCTGTCACCATCCTTGACCACGTAATAGCGGCCCCGGCTTGCTTGACTGCCGCTAACCGAAGGACGCCTGCGCCCCCCGACGCTTTCGGCCTTTTCAAATTGCGAACCGGACAAAACGTCACCTGGCTTGGGCTTACCTGACGCCGAAGACGGCAGGAGCGGAATAATCAGCTTCTGTCCAATAAAAACCTCATCACGCGATTTGAGAACCTTGCGATTGGCCTCGAATATCCTTGTAATGTTGACCCATCTGTTCCCTTCTTCGGGACCATAGCACTTCCTGGCGATAACGCTCAAGTTGTCACCATCAACTACAGTATGGATTTTGGGCTTGACCGGCTTGATATCGGCAGGCGCCGGTTTCTTCGGCCTGTCTTTCCGATTCCCGGCCGGTGCCGGTGTAGGCCGTTCCTTATCGGAAGTACGCAAGGGCCCAACCCCCTTAGCATCATCCTTACTAACAGGCTTCCCGGCAAGATTATCCCTCACAACCGAACTATACTCCGGCAGTGGTTCCTCATCGCGAACACGCGATTTGTCGGCCGGGGAGGACCGACGCTTGGCAGCCGATAGCTTGGCCTTCTCGGATGGTTTTTCTCTCAGCCGCTCCGACCAATCGTAAGCCTCGCTGGCCCTGCGCTCTTTGGCCCCAAGACCCACCCGCTCATTCCGTAAACCAACCAAATTCGTGGTCAGCTCATTACTGTCCGTTTCACCGTGAATCTTGGGCAGGCCGTTGATAATAAAAGCAATGATAAATATAAATACCAAACCTAATATCAATCCAATCTTAGCATCCGAAGTCATAACAAAACTCCTTTTCCACTTGTTACTTTTGTTTTTTCCACTGCCGAGAGGACCGGTTAATTAGCCAGTAGTTAACTGGTGGGCCAAGAATACCCAATTAACTAATCCCCTATATTTTTTTCGCAATCCTTAACTTTGCACTTCTTGCTCGCCGGTTCTCGGCGATTTCCTCCCGTCCCGGCACAATCGGCTTTTTCGTGATAATTTTGTAGTTATTGTCCTTTTCATTTTGCCTGAAGCTGTTTTTAACCAGTCTGTCTTCTAAGCTGTGATAGCTGATGACTGCTATACTACCGTTTCTCTTGAGCAGCTGGGGCGCCTCGGCGAGCAGTTCCTTCAAATTCTCCAGCTCGTCGTTGACCGCAATTCTCAGTGCCTGAAAAGTCCTTGTAGCCGGATGTATCCTGCTTTTACGTTTCCGCCCCGGCCGGGCCAGTGCCCTGGCAACTATAGCCGCGAGTTGGCCGGTCGTCGTTATACGCTCACCTGCGCGATGCCGCACGATGAAACGTGCTATACGGCGTGATGCCCTGTCCTGGCCAAAATTGTATATCAAATCAGCCAACGTCTTTTCGTCCACTTCATTAATTATATCGGCAGCAGTCCTCTCTAATCTTTTGTCAATTCTCATATCCAGCGGCATATCTGTCTGGAAACTTAACCCCGTCTCAAAATCGGCCAGCTGAGCCGAACAAAGGCCCAAATCCGCCAATATAAAGTCAACCTTCTCTATACCCTGCTTGAAGACCTCCCCCCTGATTTGAGAAAAATTCGAATGGAGCAGAATAACCTTGCAAACAAGGCCTTCTAATAAAAATTGGGCCCTTCGGATGGCGTTTTTATCAATATCCAGGCCGACGATAACTCCCTCAGGGCCCAAATTCCTTCCGAACAGATGGCTGTGACCTCCATGTCCGATGGTCGCATCGACCATCACCCCATCCGTGGGCAACTCTATCTGCTCGGTAAGAGTCTTTGCAAGAACGGGAATATGCTCTATTGTCGAACTATTCACTTCAATCGCATACCGCACCGCGTGTATCGTATCCCCCCCCGGCCACACCGGCATCTCACAAAATACTCAACCCTGTCCTGAGCACCGCCGAAGGGCCGAAAGGACGCCCAATGCACTGTCGGCTACACTACGGCCACTGCTTTCTTCTGGCTTAGAAGGTCCCTGGCAGCCGCTGAAAATGCGACCTTGGAAAAGCCCTTATCGAGTTTCTTCAGCCGTTCCAGTCTGTCGCTGAGAATTGCCAGCGAACTGAAAGTCTCTTCGTCGATTGCTCTTTCACCAGCTAAGCTCTTGGCCACAATCCGACAATGATTCGAATCCGTTCCAATCATTCTGCCTCCATTACAAAGGTTACAGTTCCTCGTTTTGCTTCTGCAGGACAACCTGCCGTGCCTGCGACATTTGTTTCTGATACTGGGCCATATTATCTGAAAGATACCGCTCCCAGTTCTCGCTGTTCCAAAGCTCGATATGGTCTCTGACGCCAATCAGTGTAATATGGTCTTTCAATCCCGCTCTTTTTCGCAGTCTCTCGTTCAGCAGCAGCCGGCCCTGGCCGTCCAGTTCCACCTTGCTGGACAAGGCAAAGCTGATTCGCTCGAACGCCACCGCCTCATCGGGCGCAGCCGCATCCGGAGCAACCGCAAGGGATATCTGCTCGAAGTACCTCTCCGGATATAGACAAAGGATGCCGTTGGTGCCAAAAACCAGATAGAAATTACTGCCGTCCTCATCGGCATCAATCTGGCTTCGCAGCTTGTTGGGGATAAGGACTCTGCCCTTCTCATCAACTACGTGTCGATATTCACCTGTTAGCAACAGCATGACATTAGCCCCACTTGATATATCCTATATGGGAGATTGTACCACTTTCTCCCACTACGTCAACAAGCTAAACCATTTTTTCCCAAATTTTTGCAAAATTTTATTATAGGACTGCCCCCGCCACCGACCTAATTCACGCAAATAGAAGTGCTTACGAAAATATACAACCCCTCAGCAACCGATTATTTTTTCTCAAATCCCCCGCTTTTTTAACGCCAACCTGTGAATTTCCCAATCCCACACACCATCCCCGTCGACATCCATCACGGAGCAGCATTCGCTAAACGGCCCGAATCAATAACTGTGGTTCGCAGGGTCATGCACAAGCCCGTCTATCTTGACGGGTACAAAGATGGGCTCAGCCGCGTGCTTATTTCTTTTCTTTCAGACGAATATACCTATAGTCAAAGTTGCCTTTTTCTTTTTGCAGACCTATCCCCTGGCTTGCCCTTTCCCCTATCTTCCAGCCAGTGTGTATCACGGTGCCATTCAGTTTGACTACAGCAACCCCGTTGGTAATATCGAATTCCAGGTCGTTCCACTGGCCTGCCGGCCTGCAAAAAGGCGCATACTTTTTGGTATCGGGATAAGAATTTGGATAGTCGCGGACCTGGAATTGATTGCCGTGAATGAACACCCCTGAATCGCCCCCGTGGCTGGCCCGAAATTGCAGACGGATGACCGCATTGTTGCTGTGCGTTTTCTTCGAAAAGATTGAACCTCCGGTCGGAGGGCTCTTGTACTCTAAATGGATTGCGCCGCTCACGACACTCCAGTCTCTCTTGAAGCCGGCCCATCCTTCCAGGTCTTTGCCGTTGTCGAGCCGAACAAAACCCTCTTCGAGTTTGAATGTCTCACCACTCCGGCTGCCTCGCCACGGCTCCGAGAGCTTCTTCAGTAATTTTATGGGCGCAGGCCCATCGTGTACGACCAAACGATACCGCAGGTTGAACGGCTGGGCCTTTTTCATCGTGACCGCTCCGGGCGCTACGATACAGGGGTTGACCATCGAGATGGTGCGGAGGTTATGCCACGTTGTCGGAGGATTGGCCGGATGGTCGAACACAGTTACGCCTATCGTTTTACCGCTGTTCAGCTTGATGGTATAGTCGTACCAATCGACCGGGGGCCAGTCGGTTTCGGGCTTGAGGTGATGTGGATTTGGCAGTTTCACCTCACCTTTCGGGCTGGTGTAAACAGATTTGCCGTCCTTTCGCGCCTTAACGCAGAAGCCGCCAAATGCAGTTTTATCAAGCGTTACCTCTACAGTGGGCGTCAGTTGATAATGTAAATCGATTACATAGGCGTTATCCGCCGAAAGGCGTCCTGCGGACTGCTCGCTCGCTGTAATCGAGAGGACCTCATTTATCATCGCCTCTCCTTCAACGTCCCACGCATTGCGAACTTCGAGTATAGCATGTGTTGAATCCGCCTCGACAAGCTTGATACTGCGGTTTTTTATAACCCGTCCTTTCGTTGGCGCCCACGCGCCCCAGCCCCAGAAATCTGCTTTTTGTTTGCCTTTTAGTGAGTGCCAGGCGAGAAACGCCCCGCGGTGATGAGGATGGTCACTCGGCGCAAAGTCAACTACTCTTTCTCCCGAGGGTGTGTTGACGGGATAAAGGCAGCAGACGCTGTTGGCCGTCAGTTTCGTATCTGCCGGCTTCTTTGTCATATATCGCAGAACTGTTCGACCGTCCGGAGTTTTCAGAACCATACCATGAGCATCCGGAACCAGCGTGAACAGACCTTCGGCCTTACTATCTATGGCTTTGACCCAGACGTTGCGGAATTGAATCAAGCTCGAAGCAGGGCTCATTTCGCCTGTTCTTTTATTGAGCCCACCATGATGCTGCAGGCCGATGGGACCCCGCTCCAAAATGCCGGGTATCTGAGCATTCTCGATGACGGTCTTGCCGTTAAGCATCACCGTCACCCTGTCACCCATCATAGTGATATCCATCGAGTTCCACTGACCCACCGGCTTGTCGGCTCGAACCTTGGGTACGGCTGCAGCGCGGAGTTCGGGGGTCAGTTTCTTGTTATTTCGAACCGACCACAGCTCACCCGACCCAATCGGCCAGCACCACAGGTTGACCTGGCTTCCACCGGTGCCGCGAAGAAAAATGCCGGAATCGGCGTTAGGCGTTGGCGTCTTTATTACGCTGCCGTCGGCGTCGGTCTTGTACGACCCGTCGGCACCGATGGTAGGCATCGCATACAGACCCGTGGTGCGCTTAAACCGCCACTCGATGTGCAGGATATAATCTCCGAATGGATCTTGCGTCCACAGGTTCTTGCTGCCCTTCGCTTCGGACTGGGCATCGTAGTCAATCACACCATCGACGACTTTCCAATGGCCGTTGTCGCCCTCCGGTATTTTCCAGCCGGCCAAGTCCTTGCCGTTGAAAAGTTGTACAAACCCGTCTTTGACGAACTTCTCCTTGTCGAACTTCTGCTGGCCGACCGAGACCGGCGCACAGGATGACAACAGCACCAGTGATACCAGTGTAATCAAATTCCATTTTCTCATTTTAATTTCTCCTCTAAGAAATATTGTAACCATCGTTCTCAATGTCCCATTATTCTTTCCCTGCCAAAAAGAAGCCAGAAGTCAGATTTTTCTGTCTTCTGTCCTCTGTCTTCTTTTTTTCATTGCCATTCTCCTTGAAAAATCGGTTCCAGTTCTACAAGGACCAACCTGAACGATACGGCTCCTTAACATATTTATTTGCGTCACTGTCGTTTGTAAACTTCATATTCTCTGCGTCCCAGTTCAGTTTTTTGCCCCTGCGGATGGCAATATTGCCCAAAAGGACCGCTTCGGTAATGATGCCTGCCCAGTCAAAGTGACATCCTGCCGGCTCACCGCCCCTGATGGCCTCAACCCATTCTCCCCAGGTCCCCGACCGGCGCTTAAGACTCTTGGGGGGTACCTTGTAGGCCTTCATCTTTTCTTCGGGGATGATTTGGTTGCCTAATATGACCCCCTTGTCTCCAATGTACATGTTGCCTGAGCCGGGCAATTCCCGCCCGGACTCCAATTCCGCCGGGCGGGGGGGCTTCAGACCGCCGTCGTACCCGACCAAACGCAGCGGCTGCATGCCTTGGCGCGCCGGAAAGTCAAAGGTCACAATCGATGCCAGAGGTGCACTTTCGTCAAAGACCTTGCTGGCGCTTGCACTGATGCTGGTCGGGTAGCGCAGTTTAAGCGCTTTGAATACGTGGTTGAAATGGTGACAGCCCATATCACCCAGCGCCCCCGTACCGAAATCCCACCAGCCGCGGAAGTTCCACGGATGATAGACCGCCCGGCGCGGATTCCTGCCTGCCTTGACCTGGCGTAATGCTAAATCTCCATCGGCCCACTCCGCCACAAAGGGCCGCATCGGTGCCGGCCCTATCCACAAGTCCCAATCCAGTGTCTTTGGAATGGCGTCCTGTCCGGGTGGACGAAGCATGCCCTGGGGCCACAAAGGCCGGTTGGACCAGACATGCGCTTCCCGCACGTCACCAATGGCCCCGTTCCATATCATTTCACAGAGCCGGCACGCTGCGTCTGAGGTATTCGATGAGGCGGTAACCTGTGTGGCGACACCCGCCTGCCGCGCCGCTTGGACCAAAAAACGCCCTTCATCAATGGTTCGCGTCAACGGCTTTACACAGCAGACGTGCTTGCCTTTTCTCAGGGCCGCCAGAACGATTACCGCGTGGGTATGGTCAGGCGTCCCGTAATAGACCGCGTCAATCTTATCGCCCTCTTTGTCCAGCAGCTCGCGATAATCGCGATACCGCTTCGCCTGGGCGAAGCGGTCGTATGTCCGCTTGGCGTAAACGTCGTCAACGTCGCACAAAAACGCGATTCTGGTCCCCTCTTGCTGATTAACACTGTTGAGTTGACTGTGTCCTATACCGCCGACGCCGATTCCCGCTACCTGTATCGTCTCGCTGGCTCCGACACGCCTTGGCCCTCCCAGTACATGGCTTGGGACAATAGTAAAAGCCGCAAATGCAGCCCCGGCCCCATACATAAAATCACGACGCGATACTGCTGTCTTGTTAGTGCCTTTATCGAGTTTCATAATAACTGCCCTCGTAAATTATATGTGTTCGTTGGTCCTGCCGGACTTTACCTTTTATCTCATCCATAAGCGCAATGGCTTACAGAGGCAGAAATTGTTTGAGATATTCCCGGCTTTGAATCAGCGACTTGGTTCGCATCTCAAGCGAACCTTCATAAGAGCGGTCCTCAACTTCGACGCACGCGCAGCCCTCATATCCTGTATCGCACAGAGCCGAGAAGAACTTCCCCCAGTCCACATCTCCGAGACCTGGCAGCTTGGGGCTGTGAAAGGAAAGGGGCGTGGCCAGAATGCCGACATCGTTGAGCTGCTCGCGCATCACTTTGGCGTCTTTAATATGCACGTGGAATATACGCTCCTTGAACTCGTAAATCGGCCTGATATAATCCATAAACTGCCACACCAAATGTGAAGGGTCATAATTAAGACCGAAATTTTCTGACGGAATTTCTTCAAACATCCTTCGCCAAATCGCCGGCGACGACGCCAGGTTCTTTCCACCGGGCCATTCGTCATTGCTGAAGAACATCGGGCAGTTTTCAATCCCGATTTTCACTCCTCGCTTCTCGGCATGCTCCACAATGCCAGGCCAAACCCTCTTGAACTTCTTGAAGTTGGCATCAATGCTCTTGCGATGGTCTCTGCCGATGAACGTGTTGACGTTTTCAAGCCCTAATCGCTTGGCCGCGTCAATGACCTTTTTGATGTGTTTAATGTAACCCTCGGCATTCGCCTTGTCCGGCTCGAGCGGATTGGGATAATAGCCGAGGCCGGAGATACTGACGCCCTTCTTGTCCAGGAGCCGGTGAATTTCGTCGATATCCTTTCCCGATAGCCTGCCCACATTGATATGCGTCACTCCGGCATAGCGCCGCTCGGCCTTACCCACCGGCCAGCACATAATCTCAACACAAGAATATCCGGTCTTCGACGCAAAAGAAATAACTTGCTCGAATGTCTGGTCGGCCAGAATCGCACTTAAAAAACCAAGCTTTATCATTTTCTATTTCTCCTAATCGGCAACTCTGAAAGTATAAGAATTTGTTTTTTTGTCACGAATTTTCACTAATTCTTGCTAATTTTTTTATTATTTGTGCCCATTTGTGTTAATTCGTGGCTAACTCAACCCATGCCCTGTTTTTATTACTCTCGGTAATTGTCTCGCATAAAACGATTTCGCGAAGTCCGCCCGCAGGCCGCTCTATTCGCTGAGCTTGACGGCTGTGCCGTAAACTAAAAGTTCAGCCGCACTGCCCACAACGCTCGTAGTCATATAGCGAACATTGATTATCGCATCCGCTCCCATCTCGGCTGCGGCGGCGACCATCCTGTTGGTTGCTGCTTCCCGGGCCCGTCCCAACATCTGTGTATATTCGGTCAGTTCACCGCCAAGTATCAGCCGGATTAAGGCCGACAGGTCTTTGCCGAGCCAGATAGCATACACCGTATGCCCCTGGACAAGACCGAGAACCTCGCGACTCTGCCGCCCCGGCACCGCATCGGAATTCAACAGCAGGACTGCCCCGTCGGGCTCAGCGGCAGCCGGCCCTTCCGATGATGGCTTGGCCTTCCTCTGTTCCAGGGCCACCGTCACTAAGACCACAAGGATACCACCCAGAAGGCAGAAAACCGCTATCTGGAGCCACAGGGGCACCTCCGGGTCTTCAGCACTGATTACGTGCCATGGTATCCCGGCAAATATAACAACGAACAGCCCTAACACAAACGCCAACGAACCAATCTGTCTAACTATTTTCATATCTTCTCCTTATAATACTAAAACTTGTCCCCACATGCCTTTGGCGGGGATCCGAAATTGTCATTCCCGCGAAGAGCATACCCTGAGCGAAGTCGAATGGGCGCCGGATCCATTCCTTCTCATCTAACGTTCCCAATTAACCACGACGCCTTTTATCGCCTCCTTATCGTTTAGCCCACAATCCTGCCCTAAGTATAGTCGAAGGGGCAACACAACACTACATACCATATATCGTAGCGCACTTGTCCCTAAGGGAGCAAAGATCCCGGTCCCTTGGGACGAAATACGATATACGAAACAACGGCCTCGCGTGACCGCCCAATCTGCTTAAATTAGTTTAGGAGAATTTGTGTAAAAAGGCAATAATTGAATGGTCACAGCGGCAAATTTGTCTGCCCCTTCAATTCTAACCACATCTATGCTATAATAGACTTATTGAGAGGTTTTGTGCTTTACTAAACTCTCATGAACAGTCAATGGGAGAATGCGAGAATGTATTGTTCAAACTGCGGCAAACAAAATTCCGACCATGCCCCGTTGTGTTCTTCATGCGGTTGGGTGTTGTGCTGGAAAACTGAGACCCTTAGTAACGAATATTTAGAGAGACAAGACCGAAATGTTCATATTGCAGCGATAGGTTCTCTCGTGTGCTTCTGCATCCCTGTCGTCCTGACTATGGAATGGGCGATGTTGTTATTTTTTCCCGGATTTCTTCCTCCCTTTTTTGATTATCTGCCCGCCTATTTTTGGGGTTGGGCGTTCCGTATATTTACCCCGTGGTCCGCGATTCATCTGGCTTTCCTGTGCAGTGTTATTGGGGAAGGTCTTGCCGTCTGGGCTATCTGCAAATCAAGTTCGGCGAAAGGCAATTTGGGGCTTGCCTTGAATATCCCATTGTTGCTTGGGTCTTTGCTGCTTGAGGGCGGCTACTGGTTCTTTCGGCTTTGTTGTTATTGATAAGCAAGCACTTCTAAAATGGTTCAGGATTTTCTGCTCCCCCTTACGACATAAACATTTCCTTATCTTGTCTCTTGGCGGCAAATTATAACTTTAGTCACTTTAGCTCACTTTGTCTGCAAGCCGACCCTTTTTGCCCAGTTGTCCCATTCTCGGCTCATAGTCTCGGTTCGTTCGCCATACTCTACGGCCAGATTATTCATTTCCGTTTGGTCTTTGGACAGATTGTAAAGCTCCCACGGCCTTTCATTTAGAGCGACCAGCTTCCAGTCGCCAATCCTGACGGCCCGGCCGCCCATGTGTTCGAAGAAGAGCTTCTCATGTCCGGTTCGCTTTTTGCCGCTGAGAATCGCAGCTATACTTTTGCCGTCCAGCGCTGTCAGCGTATGGCCTTTGTATTCGCTCGGGTATTTCGCATGCGCAAGTTCCAGGCATGTGGGCATAATATCGGTAACGTGCCCAACTTCATCGGTAATAGCGCCGGCTCGCACCTTAAGCCCGTCAGGCCAGTGAACGACTAACGGCGTGTGACAACCTCCTTCGAACGACTCCTTTTTCCAGTACCGAAAAGGCGTATTCGAAGCGCTGGCCCAGCCTGACCCAATGCCGGCGTATGTTGTCTGCGGACCCGGCTCGAAAATCCCCTTGTATTGAATCTTGCGTCCGTCACGCGTCTGTGAGCTGCGGTCATATCCCGGTACTTGAGGAGTTTCGGGTGAAGCGCCGTTGTCCGACAGAAAGAAGATAACAGTATTGTCAAATTGTCCCGTCTGCTTTAATGCCTTGACGATTTCGCCGATGCCCTGGTCAACGCGGTCAACCATCGCGACATGCACTGCCATTTTCGCCGACTGAAATGACTTTTCTTTTTTCGAGAGCTGGCCCCATTTTTTGCCTCTGACTTGTATAGGTGGCAGAACAGTATTGGCTTTCTTGAACAGCCCCATCTTTAGCATGCGTTGATACCGGTCGCGGCGAAGTTTCTCCCAACCACCCTTGTAGAGAGCTTTATATTTGGCGATATCTTGGGGCCGGGCATGCAAAGGCCAGTGCGGCGCGCAGTGGGCAACGTACAGAAAGAAGGGCTGAGCAGACCGGCTGAACTCCTGGATATAATCCACAGATTTTTCCGTGATTGCGTCGGTAAAATAATAGTCGTCCGGCACATCCGGCACTGACTTTGTCCCCTCAACCAATGAGAAGGGGTCGAAGTGGTTAATAACACCCCAGATGACCCCGTAGTGCTTATCGAATCCACGGTTGACAGGATAAGTATCCAGCGGAGCAAAGGGCCGACCGGGGTCATATTGATGGTCAAGCCATTTTTGATGCAGCTCTTTGTCGTTAAGCGTTGATGTGAGCGACAAATGCCACTTGCCGGCCATAGCCGTATTATAGCCGGCCTCCTTCAATGCCTCGGCGATGGTAATACCATTGCGGGTTAAGCTTTGGCCGTTACGTGACAATCCTACCTTGTGAGGATACTGCCCCGTCAGCAGACTCGCACGAGTCGGGCAGCACCGTGCGCAATTATAGAACTGCGTGAACCGCAATCCATTCGCAGCCAGCCGGTCCAGGTTCGGCGTTTGGATTTCACCTCCGAAACAGCCCGCGTCGGAAAAACCCATATCATCAGACATAATGATAACAACATTGGGCCTCCGGCGCTTCTTGGCTTGAGAATGCGTGGTACGCGCAGCGAGCGAGAGCAGGCCGGCGCCGCAGGTACCCAGGAATTGGCGTCGATTCATTTCCTTATCTCCGTAGCAAAGCTAATGCGAACGACGATATTTATTTACGCTTTTTTTCCTTTTTACTGTCGTCTGTCTTCTTCCGGCTGCGGGTCTTCTTCTTTTCTTTGGTTGCGGTCGGAACCTTCTTGTCCCATGGTTTCGGTGCGCGGGGTTTGTATTGGGGCCTGGCATCGGTTTCGGGCATAGCAACCACGAGCGCTTGGAACTTCCTGATAGCAGCCAAATGTTCCGATTTCGTACTGTCTATCAGGTTGTTCTCTTCAAACGGGTCGGCCTGCAGGTCGTAAAGCTTCGATATTTTTCGCCCCTCATCGACCCATACTTTGTACCGCTTGTCGCGAATCACCCGTTCGGCGAAATCCGCTTGCCCGCGAACACCTTTCTCGTCCAGTCCGGCCGCCCCATGCCCCAGGGCCATAATCCACTCGCGGCGTGAATCCTTGGCTCTGCCGAGAAGAACCGGCGAGATAGAGACGCCGTCGATTTGCAGGTCCTTCGGAATTCCAGCTCCGCCTAATTCGGCAAATGTCGGCAGAAAGTCCGTGAAGTCCGTCAGAGCTTCCGTTACGATTCCTCTGGGTACGAGCCCCGGGCAATTGACGATGAACGGCGCGCATACCCCGTTCTCCGTTTTTTTCGCCTTGCCGCCGCTTATCTTCCTGCCGTTGCGCGTCCCGGTCTGTTTACCGCCGGAGCCGTTGTCCGTCGTGAAGATAATAATGGTTCGGTCGCGAATCTGCAGCTTCTCAAAATGCTTGACAAGTCTGCCTACGAGCAGGTCGGTGTAACGCACCATCGCCTTATGTTTTTCGAGCGGTGCCTCGACATCAGGTTCGGCGGGGGTCGTCGTTAATGGGCCATGGGTCAACGCCATCGGAAAGTAAAGCATCATGGGTTGCTCTTTATGTTCGGTTATGAAGCGAATCAGGTAGTCCGTATAAATATCCGGCCCGAATTTGCCCGCGTAGGTTTTACTGCCCCCCGGCGTATTGATATAAGCGTCCCAGTATCGCTTTCCACTCGGTGGGTTGCCGGTTT
>Ga0114919_10003562_pt1 | contig 12546 bp, 10 predicted proteins | sample BlataG_FD_88682 | JGI IMG/M metagenome (GOLD analysis project Ga0114919, IMG submission 88682) | Deep subsurface microbial communities from Black Sea to uncover new lineages of life (NeLLi) - Black_00105 metaG | ecosystem: Environmental > Aquatic > Marine > Oceanic > Sediment | place: Atlantic... | reverse complement strand
TCCTTAAGAGAGCCTTGCGAACAAGCTCTTATAATAGCCGATGTTATTTATATGCCCTTTATCAAAAATATAATCGTACCAGGTAATTTCCTCTTTGCCATCATTGAAATAACGTACAAACAATGATGATCTTAGATTCATTACTTGAGACCTTCATATATACCGACCGAAAAAAACTATTCAAAATTACTTTTATATTTGAACCCATGGTGATTCCAGATATATCTGTATTAGTGATTTGTTAATTTTTTTCAATTACTCTCAAGGTTTTCTCAGCGACACATTCCCATGTGCAGTTTTTTCTGCAAAAATTATAACCTCGGATGCTCATTTTACATGTTTCGTCAGGATTATTTAACAACATTAAGATTGCTTCGCTTAGAGCTTCTGGACTTCTTTCTTCCAGGAGCACACCGGTTACACCATTTCTGATCGCTTCGCCTCGACCTTCGCCACTAAAAGTTACAGGAACAACTCCATAATACTGAGCCTCTAAAAAACATAAGCCAAACGGTTCAAAGTGGGATGGCACACATAAAACAGTTGCGTTTAGAAACGCTTCAGTTATGGTCCGTTCTTGCCTGGACTCCGTTTTGTCTAAGTGGCCAAGCACCTCAACATTAGGATGTGATATCTTTGGTGAACATCCAATTATCTTCAGTTTGGATTCTGGTATATGCTCAATTACTCTCTTGAACGCGTCTATAAGGATTGGTCCACCCTTTCTTTCCCAATCACGACCAATGAACAATATATTGAAGTTAGGCTTTTTATCATTTATATCAAAATCACCGGATACTGATGCTCCGGCGCCCACTACAAAAATTTTATTTTCTTCTATGCCATAATCATTAATAATTGATTCCTTGACCCAATCAGATGCTGTAAAAATACCTTCACAGCTTTCAAAGATGCTTTTCTGCGCTATGATAGCCTCTTGGATGTGTGGACCTTTGAGTAAACCGGTTCCGAATTGTCGAGCCTCAACACTTTGGGATATAGTCATATCGGTCCGGCAGTAATGTTTCACGCCGTTAAGTTCTACACGAACATGTGTCCCAGCTTGTATGACAGTATTACAATCTTCAGCCCTGATGAGACGAGTTTTAAATCGCTTGCTTAGTTTCTCAAGTGTCTTCTTTCGCCACAGCCAGTTTACGTTAATTCCTGGTTTACCATATTTAAAAGTTTTAGAAAAATCTACCGCACCATTTAAGAAATCCCATGGTCGAAGTTGCTTAGTACTAATGTATGCTACTATATTGGCACGCTTTTCGATCGCACTGAAAAGGTACTTGGGTCCACCAGAAAATGTTCTTTCATTTTTGCAGTTACCGAAAGAAGCGCCGACTATTTTTACATCTGTAATCATGGTGAGATTTATTATTTAAAGACAGCTTGGTCTCGATTCTAACACGATTTGTAGTCTCACATCCTCGAAACTAATATACTCAAATTAGCTAATCTTTGTATTTATGTGGCCTGCAATCCAAAATCTCGTGTTTCAATCTTCCAGCAGCTTGCCCAGGCTCGGACTTAAACACGAAAAATATCTCCTTTGTAAACCCACTTCAGCCGGTCTCACAGAGTATAACGCAGATTCCAATTAATTTGGACAGCTGATATATCCATTCTACAAACACAAACTAAAACAAGGAATAACCCACACAGTTACGTGCCTAAGAGTTTTCATAACCAAATAACTTGTTTTTCTTCGATCGTTTAGCCAAGCCATTAAATGGTTACATATGTCCTAAGTCTCGTAGTTGCTCCTTGATATCTCTATCAATTTTCAGCGTTTCACCTTTTACCTCACTCTTGTACCTTCTCAGGGTTAATTTTAGCTAAGTCGCGTTTTTCCTCCGGGTCGTAGGACGAATCGAAAAGCAGACTGACACCGTCCCCCCTTGTTCCAAAGGTAATTCATCCGATGCCTTCTAACAAAAGCCTTGATTCTCCTTAACAAAAAGTATACATTGTATGACACTACCTTGGGCAACATTCCATATATGTACTTAAACCATATTTGTTTGATTGACTTATCACGTAGGCTTACCCCCGCTTGCTTCCACACTCTTATTCCAGCTTCTTCGACAAGCCTTATTGCCTTTAATACTTCCTCTTTGCTAAACTCGGGAGTCTCAAAAATAATCCTCGGTTCTATTCTCTCAAAGAGCGTGCAATCTGGCTCAATCAAGAATCGCCCATGGTTTTGAATATAATCCCAAAGCTGGGTTCCTGGAAATGGCACAGCAGTGCTGAAGACTGCTCTGATGTCATTTTGTTTTACAAACCTAATGGACTCTTTAACAGTGCTTAACGTCTCACCTGGGTTTCCGATCATGAATTGTCCAAATACGTCTATATGAACTGACCTGAGCATTTGTATACCATGTTGGATTTGCTCTATTGTCTCATTCTTTCCCATCCGCTTTAGCATCTCAGGATTTGCAGACTCTATTCCAATTGCTACATGTGAACACCCCGCCTTGTGCATTTTCTTGACGAGATCAAGGGTCAATTTATCCGCTCTGAGACCCCTAACACCCCACGGGATCATCATCTTGTTGTTGATAAATTCATGACATATAGCATTGACTCTTACAAGACTTACATTGAAGCTATCATCGTGAAAATCGATTGGCCTTGCTCCAAAATGTTTTATTATGTATTGCACCTCGGCAACTATATTCTTTGCGCTTCTGGCCCGCCACGTTCTCGCCCACATTTTTGGCGATGCACAGAATACACAGTTAAACGGGCATCCTCTGCTGGTGATCATCGGATACTTTCCAGGATATCTTTTCATAGGGAATAAATGGAACGCTGGAAATGGCAATGTATCCAGATCTTTAATATACTCTCTTTGGGGATTTACGATAATTTCGCCATTGTTCCTATAAATTAGCCCTTCAATAGTCTGTAAATGTTCCGTGTTGAGTCTTTTTTTGTTTTTTCTTACAGATTCTATAATCTCGTCAAAAGTAATTTCACCCTCACCATAGACAGCTACATCTATTAATGGTTCCTGCAATAGCTGTCCGCGCATTAAAGACACATGTGGTCCCCCAAAGACAATCAATACATTAGGGTTGTTTTCCTTCAATGCCCTCACAAGTTTGAGAGCATCCCTGTAAGAGAAGCTTGTTACTGACATGCCCACCAAATCATATTGCTCACTTATGAAGGAAGCTATTTCTTTCTTCGATGCTATTGCTGCATCCAGCACTTGTACATTTACATCATCGTTTTTGCTAAGAATATATGAGGCCAGATACGCTAATCCTAACGGCAACTGTTTTTCTACATACTCGTTAGCAGGATTTATAAGCCCGATTTTCATGCTTATCTTCCTATCATATTAATTCTCGAGGAACCGCCAGCAACTTCATACTATAATCCCTTCTGACTTCAATGAAAAATGACGTCGTACTTAAAAGCGGCACTTTTTTAATCACATGCCTATGGAAAACATTAACTTTTGCCCGGTTGATAACTTCTCGCGTTTGTCCTTACATTTATTCTTAGAGGGAACTTCCTTTGTTGAATCACATACTAACTCAGCATCAGGAAATCACCAATTCTCTTTGAAACATTAAAAAGAACTAATCCGCCTCTGCATTTGTATGATTCCCTGCTGCTCAGCTTCAAATGAACTGAGAGTCGCTGACGGTGTCTTTTTCTTTGTTCTGAAGTTTCACATACAAGTTATGAGCTACCCTGCTGATGGCCATATATAGTTCACATCTGCGCTTCGAAATTCTTCGCGCTTCTTCTTCTTCATTCATATGTTGATTTAGCATTTCTGTCATGTCCTGGCACGGGACCGTGTCCCTGGGGGATATTTCAAGCGCGTTATTAGAAAGATTAGAGAACATGTATTTTCCTTCTGATTGATGATAGGTCAGCTTCTTGTCACCTGTAATCAAGGAGTACAGTCTTCTTGCAGTCTCATCTAATTTGAACAGGTTTATCTCATGCTTTTCCTGGTGCAGGTACATTCGGCAAGACTCATCGCTATACATCTCGGAAAAAATCTTATCCTTCTTATATGTGCTTTGGGCACAGATCAGCTTTGAGACGGGGCATTCCCCACTCATCAAAATCAATTTATATATATCACGCTGGGATACGCGGGCCCCATAAACATTACACCTCCTGGAAATGTCGTCTTCATATACTATTGCCGGTATTTTGAGTAACTCGTTAAGTAGTAAGCGCCGATGCCCCAAAAGCCTATGTTCGCCTAAAAGGTCACCGTGGTCAGACAAAATGAAAATAGACGAGTCCTTAAGTAATCGGTGCCGACCGAGCATAGATAACAATTTCTCCACCCCACTGTCTATGTCACGAATTGATTGCTCATACATCTTCCTGATCTTCGTTGTCACTTCAATGCCTATTGTTTTTCTCGGCATGTGTTTTGCCCTATCTTGAAAATTAATCAGGTCTTGGACGCACCGACAGGTGCCATGGGACATATCTTCAGGTTTACTATAAGGATGATGGACATCCATAAAATGAAGCCATAAAAAGAACTTATTTTGGCCAATTATCCTGCTACTACTATGGAGAATAGATTCTAATCTGTTTAAGACCTTTGGATATGAGTATCTCTGTATGCGATATTTATACTTTTTTTGCAGAAGATCGTACAACTTTGCCATTGAGAACATATAAAAGGAAGTGCCGAACTGATAAGGAATCAGCTTAGCCGTTCGCTTCAGTGTTGCCAATACTTTTGCTAAAACGTTTTCTGTGCGGGTAGTACTTTCCCTCTCATCCATAAAGTCTTCAAAAACGTCGAACCCTTTGTCGTAACCATAGTATTTAGATACGAGGGCGTTACCCGCCACTATCCCAATTGTGTAGTAGCCGTCCTTTTTGAATATGCACGGCAAATAGTTATCTTTCTCAAATACGCCGTAACCAGACTCCTCCAAGGGATATTTACCCAGCATGATGCTTTTAAACGCATGAGGCGTATTGGGACCATTCGCCCAAGCATTCTCGAAAAGCACTCCTTTTCTTGCTAATCGGTCAATAGCAGGGGAAATGTTCTTGGCATATCCATAACATCCCAAAAAATCCCTGCGTAGGGAATCTATTGTTACCAATATTACATTCCTTTTTGTCATCTTACATATATCCCAAGTTTTGAAGTTTTGCTCTCAATTCTTTCTGTTCTTGTTCGCTAATTTTTTCACTCCCAGCCAGGAGATCTTTGTTCTTAATTGCCTCTAATAATTCTTTCAGCACAAAGCAGACAAATTCTTCCGATGAGGTGAATCCAAAGCCGCATGCTGTGCTATGCAGTTCCTCAAGCATCTCCTCCGGAATCTGTAGCTTTAACATGCTACCTCCTTTCGAATATGGACGTATTTTTTTTGTGTATTGCCCCGAAAACAAGAGCACCTTCATCACCAAATTTGAGCAATTTCATCAATACAATGTACAATGTTGTGAATGAGATCTCGAAAACGTCCTGTTTATGGCTTGCGATCAGTCAGTTACCGTGTATCTATAAGCATTTCCGTGTCGTTCTAATTATCCGTTGTGGTAGGTAACAACTGTGACTCAAGCGCAGACTTGTCATTACAATCATCATACCTACTAACACCATAAACGAGCATAACCGCCAACCCTGTTCACTCATTTAACCAATCGCTCGGTTAGTGTTCTTCTCCTATCAACCTGAAAAAATGCCTGATGTTCTAAGGGGGAATGATTCCTGGCGAGCAATAGGAACCGAGTTTGCTTTCTGGTATTCTAACCACCTTTGGTCTTAAATTCGAGGATGAGCCGGTCATACCAAGAATAACGTAGAACAGAAATTGAACCTGTCCCCTAATATTACTTCCTATAGAGGCAAAGATCACAAGCAGAAGTGCACTGCCTAAAGCCCAAGCCCAAGACCTTAGTATAGGATCCTTTGAGGAATTGTGCAGTAGAACCATGTCGCGCATGCCGCAAATGAGCATTGCGCTAAAGGCAATGATACCCAGAATACCATATCTGACCCCATTCAAGATAAACATACTGCACACATCGGTAGAGCTTCTTGCTGTCCATCCTGGGTCAAGACCGCGATACCCAACCAGCCACCACTCATCGAAATCTTGTATCGCGGAATCAATAAGCCTGGCCCGGTGGTAACCAGCTCCTCCCAGGGGATTGATACGGGTGGAAAACACGTGATAGAAATGTCTATTACTGGCGACTTCAACGAAGATGCAACAAATCACAAATCCGATAAGTATAAGTTTTGTCCAGTGTTTAGAACGCTCCATGACCATGCAAAAAATTGCTACCCCCATTATGACCAATGGCCCACCGGACATACTGCTTAAAGCGCCGGCGATGACTATCCCGGAGAGCAGATAAGCCAAAATTCGAGGATAACTGGGCACATTTCGAAGGTAATAAACCAAAGGTAAAAGCATGGCAAAGAATGAACCAAACAGAATAGGCTGAGGGAAAGGGCCAACAGCTCTATAAAGCCCAAAACGCGCATCTCTAACACTACCGATACCCCAGGGGCAAAGAACGTGTAGGCGAGTAAAGGGCTGCCAACCGGTAGTAGTTTCAATAATCCCGAATAACGCCAGTGGGATTGAAGCAAGGGCAACCCACTTTAATAAAGCTATCATTGCCGGACGATTGGCTAAGCACAACCGGGCAACGATATAAACGGACAGGGAATCCATCAGAAAACCGCTTCGATTTTCTAACGATTGCCCAAATGTACGTGTGACACTCGAAATGCACGGAATTATTACACAGACAAGCATATAGCCAACTACCCAGGTATCCAAGGGGCACCACTTAAATCTATTCCTTAGGTCCCTGTTAGCAAGGCACTTAAGTAACAAAACGGTAACGATAATACGACTGGCTGAAATATCGAGGGTACCAAGGGTAATGACTAAATACGTGGGATACCACATCAGCACGGTTAAATATACAGCAAGAGCGCGTACGGGCCGTAAACACAAAATTAGGAGGGAGGCTGCAACCGCAATTGTCAAAGTTATACTAGTCATATTTTACCGCTGTCAATTGGTCTACCTTCGCGGGACTGTTCGGCCCGCTTTTTCCTTTTCACATATATCCCAAATCTTTTAGCTGGCGTTGGAGTGTGTTCCTTTCCTCGTCTGTCATCCTTTTAGCATCACTAATCGCGCCTGCACGCTTGTCATCTTGCACTTCACTTTGAAGCTTGATAGGATGGCGGGCCAAATATTCGGCAGTAACAATATCGTTAACTACCCTTCCGTCCATGTTTGCAGGTATTGGTTCATTGAACAGATAAAGTATCATAGGAGCTATATCGCAGGTACTCACTGTTGCTATTGCACAATCTTGAATATCCGGCCCGGCAGCTATGAATATCCCGTTCATTCGGTGAGAACCCGTGTGCCGAGGCGAATAGGGCCTTCGTTCAAACAACTCGCCGTCGAACTGGTCTTTTGGCATAACGCACTTCCAATTGTCAATCCCCACTAAAAGGTCCGGTCCTTTATGCGAAATTTGATTATCGAAGTTATGACCCTGCCAAATTTCAACTTTCACATTGTTCTTGACACCCCAATCTTCGAGTTTTGTCGCGACTTCGTGTATCAGTCCCCGTTTTTCGCGGGGCGTCTGTACAAGGCGATCGTTGATGTAAATTCCCCCAAAAGGAATAGTGTGGCCAGGATCGAAGGCCGTACTCTTTTCCAAATCAATCTGGCCCAATACGCTCCGAACAAACTGTTCATTTTTTAGCTTTCTACCCTGCTCATATAGTTTTGGAAGGAGCCTATGCCACTTGAGACCTCTTGCTACCAGCTTCGCCAAGGAGCAAATTCCTTTTTTCGCGCGATGTAATACTCTACCAGCGAATCGGCGTCGCACAAGATATCCCTCGCGCTCTAACCAGGCATTCAGCTTGAAAATTTCCTCATTAGGGCCAAAACCATGATCAGAAAGTACCACTAAATTAGCTTCTTCTCCAGCAATAATGTGGAACTCGCCTATGGCTTCATCAATCGTGTGCCATAATTTTTTGAATCTCTGTTGAAACTTCCTGCTGTTCTCTCCTTCATGAAGCGGATGCCCCTCATCAATATGGCGCCACATAATATGCTGCAGCCAATCGGTTTCCGAAAGGACGACCCAAAAGAAATCCCATTGCTTTTCTTTAAGCAGATATGCAGCAGCCCGAAGTTTCTTTGTTAATATTCTTTGCAGGTCATCCAGAAAAAGTCCTGTGTCGTTGTAACGAACGTTATGATAACTAATCATCAGCTCATATTTCCCACCCGCTGCCTTGTTCAACTCTCGCTTTAAGTCAGGGGGAAACGTGAACTCACTATCTTGCGATGCGCCGAGCCCTGCGCTCATGAAGCCGTTGACCCTATATGGAGGCCTGCACAAAGGGTAGTTAAGAATCCCAACCAATTTCCCGGTCTTACCGAGATAATCCCAAATCGCCCGTCCTGCATAATCAGTAGAAGTAATGCCTTGAAGTCGGTAACTATTGTCTTTTCTGTTGCAGAAATCGTACACTGAGATTTTTTCTGGCTTCATGCCCGTAGCTAACGACAACCAAGAGGGGCCACTTATAGGCGGAATAGTGCTAAGCATAGGCCCGGAAGCACCCCTTTCAATGAGTTTTGCCAAGTTAGGCATCAAGCCCTCTTCTATCAAAGGGTTGATTACATCAAAGGTTGCACCATCAAGACCTATTATGAGAACCTTTCTGTTCATGTTCACCTTCCAGATAGCTTAAAGCGGCCTGAATCTCCTTAACTGTTTCCTCTCAGAATCAATTCGTTATCTCTATTAGACCTCGTTAAACTGTTACCATGACTGACCAATAGTATCTACAACAAACAGTGCGTGAACTTGTTTATCTTATGAATGTACCTCGCAACAGACAGCCTCACGTAATGTTCCGGTCTTTCACATCCGCCCTCGACAATCCAATTTCTTCATCCGCACATCTATTTCAAAACACACTTGTTGTTTGCCTCCGCAAGGGACTGAATATTCCATCTCCAAAACAACTTAGCACGAACAACTACCTTCGTCCATGCCCGTTATTTCCACAAATTATTCAGATGACAAAGATTTCAATCTCTCGATATTTCTTCGACTTCCACAAGCTGACTGGCCGTTGGATTTCAGGAAAAATAATGCAAGTGCACAGGCTGCAATACATGATAATCCCACGATAACCACGTTACATACCGCAGATTGAATGCCAAAAAAATGTAGTGAAGTCGCAGACGCTAACACAATACTACATGCTAACAACCCTGGCAGCCAGCAACGGACATACTCTAAGAATTGTAGGCCAATCAGTCTCTTCATAAAAAGCACCTGAAAGCATAGGGTAACAATACTAGCCAGCGATATTACCGCAATGGCGCCGACCAAATCAAACATCACTATAGCTGGATATATCAGGCACACAACGATTGCCGCCTGCAGTGCTGCAAAACGCCGAATTAAATGCGGTCGTCCCAGTGCCAAGTATGCTGCCACGAAAACCCCGCTTTGCATGCGAACCAACCCACAAACACTTAATACAGCAAATGGAGCAGCCACAGCGACATATTTGGGCCCGTAAGCCAACAGCAGAATTCCACTAGCGCAGCTGACCATGAATGCTGTAAAAGGTATGCCGAGGATAGCTCCTCCTCGAGAGATCTTAAGAAGCCCTCGGCAAAGAGAGTCTTTATCGTCTTGCCTTTCAGAAAAAGCGGGAAGCAAGACAGGCCTAATTATACGATTAAACAAAACCATAGGTAAATAAGCAAGCTGCACTGCCAAGAAATACATACCTAACCGGTCCTCGGTGACCATTTTGGCAAGAACTACAATATCCGCTTGAAGAGCGATTAGCTTCAAAATGGGTGAACCAATCAAGCCGCGAACAAATTTCATTAACTCCGACAAACTCTTCCTATCTATCCCAAACCTCGGCAGGAAAGGGACCAATGCATATGACAGCACGCACAGTACGGCCGATTCTGCCACGAAACCTATAACAAGCGCCCAGACATTTCGTATCATAAAAGCAAGGCCGATCGCTACGAATGTGCCTATTATGCCGCTGCCTTGCGAAAGTAACACCACCCGGCCATATTTATATTCCTTCCTGAGTACACTCATTCGTGGACTAATAAGCCCTCTAAACAGGATAGCCAAAAAGGCAACTCGCAGTAGGTTCAAAAGCTCCGGTTTATTGTAGAAAGAGCTTATCAATGGGGCCAAGAATATCCCAACTAAAAAGAGCACCAAGCCTCGAATCGCCTGCAGCCACCAGGCGGTATTAAGATATTCGCGGTTGGCGCCACGTTTATTTTGGATCACCGAAAGCCTTACGCCAACTTCAGTAAACGTTTCAAAAACCGTTGCCGCAACCATAACGATTGCCATCAGCCCAAATTCATTAGGAGCCAGAATTCGGGCTAAAATCATGTTGCGTATAAATCTTAATCCACGTTCGGTTACTGTCCCAGCACCAAATATCACTGCGCCACGCGCGCTTTTGGCTTTGAGATCAGAGCCTCCCGTTAGGCCCACATTATCACAAATTACCCCACTGATCCTGTTGAACGAAACCAATACGCTTTAACTCCCGGCAAACTACATTCTTTTATATTAAAACACGAATCTAAACGCCTAAACGAACTCATCTAAATGGCCACCAGATCTGACAACATAGAGCCTTAAAATGTTGACTCTCAGCGCCCCGCCAATATGCTCACAATATCACTGTCTTACTTTTATCTATCATTTCTGATGCATCTGTAAGCTCGCCCAAGTAAGCCACTTTAATTCTATTTCCTCTATCTGCCTCGACCTTCAGTCCTGATTTCCCGGGTGCAACGCACCAGCTGGAAAATTACACGTTTTTCGTGACGTTCTAATTCAACTTTCTGGCACCCACAGAAGTTTATTGCCGCTAATATCCTTTACTTGTTTTGCGCGAGACTTTCAGGACACTAATCCACATAACCCAAATCGTGTAACGTCTTTTCTATTTCCGTTGCTGGCTTTCGGAATAAGCTACCTTCACATCGCTGTCGATCTTGGAAAAAGCTTCCAGTTCAGCCATAAGAACCGTCCTTTCATCATAGCCGTCTCCGGGCCATAGATTGCTTTTCTCCTCAGCATCGATTCTTAAATCATAAAGTTCGTATGTATTGTTTTTATAATCACGAATAAGCTTGGAAGACATGCTCCTCACACATCTGCGTTCTACACCCCACCTCTCACGAACAACTTCACTAAAAGCAAACCTACTTTTCAACTTTGCTGTTTCACCTGTGATTGCACTCCATAAAGATTTGCCGTCCAGATCACCATCATAGCTTATGTTCAACGCTTCGAGTATCGTTGGCACAGTGTCGATTTGCTGTACCTGTTCAGCAAACACCCGTGCAAATCTCTTCTTTGGCCAATACAAAATCAGAGGCACTTTTATTATATTATCATACAGGAATTGACCATGCTCGTAGCGTTTGTCTACTGCTCTGTGGATTTCGTCATGTTCATTAAACGAATCACCATGGTCCCCTGTAAGCACCAACAGTGTCTCATCAGTTACACTTACCTCCTCCAGCAGTCTAAATACACCACCCACAAATTTATCGGCCTTTATTATTGCATCTTCATATCCTTGTTTTATCGCCGGAATTATTCTACTATTCTCTTCATCCATCATCGCACGAATTGCCTTCACCCTCAACCGCCGCACGTATTGCAAAACTCGCCGCAAGAAACGTATGTTTGTGAACTTGTGCATAGGTCTCAGAGCATTTAGCAGTATATGTGTTGGCCTTAAACCAGGCAAACGCGTCTCGTAAGGCGTATGTACATCACAATAATGGAGAAAAGCAAAAAAGCGCTTGCCGTTTAACCTGGTGATTGCCTTCGCTAACTTTCTAAATCGAAAAGGAACATGCTGCTCAATTCCTTCCAAGCGCATGTTTCTCAACATCCGCGTACGACCCGACGATATCGTACTGAATCCTTCTTCTTTCAGTATACTGAAAATAGTCGGCACATCGGGAGAACATTTATCATGCGTATCACGGGCACCGGTCTTGGCAGGATATAAGCCAGTAAGCATCGACAAATGGCTTGGCTCTGTAGAGGGCATTTGAACAATTGTATTTTTGAAGAAAGCCCCCTCGTCTCGAATGTGACAAAAGAATGGCGCCTTCTTTGAACTTGCCTTGGCTATATAATCTGAGCGAAGGCTATCAAATGATATCAGAACCACATTCTTGATATGCCCGTTCTCATTGTTTATTGACTTCACTGAAATATCCCCTATACCAATTAATCTGAAAAACAGGAGTCTGCTTGAAAGAAATAGGGAACATTCAGATTTCTAATCTGGTAGCGTGACATCCCTATACTCCCTTTCGTCTTCCTTCATCTCCTTTGACAATACACAATTAAGAAGCGATATTATCCGAAGCGAGAAATGCATGATTTTTCAAAACATACAAGCTCGCTATGCTGCATATAGCTTTGGCGTTTCTG
>Ga0114919_10003561_pt1 | contig 12548 bp, 5 predicted proteins | sample BlataG_FD_88682 | JGI IMG/M metagenome (GOLD analysis project Ga0114919, IMG submission 88682) | Deep subsurface microbial communities from Black Sea to uncover new lineages of life (NeLLi) - Black_00105 metaG | ecosystem: Environmental > Aquatic > Marine > Oceanic > Sediment | place: Atlantic... | reverse complement strand
GTGGCACTAGTGTACTGGACGAGTACACCCTTTTGACAACCTACTAAGCCTCAGTTAGAATAGGCAAGGAGAAGGAGTTGCCCCATAAATACGATGTAGTCATCGTCGGTGGCGGGCCGGCGGGCATCTTCGCTGCGCTGGAGTTTTGCCAAGCCTCAGACCTGAGCATCCTGCTTTTGGAGAAGGGCAAGGATATCGATTCCCGTACCTGCCCCTTCATGGAAAAGGGGATTAGTTGTCCCCCTTGTTCCCCCTGTGATTTGGTCAGCGGACTGGGGGGCGCTGGCGCCTTTAGCGATGGCAAGCTCACCCTCTCCGCTGAGGTTGGGGGGAGACTCAGGGATTACCTCGGACAGGAGCGGACCGAGGAGCTCGTCCACTACGTTGATAGCGTCTATCTCAGGTTTGGCGGCTCGGACAGGGTCTATGGCAGCGGGGAGGAGGTAGAGGAGCTAGTGCGCAGGGCTACCTTGGCTGATCTGCGCCTTATCCCGATGACCGTGCGCCACTTGGGGACGGAGCACTCTCGCTCTGTGCTCCGGGGAATACGCGGCTTCCTCTCCAGTAGAGTCGAAATAAAATTGGGCACCGCGGCGAGCACCATCCTCACTGAGAATGGAACAGTCAAGGGGATCGAGACCAAGGACGGCGAGAGATTTGAGTGCCGCTATCTGATCATCGCCCCGGGAAGGGAAGGGGCGGATTGGCTCGTCCGCGAGGCCGAGCGCCTGAGGCTCACCCTTCAGATTAACCCCATCGATGTAGGTGTCAGGGTGGAGGTACCCGAAGCGGTCCTTGGGGAGTTAACCAATGCCCTATATGAGTGCAAGCTGGAGTATTATTCTAAATCCTTTGACGACCGGGTCAGAACCTTCTGCATGTGCCCGGTAGGGGAGGTAACCATGGAGTCCACCGGGGGCAGCGACCCGGTGACCACGGTGAATGGGCATAGCTACGCGGAACGCAAGACCAGCAACACCAATTTTGCCCTGCTGGTGAGCACCACCTTCACCGAGCCCTTCCGTGACCCCATCGCCTATGGTCGATACCTCGCTCGCCTTGCTAACATCCTGAGCGGCGGCGTGATCGTGCAGCGCCTCGGCGACCTGATGGAGGGGCGGCGCTCCACCAGGGAGCGCATCGAAAGGGGCAATGTTCAGCCCACCATGAAGAGCGCGACCCCCGGCGACCTGAGCTTTGCCCTCCCCTATCGCTACCTGAAGAGCATTATCGAGATGCTGGGCGCCATGGACAGGCTGGCACCGGGCGTGGCCTCGCGACATACCCTACTTTATGGAATCGAGGTCAAATTCTATTCCTCGCGCCTCGCCCTCAGCGAGGGCCTGGAGAGCGAAATAGCTAATATGTTTGCCGCAGGGGATGGCGCCGGGGTTACCCGAGGTCTGGTCCAGGCATCGGCCTCGGGTGTGGTGGCGTCCCGGGAGATAATGAAGCGAGCGGGGGTCGCAACACATTCCTAGTGCCGTGGAAAGAGCCTGCTTCATCGGTGTAGACCTCACCTCCGCGGCGAAAAAGCCCACTGCTTGCGTGGCGCTTGATTGGGAATTGCATCTCACCATGTTCGATTTCCTCTTGAGCGATGGCCAGATCATCGGGGCTATAGAACGCTACCACCCTTCTATTGTTGCCATAGATGCCCCCCTTAGCCTGCCCAACGGGCTCTGCTGCCTCGAGGAGAGCTGTCCCTGCCAATCGCTTTCATCCGCAAAGGGAAGGGTGTGCGAAAGGGAGCTCTCCCGCTGTGGCATCCCCTGCTACTACACCACAAAGAAATCGATTATAAAAGATATGGTCTATCGGGCGATCGCGCTTAAGGATGAAATAACCGCCAGGGGATACCAGGTTATCGAGGTCTATCCCTATGCTGCAAAAGTGAGGCTTTTGGGCCGGCATATCCCCAAAAAGATAACACCTGAGGGCATCACCTTCCTTAGAGAGCGACTGGCTGATCTCCTGCCCAACCAGATCCCCAACCTAGAGAGGTTCAACCATGACCTTTGCGATGCCCTCCTTGCCGCCTATACCGCTTATCTTTATGCAGGAGGTGAGACAGAGATCATTGGCGACCCTGAGGAGGGCGCGATCTCTATTCCTGCTGTCCTTTAGGGCAAACTCAATGGATGAAATATCATACGGATAACATCACAAAAATCAGCCAGGAAGCAAAAGACTATTGACAAAAATTAAATATTGTGGTAATATGTACGTTTGTTTGATGAGAACCCCAATTTTTCACTTAACTCCCCAACATCTTTAGCTTCCGTTTATCTATTGTGGTTATAGAAACTATTGTCTCATTTTCAGGAGGTTTAGTGTGAGTTCTACCTTTTCAATGTTCCCGAGCACGGTGCCCCGGAAATCCTACGCCAAGATCTCCGATGTCCTGGAGGTCCCCAATTTAGTCCAGATTCAACTGAATTCCTACCGCCAGTTTTGCGACCAGCAGCCTAACAAGGACAAACCTGAGGAGAAGGGCGGGCTCAGGTCACTTTTCGATGAAATTTCACCTATCGAGGACTTCACCGGCTCTCGGTTCGAGCTACTTTTCCTCAGCTACGGGTTTGGCGAGCATAACAAGGCTGAGATGCCCCTATTTAAAGATGATGATTCTTTCTGGCGCTACATTCGAGATGCCGCTCCTGCGAAACGCTCGGAGCCAGAGTGCCGCGAGCGTGATATAACCTACGCTGCCCCTCTCTATGTCAGGGTGCAACTGGTGATTAAGGAGACCGGGGAAATCAAGGAGCAGGATATCTTCATGGGCGATTTCCCCTTGATGACGCCAAAGGGGACCTTTGTCATTAATGGGGCAGAAAGGGTGGTAGTAAGCCAGCTCATCCGCTCGCCCGGGGTTTACTTCACACTGGAGCAGGACGTGACCACCGGGCGCCAGCTTTGCAATGCCAAGCTTATTCCGGAGCGCGGTGCCTGGCTGGAGTTCGAGACCAGCAGCAAGGACGTGATCTCGGTAAAGGTCGATGGAAAACGAAAGATCCCGGTTACCACCATGCTACGCGCTATCGGCTATGGCAGCGATGAGCAGCTTTTGGCGCTCTTCAAGGAGGTGGATGCCGACCATCGCTTCATCCAGGCAACCATGGAACGCGACCCCCTGGTGACGAGCACCAAAGAGGCGCTTATTGAGTTTTATCGGCGTCTCAGGCCGGGCGACCCCCCATCTATGGACAACGCCCAGAACCTGATCGATAACCTGCTTTTTAATTACCGCCGATACAACCTGGGCAAGGTTGGTCGCTACAAGCTGAACAAGAGGCTCGAGCTTGACCTGTCCCTGAAAGAGCAGGTGCTCACCAAGGAGGATCTGGTGCAGATTGTGCGGCGCATCATCATGGTGAGCAATGGTGCCGATTACCCCGATGACATCGACCATCTGGGAAATCGGCGGGTGAGGACCGTGGGGGAGTTGATCCGGAATCAGTTCCGCATCGGGCTACTTCGCATGGAGCGGGTGATCAAGGAGCGGATGAGCATAATCGACCGCGAATCGGTGACCCCCAGCGCGCTGATGAATGTGCGCCCGGTGGTTGCGGCGATGCGGGAGTTCTTCGGCGCCTCCCAACTCTCCCAGTTCATGGATCAAACCAACCCCCTGGCGGAGCTCACCCATAAGCGGAGGGTATCCGCCCTGGGGCCTGGGGGGCTTTCGCGGGAACGCGCTGGCTTTGAGGTGAGGGATGTTCACCATTCCCACTATGGCAGGATCTGCCCCATCGAGACCCCTGAGGGGCCTAATATCGGCCTTATTGGGTCGCTGGCTATATATAGCATCATCAACGAATATGGGCTCATCGAGACCCCCTACCGCAATGTGATAAAAGAGCTGGAGAAGGCCCCCAAAATCGAGGAGCTGGTGGGAACGGTGGTGCGTGAACGGGTCAGGGATAGAGAAAAAGGTAAGGTCATTGTGGAGCGAGGGACTCGCATAACACGCGAGATAGCTGAGAAGCTGGTGGGGAGGACGGTGTGGGAGCAGTTCAGCGATAAAGAGGGCAGGGCCATTGTGGAACGCCGAACTTTCAAAACCCCGAATCTGGCTGAGGAACTGGTGGGGCGGACGGTGGCGGAGGCGGTTCTCGATGATAAGGGGCATTCCCTGGTGAAGCCCGGCACCATGGTCACTGAGAAGATTGCGCAGCGGATGGCTCAGCTGTCGGCGCGGAAGATCAGGTTGGTGCCATTTGTCTCAAGTGATGTTATCGATGTTATCTATTTATCCGCCGATGAGGAGGAGCAATACCCCATCGCCCAGGCAAATGAACCCCTGGATGAGCGGAATCAGTTTATCAACGAGAAGTTAGAGGTGAGGCTAGGGAGCAGGTTCTTGGAGCAGGTGCCGGGGAAGGTGGAATTCATGGATGTCTCGCCGAAGCAGATCGTGAGTGTTTCTACCGGCCTGATCCCCTTCCTGGAGCACAATGATGCGAACCGTGCTCTCATGGGTTCGAACATGCAGCGTCAGTCCGTGCCTTTGATCTGCCCTGAGACCCCGCTCATTGGCACCGGCATGGAGGCGCAGGCCGCCTATGATAGTGGGCAGGTGGTTATTGCCGAGCGTGATGGTGAGGTAACCTCGGTCACCGCAAGGGAGATTGTAGTTCGGGGTAAGAAGGGGGAGGAGCATAACTATCCCCTGACGAAATTCGCCCGCTCAAATCAGGGGACCTGCATTAACCAGCGTCCCCTGGTCGCCAAAGGGGAGAGGGTAAGCAAGGGCCAGGTATTGGCCGATAGCTCCTCTACCGATCACGGGGAGCTCGCCTTGGGGCGGAATGTACTTTGTGCCTTCATGAGCTGGGAGGGTTATAACTTCGAGGATGCGATGGTCATCAGCGAGAGCCTGGTTCGGGAGGAGCGATACACCTCAATTCACATCGAGAAGCATGAGATCGAGTCCCGGGATACCAAGTTGGGGAAGGAGGAGATCACCAGGGATATACCCAATGTTGGTGAGGAGAGCCTCAGGAACCTCGGTGATGATGGTATTGTGCGGGTCGGCGCCGAGGTGAGACCCGGGGACATACTGGTGGGGAAGATCACCCCTAAAGGGGAAACAGAGCTCAGCGCGGAGGAGAAGCTGCTGCGCGCTATCTTTGGGGATAAAGCCAGGGATGTAAAGGACTCCTCGCTAAGGGTGCCTCACGGGGAGTGGGGTAAGGTTATCGATGTCAAGGAGTTCTCCCGCGAATCTCTCAAGGAGCTTCCGCCTGGGGTTAATCGATTGGTGCGGGTGTGGGTGGCGCAATGGAGGAAGGTCTCTGAGGGGGACAAGATGTCGGGGCGACATGGCAATAAAGGGGTGATCGCTCGCATATTACCCCCTGAAGACATGCCCTTCCTGCCGGATGGCCGGCCAGTGGATCTTATTCTCAATCCTATCGGTGTCCCCTCCAGGATGAACCTGGGACAGGTGCTGGAGGCCCATCTGGGATGGGCGGCACATACCTTGGGATTTAAAGTGATATCCCCGGTATTTGACGGTGCTGATAACGAGGCCATTGAGGATGCCCTGGCTCAGGCATGGATTGCTCAGCGCGCTGGGGCGCTTAACCCCGATCCAGAGGAGGAAAATCCTTTCGACCTGGAGCGGGCCAAGGCGTGGGTTGAGGAGCGGGGCCATGATGGGGCGCGGGTCTTCAGCGATGAGTATCGTGGGGAGGCGAGACGGACCTGCCTGAGGTTGTGGCTGGAGGATATCGGGGTCAGCGGCGATGGTCTCCGTGATGAGGAGGTAATGGCGACGGCGAAGCGGGTTTCATTGGAGAAGGGGCTTCCCCTGCCCACCTGGGGGAAAACTATCCTTTGCGATGGACGCACTGGTGAGCCCTTTGACCAGCCGGTGACCGTCGGCTATATTTACATGATGAAGCTGAGCCACCTCGTTGAGGACAAGGCCCATGCCCGCTCTACAGGGTCCTACTCCCTGATCACCCAGCAGCCCCTAGGGGGGAAGGCCCAGTTCGGCGGCCAACGCTTCGGTGAGATGGAGGTTTGGGCTCTGGAGGCATATGGTGCCGCTCACGTGCTTCAGGAACTCCTGACCGTTAAGTCAGATGATGTGACTGGTCAGGCGAAGACCTACGAGTCCATCATTAAGGGGGATTCTATTTGGGAGACAGGGGTGCCCGAATCCTTTAAGGTGCTGGTCAAGGAACTCCAGAGCTTAGGGCTTGCGGTGGAGGTCTTAAATGAGGAGGAGGAGAGTGTAGCCCTCGTCGAGGATTTGGGGGGAGAAATTCCCGGGTACCAGGTACCAAGATTTGAAGGGAGCTAGCAGTGCTTGAGGTTAACGATTTTAGCGCGGTACGGATCTCTCTGGCCTCGCCGGAGCAGATCAGGAGTTGGTCCTGGGGTGAGGTAACTAAGCCCGAGACCGTCAACTATCGCACCCTGAAGCCGGAGCGGGACGGGCTTTTTTGTGAGCGTATCTTTGGGCCGACAAAGGATTTTGAGTGTTATTGTGGCAAGTATAAAAAGGTGCGATACCGGGGCATTGTCTGCGATAAATGTGGCGTGGAGGTGGCCCGCGCCAAGGTGCGCCGGGAGCGGATGGGGCACATTGAGCTGGCGGCTCCGGTGAGCCACATCTGGTTTGTAAAGGGGACGCCGAGCAGCTTGGGACTCCTGTTGGACATTTCCCCGCGAAACCTAGAGCGGGTGCTTTACTTTGCGCAATATATCGTTACCCATGTGGATGAGCAAGCGAGAGAAGAGGCGATAGGGCGAACGCGGGAGGAGATCGCTAAGCTTGAGTTTCGCGGGGTGGCCAGGGGAAAAAAGCAAATAGAGGAGGAAGGGCAGCAACCGTGGGAAGAGCTTAACGCCCGGCTTGATGAGCTGGAGGAGCTTCAGCCGGTGATGCTGCTTTCCGAGGGCAGGCATCGCGAGCTCAAGGAGAGGTATCCCGATGTGTTCCGGGCAGGCATGGGGGCTGAGGCGATCTTGGACATCCTCACCAATCTTAATTTAGTAGAACTTCGCGAAACCCTCTATGGGGAGATCCGCTCCAGCACTGGGCAGCGAAGGAAGAAGGCGACCAAGAGGATCAAGGTGGTTGAGGCGCTGCGGAGGAGCGGGAATAAGCCGGAGTGGATGGTAGTGACCGTGCTCCCGGTACTGCCCCCGGATCTACGTCCCATGGTTCAGCTAGATGGGGGGAGATTTGCCACCTCGGACCTCAACGACCTTTATCGGCGGGTGATCAATCGTAACAACAGGCTGCGGCGGCTCATCGATCTGGGCGCTCCTGAGATCATCATACGCAACGAGAAGCGGATGCTCCAGGAGGCCGTGGACTCCCTCATCGACAACGGCCGACGGGGTCGGGCCATCACCAGCTCTGGCAATCATAAATTGAAGTCGCTATCGGATATGCTTCGGGGGAAGCAGGGGCGATTCCGCCAGAACCTGCTGGGCAAGAGGGTGGACTATAGCGGGCGCTCGGTGATTGTAGTTGGCCCGGAACTGAAGCTCCACCAGTGTGGCTTGCCCCGGAGGATGGCCTTGGAGCTCTTCAAACCCTTTGTGATGCATCACCTGATCCTCCAGGGCTATGCCCATAACATCAAAAGCGCCAAACGGCTGGTGGAACGGGAGCGGGCGGAGGTCTGGGATGCGTTGAATGTGGTGATCAAGGAGAGGCCAGTACTCTTAAATCGTGCCCCCACCCTGCATCGTCTGGGCATTCAGGCCTTTGAGCCGGTCTTGATCAATGGCAGCGCCATTCAGATTCACCCATTAGTCTGTACCGCCTTTAATGCTGACTTCGATGGTGATCAGATGGCGGTTCATGTGCCCCTTTCCAGGGCTGCGGTTCTGGAGGCCAGAGAGGTAATGCTGGCAACCCATAACATGCTCCTGCCTAGCTCCGGGGAGCCGGTGGTCGCGCCTACCCTGGATATAGTTTTGGGATGCTTCTATCTTACTATGCTCAAGCCCGGGGCTAAAGGGGAGGGAATGGTCTTCAGTAGCTTCGAGGAGGCAAAGCTGGCCTATGAACTGGGGTTCACCGATCTGGGTGCGGAGGTTGAGGTCATGGATGAGGGCATGGAGCGCCGAAAGACCACTGTTGGTCGCATCCTCTTTAATGAGGTGCTCCCCAAGGAGCTTGGCTTCCTCGATAAGGTGATGGATAAGCAGTCCCTCAAGCAGTTGGTTGCCGATAGCTATAAACTCTTGGGGGATGAAGGGGCTGCTGAGGTGGCCGACAGCATAAAAAGCCTGGGATTCCGCTATGCTACCAAGTCAGGAAGCACCATCGCCATGAATGATATCGAAGCCCCTGAATGTAAGAAGGAGCTCCTGGAGGAGGTGGAGAGAAGGGTGACCGAGGTGGAGAAGCAGTTCCAGCGGGGGCTGATCACCGAGGAGGAGCGCTATACCAGCACCGTGGAGCTCTGGTCGGAGGCCACGGATAAGATGTCCGATGCCATCGCTGAGTCGCTGGATCGCTACGGGTCTATATTCATCATGGCAACCTCCGGTGCCAAGGGGAATGTAGCCCAGATCAGGCAGATGGCCGGCATGCGAGGCTTGATGACCGACCCGTCGGGGAGGATTATCGATTTTCCCATCCGCTCAAGCTTTCGTGAGGGCTTATCGGCGCTGGAGTACTTCATCTCCACCCATGGCGCCAGAAAGGGGCTGGCGGACACTGCGCTGCGTACTGCGGACAGTGGCTACCTCACCAGGCGGCTCGTCGATGTCGCCCAGGATTTAATCGTCCTTGAGGAGGACTGTGGCACCACCGCTGGTATCTGGATGTATGAGGCAGCGGAGAAGCGCATCTTGGCACCCTTTGCGGAGCGTATCTTGGGGCGAACTGCCGCTGCCAAAATAATTCACCCCCAAAGCGGGGAAACCATTGCAGAGCGAAACGAGGAGATCGATGAGGAAAAGACGAAGGAGATAGTCCAAGCGGGGATCACCAAGGTCTACATCAGATCACCACTGAGCTGTCAATCGAGGCATGGTGTCTGCCAGCGCTGCTATGGGAGAAGCCTGGCGCGCGGACAACTGGTGAATCTGGGGGATGCAGTGGGCACAATCGCCGCCCAGAGCATCGGGGAGCCGGGAACCCAGCTAACCTTGCGTACCTTCCATACCGGAGGGGTCGCCGGATTGGACATCATCAGTGGTCTCCCCCGTGTGGAGGAGCTCTTCGAGGCTCGCTCCCCGAAGGTTCAGGCGATTATCCCCGAGATCGACGGCCGGGTGGAGATTGTGGAGGCCGAGGGGGAGCGCGGGATCAGGGTGGAAAGCTCCGAGCTTTATCGCGATGAGTACCCGCTGCCTTCAGGATGGAAGGCCACGGTTAGTAATGACCAGTGGGTGGATGTGGGTGAGGTGCTCGCGGAGCCGGGGGGTAGCAAGCGTGCGCGGGAAGCAGAGGCTACCCCTCCCATCGCCAGGGTGGCCGGCAGGGTAAGCGTGGAGCAGGATCAGCTCGCCATCTCGTATGAAGAGAAGGAGGAGCGGGAGTATCCTCTTCCCGCTGCATCCCGCGTGATCGTGGAGCCAGGCACTTGGGTACAGGCGGGGCAACAGCTTACTGATGGGCTGGTTAATCCCCAGGACCTGCTGCGTATTATGGGCAAGGAGGCGGTGCAGCAATACCTGGTGGATGAGATTCAGCACGTTTATCGCACCCAAGGGGTAAGTATTAATGACAAGCATATTGAAACCATTATTCGCCAGATGCTGCGCAAGGTTCGCATCGATGACACGGGGGACACCGAGCTACTTCCTGGGGAGCTGGTGGACCGCTTTGTCTATGAGGACATTAATGCCAAGGTGCTGGCAGAGGGGGGAGAGCCAGCGACCGCCCAGCCTGCGCTTTTGGGGATTACCAAGGCCTCGCTGAATACCGACAGCTTTCTTTCGGCCGCCTCCTTCCAGGAGACCACCAGGGTGCTTACCGAGGCCGCAGTTTCCGGCAAGACGGATAAACTTTTGGGGTTAAAAGAGAACGTGATTATCGGAAAACTGATTCCGGCACGCTGTCATCTCTCCCCGGAAGCCGAGGCCCTGCTGCAGACCCCCGAGCCCTTATTCCTCGATGAGGTAGTCCTCGGTGAGGGAGCCCTCGGTGAGGTAGTCCTCGATGAGGCAGTCCTCGATGAGGGAGCCCACGATGAGGGGCTAGCGGTTGATCAAGGCAGCTAGGTAGCCCGCGCCGAAGCCATTATCGATGTTAACCACCGATACCCCGGCGGAGCAGCTATTTAGCATTGTAAGTAGTGCGGCCAAACCGCCGAAGCTCGCCCCATAGCCCACGCTGGTGGGCACCGCAATAACTGGCACCGCCACCAGCCCGCTCACCACGCTGGGGAGCGCCCCCTCCATGCCAGCCACCACTACCACCACCTTTGCCTGGCGCAATCGGGGCAGATGGTCCAGCAGCCGGTGAACCCCGGCAACACCAACATCGAAAGAACGCTCTACCTGGTTACCCATCAGTTCCGCAGTAAGCGCCGCCTCTTCTGCGATGGGAATGTCGGCGGTGCCCCCGCTCAGTACCATGATTCCGCGGCGACGGGGGGCGTCTTCTGCCCGGTTTACCGTGATCGCCCGGGCAATAGGATGATACTCAGCATCGGGGGTGTGCTGACGCACCGTATTGAAGCACTCTTCGGCCACCTTGGTCACCAGCACCTTATCCGCGTTAGAGGCGAGCCGCTCAACAATCAAAGCGATTTGATCCGCTGTTTTCCCCGGCCCAAAAACCACCTCGGGGAAGCCGCGACGCAACGCCCGATGATGGTCGAGCTTGGCGAAACCCAGTTCCTCATAGGGAAGGTTAGCGAGCTGAGCCAGGGCATCATCAACGCTCACTTCCCCCGACTTTACCTTCGCTAGTAATTGTGATAGGCGCTCGGTATCGATCTCCATCCCCCTGCTCGATGATGAGCGAATTATAACACTGAAAACCCTTTCAAGAAAGTGGCAGGGTGAAAAAAATTGACCTGGGGAAATATGACCTGCTATAATGTAATTGTGAAATTTACCACAGAATGTAGGGAGGACTGTAAATGACAGAAGAGAAGAAGGAAGCGAAGAAAAAGGCAACTATAGACCCGGCGGTAATCGAGATTCTGGAGAAGGCGGAGGCTGAGGGAATCTCCACCGCCTTCGACCGGGCGCAGACCACCAAGCCCTGCCCTATAGGGCATGAGGGGCTTTGTTGCAAGAACTGCTTCATGGGCCCCTGTCGCCTAACCGGCAAGACCACGGTGGGGATCTGTGGGGCGACTATTGAGACGGTGGCGGCTAGGAACCTGGCTCGCGAGATCGCTTCCGGGGCGGCAGCCCACTCTGACCACGGCCGCGACATGGCGCACACCCTTATCGCCGCCGCCGAGGGGGAGGCCCCTGACTACAAGATAAAGGATGAGAAGAAGCTTAGGGCGGTGGCCCGCTACTTGGAAGTGGAAACAGAGGGGAAAAGTAAGGAAGAGCTTGCCCTCGAGGTGGGCCGAAAGGCGCTCGCCGAGTTCGGTCGCCAGGATGGCGAGATTCTCTCTACCAAACGCGCCCCCCAAAAGCGCCAGGAGATCTGGCACAAGCTGGGGGTTACCCCCAGGGGTATCGACCGCGAGATAGTGGAGACCCTTCACCGCACCCATGTCGGCAATGACCAGGACGCGGAGCATATCCTCGACCATGCATTGAGAACCTGCCTCGGTGATGGCTGGGGGGGCTCTATGCTCTCCACCGATATCAGCGATATCCTCTTCGGCACCCCGGGGCCGGTAGCCGCCAGGAGCAACTTCGGCGTTCTCAGTGAGGATGAGGTAAACGTGGTGGTACACGGTCACGAGCCCACCCTCTCCGAGATGATCGTGATTGCCTCCAGTGACCCTGAGCTCATCGAATACGCTAAGTCTAAGGGGGCCAAGGGGATAAACCTGACGGGTATCTGCTGCACCGCCAACGAGATCCTGATGCGCCAGGGGGTCCCGGTGGTGGGCAATTTCCTTTCTCAGGAGCTGGCCATCGCTACTGGTGCCATCGACGCCATGGTCGTGGACATCCAGTGTATCATGCAGGGGATACAGGCTGTGGCTGAGAAATTCCACACCAAGATAATAACCACCTCGCCCAAGGCCCATATCACCGGCGCCATGCGCATCGAGTTCGATGAGCATAGGGCCCTGGAGATCGCAAAGCAGATTATAAGGGTAGGTATCGATAACTTCCCCAATCGGGACAAAGCTAAGGTGCATATCCCCGACTATATAGACCACCTGGTCGCTGGATTCTCACACGAGTATATCGCCTATATGCAGGGAGGGATCTATCGCGAGTCCTTCAGACCCTTAAACGACGCCATAATGCAGGGGAGGATCCGCGGTGCTGCCGGCGTGGTGGGCTGCAACAACGCCAGGGTTACCCATGATGATCCCCATCTTTACGTGGTGAAGGAGCTTATCAAGAACGACGTGCTGGTGGCTACCACCGGCTGTAATGCCATCGCCTGCGCCAAGCAGGGCCTGCTCACCGCAGAGGTG
>Ga0114919_10003558_pt1 | contig 12554 bp, 7 predicted proteins | sample BlataG_FD_88682 | JGI IMG/M metagenome (GOLD analysis project Ga0114919, IMG submission 88682) | Deep subsurface microbial communities from Black Sea to uncover new lineages of life (NeLLi) - Black_00105 metaG | ecosystem: Environmental > Aquatic > Marine > Oceanic > Sediment | place: Atlantic... | reverse complement strand
CTGCCCCGCAGCCCACCAGGCAAATACGAAAGCCACCCCCGCCATTATGGGAATGACCAGCTTGCCGATATACAGCTGCACCAGCTCCGACACCCTGGGGTTGATGAGGCCTTTGTGAATATCGCGGACCCAGACCGAGGAAAGCGTCAGCAGGATGGAATCGATGGTGGAGATAGCCGCCGCCATGATGCCGACCATAACCACTATGGCCAGGGCGGTGGGGATGATGGGCAGGGCCAGAAGGGTGGGCGTAGCCAGGTCGCCCTTCTCCAGGCCCGGCACCAGCAGGATGGCGCCGAAGCCCCACAGCACCGATATCAGCGTGTATATGAAGCCGAAGACGAGAAAGCCCCCGAGCATCTGCTTCATAGCCGCCACCGAGCCGGGTATGAACATCCTCTGGCTCACCTGGGGGTTAGATATCAGGAAGAAGAACCAGGGCAGCGCCAGGCCGATGAACATGTTGATGTTCCACGCCCCCTTTGCCGTGGGCACCGTCAGCAGTCCCGGCGCCGCCGCCTCGATCTTGCCCATGAAGGCCCCCGGGCCACCCAGCGCCGATACCACCACACCCAGGACGGCGGCGGAGGTCACCAGCATAAGCAGCGCCTGAAAGGCGTCCGTCCAGGCGACCGAACGCAGGCCGGCGATGTTGGACCAGGCGATGGCGCAGAGGGTGGCGACGACAATGCCGCCTATCACCGGGACAGCCCCCTGGCTCATTCCACCCACCAGGTAGCCCACTCCCATAAGCTGCACCGCTCCGTAGGGCACCAGGAAGACAAGGGCCAGTACGGCCACCGTGGCCCCTACCCCCTTGCTCTGGTAGCGGTCGCTCAACAGCTCCATCGGCGAGATATAGCCGTACTTCCTTCCCACCAGCCAGAAGCGGGGAAGAAAGAAGACCGCCATGAACATTCCGGTGAGGTAGGTCAGCTCAAAACCCAGGGCGCCGACCCCGCTGAAGTAGGTCAGGCCGGCCAGGCCAATCATCATAAAGGCGCTGTAGGTGGTGGCGCTGTAGCTCAGGGCCGAGACGAAACCGCCCACGCTGCGGCTCGCCAGGAAGAACTCGCTTATTCCCGCCCCCGTCTGCCGCCGCGCCATCAGGGCGATGCCCAGGCCGGCGACGATGTAGATGGCGATGGCAAGCCAGGTCCAGAAGGCCAGGCTCACCGCGTCACCTCCCTCCACCGGAGGAAGACCACAAAGGCAGTGGCGACGGCTGCCGCTGCCCACAGCGTCCAGAAAAGAAATGCTCCCCTCATCTGTTCCACATGGGTCAGCACAAACCAGGGAAGCACAATGTCGAGCACCAGCAGGAAGCCAAGCCAGGCCCACAGCCGGCCGAACCTGCTCATAGGACACCTCCAGTCACTGACTCATCGTTCCGCACCGACTCCTCCCTCCTGTGAAAGGCCAATGATAATGCACCTGCCGCCCAAAGGCAAGGGGTAGCAGGCCGGGGAAGCGCCTCAGCCGGGCCGGACAGGCCCGATGCCCGCCCGCAGCACCCAGAGGCAGGTTTTTGCCACAGCCCCCTGTCCGTAATACAATACTACGACAACAGCGACATGCTTCCGGGGCCGGCGGCAGCGGGCCCGTCCATCAGGAAACCATCGTGAACTGCTTTTTCATAGTAATCCTCGCCGCGCTGGCGCTGGAGTACGCCCTCCACCTGGCGGCCGACCTGTTGAACCTAAAGGCGCTCCAGCTCGAACCGCCCTCCGCCCTTGAAGGAATATACCGGCCGGAGGACTACCGCAACTCGCAAGAGTACACCCGGGCAGGCACACGCCTGCACGTCGCCGCCAGCACCTTCAATCTGGCGGCGCTGCTGGTCTTCTGGTTTGCCGGAGGTTTCAACTATCTCGACGGGGTTGTCAGGGCGTGGGGTCTCATCCCCTTGGTGAGCGGCCTGCTGTACATCGGCATCCTGCTGCTGGCCTACAGCCTCCTCACGCTGCCCTTCAGCATCTACAGCACCTTCGTCATCGAAGAGCGCTTCGGCTTCAACCGGACCACCCCCCACACCTTCCTGCTTGACAGGCTCAAGGCGCTGGCCCTGGCAACCCTGCTGGGGGCTCCGCTGCTGGCCGGCATCCTGACCCTGTTTGAATACGCCGCCCCCTATGCCTGGCTCTACTGCTGGGCCGCCGTCAGCCTGTTCTCCCTGGGGCTGCAGTTCGTGGCGCCGACCTGGATCATGCCCCTGTTCAACAAGTTCACCCCGATGGAGTCCGGCGAACTCAGAGACGCCATCCTGGGCTACGCCCGCTCGGTTGATTTCCCTCTCAGGAACGTGTTGGTGATGGATGGTTCCAGGCGCTCCAGCAGGTCAAACGCCTTCTTCACCGGATTCGGGCGCAACAAGCGGATCGCCCTGTTCGACACCCTGATAGGGAAGCACAGCGTGCCCGAGCTGGTGGCCGTGCTGGCCCACGAAATCGGGCACTACAAAAAGAGACACATCCTTCAGGGGATGGCAATCAGCATCCTGAGCACCGGCCTCATCTTCTTCCTGCTGTCCATCTTCCTGGCCAGCCCGGGGATGTATCAGGCCTTCTACATGGAGCAGCAGTCCTTCTACGCCGGACTGGTATTCTTCGGCCTGCTGTATACGCCCCTGGAGCTGCTTCTGTCCACGCTGACGGAGATGCTCTCCCGGAAGAACGAGTATGAAGCCGACCGCTTCGCCGCCGGGACCATCGAAGAGCCGCAGACCCTGGTGGAGGCCCTGAAGAAGCTCTCCGCCGGCAACCTCTCCAACCTGACTCCGCACCCCTTCTACGTCTTCCTTAACTACTCCCACCCGCCGCTGCTGCAGCGCGTCCAGGCAATCCTGCGCAGCAAACCGAGATAGCGTGAGCCGGCCCGCCTGTAGCCCTGCATCGTTTCAGCGAACGCCGCCCGGCGCGCCACTATCCGGGGAAGTCCGCCCGGCGCCGGCGGGTTTCATCCCACCCTGCGGGGAATACCCGACTCGCAGGGAACTCTCGTCTGGCAGAGCCCGCAGCCGACATGCTCCACCCCGTATTCTTCCCGGAGATGGCCAAGAACCCTCTCGTAGTAGTCCTCGCACTTCTTCTTATCGTGACCCGCGGCGGTAATGGCTCCGGCGGGACAGCGGACTATGCAGGCTCCACAGGAGCCGTCGGTGAAAAAGGGGCAGTAGTCGGTATGGACGTGGTACTCACGCGGGGAAGGAGGCAGCTTCAGGTCAACCACCACGCTGCCGCAGCGCATGGCCATTCCCCCGGGAGTTATCAGGCCGTCGCTGAGCCCGAACGTCCCCATCCCGGCGACGTACAGGGCATGGCGCTCCGACCAGTTGGAGCTGAGGCCGGTGGCATCATCGCGCTGCCGGCTCCACAGGGGCGACAGCATGGGGGCGACGGCGACGCAGCCCTGGTCTGCCAGCAGCGCCTCAACCGCAATTCTGAGGCTTTCGTTGAACTGCTCACCATAGTTTCTGGTGTGAGCCCATCTCTCTGACGGCTCCTCATTCTGGACGGCGTTGCTCTCCCTGGTCCTCCCGGTGATGGGCAGGACCCAGCAGATCACGCTGATGTGTTCGATCTCATGCGCCCTGGCGCTGGAGAAGCTCTCGAGCGTTCTCTCCAGGACCTCCCTGGGAGTCAGGTGCCAGGGCCCGATTATACGCTTGAACTCGGAGAACAGGGGGTCATCGCCGTCGGCAAACCCCACCAGCGGTTCGTCGAAGATGGGGCTATCGTCAATGAGGAAAAGGGTGTTCTCGGGGCTCTCCCGGACCATCGACTTGATGAACTTCTCAATGGACCGCGCCGGGTCCTCCCGAAACGTCGCTGAATCGTCCCTGCGCACTGCCATTCCTTTATTCTCCTCCGGAGTGCGGGCGAACGCTACCAGGCGTCAGGTGCAGCAGCAAGCTCAGCCTTCTTCCACGGCTGCTGCCACGTGAGGTGAGCGGGGCTGCCCGTCCCTGTCCCTGCCGGCAAACGCCGGAGGCCAGCCCGGCCCTGTCTCCCTGCCCCGCATGTACCGGAAGTCGCACTTCGCATGACCCTCGGCGAGCGTCATGGTGCGGACCATGCCCATGTTGCACGCCCTGCTCATGGCGAAATCGATCAGACAGACATACGGCGTGAACTCGTCCGCGCCCTGGGCGTGAAAGAACTTGCATATGGCGCACTCAGTGAAGTCCAGGCCGAAGTCAAACTCCTTCTGGCCCTCCTCCCCACCGTCTTCGACAAAGGTGAATACCCAGCTCTCAGGGTGCCGATGTTCCTGTGACTCCGCGGCATGTTTTTTCAGCCGGTGGGCAGAGAACCTCAGCCTGGCGATACGGCGGAGCAGGAACCTGGGGTAACGATGCACGTGCTCCTCGACCAGGTCATAGAGGATCTTTCCCGCCTCCTCCACAGTCTTTCCGTAGCTCTTGAGCACTCTATACAGCGCCAGGGCTGCCGCAGACTGAATGAGGTTGCCCAGGAAGAGATTCTTGTCACCAACATGGGGCAGGTGGGGAATAAGCGCTTCGTATCCCTGACGGGCCTCCCTGAGGATGGTATCGGCCAGCTCAGCACCGTAGCGGGACGTCAGGATTCTTCTGGCGGCTCCAGCCCTCTTGTCGAAGCTCTTCAGCAGCTTCCGTCTGCTCCGTGCGTAGTAGCTGTCAGTGTCTTCACTCTTCATGACGGTGGACCTCGAGTTCTGCCCCGTAGGGCAAGGATAAAAGCGCCATTGTACTACCGCCCACCCCCGAAATCAACACTTACAGCAGTCCCGCAGGAGTTCTCATAGATCCTACTACCTCCCACCGAACAAGACAGCGCAAGGTGTAGACCTGGCACTCCGTCCGATTCCCGTGTGCTATACTCACGGCGAAGGCAGGTCAACGGCCCATACTGCGGTGGCGCTCCGGTCCGACCGTCCCGACTGGAGAAAGGACAGATGTCCCGGGCCGTGATACAGACAGGCGAGACACGCCTATGGAGAGAATCGCCAACTTCGCCTACAGCAAGTCCAGGCTCATCATCGCCCTGGTAGCCGTCATCAACATCGCCGCCCTGGCCTCCTTCGTCCGCTTTGACCTCGATACCGACTTTCTCAACTTCTTCACCTCGGGGAATCCCAGGGCGGAGGAATACCACAGGCTGAACGAGGAGTACCAGACGGGGGAGACCGTGGTGGTGCTGATTGAGCAGGACGGCTCCCTTCTCGATGAGCAGCACCTTCAGGACGTCTTCTGGCTTCAGGAATACATCGAGGGGATGGACGGCGTATCCCGGGTGCAGAGCTTCGTTCCGTCCGAAATCCTGGTGCAGGGCGTGACCTTCGATGTCGACCAGAAGTTCATCGCCTACCACGGCGACATCCTGGAGGACTCCATCCGGGACAACTTCCTGACCAAGCAGCTTCTCTCCTCCGACGAAAGCAAGGGCTCCCTCATTGTCACCCTGGAGGTGGACGCCCCCGCCGCCGAAGTGGTGAAGTCGCTGCAACAGATGGCCGAAAGCCAGACCGCCCTGAACCTCTCCCTGGCCGGCAACGAGGTAATCAAGAGCACCGTCTGGGGCTACCTGATGAAGATACTGCTCATTCTTCCTCCCAGCGCCATTCTCCTGGTGCTGCTGGTCTTCTCCACCGTCCTCAAGCGCCGCAAGCTGGCCGTCCTGGCCATGATTCCCGCCGGCCTGGGCGCGCTGTGGACCCTGGGCACCATCTTCTGGAGCGGGCAGGAGTTGAACCTGCTCACCGTGCTCAGCCCTGTATTCGTGGTGGTGATCGGCGCGGCCGACGGGCTGCACTACGTCAGCCACTTCATAGACAACCTCTCCCGCTACTCCGACCGCCGCCAGCTCACCGTGGAGACCCTGCGCCTGGTGGGGATGCCGATGTTCCTGACCACCATAACCACCATGGCCGGCTTCGCCTCCCTGACATGGTCGGACGTGGCCCTTATGCGCCAGATGGGCATCTTCGTCTCCCTGGGGGTGGGATACGCCGGGCTGCTGTCCCTGTTCTTCCTGCCGGCAGTGCTCTCACGAGTAAGTCTGCCGGCGGCGCCGCGGCAGACCAGCTCCGATGGCCTGGCCAGGCTCGTCCTGGAGATATCCAGGCACCGGGCCGCCGTGATACTGGCGTTCGCGGTCATCGTGGTGGTATCCGCCCTCCAGATCCCCCGGCTCGAAGTGGTGTCGAACCAGTTGATGTTCTTCAAGGAGGACTCGGAAATCAGCCAGATCTTCGACAGGGTGGAGAAGGACTTCGGCGGAGCCCTGCCCCTCACCGGGGATATCGCCGCCAGCAGAGGCCTGCTCACCCTCAGGGACCACCGCTACGCGGAGGATATCCTGGATGCCGAGAGAGAGCTGGAGAGGCTGCCCGGAATAGGCAGCGCGGTCTCCCTCTTCGACATCGTTGCCGGTATCGGCGAGAAGGCAACCGGCCAGGACGACTACCCCGAGAGCCCCGCCGTGGTGGATAGCATCCTGCGCCAGATGGAGGACGAGGACCTGGAGCCCTGGTTCTCGGACGACGGTCTACGGATGGTGATCCGGACCGAAGACCTTAACGCCGTGGATGTCAGCCTGCTGGATAGCTTCGTGGCCCAACACCGCGGCATCAGAGCGATAACCGGGATGCCGGTGCTTTTCGACGAGATGAACAAGCTGGTGGTGCGCAGCCAGGTCCGCAGCCTCGGCCTGGCCTTTGTCCTCATCTTCATCATGCTGCTGGCAACCATCAGAAAGCTGCGCGCCGCCCTGGTGGCCCTCATCCCCATAGCCATCACGGTCGCCGCCATCATGGGGATGCTGAGCCTCAGCAAGTTCAACCTGAACATCGTGACCGCCAATATGTCTGCCATTTCCATCGGGGTGGGGGTGGACTACTCCATCCACCTGGTGTCCGGAATCTACTACTTCCGGAGGCGGGGGCACCGGAGGGGTGAGTCCGTCGACCTGGCCCTCGCCACCGTTTCCAAGCCCATCCTGGCCAATGCCTTCGGCCTGGCCATCGGGCTCTCGGTCATGTTCCTGTCGCCGCTGAGAATCCACCTCCAGGTGGCGGCGGTGATGTGGGTGGCCATGGTCGTCTCCTCGCTGGCAGCCCTGTTCCTCGTGCCCTTCTTCTACCGCGGAGGCGAAGAAGCCCCCGCGAAGTCGGGCTCATAAGCCACGCGGCAGCACCCGGGACAGCATTCCATCTTCAGCAGGCCATCTCTAATACTTTCTCCCGCCGCAAACGTTAATAGATATGTAGCACAACCCGGCAGGGGCGGGTGTGCTACCATAGATGCAGAGATGCAAGGAGGAGCGATGAGACGCAGGTGGTTTAACGCGGTGCTATGCTTCCTTGTCCTGGCTATTATCGTCCCGGCCACCCCGGGCTGCCGGCCGCTCGAGCCTGCCGAAAGCTACGTGGCCGTTGTGCCCAGGGTGTTGCACAGCAGCAGCACCGAGGCAGTCTCTCTGAGCCTTTCCAGCGGCGGCGACCTGGCGCGGGACAGGATTGAGGTGTCCCTGCTCCAGGGAGGAAAGGAGATCGCCAGGGGCAGAGAGACCATCGACGGCAAGGGAATCGTAGAGCTCGATATCCCCGATGTGCCGGAAGGCGAGTACGAGATCCTGGTGAAGGGGAGCGGCTTCGAGGAGAGGGCTGCGGTACACGTGGAGAAGACCCTGGTCGTCTTCCTGGAGACCGACAAGCCCATCTATAAGCCCGGCCAGACCATCCATATGAGGGCCATAACCCTGAACTCCGAACTGAGGCCGGTGAGCCAGCCGGTCACCATCGAAGTCCTGGACGCCAAGGGAATCAAGATATTCCGCAGCCAGGTGGATACCGACGAATATGGAATGGCCGGCCTGGAGCTGCCCATCTCCTCGGAACCCAACCTGGGTACCTGGAAGCTGACTGCCATCACCGAGAAGGGGAAGACACAGCTCGATGTGAAGGTGGAGAAATACGTCCTGCCCAAGTATGACGTCAAGGTGGAGCTTCCCCGGGAATGGTTCCTTATCAACGAGCCCATTAAGGGCACCGTCTCATCGGAATACAGCTTCGGGAGGGCAGTGCGCGGCGAGCTCGAGATCGTGGCTTCGCGCTACGTCGGCGAGTGGGAGGAGTACGCCAGCTTCTCCGACGAGATCGACGGGGAAGTGGACTTCGAGATTCCCCCTGCCGGCTACGTTGCCGGAGTCCCCGAGGCCGGCGGCCTAGGCAACGTCATGCTGGATATCACGGTGAAGGAAGACGTGACCGGCTACCAGGAGACCACCAACCGGCTGCTCACCGTGACCGAATCCCCGGTGAACATCCAGATAATCCCCGAGGGGGCGGTGTTCAAGCCGGGCCTGCCATTCAGCTTCCTGATAATCACGGAGACTCCCGACAACAAGCCGATAGAGGCGGAGGTCGAGGTGGAGATAACCTACCTGGACGAGGAGTTCAAGGACATCGAGACGGACAAAGAAGACCTCCGCACCGGCAAAGGCAAGGGCGTGGTTGAGGTAAAGCCTCCCAAGAAGGCCATCGCCCTCACCATCTCAGCCCGCGCTGAGGGAAGGGAAAGCTCGAAGGTGGTGCAGGCCTCCTATTCCCCTTCGGGCAACTTCATCCACGTGGAGCAGACGAGCGAGGGCGTCCCGCAGGTGGGAGAGGACATTGAATTCCGGGTCTATTCCACTAAAGAGGCCGCCAACTTCTACTACGAGGTGGTGTCGCGCGACAAGATAGTGTTCTCCGATTACACCAGAGACCGCGACATCTCCTTCGAGACCACGCCTCTGATGGCGCCTGCGGCCAAGCTGCTGGTATATCAAATCCTGCCCACCAGCGAGGTGGCAGCCGACTACATACCCTTCAAGGCTGAGGGCGAATATCCGCACGCAGTGGAGGTGGAGTTCAGCCAGGAAGAGGCCAGACCGGGCGACCAGATTGACATACGCATCAACGCCGAAGGGAAGGCTAAGGTCGGCCTGGCCGCCGTGGACAAGTCGGTGTTCATACTGGCTGAGAACCGGCTGAACCTGCAGCAGGTCTTCGCCGAGCTGGAGAGGCTGTACATGGAGCCGCAGGTAGAGCTTCACGAGGTCAGCATCTATCCCTCCATCACCACCAAGGGGCCCATGGAGGTGTTCGAAGATGCCGGCGTGATTGTGCTCAGCAACAACTCCATACCGCAGGGCAAGGAGTACCAGTTCGAGGGCCAGGAAGGCTTCTGGGAAGGGCTGATGCAGTTCCTCCGCGGCGCCGGAAAGATGGTGGAGGAAGCCGAGATGGAAGAGGCGATGGCTCCTCCGGCGGCGGCTCCCGAAATGGACCAGGCGGCAGGCGAGGAGGGCCTGGTGGAGGTGGAGAGGGTGCGCCAGTACTTCCCCGAGACCTGGCTCTGGGAGGAGTTGACAACCGGGGCCGACGGCAAGGCCTCCATCGAGGTGACCGTGCCCGACACCATCACCACCTGGATGCTCCGGGCCCTGGCCATATCCAGGGATAAGGGCCTGGGCATAGCCGAGGACGAGCTGAGGGCCTTCCAGCCCTTCTTCCTCAAGGTGGACCTGCCCTACTCGGCCATCCGCGGCGAGGAGTTCCCCGTCAAGGTGGCCATCTACAACTACCTGGACCAGCCCCAGAGCATCCTGGTGGAGGTGAAGGAGGCGGACTGGTTCGATCTGCTGGATGACCCTGAGCAGACGGTGGAGATAGAGGCCAACAACCTCGGCGGAGCCGAGTTCACGATCCGGCCGACCAAACTGGGAGTCAACCAGATCGAGGTATCGGCGCGGGGCCAGCAGGCCGCCGACGCCATGAGCAAGTCAATGATAATCGAGCCCGAAGGCGTCGCCAGGGAAGTGGTGAACAACATGGTACTATCCGCAGGAGACCGAGAGACGCTCGACACCTTCATACCGCCCTTCGCCGTCGAGGGCTCGGGCAGGGCCTACCTGGCGGTGACCTCCAGCTTCCTGACCCAGACCATGGAGGGACTGGAAGAGCTCATCAAGATGCCCTTCGGCTGCGGCGAGCAGAACATGATGATGTTCGCCCCCGACGTGTATATCACCCGCTACCTGGAGGAGAGCGGACAGCTCAAGCCGGAGATAATGGCCAAGGCGGAGAAGCTGATGATTACCGGCTACCAGCGGCAGCTTACCTACCTCCGCAACGACGGCAGCTTCTCAGCCTTCGGGCAGACCGATGCTGAGGGGAGCCTGTGGCTCACCGCCTTCGTCCTCAAGGCTTTCTCTGAAGGTCAGGACATCATCTACATAGACGAGAGCGTGCTGGCTGCCGCCAGGGACTGGATCACGGCACACCAGAACAGTGACGGCTCCTTTGACCCGGTGGGATTCGTCCATCACCAGGAGATGCTGGGCGGCCTCAAGGGGAAAGATGCCCTCACCGCCTTTGCCGCCATCGCACTGATGGAGGCGGGCGAGAAGACCTCTTCCGCCAGGGCCATCGACTACCTCGAAGACCAGCTGCGCAGCATGGATGACCCCTACACCGTGGCCATCACCGCCTATGCCCTGGAGCTGGGCAACAGCGCGAAACGCGACGACGCCTACCGGATGCTGATGGACCTGGCACAGGAGGATGAGGATGGGCTGCACTGGGGCGGCGGACCCGACGTCCTGCCGACAGAGGAGGAGGAGAGGATGGGCCACATCCCCAACGGGAGCGCCGCCATCGAGAACACCGCCTACGCCACCCTGGCCCTGATACAGCACGGCGATGCCTTCAGCGCCTCCAGGGCGGCCAAGTGGCTGGTGTCAAGGCGAAACGCCTACGGCGGGTTCGGCTCAACCCAGGATACCGTGGTAGCCCTCCAGGCGCTGGTGGAGTACTCCTCAGGCGCCAGGGCCGACGTGGACCTGAAGATAACGGTCATCACAGACAGCGACGAGAAGAAGCTGAAGATCACCGAGGAGAACTTCGACGTCCTCCAGGTAGTTGAGCTGCCGGTGAACGCGGAGTTCACCGTCGAGGCTGAAGGGAAGGGCGAGGCCATCGCCCAGGTGGTCAGGCGGTTCAATCTGCCCGACGCCGAGCAGAGAGAGGAGGACATCCTCCAGGTGAGCGTTGACTACGACACCACCGAGGTCGAGGTGAACGACCTCATCACCGTGTCAGCGGAGCTGACCTTCAACCCGCCGATGCCGATAGAGGCCGGGATGCTGGTCCTGGATATCTCGGTGCCCACGGGTTTTGCCCCGGTGTCGGAGACCATCGCCGAGGCAATAGAGAAGGACGAGAGGCTGAAGCGCTACGAGGTCGCCGGCAGGAAGGTCATCTTCTACATAGAGAACATGCTCGCCGGGGACCGCATATCGCTGAGCTTCAAGGCGCAGGCCCTGTACCCGGTCAAGGCCAAGGGCGTCACCTCGAAGGCCTACTCGTACTATAAGCCCGAGATAAGGGGAGAGAGTCTGGGCCAGGCCGTCACCGTGGAGTGACGCCCGGCCGCTTCCCGGGCAGGCGCCCTGCTAGACCTCTGTGGCGCCTTCCATCTCTTCGAAGGTGACGGTCTTCCTCAGGCGCCGCCCGCTGCGGAGGCCCTCCTGGAACGCCAGCAGGTTCGGCCCGGCCAACTCGGCGGGGAACGCCTCCCTCACGGCCTGCCTGAGATGGCGAAGCGAAATCCAGGGGCAGAACGATACCAGCACCCCGAGGGCTATCACGTTGGCAAACCTCTGGTCCTGGAATCTGGCCGCCGCCTTACGCTGCAGCGGCGTCCTCACCACCCTGCCCCAGAGCACCTTCCTCACCAGGTCGGAGTCCACTATGGCGATGCCGTCCGCTTTCATGTCGCGAAGGTTCTCGTCGCAGGCCCTCTGGCTCAGGGCCACCAGCATGTCCAGCGCCACTGCTCTGGGATAGTCTATCTCGGCGTCGCTGAACATCACCTCCGATACCGAGTTCCCTCCCCTGGTCTCAGGGCCGTAGTTCTGGGAATGGACAACATGGTGTCCCTCGGACATTCCCGCCCGGGCCAGGATGAGGCCGGCCACCACGATGCCCTGTCCTCCAGACCCGGCAAACCTTACCTCATAGCGCATCGCCCTTTACGTCACCTGCCTCGATATCTTCTCGTGCTCCACATGAAACGTGGGCTTCTCCCTGTCCACCAGCACCCCGGTGACAAGCTTCCCTTCGAGCTCGTCCTCCGAGAGTTGTCCGGCCTTTCCCACCGGTACTGCATTGTCCTTCTGCCACTTCATCATCTCCACGGCAGAAGCCATATGGGTGAACTTCCCGAAGTGGGTGACGCAGGGCGTCATGACCTCGACCACCGAGAAGCCCTGCTTATGGAGAGCCTGGCTGATAATACGGTCGAGAAGCCGGGCGTGGTACACCGTTGACCGCGCCACGAACGCCGCCCCCGCCGCCTCCACCAGCTTCGATATGTCGAACGGGCTCTCCAGATGGCCGTAGGGGGAGGAGCTGGTCTTTATCCCCAGGGGGGTGGTGGGAGACGCCTGCCCGCCGGTCATTCCGTATATTTGGTTGTTGACGATTATCGCCGTGATGTCGATATTCCTCCTGGCGACGTGGATGAGGTG
>Ga0114919_10003557_pt1 | contig 12555 bp, 3 predicted proteins | sample BlataG_FD_88682 | JGI IMG/M metagenome (GOLD analysis project Ga0114919, IMG submission 88682) | Deep subsurface microbial communities from Black Sea to uncover new lineages of life (NeLLi) - Black_00105 metaG | ecosystem: Environmental > Aquatic > Marine > Oceanic > Sediment | place: Atlantic... | reverse complement strand
TCCTCGTTCGTCCTCAAATCGCTGCGGGGTCCTTACGACTGGGGAGGGTGCCCGAAAACTGTCGTCGCCAACAGGCAGATTGTTCATCTCGGTTCCTCCTCCCTGCCTACCCGTAAGAGCTCACGAAGATATTCGCCGTACTCATTTCTGAATTCATGGGCAAGCCCCGCAAACTCATCGTCGGTAATAAACCGCTTCCGCCAGGCAATTTCCTCGAGGCAGGCAATCTTCAGGCCTTGTCTCTTCTCAACCGTCTGGACGAAATGAGATGCCTGTAAGAGGGACTCGTGCGTGCCGGTATCAAGCCAGGCAAAGCCGCGAGAGAACCGCTCAACACACAGCTGTCCACGGGCCAGATACTCACGATTGACATCGGTAATCTCTAATTCACCGCGAGCGCTGGGCTTTATCCCAGCGGCAATGTCAACGACGTCTGGGTCATAGAAATAAAGCCCGGGCACCGCATAGTTGCTGCGAGGCTTATCGGGCTTCTCTTCTATCGAGATCGCTTTTCCGGTCCCGTCGAATTCAATCACGCCGTACCGTCCCGGATCTCGGACAGGATAGCCGAAGACCGTCGCACCGGTAGTTCGTGCAGCTGCACGTTCGAGCATGCCCTGCAGCCCCTGCCCATAAAAAAGGTTGTCGCCGAGGATCAATGCTGAACGATTTTTTCCCACAAAGTCTCGCCCGATCACGAAAGCTTGGGCGAGGCCTTCTGGCTTGGGCTGGACGGCGTATTGAATCGATACACCAAGCCTCTCGCCGCTTCCGAGCAGCCGTTCGAAAAGCCCGATGTCCTGCGGTGTCGAAATCAGCAGAATGTCACGAATTCCCGCCAGCATCAGCGTTGAAAGGGGGTAGTAGACCAATGGCTTGTCGTACACCGGCAACAACTGCTTGCTGACGGAAAGCGTCAAAGGGTGCAACCGTGTGCCCGAACCTCCTGCCAACAGAATGCCACGAATCAGATCAGGGCGACCCGTGGTGCCAGCTGGTGATTGGGTTGAGGACATTTGCGTTCAGGGGGAGCGTTGGCGACGCGTCGGGACAGGACGCGGACAGCAATCGATCCACGAGCCGGCTACGGAAGGAAAAGACCACCGCCACTCCTGTAGAGTCTACCCAATCAGACACCGAACGGGGAATGTTCAGCGGCGTTCAGTGAGGTAGCGGCCAATCCCGGTCTGCCAAGCAATCACTGATTCCCCCTCCTCGGCGACGGGTTCACCAGTCGAAACACGAGGACCGATCAGGCGTTGACGACCACCCTCGGTAGACCGTTCGGGAAGCCAAATGTCAGATCGGCAGCTTCGGCTGGGTTTCCGGCACGATCGACGATGGCAACATCGCCAGGCAGTTGCAGTTGCGGAACAACCTGAATTCCTGTCGGCGCCTGATCACCCGCCTCAACGACGTACCGTAGTCGCACCCTGCCGCCCGGAAGTTCGTCAACCAGTTCGGCCCGTCGCGGGTTGTCGTCTGTGAATCCGCGAAGTTCAATGTACGGCAGGCCCGTTCCGACAACCCCAACGGCCTGATCGAACTGCACGTCGAAGTCGATATACACTCCCGCAGGCAGACCATTGGACCGCGGCGGAGGAAGCACCGAGTCGATGGCAGGCCCAAGCGTGAGATAGGTAAAGGCAATCGCCCTCGCGACGGAGGCATTTCCGGCCGCATCCAGCCGACGGACATCAACATTATTGTGAGTTCCTGCTACGGGCGAGTAGACGGAAGTCCAACTTCCGCTATTAATCTGGAACTCGAACTCACCCGACAGGTCGTCACCAACCTCGATGAGTGTGCCGTCGACGACGAGATCCGCGTCGTTGGTGTAGCCGTCATCCGGCTCGGCCCCCGTGTCATTTTCAAGTACCACCGATGCAGGAGCCAACGGTGCCGCCGTATCCACGGCAATCTGTAAGTCGTTGCTCTCCTCATTTCCGAGTCCGGAGCGGTCGGTGAACCGGTTGGCTGCTACGAAAATGGTGGCGATGCCCTCAAAGTCGGCAAACGGCACAAATCGGGCCGTATAAACATCACCAGACCTGCCAGCCGCCCGGAATCGCTGCAGCCGCCCACCCACCACTTGGACATCCTGCGTCCGGAAGGTGCGACGCTGGGCAGCTTCGCTGAGCGTGAAGGTGATCTCCGCGACATCTCCATCACCAAGATTCTGCGAGTCAGCCGTGATCACAATCGTTGGGCGACTTGCATCGACTGCTATCTCGAGCCGACCCTCCGTATTTCCATTCGGATTGGTTCCAATCGTAAAGGCACCTGTTGGCACGGTGATGGTCTCTGTGCCTGTGCTCGTTGCAGGTGCAGTGTAAACAGCGGTAAAGATGGTTCTTTGGCCCGAGGCGCTTCGCGTCCTAAAGTCCGAGATCTCGCCATCGCTCACCTGAATTTTGTCTGCGGTGAGGTCGCCTGAGGCATCACCGCCAGTCACAATAAACGTAAGATTGGTTGACTGCCCCAGTCCGATGCTTGCCGGCCGAGCACGCACCTGAACCCCTGGAACGCGGGTTTCGATGCGAATTGGCGGCGCCAGTTCGCGTTCTGTGCTCTTGTTGCCATAGAGATCCTCGAAGCGGCGGGCGCCCACCACAATGCGGGTGTCCCCACTCCAATTATCACGCGGAACGAAAGTCGCAGTGTATAGCGTCTCAGAGACCTTCGTGAAATTGGTGATCGTTCCACCGCGAACGATGACGTCACGCTCTTCAAATCCTACGACCGCCTCGCTGAACGTGAATTTGAGGGTGGCAGTTTCGCCACTTTTCAACACGTATTTGTCTCGATCAATATCGGTGTCGATCGTCAACTCTGGTGCCTTCACATCGACCATGATTGGCGTGGCAAGCGAGGCGGCCTCGTTCGTTTCACCCTCGTCATCACTCGCAGCTCCCGCCGCTACGCTAATCGTCGCCTCTCCTTCGAAATCGGTGGTGGGCTCAAAGACGGCGGTGTAGCGACTGTCACTCCCGCGGAAATTTTCAAGTGTCCCGCCCACGACCGTCACATAACTGGCGTCAAAGTCGGTCACCGGCTTGTTGAACTCGAAAACGATCCCGGCCTTCTGGTTCCCCACGAGCAGTTCACGGTTGGCTGTGATCGTGAGCTCAGGCGCCCAACGAACATCAATCGCTGGGGCCAACGCCGTGTCTCCATCATTTTTATTGCCAGCTAAGTCACTGAACCTACCGCCAAGCACCGTCACGCTGAGATTGCCGTCAAAGTCCTGATCGGCTGTCACCGTCGCCTGGTACTGCTTACCGGTGCCACGGAACCCCGTCAGCGTTCCGCCCGAAACAAATACATCTTCAGCTGTGAAATCTGCCGCTGCCTCCGACAGCGTGAACCGAACCGTGGTTGATTGACCCGCGTCCAGTGTTGAGGCATCACTTGTTACCGCAACTGTTGGCAGGATCGTGTCAACAGAAAGCTCAACCGTCGCCGCCTGCTCATTCGCATTGCCCGAACTATCAGTGAAGCTACCGGCCGGCAGGCTGAGCGTGACTGCACCATCGGCAGACGCGTTGGGCGTAAAGATAGCGGTGTAGAGGCGGTTGTTAACCTTCGTCAGTTCCGAAAGGGCCCCTGGTCCGGTTACGCTAATGTCGGAGCTAGTGAAGCCACTGACAGGCTCATTGAGGGCAAAACTGATGGTCGCGGTCTCACCGACAGTGAGCGACGTCTTGTTGGTCGACATGGCCACCGTCGGACTGACCGAGTCAAACTCAAACTGGAACTGGACCGGGGTGCTGTACTCGCCCCCGCCCAGAACCTTCCGGACGAGGAAGGTGTTTGGTCCTTCGGCAATCGTAAACGCGTTGCTCCAGTTGATGCCGTTATCGGTCGAGTACTCGATCGAAGCGTTCTCGACCGCCACGACCTGAGGCCGTCCCTCGAGTTCAATTTTTTGCAGCAAAAAGCCTTCAAAGTGCTCGCCGGCCCCGACAAAGATATAGGCATCGGTATCGGCAACTCCAATGCCCGTCTGGATCAACGCGTACTCGCTGCCAGCACCGTTTGCCACTTTCACCACGGCATCGGCAAACGAGAGGATTTCAACGTCGGAGAGCGTCACCACATCGGAGCCGCCCGCGGTCTGCGTCACGGTCAAGGAGCCATCGCCTTCAAAGTCGTAGGCCAGTGTGTAATCGGCGAAGTTTTCCGTGAACACGGCTGTATCGGTGCCGGCGTTGCCGTCGATCGTGTTCGTGCCTCCCGCTCCGGTGATCACGTTGTCGCCGTCGTTGCCGGTGAGGTCGTTGTCGGCGTCGTTGCCTGTCAGGTTGACCGAGCCCGCGCCGGCCAGCGTGCCGTTGGCAACGCTGCCGTCGAGGACCAGGCCCGTGAAGCCGGTCACACCCGCCTCGACGTTCACCGTCAGGTTGTCGACCGTCGTCGTGGCGTCACCAGCTGCGTAGGCACCCGTCTGCACCCAGACGGTGTTCCCGGCAGCCGCAAGATCCACGGCACGCTGAACGTCGGCCTCCGTTGTGGAGTACGGGGCCGGCGACCAGAAACTCTGCGGCGTCACATAGACGTTGCCACTCTTCAGTGTCACGGTGCCAAGCGTCGAGGCATCAACGGCGTCGGCCACTTGGTCGAGGACTGCGAACAAATCCGCCGTCGGTGTGCTATCCGTCAGCGAGATACCGTTGAACACGTTGGCCGTCGCATTCAATGCGTTGAGCGTGGTGCCCGCACTGCGCTGCGCGATTGCTGCAACTGGCAACGACGACGAGAAGGTGCCGTTGGTGAACGTATTACCAGCGAGCGTGATGGTGGAAGCGCTCGTGCCTGAAGCGAGCATGAGTCCGACGTCGTATGTCGCCCCGCCTGGCGCGGCAGCCATGTTGTAGTCAAACGTATTCCCAGTAAGCTCGACATTGGTGGATGGCGTTGGGTTGTTGTCTGCTGTCCCCACCAAAGCCAGGGCGTAATAACCATTCGAAGTAAAGCTGTTGCCATTAATCAGCGAGTCCGCGAGCCCCAGATAGACCCGCTTGAACGTATTTCCGGCCACGGTCGCGTTGGTGACGCCGGAGAGGCTCAACGAGCCGTACAGTGTGTTGGACGCGATCGTCGCGTCCGCGAAGCGCTGCTGACCATATTGGGCCATGAAAACGGCGTTGCTCCCACTTGACGGAGTGCCGTAGACGGTGTTGCTGGTCATCACCAGGTTGTTGACCGTCATGCTGCCGCCGGTGCCGCGGAACTGACTGGTGAAATTGATGCTGCGACCATTTGACACGCCCAGCTTGACGTAGTTGCCGCTGATCGTGAGGTTCGTCAGCGATGCGGCGAGGGTCTTGTTTGTATCGTTGGCGGTGTTCTCGCCAAACAACAAGCCGTTCGACGTGCTCAGGCCAACGTCTCCCTTTTCCACCCAGTTGTTGGCAATTGTCACGTTTTGAAGCGCCGATACACCCGGCGCGGTTTCCGTGGCGGGTTGCTGAACCGTAATGCCGTCTCGGAAAAACCCAGTGACCTTGAAACCGTCGATCGTCACGCCGCTCGCCGTGACAACGATGGCCTCGTAGGACTGACCCGCCCCAAGCGCTCCCTCAATCACCGACTCACCGCCATCCCGGTCGGAACCTGTCGCTGGAACACCAGCCTGTGCGCCACGCAGCGTCAGAGACTTGTTGATGGCGATCTTCTCGCCGAGCGACATCGTATACGAGCCCGGTGCAACCAGAACCACATCACCCGCGCTTGCGGCCGTGATGCCCTGGTTGATCGTCGTGTACTCGCTGCCCACAGCACTGCCGACCACGATCACCGTCTTGTCGGCGAACTGCAACTTCTCGACGTCGGTGATCGTGTCGGCGCTCGAGCCGCCCGAGGTCTGCGTGACCACCACATTCGCCCCGTCGAAGGCGATCGTGTAGTCGGCGTAGTTGCCCGCGAAGGTCGCGGTGTCGATCCCGGCATCGCCGTCGAGCACGTTCGTGCCAGCACCGCCCGAGAGCGTGTCGTTGCCCGCGCCTCCGATCAGCGTGTCATTTCCCGCAAGTCCGCTGATCACGTCGTCGCCAGCGTCGCCGACGATGTAGTCCGGATTGGCCGAACCCGTGAGCGAGTCGGAGGCCGAGCCACCGAGCGTCACGATCAGTTCGTCCGCTGCGGTCGCGGCACCTATGGCAGCACCAGCGTCGAAAGTGAGAGGTTCGCTGAGGTTTCGGAAGTTGAAGTCGGTATCGACATCACTGACAACGAGACCGGTGATGTTTCCCAACTGGGATGCCGCATTGAGTCCGCCACTCACGCCGGTGCCCGCCGTCCGCACAACGTTGTCCGTCATCGACACCGTCGCGTCACCGGCGACGTCGAGGTTCGCCGCGGTGCGGGTGTACTCAAACGTGTTGTTGCTGACGGTGATTCCGCTGGTTCCGCCGCCGTCGCTCCAAAGGCCACGATTCCACGACGATGTGTCGTACTTTCCGGTCTGGCTGCCGGTGATGTAGTTGCCGCTCACGAGGGTCGAACCAGCGCCGAGCTTCTCGAACGAGATGGCACGATACCCAGCTGCATTCGTGCCCGCGGCAACCTCCGAATAGAAGATATTGTTGAGATACTGGTGAGCCCCGCCGCTGCTCGCTGCCAGTCGCTGGAGGGCGGGATTCGATGGCCCGCCCACACCGGTCGTCCCATCCGCTAGGAACCGGAGGCCTGCCACCGTCACCACGCCGCTTGACGAAACCTTGAACATCCCCGCGATGGTTGCCTCGCCTGTCCCGTCTGCAGCGGATCGCAATTCATCGTCACCCACCGTGTCAGCAAACGGCCCGCGAATGGAAACCGCGTTCGATACAGTCACGCTCTCCTCGTACGTCCCGGCAGCAACCTCGATCACCGACGCTGCCGGAGCCACTGTCACTGCATCCTGGATCGACAGCCCCTCAAAGACCTCCCAGTTGCCGGAGTTCAGGTTCTGGATCGCCGTGTCGGAGAACGCCCCGGACCCGACCAAGTTGACGGCCAACACATTGACAGCCGCCGTCAGGCCGACGTTGTGCATGACGAGGCCGTCCGAATCCCGCGTCGTGTTCACCACGCGGTCAAACGACGCGGGAACCGTGACGTCAGCGTCCGCGTCTGGATCGTTTGAGATCGTGCCAACCCAAGTCCCACCCGACTCCAACGCTCCGTCCTGAACAGAAATAACACCGTCGCCAGAGCTCAGAGCGATGTCGCCCGCAAACACGATCCCACTCGGAGCCGCTATCTCAGGGAACTGGTACGGCGGATTCGCCGGGAAGATCCCAACATCACCCCACGCGTTGTCGCTCGTCGTCAGGTTCGTCACCGTCACGTTCTGCGAGCTTGAAATCGAGAACCCGAAGCCGCTCGTTGCGCCCGTCGACGTGATGTCGGTCAACGATGCATTCTGAACGCCATTGAGATCAATGCCCGTCCGCTTCGTGCCCTGAACAACAATGTCTGCAAGGACCAACCCGTCGTTGATGTGAGCATCCGAACCAGTGTTGTTGCCCGTGCCAACCTTAAGGGCGAACTGCAGATTCACAGCCGCATCGCCCTGGATCGTAAAGCCCTCCAGCGTCACGTTGTCGGCTGGGATGTACACACCCCACGCGTTAAATCCACCAACGTCGATCGTCGTTGAGGCCGAGCCCGCACCGACGATCGCGACCTCTTTGTCGACCATGAGCGTCGAAGCGGGCGAGTAGGTCCCTGCTCGCACCTCGATCCTGTCGCCATCAACCGCCGCGTCGATTGCGGCCTGGATCGAATCGAAAGCCAGCGTTCCGAACAGCAAGCCCCCAACAGCCCCCCCTGTCGAGGGATACCACGTGACGACATCACCAGCGTCAAGACCTGAGTCGTTGAAGTTTTCAGTTATTTCGAACCCTTCTTCGGGAGCGACGTAGAAGGTCGTGAGCATCGCTCGACGTTCAAGCTGCTCCGGGTGGGTCGCCGCTTCGCGGCGGCGACTGTGAGTTCGCTGCTGACTGCCAGCTTTTTTGATTTGCAACCAGTGCCGCCGCTTTGGTCGAAACAACAGGGAAAGAAACATGACACCTTCCTTTTTGGAAATTACCCAGACTTCCGCGAAGGGAAGCTGCATGGGATTGGCCGTACATACTCGCACCCTGCCCCACCCGCCCTGGAGCTACCCCATGCGAGGGACTATATTCCTCGGCAGGATATTCAGTGCGACCGCCAAGTCAAGCGATGGGTTCAAGAATTTTTGATGAGTTTTTTGCTGAGGTTTTCCAATTCATGCTGGCCTCATCATTCTTGCAGCAGAAGATCGTGCCCGCCCCCAAAAACACCCCAAAAAACCACTTCTCCAGCGTGTTGGCTTCCGGTGTACAGGTTCACCAGCAGCACAGAACAACTTGGTTTTTCCGAGTTGTTTGAGGGAAATCGTTCACGGCCTTTTTGCACTGTCCGCGAGGAAGTAACTAAGAATTCCGAAAAACGGAAATGAGCGTATTTCAGACATTTTTGCGGCGGATCGGACGAAAAATACCGATAATTCCGTTGGTGACACCGCCGATCGACAGACATGCTGTGGAAAGGGTAGGAAACGAACCGATCAGAAAACTTTCGATTCTGCAGGTGATGTCAGCGTGGGCGAACTGCTACCGACCGAATGCTTGCCCTGTTGGGGGATTCGTCAAATACTGAGTGGGTCGAAAATTTCGAACCGGCAGTGAGGTCGTGAGCAACGGTCGCTCGAGGCCCGAGTGCTTGGAGTTTGTTGCCAGGAAACTGGGTGCTGGAACAGAGCAACCGTTGGCATCTGAGAACTGCCGAGGACGGTTATGGGTACGGCAAGGACGGCTAAGACAACGATTTGCAGACTTTTGAGCCATCCGTAATGAATGAGGCATGCAGTGACAAAGCGACTGTTTAGCAAGAACCGATGCCGCCCGCGTCGGTGCAGGCGATCCCGCCTCCACACGTTTGAGCAGCTCGAGACACGAGCCGTTTTTAATGCTGCACCAATTCTCTACTCGGCAGCTTCTCCGGAAGTCGAGCCCGTTTTCCCAGGTCTCGCCCCCAGCGGAGCGGTCGGGACGCTTGTGAGCGAAATCGTCGACTCGACTGGTTTCAACCAAAATTATGCTGATGTCGATGGCGACCCTCCGGGCATCGCGCTGATCGGCACCAGCCTGCAAGGCGGCACACTCTACTTCTCCACAAATAGCGGTGCGAGTTGGGGCACTGTTGGCAGCGTGTCAGCAACCTCTGCCCAAGTTTTTGCCGCTGATTCCGCGACTCGCCTCTTCTATCGGACGCCATCGACGACTGGCGTCTCGATTGAGAAAGTCATCTCTTTCAAGGCGTGGGATCAAAATGGCGGCTACGAAAACGCCCAGACCGGTGTCAATACGCTTGGCATCGACGGTTTTTTTCCAGCCCTTCAGGGCAATGTACTGACGAGTGATTACGCGTACGCCGTTGAAATCTCACCCTCTGGAGTGGCCTTTGTCGCCGACGGGCTGGCCGGACTGCGGGCCGTCGATCTGTCCAATCCGAGCGCACCGGCACTGCTTGGCCGATATGACTCGCCGGGAGAGACGCTCGGCCTGACGCTCTCGGCGGATGGACAATATGCCTATATTGCCGACGGTCCAAACGGCATGCGGGTTGTCAGTATCTCAAACCCCAACTCACTGGGTCTGGTTGGGACATTAGACGCTGGCTCGTGGGACTACGCTTTTGATGTCGCCGCCTGGACCAGCACCGGGGCGTCATACGCCTATGTTGCCGATGGACAATCGGGCATCCATGTGGTCAATGTTGCCACACCCTCGAACCCGACACTGCTTGGCAGTCTTGACACCGCGGGAGACGCCGTTGCGGTTGCAGTCTCCGGAAACGGCCAAAACATTTTTGTCGCTGACTCTCAGGATGGGCTGAAAATCATTGACGTCTCGACGCCGTCCAATCCTCGACTCGTGAACGTCAACGTCATCCTCGACGAGATCTCGATTGCCACCGATGTTCAGGTATACGGCTCGTCTGCGTTTGTGACCGATGACGCGGGCATCTTCTGGGTGATTGATGTGACCAACCGTCAGTACCCAAAAATTGTTGGATCGGTGGATACGATTGGTGCGGCAAAGGGGGTGCGGTTGTCTGCTGACGGCAACCTTGCCTACGTTGCCGACAATGCCGGCTATGTCCATGTGGTCAACGTCGCGAAACGGGAAGCGCCCGTTATTGTTGGCAGTTCCGCGGTCGAGAATTTTCCGACGGGCTTGGCGGTGTCTGCCGATGCCACCTTCATCTACCTAGCTGAGGAAGATGGCGGCCTGTCGGTCGTCAATCTCGACAGCCCACCCCCGCCAACGCTTGTTGGCAATCTCCGCACCACCAGCGCATCGGCCACCACGCTCGCGTCGAGCGGAAACACAGTGTTTCTTGCGGATGCCAATGGTGGCCTTCGAATTGTCGACGTCTCGTCACCGGCAGCCCCCACGTTGCTCGCAACTCTCGGGGCTGCTGCCGGACTTGCTGGCGACATCACTGGGGTTGCCTTGGATGAAGCGGCTGGCGTTGCATTCGTGACTGCTGACGACCGCGGGCTGCATGTGGTCAATATTGTTGATCCTGCAAACCCGACCGTTATCGCCACGCTTCCACTCGACGGCTTCGCCGCTGACATTGCTTTCTCGGTGACTGACAACGTTGCCTATATTGCTGCTGATGATGCCGGCTTGCATGTGGTCTCAGTAGCGAATCCGGCTGCCCCCGCGCTGCTGAAAACGGTCAGTCTTGGTGATGCTGCTTACGCTGTCAGTCTGTCGGCCAATGAGAACACCGTGTTCGTGGCCAATGGAGTTAACGGTGTGCGTGCGGTCAATGTGTCGGTCCCATCGAATGCCACGGTGATCGACACCTATAACACGCCTGGGGTCGCGACAGATGTCACGACCTCGGCGGATGGATTTGTCTTTGTCGCAGATGATGCATTCGATGCCGCCGAAGGCACTCCTGGGCTGAGAATTCTAAACGCGAGCAATCCGAGCAATCTGCAACTCGTGGCCAGTGCCACAACATCCGATTTTGCAAGTGCCGTGAGCCTTTCAGCGGATGGGGCAACGGCGTTTGTCGGCGTTGGATTCGGTGGTATCGACGTTTTCGATGTCAGTTCGAAGAGCGCACCGGGCCTTACCACCTCGGTGCTGACGCTCGACTTTGTCGATGATCTTGTTGCCTCGACTGACGGCGAGTATTTGTTTGTCGCTGATGGCAGTGCCGGCCTTCAGGTGGTGGATCTATCTGGCGGCTCGGCATCGGTAAATTTCAGCGGCACGCAGGATACCGCGAGCTTTTCGTCGCTCACTGCTATCGAATCGACAGCCCCCGGACTTGGCCGCAACACCAGCGATTACCTGTTTGCGACCTACGGAACCGGTGGAGCGACTGACGTTCAGCCTGTTCGATTCGATCGTCTGCCGCTTTCACGAACTTTTAGCGGCTTTACATTTTCGGCAGCAGGAAGCAATGAGTTTGGCAACTATCTGCAGGCCACCCGAAATGGTGATGAATTTGCTGTTTTCGCGGATTCAAGCTGGAACGTGTCAGGGCTGTTCACTGAATTTATCAATGTGGGGAACCCCTCACTCGACCGATCGGCTCGCAACATCGACACTGAAATTTCGGTCGAAGTCGCACTCAGCGGCTATTTCATCAACGGAGCGATCGATCCTGACATTGTGGTTCAACGCGGCAAGAGCTACGCCATCGTAATTAATGCACCTGACCAACCCTTCTACATCCAAACCGTTGGTGGGCAATACAACCCGCAGCGGATCTACTCAGATGGCGTATTTGGAAACGGCCTGACCGACCGAACGCTTATCTGGCAGGTGCCCGAGGACGCGCCGAACGAGCTTTTTTATCAGTCTGGACTTGATTCCGCGTTTGGGGGGCGCATTGTCGTGACCGGCCCCTAAGTATTGGCGGAATGAGGGGAAAAACGATCTCAAATTACTTTTGGCGAATGTGCGGCGACACGAAGTCGCGGAAATATTGAAGAAGGTTGCCGTTCTGCCGATTCGAATAGCCTCACTTTTACCTGCTGCCACCGAGATCGTCGCGGCCATTGAGGCGAGCGGGCTACTGGTTGGTCGGTCGCATGAGTGCGACTTTCCTCATGAGGTTGGCGAACTGCCAGTTCTTACCCGCCCGAAACTCGACGCCGCGCTCCCGAGCGGGGAAATCGACCAGCAGGTAAAAGACGCTGGAGGTGGGCCGCTGTTTGAGTTGGATGAGAATTTGCTTGCCGACTTGGCACCGGACTTCATCCTCACCCAGGCCGCCTGCCGGGTCTGTGCAGTTGATGCCGATGCGGTCGTGGCGGCGGCGGCCCGAATCAGCCTGCCAGACAAGCGAACGCCGCAGGTGCTGACGCTGTCGCCGCAGTCGCTGGCCGACCTGTTTGCCGATATTCGCCGGGTCGGTGAGGCCATCGGCCGGATGCCGGAGGCTGAGGCGGCTGTGGCTGGACTGAAGAACCGCTGCGAAGCTGTGCAGGTGAAGGCGGCCGAGGCGGTG
>Ga0114919_10003556_pt1 | contig 12556 bp, 14 predicted proteins | sample BlataG_FD_88682 | JGI IMG/M metagenome (GOLD analysis project Ga0114919, IMG submission 88682) | Deep subsurface microbial communities from Black Sea to uncover new lineages of life (NeLLi) - Black_00105 metaG | ecosystem: Environmental > Aquatic > Marine > Oceanic > Sediment | place: Atlantic... | reverse complement strand
GCATTAGTCTATCTGTTAAGTGCCTGTGAATAAAGAACAATTATGCATTTTTACTGGATCAATGGCATCGTCCAACAAATTTGTTGGACGGGTAGAAATTATTTTTGGAAGTGTCAATAAGTCATTGAGATAACATCAGTTTTGCTAAAAAGTCTTTTCAGTGCTGATAGACTTTTGCGAAAAAGTCATGCGAATGAAGAGTTGCTGTTGAGTAAATTTACTCAACAGGTAGAACAATCTGTTGCAAGACCACCTAAGTCCTTAAAATAGAGCCCTTTTTACAGCAACGACTTTTCCTTACTGATGGACTTTTGCGAAGAAAACCCGCAACTATGTCAAAAATGAAGACCCTCTTGTTTTTTTCATTCAATAACTCGGTTTGTGATTTTGCCTCCGGCGCCATCGGCCTTGCTTCAGCCTTTTAGCCTACCGGAGAAGGGCAAGTTCCAAGAATACTGACTACGCCCTTTGAAGCGAATACTACCCTATGCACCACAAGGTATTGCATTATTCAGGAACGCTCCTGCTTCAGTTAATCCTCTGGATGGCCAAAAAAATGAACGTCCATCTCAGTCCTAAATTCATTCGTCCCTTCAAGCACATCAACCATTTTGAGATCGATGTTCAAAGCCGAAGTGATCGGTTTCAGCATGTCCAGGTTTTCGGGTTTGTTGACCAGTATCCGTTTCGGCGCTATTCCCGTTTCTTCAAAAAAATCTAACAGGCCTTTCAAAAATTCGGGAGACAACGTCCAGGGCGGAGCCAGCCAGTTATGCAGAACAAGCCCTCTGGAATGGTCTACAATAACCCCCGTGCGGGGGAAATATGGTCTTTCCCCTTCTTGGACCGGAACGGGGAAGTAGAAAAAATCGATCTCCCACGTGCCTGTCCTGTTTGTGATATGTTTTTTGATCCTCCGAAGGCGGATTTCGTCTACCGTCACCACCGGTTGATCCTCTTTCACCGGTGCTGCGGGTTCCAGCCAGACATCTTTCCAGCCTGCCTTTCCGCTTGCTGATCCGGGTACCCTCACCAACACCAGGCCCCGTCTTGGTGGATCAAGAATATCGCTATCTTTTCTGAAACGCAGGGCCACATCAATTGCCTGCTCTAATGCAACTGTCAGGAACCCTGCTTCTTCTTTTGTCACAAACCAAGGCACGTATCCCGGCAGGTAGCTTCGAAACAGAGGCCATGCACTGCGACCCCTGAACTTCAGGTCGAGCTTCTTAATAGTCTGCAGATCCGCTTTTTCTAAAGACTCCCTGTCTTCGAATGATGCCATTAAGCACCTCTGGATGTGCAGAACATCGGGATCGTATACATCGATTTCCCCCGATTGAGTCCTCAAGTAGGTATCCAGGCCTTCAGATCCCAGGTAAACCGCCAGGGCAAATACTTCCTCTATTTCACCCATGACGCAGCAATACCCGATTCCCCCGTTTTGAGGGTTTTGTACACCAAAAAGATCGGAGTCTGACATCCAGGTCCAGGGCTTGATTTTCATGAAATCTGTTGCGGCCTGATACAATTCTTTCCAGTCTTTAAGCGAGGGTTCACGTTTGGGCATTTGAAAATCCTTTCTTATTTCGATAAGCTTTGACACGATTCACGTGAATCTGTGGCGTATAACAAGACAGCCAATCCTGTAGCATGCTGGGGAGAGCCCAGCTACGACCATACCAAAGGTGGTTTCGGATGAAGAATACAGGGTTCTTACCTCCCACTCAAGAAAAAATTAGATGTCTTTCATGGGTGAGGAAGACTGCAATGACCTTCTTGAAGAGGTTTTCTGGAGCTCCTCTCATTATTCAGAGCTCGTTAATGGTCAGGACTTCATTCCTGACAAAATGCTAAACCTCTGAAGGATGAAAGCTTATCCCTCGCTCAACGGTCCATCTCGCGTAGCTTTGCCGCGGCAAAGAGGGAGCGAGCTTCACCATCAACGGGGCACCCCTGAGAATCACACCACCGCAGTAGTTCGTCGACATCAATATCGACCTTGTGGAGCACATATCCGGCCCTTTCAAGATCTGGGATCCTTGACCCTGCGTTAGCCTTCCACTCGTCGTAAGTCTCTTCGAGCGTATCCTTGTCTGCTGAAATCTCACGCAGTCGATCCCATTGCTGCCGCCTGTACCAAGCAACACCAAGAACAGTCGTTACCGCGTCATCATCTTTGTGCTTTTTTCTCCTTCGTTTACTCATGTGGTTCACCTTATAGCCTGTAGCAATTGCCCTAAAGGAAAAAACGGTATTGGTTAAACAAGCACTAGCATATTGAAAAAACACGCAGAAGGCAATATCACGTTTTTTGCTACTTATACGGGGGCGAAGCGGGCGGATGAGGCACAAGGCTTAAGACGAAGGGTGAAACGAGCGCTACGCTTGAGGGGGAAGGAGCGTCCGAAATAAGGGGGTCAGTCCACTTGACAATATAATCTTTTTCTATTTTCCCTATTTTTTGAAGCTTTTTATCTTTACCAATTTTGGGGAACCGCGGCTGCACGTCTGCGAAGCGCCATATACTCTAATACCATAATGATTTCCAATATCTTTCAGCTTTTCTAATTCAGATCTGTGATAAAAATATATACTCAAAATTTCTTGCTAATTCTTTTTTTAACGATACGCTCCGTCTTATCTGGCAAGAATGAAGACCCCTATGTTTTTTTGCTAATATATCAGTGGAATTAGTTTTTTTGTTTTCTTGGAGTAATCTCTAAATTCGTCTTCATACTTCTTCTCAAGATATCTATCGAGTGACGGAATGATATTGAGGACGAAATTCACTGTCATGATCAATGGAATAACGAACATAATAAGCCTATGAGTTATCATAGCAAACCCAGTGAAAAGAACGATATCTCCAAAGTAGTTGATATGCATCGAATATCTAAATAATCCATCTGTGTAAAGTCGTCCTTTGTTTTCTTTTTTTAGTTTCCAAACATGTCGACTATATTCAGAGTTAGTATTGAGATATGAACCAATTATATACAGCAGCACCCCAATAACCTCAATAGCATAAACAGATTGGTGATTATTTCCTCCGACTTGGGCAAAGGCATAGAGAGCTAATGGCATCACGATCGAGATTATTGCAGTCTCTAGCCAGGTCCATTTGCGTTTCTGGAAAATCCAGACAGTGATTTGAAGTCTCAAGAAGTAGATAATCAAACAAGAGGCTATCAGCACTCGACGTAGAACATCACCGGCTATTTGATACTGTTTTAACCAGGAGTCTGAATGTGCCATGTCTGCAAACATCAGCCACACGGTGGCAAGAACGCAACTTGAAAAAACCGATTTATGCCAAAGCGAAACATCATATTGGTCTTTGAATATCATTTTCCCCTCAGTTCGATATGTTAACGTGCCTAATGATTGAGCTCAGCGGTGTGGGTAACCGCATCCGCTGCAGCGATTTGTTTATATATTTTCCTCTTGTTTAGCAACTTATAGTTTGATTACGCTACCTCAAGGAATATAACTTCTCAATTTGTCGATGTTAGGTGTTTTCACAGACGTCTTGTCAATCAGAATTTTGAATTCATTTGTCAGCTCTTTCATTTCATCGAGGGCTGCTTTTGCATGCATTGCGAATCCGATCTCTGCATATTTAGTGTTGAATATTCCTTTGAAGATCTTTGTGGTTATGAATTCTGGCATCCAGTAGAATAAGTTGAACTTAAAAGGCTGTCGTTTGGTATACCCCAGATTTCGCAATACATCCCCGCCCTCTCTGCATGCACGTATAAAAAGCCGGATACTTTCCTCTTTCTTGGCAAGGGCATAATTATCACAGTCATGCTTGTAGAGAACACAACCAATCGGAATTACAAGCGCAACATGATATTTCAACCATCCGTCCATATCTTTCACAACATCAACAGGAACCCCACTACTTTCGAAAAGTGATTTGATCTGCCTCGTTCTGTCTTTCAGTTCACCATCCATTTCACCAATCCTAATGGGAATTCTTTTTCCATCCGGTTTTTCGCTGTCGATGTAATGGATTATCTCTTCCTTTCGGCTGCCTCCGGCTCCCGGAAATCCGAATAATACTTTCCCCCTAGGTAAATGATCCAGATATTCATCAAAACCAAGTGCATTATTGCCCACGAAAAGTATATTCCTGACATTTTTGTTTCGGCTCAAAACTTGAAATATCGGAAGAAGCTTATTCTTGCGGATCAACACTACAATAAGGTTGTATGCATCTTCTTCTGCTAATTTATCCACCACCCTTACTCTTGAAGCCTCCTTTTCTCCGGTGAATTCATTTACTAGCACAACACCATTTTCTTTGATAAAATCATACCGTTTGCTCCGTGCAAGAATAGTCACATCTTTACCTGCCTGGTGAAGAAGATGGGCATACAGACTGCCAAGCGGACCTGCGCCGAAAATAAGCGTTTTCATGATAACTTCCTCCTCTTTTAGAATAAGCCTAACAATCAATATCCAGAAAAAATTCTACATGTCAGGATATTCTTCAGTTCTTATAGAACCCTCATAAAGAAAGACTTCCCCATAACACGACAAACCCCCACCTCTCGTAATGAGAAATGGGGGCTACATATTCAACCTCATGGTACCCTCGGTTAAGGGTCCACGTCCTACAGATCGAGATTATTTGGACTATGCCACAGGGCCAACAAAAAAAACAAGCCTGAATTATTGATGGGAAAATACGCAACAGGGTAAGTACGAGAGATCTAGGGACAGCGTACACAACTTTTGTCTGCAGTGGGAAAAATCAATAGACTCTGTACAGGCATGCTGGAAAGATAAGTAAGGTGTCCTCTGAACCCCATAAGTCTTTCCCGAGTAAGGTGCATAGGGTATAGTAGGATATCCCGAAGTTCCCCCAAATCAAGCTGAAAGCCTCAGCGGCAGAAGTGCGCAAAACACTCTGCATTAGTCTATCTGTTAAGTGCCTGTGAATAAAGAACAATTATGCATTTTTACTGGATCAATGGCATCGTCCAACAAATTTGTTGGACGGGTAGAAATTATTTTTGGAACTGTCAATAAGTCATTGAGATAACATCAGTTTTGCTAAAAAGTCTTTTCAGTGCTGATAGACTTTTGCGAAAAAGTCATGCGAATGAAGAGTTGCTGTTGAGTAAGTTTACTCAACAGGTAGAACAATCTGTTGCAAGACCACCTAAGTACTTAAAATAGCGACCTTTTTACAGCAACGACTTTTCCTTACTGATGGACTTTTGCGAAGAAAACCCGCAACTATGAAAAGAATGAAGACTTGACCCTCTTGTTTTTCTACCCATAATTGAGTAACCCACAGCTTGCTTTTCGTTATGGTTTTGCGGCCATGCTAAAAGGGCAAGACGCCACCTTTCTAAATGAGAAATGGGGTCTTGGTATTTAGTCCATGACACCCTCGTTTTCTGTGACAACCAATGCTTGACTCAGCGGCGCGGGTTATTCAGATGTTGCTTTATCCATTTAGTTTCGAGCGTTTTCTGCCGATAAGGAAAATAGGCTTGACTTTTTCTTAGAAATCGGTATTTTAAAAAGCGTACTCATCTACCAATGGAGGTAGAAGGAGCTCGGGGGCCGCCTTAAATGGCGGTCGCTGTATTTTGTAACCTGCCCTTATATCTTCGGCTCAGATCTTTTTTTCCATTTCTAGAAGTATAGAATGCCGTGACCCAAAAGAACGTATTCTTCTTTCGTTGTAAAACGAGGGCGTAATTAAAGTCTTTTAGCCAAATATATCGCCTTATACCCCTATCTCTTGCGCCGTGATCATAATCAAAGACTTTAAGCTCAGTACTTTGGTCATTCTCCATCATAGGTCGAGCCCAAGGTAACCGTTCTCCTCGTCGAAAATCTATCGAACGTTGACTGGCAGGACCTTTAGATATAACATGCCAGAAACCCTCCTCTTTACCCCGGCCATCCGGAAGAATTCTGTCATCGTAACGTACATTTAGTCCGCAATGTCTTGCAGTGTTCTGCTTGAAGTCAGTAGTAAAAACAGAATAGATCATTTCAAGAATTTTGTCCCAAGCTCCTTCTAGCTGTAAAGTGGGGGGTAAAAAGTCTGGTAACCCTTTCACGACTTCGGCAACCTCGGCGAAAAATGGAAAAGATTGAATTTTTCCTCCCACGGTGGAGTACTATTCTGTATAGTTAAACCTGAATATCGACGTATCTTATTCACGACAGCGACCTTCGATGAACTAGATTTCAACTGTCTATTCGAATAAGATATTGCACCTATCAAGAGATCAGCAACTTGTAGGAGTTCAACCTCTTTAGATCTTACATGCTGAATTCGGTTGATCATTTCTCTTTCAAAATCTCTGAAACTATTACACAGAACGTCCCTCAATCTATTCATTTTCATTTGGCTACGTGTATCTTTGATATCTAGGTAGATATTGTATCTATTGTCGACGGAGAGAATGTTGCGGAGAAGATAGAAATACATCTTGTAGTAGAAAGAATCATGGTCCCCTTGGTTGAAATAGGAATGATCCAAGCGTTTCTTACTATCAACAACGAGGCACCTAAAATTGAGGCCATCAGTTCGAAAGAAATAGTCTATAACTTCAAGAAAGAACGATTTCCTTGATGGTGAAACCTTCGTCCATTTTAGTTCACCTCTTGTGTGATGCCTTTCTTTAATTTCCCGCAATGCAGAAATGTTCTTCTTAACTTCACACCTTGGGCACCAAATAGCCCCGAATAACATGATCGGTTTGTCGTCATGCTCTAAATGGCAGCTTTCATCACAGTAAATGTTATATTCTGTAACCATCTTTAATCAAACTGAGCCTTCACAAACACAAAACCCCACCTCTCTTTAGGAGAAATGGGGTCTTTTGTTCATTCCATGGCACCCTCGGTTAAGGGTTCACATGACCTAGATATGCTCCGCATATCTTATGGCATAATCTTAACAAGAAAGCAAGACTGCATTATTGATGAGAGAATACGTAAGAGGATAAGTATGAGATCTAGGGACAGCGTACCTAAACCTGCAGTGGGAGAAACCAATAGACTCTGAACAGGCATGCTGGAAAGATAAGTAAGGTGTCCCCTGAACCTAACGATACGCTCCGTCTTATCTGTCAGGAATGAAGACTTGACCTCTGTGTTTTGCAAGGCCTCACTGAAGTCTAAGCTCCATAAAATTCATCCTTATTCCTCATCTCGTTGGGGATCTCATAATAGGGCTCGATGTCTTTGAAGCCTAACGAGCGATATAACGCTGGCGCCTCTTTCATAAACTTGCCCGTATCCAAACACATTCGTTTGTAGCCAATTTTTCGAGCCTCGTCAATGACGGTCTCGGCTAAGGCTCGGCCAACCCCCTTCCCGCGAAACTCAGGTCTAATCCACATTCTTTTCATTTCGCAAATACCTCTATCGATTTTCCTCAGCGCTACACATCCAGCTGTTTCTGCATCTTGGTTGGCAAGTAGAAGACGACCATCTGGCGGAACATACTTTCCGGGGATTTCTGCCAGCTCTTGGTGCAGACCCTGATAAGTAAAGACGCGCTGAACGAATTCGGGGTCGACATCTTCATGTGTCATTACCCACTCAGCATACTCTGTAAACAGGTCCCTCGCTTGTTGAATCTGTTCTTCTGATTCAGCTTGCACAATCTTCACTTTTATCCTCCAATGTCTTCGGGAGCTCAAGCCCAGGCGGATGAGACCATCCCGATCAGACGATGCGTATGCAAATCGGTTGTTTTTAGCGGTGAAGTCGTATCAATGATGAGATCGTTCCCGTTGCAACGTAACCGCGAACCGTTGGCTAGCCCTTCGCCGCCCAACGTGGAAGTGAGCTGCGGGCCTGATGCCTTCCAAACTGGCAACTGACTTTAACGAAAACCGCCGAAGTTTCTCACGTCTCGTTCATCCGTTTAGAAGCTTTTGCACTTTAACTGATTATATTATCTCCTCTGAAGATGAGATAAACCACGCCCCAAACACCAAAGATTATATATGCACCAATAAATAGCCAATATTCCGGACCTGGAACAAGATTGTAGTGGGGGACATGTAGTAAAAAAAACAGCATGAAGGCTACTGTTGTTGCCCAATAGGCTGATATTCCCATTACTGCTGCTGTGGTTACTAACGACCAGCGCTTCTTCAAAAACAGCCCGACTAAAGAAATAGCCATTAGTGGTATGTAAACAAAAGTGTCACCTGCTCCGAATGCACGGTTGATTTGTACACCAAATTCACTTACTTCTTTGACATCCTCTTGTAACCCAAGCTTTACAGCAAACTCATAATTGAATATCGCCATTGTTTGGCCCATCAGTAGCAATACCATTGATATAATCAGAAATACTATGATGACCCAAAAAGAAATGGGACGTTTTGTACTTTCCATTTCAAGACTCCCATTGGTTTAGCTAAAAAGCTTCTAACGCCCAGCATGACGCGCAAGCAATCGCCGCAGCGCGGCTATTGCTTGTCACTGTCTATGCTGTTGCTATGTGAGCTTCCTCCCGCCTCCAGCACCCTCTTCAAGTTCTCTCCCTCTTCTTTCATGTGTTTCTTCACACATGAAAGGCCAAACTCAAGTTTGCCTTTGGCAAAAGTTCTGACCAGCCAACCAACTCGGAGAGAGCCTGTAGCAGTGAAAACGCAAGTGTCTCCTCTTGGCTCTATGGTGAATTTGTTCTTGGCGAAGTATATCCTCAAGAGCCGGGATAACGGGACATATTCGATTTCTCTGTTTGGGACTACTTTAGTAACGAGGATTTTAAACTTATGCAATTTCCCGTGAATATATTCTTCTGCATATACAACAGATCCTTCCTCCCAAGGGTTCCCTTTTAGCCAGCGGAGGGCCACATGGTCTTCAGGATGCCAGGCGCGATAGCTTTCGTCATCAACAAGACTAACAAGGAAACCAAAGACCGTTTCAGGTGTTGCCCTGATCTCTATTGAATCTGTCAGGGTCATGTCCTCTATCAATTTCACGTTTCATATCCTCACATACCGACATCAGCTGCCTGGAGACCGCACAGCGGTTTTCCAGGTTAGCTGGATTGACGGGTTAGCTTCGCAGTTTTGATTGGAGATAATCATCAACAAACTTCCGAGGTCTTACAACCTCTATCCCATGATAACCAGATACCCGCAATAAGTGCTTGTCGCCACTAATAATCAGCTTGGTGTTGCCGGCAAGGGCACAGGCCAGAAACTTGTCATCATCAGGATCATCGCACACCGGCTCGGGCAAGCCTGGAGCCAGAGTCATTTCTGAGTTGACAGTAAGAAGCTCAAGGATCGAGCCTAAACCAACTCCCGGAAATTGCTCCGCCAAAGTTTCTCCCACCCGCTGGTATTCCTCAAGTATCTCCTGCGAAATCACCAATTGAACCTTGCCATCACACCATGCCTTAAGAATCTGATAGGGAGGTCCGCTGAAGAAAACACCCGAAATAAACACGTTCGTGTCGACTATGATTTTCACTTATTTGCACGCACTTTAGCAAATGCAGCAGTGATGTCTGATCGTTTCATACCGGCTTGCCTGGCTTGTCTCCGGGCTTCGGCGATAAGCGCATCGAATTGTTCCATAGAAGGCGGTGAAATTGCCTTAAGAATCACCACATCGTTCTCGCCCACCACCACAAATTGGGAGCCAGCCTTGAAGCCAAGCCGCTTGCGGATATCCTCTGGAATAACGACTTGGCCTTTGGAGGACATCTTTGTCGTTGCTAACGCTGCCATTTTAGACTCCTTAGAATTAATTGATCTTACCGGTAAGAACATAACGCAGTATATAGCTTTAGGCAAGGAAAAATTGATTGAAGTATCCAGGAAGCTAACGGTGAATATGCAGAAAAAATTCTACATGTCAGGATATTCTTCAGTTCGTATAGAACCCCGATGAAGAAAGACTTGCCCTTAAGACAACAAAACCCCACTTCTCTAAAAAACAAAGGGGCCTACTTTTGACAAAGAGAGGTTTTTTTCTATCGTTTTAATAATTTTCCCAAGCCTTTTATTCTTTCTCGCCTGTTGCTCTATCCTGCGATTCGCTTGAGTTACGCCGGAACCCCTAAACCAAATCGTTTTCCAATTCCCCTTAATTAACTTTGTGATTTTGAACTTATATCGATCAGTTACTGCTGTTTTCATTAATTCTTAGCAGTCTTGCCAAATGGGTAGACTCGACCGCCGGTTTTTCTTATCATTCTTACGTTAGCCTTAGGCACTTCTTTGTTAATTCGGGATCTCCCGAAATCTACAGTCTTTGCTCGCCCGCGCATCGCTTGACGTCTCGCAGTTCCTCTCTTGGCCTGCGTTCACGTCGTCAGGATCTCGACCAGTCGGCCTAGCGCTGCCTTGCGCTTTGCTGAGTCCATCTTGCGGATGTTGATGAGTTTCTATTGAATCGCGGGAAGCTGGGCCAAATGCTCGATCCCCAGGCGGTCCCACTGTGGCTCACCCCGTTTCAAGGACACGAGGAATTCCTTCTCATCATCATCGAGGGCACGAACAAGGGTGTTAGCCAAGGTCGCCTGCAACTGGCGCAAGTCATCGAGTGACACTTCCTTTCGGGTCATTCCCGCGAACTGATCCATGTACAGTTCTCCAATGTCTTGAAGCCTGGGTGCCAAAAGTTCGCTCATCGGTCGATTGTGCCCGGCAAGATACACAACGAAGGACCGCCGGATCTCAGGAGTGATGCCCGTGTCGTCAAGCAGAAGCTTAACATCGAACAGGTCCCGGGATGCTGTCGATCCAGGGCTGCACAGAGCTTACCCCCGTAGAGATCAGCCATGGACAGCGTCTGAACACGCACGAAGGTCTCAAACTGCTCCTGTGCGGCAAGGCACAGGTCTCGTTCTTGAGATGTATGCACAGATCCCCGAAGGATCAGGTTGGGTTCGACCTTGACTATGGCATCGTCTGTAGAGACAAGGAGCTTCACGACGTAGCCCTGGCTCCGACTTTCGCGAACCTGTGAGCCGGGTATGCGTTGCTCGACATCGGCTTTGATTGATATAAGCTTGTCATCAATCTCTTGCAGCGCCTCACGCCGGGGCTTCAGCGGTAGGTAGGTCAAGTCGATGTCCACAGATACCCGTGGCAGATCCCGTACAAACAGGTTAATGGCAGTGCCGCCCTTTAGAGCAAAGCACGGATGCCGGCTAATCTCAGGAAGGCAACGGAGGAGTAGCCGAACCTGGGGCTCATAGCGGCGATCAAACACTGGGCAACTCCTCCCGCTTTTGCACGGTTATCTGGTATTGGTGGTTGAACTGGCCACCCTTGTAGATCTGGCGTTTGCCCTTTCCAAGATCTACTCGTGCGGAATCCAGACGCCCAAACCAGGTATGCCCAACTGTCTCCGCGCTCCAGAGGAACAGCCGCTTGACCTTTGCTGATCGACAGTTCTCCAGAAGCTCCTGAGCTACGTTCGGCCGAAGTGTGTTAAGCCCTTCCATGAGCTGATACGCATATTCTATATCATCATTGCTCCTGGCCATATGCATCTGCTCCATGACCGCCCGTTCTGCACTCGACATGACGACCTCGAATCCGCCACAGTCCAGCTTGGTAGCAGCCTCGTCCGGAACGCGCTCAAACAGAAACAGGCAACGGTGTTCCAGGCTTGCCTCCCACTGGTGATTCCGGAACCATGCTGGTAGCTGCTCCGGCTGATCGCTTACTAAGATAACCTTCTTCTGCCGCCCAAGGGGAACAAAGTGGGACCGCCCCTGCAGCTCCAATGCAGTGCGCCCCCCAACGTGCACGGTCATGCCAAGTTGGGTCTGTAAGGCATAGAGACCTCCCTGCCAGTCCACCTGATCGCCCGGCTGGGTAAACGCCCTCGCCCCAAAACGCGCCAGCCATCCAGATCCCACATGCCAGTTAGCCAGCTTGCTGGATACCCCAAGCTGGTTGAGCCATGCCTGGGTCGCAACAGTGCCCTTCGGCCACTTCTGAAGTACCTGGTTCATTTTTGCTGTTTTTTGACTAGTCATCCTAAACCTTACCACATATATCTAAACCCAGCACCGAGTCTAGTTTACTTTACTAAACAATAATCTAGTAATACTAGTTGTTTGTCAAGAAAAATGAACTTTGCTCGACCTCTCACACCCTCGCACAGAAGCAAATTTGCAACCGATACATCTATTCGTGATTTTCTTGGCACGCGTGCTGCCTATCACAAGTGGTTTTCGAAATTAACTTATAATCTTATGTCCCCTCTTTCAAAATTAAACCCATCAACATAAACACAAGTTCGCTTTCTCATATGCCCGGCGCCATAAATAAGCAGAGGCCACATATGGCCTCGCACCCTGGGTCGAAACCACAGGGGGTATTATCCGCTTAGGACATATGTATCCTATATATTTATCGGCCTCATCTCAAGTATTATTTAGACAGCCAGCGTACCTGACTCTTGCCTGCACTGGGAGAAACCAATAGACTCTGAGCAGGCATCCTGGAAAGATAAGTAAGGTGTCCCCTGAACTGCAATGATAGGGTATAGTAGGATATCCCGAAGTTCCCCCAAATCAAGCTGAAAG
>Ga0114919_10003553_pt1 | contig 12558 bp, 14 predicted proteins | sample BlataG_FD_88682 | JGI IMG/M metagenome (GOLD analysis project Ga0114919, IMG submission 88682) | Deep subsurface microbial communities from Black Sea to uncover new lineages of life (NeLLi) - Black_00105 metaG | ecosystem: Environmental > Aquatic > Marine > Oceanic > Sediment | place: Atlantic... | reverse complement strand
TCAAGACTTATAAGATCAGCACCACCATAAACAGCATTCAATAAATCTGCCGTTTCAATATCTGTATATTTATCATAAAGTTTAAAAATGGTTGGAACTCAAATTAAAATTGTTGAAGTTATATTAAAAGGTGGAAGTCTATATCTTTCAACAACTTGAGCTTTAGGAATACGAATATTATGCAAAACCGGTTGTCGCCAATCCTGTTTATCTTTGGTATCATAAAAAATCAAACTCGTTCTTAAATAATTATCTATCATAATGTTTTATTTATTCTTCTGGTAATACAGGTTTTTCAATATCTTCTGCTTCATAAAGCAATTCAACTGTGACTGCACCAGAAGATAATTCATATTTGAAATTATAAATTTCTCCGTTACCAAGCCATGTTTTAATTAAATCAAATATATCAAAATCATCATTAAATGGATCACAACAACCATGAATTTCAATCGGTATTTGTTTTTTAGATCGTCTTTTGCTTTTAAAAGTTACTACTACCCAAGGCTGGATATGATCAATATATCCTCTAATACCATAAATAAATGGTCTATAATGAAGCCAATAAAGACTTACTAACATTGACCATCTTAACCAGGGATTATCTGCAGCTACTCTATAATCAATTCCAACTCCATTAGGAGAAACCTGTAAAATTGTAAATCCATCTTTGCTTGGTTCATCAAACCAAGTACAAAGCCAATTCAAATCATTTGTAAAGCCGAATATTGTATGACTAATTACTTCTTTGGTATTTTTTGTTCCACCAGGAGAAGTATTATTATAAGTATAATCTAAAAACTGATCTTCAAATTCATATTGACCATGATAAGGAACATTTGAACCTTTTTCTGAATAAATAAATTCTTCCCTGTCTGGCAAATCAAGATACTCATATTTATTTGTATGATAGGCATATTCTCTATTCGTATATGGATTTGTTAATATAGTTAAATCATTTAATCCCAAAATTCCAAGAGCATTCGTATAAAAACTTACATGTTCAATTCTAAAAAATCCATCTATATCAATATGCCATCTTATATCATAAAGATGTTTTAAAGTATTTAATAAAGTTTTCAATGATAGATTTGATATTGTTGCTGGTGCAAAAGCAGCACCACCACCTCCAGCAGCAGCTTCCGCAAGAATATTTGATTTATCGGTAATCATTATATCATTCAATGGATTTGGATCTACTCCTGTTACATAATTATCAGTATCAACAGTAAGATCATTTTCAAAAAATGTTGATTGATAAGTAATATCACATCCCATTTCATCAAAAAAATATTGAATAACCTCGGCTATTCTTTTACAATATTCAAAAATTTCTGGATCAGGCCCATCTCTATCAACTATATAATCCATTACTCCAGCTATATTATATTCAGTTTCCCAATTTCTTAAAATACGAGCATATCCATCATAAGGAATTAAATCACTAATTGTAATAATACGTTCATCTTCATCCCAAAAACAATTCCTTTTAGTGAAATATCCTGTATATATAGGTTTTGTATAATCATCACAACTACTAAAAATATGTAAAAAAACTTCTTCATCAATAGGTAAATAATGAAGACAATTATAATCTATTATATCTTTAGAACAAACAAAAGTTAATTCTCCATTAATCTGTTTCCTGAAAAATATCTGATCCTGTTCTTTTTCCCATTTAATCCCAAATTCATCATCATATTGAGGAAAAACTTCTGCATAACCGGAAGTATCTAATATATAATCCGAACAATAAGTTCCAAGATTTTCAGATTCAAAAAAGAATTTATATTTAATTTTTTCTGTCATTAAATTTAATTCTATAAATTATTCCTTCTTTTATGTATTCTATATAATTACCGAAATTTTTAGGCATTTCTTTATTATGTTGTACGATTTCTCCAAGTAATTTATTAGTTTTATCAAGATCAACATTCACGATAGTTTTGGATTTTGAATTGAAAGTCCTATTATTATTAACCGCTTCCCAAATTGCATTAATATCATCACTATGAATCCCTTCAAGAACACTTTTATATTTTTTTGTGGCTTTTGCGGAAGTCATAGTTTCTCCTTTTGACATCCATACCAAATTAGAATCGCTTGTTTCTGTACCTTTACCTTTAAATCCTATAACTCCTTCTGCAAATTTTGGCAATTTTCCTTCAATTTTTCCCATTGAATCACTCCAGAGTTTAAATAATACTCCTATTGCTGCCGGTATTAATATAAGTGCTGCCCAACCTGCATCTTTAGCAATTGCTTTAATTAATTCTGAAACAGTAGTAGCAAGATTAAGAGCCTGGATTGTATTTTCTATTTTGCGTTGGCGTTCCATTAATGCTTCCTGTTCTGCCATTGCCTGTTCTCTTAATTGTTTTGTTTCAGCCAATTCTGCCTGAACAAGACTAACTCTATTTGCTTTTCCTTCTCTTGAAAGTTCCAATTCTATTTCTAAAGCTCGTTGTAATTCATCTACTTCCTGATTATATCTATTAACTGCCATATCAGCAATTCTTTGTCGATCAGCATTGATTTTACTCATAGTATCAAGCGCGAAATCTCCAAGTCTTGTTAATTGAGTAGTGATTTTTTTTTCTTGTTCAGGTTTCATTTCAGGAAATATAGCCATTAACAAACCGCCTTTTTCTTTTTCTTCCGGGGTTGCTTTAAGTCCTAAATTTTTCATCATTTCATTTATTTTATCAATTTGTGCCTGATATAATCCGATTTCATCACCAAATTGATCTTTTAAGAATTCTAATCTATCTATTTCAAGTTCATAAATAAATTTTCGTCTTTCTAAATCAAGTAAATTAAGTGCTTCATTTCTTTCTTTATTATCTTTAATTTCTTCATATAATGTTCTTTTCCTTTGTTCATATGCTATATCATAAAATATTGTCGCTCTTGTCTGAAAATCTGCAAATCCCTGATTTATTTCTTTCAATAATGCCTCTGAATCAAACCAACTTTTTCTTATTTCTTTTTTTTCATTTTCCGGAAGTTTTAGGTTTTTAATAGCTGTTCTTAAAATTTTAATCCTAATTTCAGTTAAATCTTTATATTCCGGTTCAATTGTTTTTAAAAATTCAAGATATTCAATTTCCGCTTCTTTTTTGATAATCAATTGTTTATCCGCAGCTTCTTTTATTAATCTTGTTTCTTCTTTCTGAGTATATCCTGTCAATTTAATTTTATTTACGGCAATTTCATAATCCAAATCTGCCCCTGCATTTGCTAAATTTTTTATGTGAGTAGCAAGTTCTTTTTTACCTGCTATAAATTCAGCATTTGCTTGGTTTTCTTTAGCTGCAATTTCTTCTTTTCTTAATTCTATTCTTTTTAATTCAAGTTCATATATTTCTACAGCTCTTAGACGTTTTTGATAATTTTCAATTATTACTTTTGCGGTTTTTCTTTCTTGTGTTGTGAGTTTATCAAATTCAATATCCATTTTATTTATATCTACTCCTAATAATTTATAAAATTCTTGATATTCTAATGTCGTTGAATTAAAAAAATCCTTATAATCTCTTGTTACTTTTGCAAGTTGCCATCTATTTAATCTTGCAAATTCTTCAATTTCTTTTTTTTGATCTTCTAAAGAAAGTTCTTTAATTGCTATCATTTGAGCTTCAATTTCTTTAGTAGCTTCTTGCATTCCTTTTGATTTTGCAAGCGTCTCCCATGTAAATAATAACTTTTTAAGCTCCAAAATAAGTTTTGTAGTTCCTTTTGCAACAAATCTTAATCCTTTAGTCATAACCCCTGTAGCATCTTCAGCAGATATTATAAGTCCTTCCCATGCACTTTTCATTATTGTCAAAGAACCTTGCAAGGTATCCATTCTTATCTCTGCCATTTTAGTAGCAGCCCCTCTTGTTGCATTTGCAGCTTTATAATTTTCTTTATATGCTTCTGTACTATTTACAAGGATATTAAGTGTATTAGCTGCTCTTAAATTTGATAATTGAAGAATTGTATTCAAATCTACATGTCGATCTGCTAATATTTCAAGTGCTTTGATAAAATCGTCTGTACTTGTAATAGTAAATCCAACTGCTTGTGAAAATTTAGAAGTGGCAATAGCTGAATTCAATAGAATATTTTTCATTGATGTTCCGGCAATAGAACCTTTTACATTAGCATCTGCAAGTATTTGTAAGGCAGCAGCTAAACCTTCAACATCAAGTCCTGCAGCATGAGCAATACTTCCTGAAAATTTTACTGATTCACTCCATAATTCAAGAGTTAATGCAGAAGATGTAAAAGATTTTGCCATGACATCTACAACACGTTGAGTTTGAACTGCATCATAATTAAATGCTCTTAATGTTGAGCCGGCAATAAGTGCTGATTTTGCTAATTCTTCATCTGTAGCAGCAGCAAGAGCAAGAGTAGCTTCTGTGGCATTCAAAATTTCGGTCGTGCTAAATCCAAGCATGGCGTAATTTTTTTGTAATAATGCCACTTGTGTTGCCGTATATATTGTACTACCACCTAAACGAATAGCATCATCTCGGAGTTTTTTGAATTCTTCATCGGTAGCTTGGGATATAGCACGAACAGCAGCCATAGCACTTTCAAATTCCTTAATAGTTTTAACAGCATCTTTTAATGCTTTACCTAATCTTCTGGAAATTGAAGAAGCAACATTAGAAGCAATATTGCCGAGTGCATTGAATTTGAAGGCGAAAGAACCCAGAGCTTTTGTCCAGGTTGAGGTAGTTTCTTTTGCTTTTTTTAAGTTTATATCAACTTCACGAAGTTTCTTATTTATTTCTCCTAATCGTTTAGGGTCTTGAGTTTCTTTTTGTTCTTGTTTTAATTTCTTGGTTTCGGAAAGTAATTTACCAATGATACCAATTTCTTCTTGTTTCTTTTTATTTACTTTATCCTGTAAATCTCCCATTTCAGCCAATTGGCTGACAATTTTCTTTACATCACCACTCTCTTTAAATTCTTTTAATGCTTTTTCAAATCTCTCTAATTGACTAAGATCAATCTCATGTTTTACGATTATTTGCTCTGGCATCTATCAATGGTTTCAGAAGCCACAATAAGAACTTATTGAATCGTCTTATAACTTTTTTATACCATTTTGGTTTTGGTATCATTTTTTTAATATCTGTTGAATAATATTCATTTGTTTTATATTCGGATTTTATTCCTTTATGTTGTGAAAACCATGCATTATGAACAGTATAATAATTTTCTTTTAAAAAAACAACATGCCAGATTCCACCATAATTTATTGCATTATGTTCTGCTTCATTTATCGCTTCCGGTTTTAACATCTTTAATTTTTTTAATTAATCTTTTTTCAAATTCCAAAGCCCATCCGAGTGTCATTTTTTTTATAGTATCTAATGTAATATTTTTGCTATTTTCTAAAAGCCAGAATATTTTATCCTTATATTCACGATCTGTTTTAACAACATTTTCGCTGAATGTTAATTTTTCTTCCTGTAATAATTGTCTTATTGTTTTTTCTATTTTAATCCTAACTTTTGTTTTTTTAATTACGTCTTTTTCTTTAAGCATCTCCACATACAGTAATCCCAGAGATTTAATTAGGAAGATTCTTTCATCTCCCGCATCAATTCCGCTATCAAATTGTATTCCCCGAAGCTGTCGGGAGATGCTTTGATAAAAGACGATACTTGCTCCTCTATTATTCCACGTTTTAATCCGTCTTTTCGCATTTTATCAAGTTTTTTTTTCAGGAAAGATTCATCAATATTTGATTGATCTTCTCCATTATTAAGACAAATTAAAGCAAAACACATACTAAGTCCGGTCGTATTTACTTGTTCAAGATTAATTGAAGAACCATAATCCAGAAATTCCTTAATAGCATTATAAGGCATTGCCTTGTTAAGCCATTCTTCTGCTTTTTGTTGTTTTGCTGCAAAAAGAGGTTTATCAATATTTTCTATTGACATACGCAAGAAATTTAAAAAAACAGGAAATCGAATATCATAAAGATCATTCACATTTTCGCAAAGACTATATTCTTTTTCCCCGATTTTAATTTCTTTCATTTAAAATAAAGTTTTAATTTATCATAAAATTCCTCAAAAAACATTTGCGTAAAATCTTTCAGATTCTTTTCTGTCAAGCCAAATATTTTCCCCCAATTTCTTTCAAGCATATCTGATTTCCAATCAGCAGATTTTATCTCAAATTCAGATTCTTTTTGAGTTTCTTTAATTTTTTTCATGAACATTTTTTCATGGAATTCTCCTGTATCATGTAATCTGACAGAATCATAAGGTTGCCCTTTTTGTTGTTTAATCCATTTTGATGTTGGCGAATATTCTCCTATTTTTTCACCACTCGGTTTTAATCCATATTTTTCCATTTGCTCAACATTCTCATCAATTATATGAGCTTCATATTTGACCATAATTTCCTCACCAAATTTTTTACAATTCTCAAAATAATTACGGATTTTTTGTATGGATTTATTAATTTGCATAAATTGTATCTGATATTGTATCACCAGGTCTATCAATTCTTCCTATTATCGGAGCAGTTTGTTTGCATTTCAGACAAAAATCATCAATATTACTTAAATCAAGAACCAAAATATCAATTAATCCTTTATGCCATATACCACTTTCAAGTTGATAGCCACGTAATTCCGCTTCATATTTTAACATCCAGTTTTTCCATTGATCTCTATTTTGACTTGCATCTGTTACTGCTTTATGAGAAACAGAAGATAAAGCATCCCCGAAAATTTTAATAGCTATCGCATATTGTAATGGTTCTGCAAACATTTGAATATTTGAACAGATAACATTGGAAATATCACAAATTATATTCAATTTCAATAATAATCCATGAGTTTTATTAGTTGTATAATTCTCAAAGTTTTTAGTATCAGGCAAATCATAATCTGAACCATTCCAATTAAGCATTTTATTTGGAATTTCAATAGGAATTATTCCGATATATCTCTGATAAAGATTTTTTCTTAATGCTTCCTGAGTACATCCGGAACATAAATCAATATATAATGCCTGTCCTTCAAGTTGTGTGGTTTGCGGATTAGCAGCATCAGTTTCATAATATCCGAATAAATAAGTTTGTGCAGTTCCGCCTATCAGACTTGTATAATTAATAATAAAATCTGTTATTGACTGCCATTCAAGATTATTAGGAAGTGTATTTTGATAATCAAATGTGGCAATTGCTTCTTGTTGAGAAGTTTCATAAAGATATATTCTGACTGGATCAGTCTGAATTGTATCAATCTGCATTCCAAGATATGTAATTTCTGCACGTAAATTATTGCTTCTATGTGGCATAATCATAAATCCCACAAATCTTGCAGCTTGTGTAACTTTATCTTCAAAATTTGCTTTACCAGTAATTGGATCAAAATTAGCCAGAAGCTCTTTGGTTTTTAATTGATCTTTTGATTTTGCAACTACTCTATCAACAAGTTTTATCAATTGGGATTGATGAACTCTACGTAAATAAACATTAATATCAGGATAAACAGAACTTAATACTCCCTGAATAATATTAAAATCTATTCCTGGCAGATCATCATAACGATAACCACTTGTAGATACAAGTAAATCTGCACTTAATGCAGTATGATCCGGATCGGCTGATTGATTCCAGCCTACAAGTCCAGAACCACATGAAAGGATTGTATCTCTATCATACATAATTAAAATATTATGATAAAATTAAGTAAAAATAATCAGTTTACAATAGCTCTATAAAATTCAGCACGTTTTTTTGTTATATTTTTTAAACTATATCTCTCTTTTACAGATTGATACAAATTTTCTCCATATTCCTGAATTTTATCAGGATTATTAATTAAAAATTTTATATGTTTATACCAATCTTTAGGATTTCGTACAATCAATGCATTTTTATTATTTATTATATATTTATAAGGTATTACATTGCTTACTATCACTGGTTTATGAAAAAATCCTGCTTCAACAATTTTCAGTTCGCTTTTTGAATTATTGAATTTATCATCTATAAGTGGAACAAGGACAACATCAAGATCATTATAATATTGTGCATAAGAAGGATTTTCCTCATTATGTAAAACTGGTCTTACAGGAAATAATTTACAGGCATCCAGTGATCTTCCATAATCTGTAAAAATATTTGCAAAATTAACAAAAATAGAATCTCTTTTATAACCAAATAATCTGAATTCATATTTTCCTTTAAGTTTCGAATCATGATAAAGCCTATTTGGAACTCCTCTTAATAGCTGAATATCATGCCAATGCATAGTTCCGCCAATCCAACCAAATCTTATTTTATTATATCCATTTCTTTTTATTTTCCATATAGGAGCATTTTCATCAATAGAATTTTCAAAAATAGCCACATTTTTGTTATATGGCTTGACTAAATTCGCAAGGAATAAAGTAGTAACAGTCACATAATCAAAAGTTTTAAGCATTTCAATAAAAAAATCACTCATTGTATATTGTCTTTTTATTGGCCTGCCATTTTCATCTGTTTTTACTTTTTCCCGATTATTTACAATTTCAATTTCATAATAATATTGATTATATAATCCATGACTTTTAGGCAAGAACCAATAATCATCAAAATCAACAATGGTTTTTAATCCAAGTTTTTTGCATCTCATTACCTGTTCTAAAGAAACCATACCTTTATGATATTGCAGAATTTTATATTCAGATAATTCTTTATCAGAAAAAGGTTGAACAGCATCAGTAAAAGTTATTCTGAAATCTTTATGTCTTTGATGTAATTCTGTATGCGGAGATGTTTGACGATAATATACACAACCACCAACGGATTTATTTATTACACATAATACTTTAATCATTTGATTAATACTGTTATTGATTTTCCTTTAATTTTTCTTGGAAATAATTTATAAGAAATAATCTCAAAATATTCTTCAAGCAAATTTAAAAATTCTTCATTGGATTTATATTCTCTTATATGTTGAAGACTAATTCCGCCATGAATAGGAACAGATATAACAGCTATTCCTTTTAAAAGTCTTTTTATTTCTTTAAGAATAGCTCTATCATCAAAAGCATGCTCAAGAGTTGAACCACAATGAATAGAATCAAATCTTTTTTCAAAAGGCATATCTTCACCAATTCCCTTTATCATTGTAATATTTTTTATTCCTTTTAAATTTTTTTGTGCTTTTTTAATTGCTTTATCTTGAATCTCAAGACAGGTTATATGATTTATTCTTGGATTTTTTGACATAAGATATGCTCCAAATCCATCTCCTGAACCCACATCTAATATATTACCAAATAATTTTGAAATTGAATAATCATATCTTTTACGAGCTAATATATTATCTCCTTTAGGATTCATATATCGGTTCCAGGATTCATTTATTAATACTTTAGAATCAGGATTATTAAATTTTTCTTCATATAATTTTATGAAATTCATTTTATAATAATTGGTGAATATTTTTCCCAATCATTAATTTGTGTAAAAAATAATAAATGCACAATTTCACCAACTTCAAAATGATTACATGCTCCACCATTTAATTCACAAATATCAGAACCGCGTTTACCAGGTAAAATATAAGTCATAATTCTTCCTTCACCATATTTACTATTAATAAAAATTTGTTCACCTTCTACAATATTTAATTTTTCCATTATATCAGTATCCAAGGTTAAACTACCTTCATAATTATGATTTGCCCCGGTAATTTTTATTTCTGATATTTTAGCTTTTAATACAGTTTTCATTTCTTTTAATATTTAATTTAATGAATTTATAAAGAGTTAATTTAAAAATTTTTGTTAATTTATTTATATTTATTTCTGGATTTGGTATTTTTTTAAACATCCGGCTACCAGGTAAATTATTAACATCAATTATATAAATTTTATTATCATAAACACTTCGTATAATATTAATTTCCCCAGTATCTAATCCAATTATTTTACAGAATTGTCTAATTTTTTCAATTTCAATTTTTGTGAAATATTTATAAGTATCAAATAATTCATAATAACCAAGTATATTTGAAGCACCAAAACTATTCTGAATTGATCTATAATTAAACCAGCCATAAGGAAATTCACCAAAAAAAATTGGTAAGATTATATCCTTTATTGTAATCTTATTAATTCGTGTATCAATTATTTTCTGATAAATATAATTATTTTTTCTTTCTTTTGGAAATTCTATAATTCTACCATTATGTGCTGATTGTTTTTCTCCTTTTTCAATACAATATCCTTTTTCAAGTTCAAAAAAGCTTGAATATAAGAATATACTTTTAAATACTTGTTCTACTTTAGTTTTTGTAATATCTATACAATATCTATTAATTATCAATTTTCCGCTTTCAATAAGTTTTTTTGTAACTTCATTTTTATCTCTATAATCCCAATGAATAATTATATCCCAATTATCTTTAATATTATTTGTTAATATAAATCCTAATTTTTGGCAATAAATAGCTGTTTTGCTTAATGAATGTCCATGTTTTGATTGCCAAATTGGATCATCTGGATAGAATAATATTTTCATCTTGTTACATGTTTAGCCACAAATTCATAACTTATATATTTTTCCGCCCATTGTCTTTGAAGTTTTATTTGATTTTCTCTATAAGATTTATTATTAATCAATTCTAATAAATCAGGCTTAAAATTTTTAATTGTAGTATATAAAACAGGTGGCGTATTAAAATATTCGAATTCCATTGTTTCTCCTGTAGTTATTACTGCACTTTTAAGCCATAATGCTTCAAGTCCCGATTTACCTACTCCGTTTAAATAATTTCCTAATTTTGTAATTGCATCTATTGAAATATGAGATTGAGAACGAATTTTAAGAGTTTCTTCCCATGATTTATTCATAATAAATTCATATTTGACTGGAATTTCTGATAAAATTTTGTTGATATAATGACTCCCTTTTGATATTAATTTGCTTAAATGATAAGGAGTATGACAAATTGTTAATTCTTTATTTTTTTTAATCGGATAATTCTCCAAAGCAAAAGGCTGATAATAAGGAATTGTAGGAAATCCTTTACGATATTTAAATAAAGCTGGCATACAATAAACTATTAGACCTAATTGATTATAAAGTTTATTACATTCTTGTGATCTTAATAAATAATGTGTATCTGTTAATATTATTTTCGTTTTTTTTCTTTTTATAATATTATCAAATCCTTTAATTTCAGTTCTTAATTCAGCAAAAGAAATAGCTCCGACAATTATAATTTCATTTGCTTTATTTAATTCAATATGTCTATTTATATAGCCATAGGAAGCATTTTTAGCAACTTTCCACATACTTTTAATATCTTTTGCCTTAAAAATAATAGGGCATCCTATGGCATTTGATAATTCACCACAATTACCATAAGTTGCATCTCTGCTAAAAATTATCCTTTGCATTTTATATGTATTAAATGATATAATTTCCCGCTACCAATATCATATAAAGGGCAAGATTCAATAGTATAGCTAATATTTTCTAAAAATTTTTCATAATCATGATACCAGGTAATTTTCCACCAACGTGTTTCATTTTTAAATGCTCGTCTTTCAACTCCTTTAATATAAGGTTCGATTAATATTATTTCTTTTGCTATATATAACATTGAAGACAAAGCTATTTTATAATCTTCAATATGATCTAATACTGAAACAGTTAATCCTAAATCAAATGTATTCCATTTATAATTTTCTAATATTCCGTGATCTCCCCAGATAAATTGACAATCAATATCTCTATGTAATGCACTTTCTATATTTTCTTTTTTCGGATCAATACCTATTCTTATATTTGTTTCAGTAAATTTCCCTAAATTTCCACCATTACCACAACCAAGTTCAATAATACTATTAGGATAATTACATTTTTCTATAACTTTTTCATATACTATATGTGAAAAATTACAATATCCATACATTTTATTTACATTTTTCATAATTTTTGAAGTTTCTGAATATATTTATAATATTCCGATTTTCTTATATCCAGCACTCTTGTTGCATCCCAAATCCAATTTATTTTTTCCGCACTAAGATAATGTGTTCCCCAACCTTTCACGAGCCCTTTTTCCCACGCTAATTTTCTTCTATTTAAAGTTATCATTCTCTGATTGACAGGTTTTGTATCCCCATAATTTAACATTATTCCTTTTATATTTAAAATTTTTTTAGGTTTAGGATATATTATTTCATCAGCAAATAATTTTGCCTGTGAATGATATTTCCATATTAATCTTCTTTTTTCTTTTATAGCTGTACAAAAAAAATAAATATTAAAAGGATCAAATTTATCTCTTGGTTCTCCCGTATTAAGCATATTCCCTAAAGATATTTGAATAATATTAAATCCTTTTTTGGAAGCCTGTATTATTTCATCACATAATTTATTATCAGTTATAATAAAAGTATCCGCTCCGAAATAAATTACCCATTCAGGTTTTATTCTTTTTATCACCGCATCAGTAGCTTTTTGAAGAACACTTAAATGAAAACTTCCGCCTGTATTTACTCTTTCAGAAGCAATTTTATTTTGTTT
>Ga0114919_10003551_pt1 | contig 12561 bp, 10 predicted proteins | sample BlataG_FD_88682 | JGI IMG/M metagenome (GOLD analysis project Ga0114919, IMG submission 88682) | Deep subsurface microbial communities from Black Sea to uncover new lineages of life (NeLLi) - Black_00105 metaG | ecosystem: Environmental > Aquatic > Marine > Oceanic > Sediment | place: Atlantic... | reverse complement strand
TTGGGGCCGATCCAGTTGAAGGGGCGGAACAGGGTGAACTGCAGGCTGCCCTCCTGGCCGTAGGCCCAGATGACCCGGTCCAAAAGCTGCTTGCTGCAGGAGTAAATCCAGCGCTGCTTGTGGATGGGACCCAGGACCAGGGGGCTCATGTCCTCGAAAAACTCCGCATCGGCGCACATGCCATAAACCTCGGAGGTGGAGGGGAACACTATGCGGGTGCCGTATTTGCGGCACTGGCGCACCACCCGCAGATTTTCTTCGAAATCCAGCTCGAAGACCTCCAGGGGTTTTTTCACGTAGGTCATGGGCGTGGCGATGGCCACCAGGGGCAAGGCCACATCGCATTTCTTGATGTGGTACTCGATCCATTCCTTGTTGATGGCAATGTCCCCTTCCAGGTAATGGAAGCGGGGGTTGCCCAGGACTTCGGTAATCTTGTTGGAGTGGAGGTCCATACCGAAGACCTCCCAGTCCCGGGTGGCCAGGATGCGCCTTACTAAGGCATTGCCGATGAAGCCGTTGACGCCGAGGATGAGAATTTTCATGGGCTGTCCGCTGATGGTTTTATCTGCTTCCTCGCCTGCTCAGATTTCGGCACGAGAGGAGAGACATTTTCTTTGATATAAGTGGCCAGAATCGCAGCAAATTTTTTATTGCCCCGGGCATTAAAATGACCTTCATCCAAAAAATCCGCCGAGACAAAATTACCCTGCGCGGCGGGGTCGATAAAACCAACCTTTTCTTGGCGGGCTATGGCCTCGGTTTCATCATTAAAAACTTGAATAATCGCCTTTAAATTCCGCTGTTTCAGATAGGGGGCCCAGTCCGACTGTGCCTTGCTGTCCAGTTTGGCCTCATTCAATACCTGCGGCACCAATATCGGCCTGATATTGTATCTCCGACAAATACTGATGAGAGTCTGCAAATTACGCCCATACAAGTCAAGGGCCCGCTGGTCCGTGGCATTGGTATAAGCCTTGTCAGTGGGTTTTATATTGATCGGATCATCATAGGTAAACAAATGGCGCAGCAGATTCCGGCCGTGATAAAGCAGCAGAGACCACTCGCCTCTTTTGAGGAGATCCAACCTCAGATTATAGTACTGGGTTTTACCATGAAAATTGGCATAATCCGGCTTTAAATTGGCGATATGGGCGTTGCGGACGTCGTTCCAGCCCACATAAAATATGGCCACATCAGGGTTGAGACTGGGCAAAATCAAGGCGGCCTGGATAAGATTTTCCACGGTGCTGTAACCGGGCACGCCCAGGTTGATCACCTCATATCCGGGCTCCAAATCCTTTCCCAATAAAAACGGCCAGGTCTGGTCATCCGTGATGCTGACGCAGTAAGTAGTAGACCCGCCCAAGACCGCAATCCGGATGGTGTTTTCAGATTTATTACGGTCAACTTCCGGTCCTCGAAAACCCAGGGAGTTGTGGGAAATGGTAATCTTATTTTCCTGCTCGGTCTCTCTGGTCATACTGACTGCGGGTTTGGGAACTACCACCAGGTACGGATGCGGTTCGAACATCCCGCGGTAAAAATGTGTATCGCGATTGGTACGATAGTACCAGGTATTATGCTGCAGGCGCCAGGCAATTTGCGCCGCCACCTCCATGGCAAACAGAGTACCGATTATTATTAAGAATACTAATAATATTTTGAAAATCGTGGTACGTAAAAAAGGCATCGAATCTATTAAATGAGAATATTCTCTTTTAGCTTTATGTGAAAACTTCTTAATTATTATTATTTTTCACCCGGCATCCTCGAACCGGCGGCCGATTAAATGGTCCCAGGTGGCCACAACGGGCCCCAGGAACTCCGGTTTCCCCTGCCACTGGGCCCGTTCGATGAGGAATTGGCCGTCGCCCGTGGCCACCAGCAGCCCTTCTCCCAAAATCCGGGCCACGATCTGACCCGGGACCGCGGCCGCGGGGAGGGGTTCGGCCAGGGGCCGCCCCCACCAGATGAACAGCCGACGTCCGTCCAGGGCGGTGAACGCGCCCGGGTAGGGATGGGTCACGGCCCTCACCAGATTGTAAATTTCCCGCGCCGGTCTGGTCCAGTCGATGCGGCCGTCTGCCGGGGTGCGTCCCCCGAAATAGGTGGCCCGGGTGTGGTCCTGGGGCGCCCGGGGCGCCTTGCCGGTGCGCAGTAAAGGATAGGTGTCCCGCAGCAGCTCGGCGGCCGCCACGGTCACCCGGGCGAACAGCGTCAGGGCCGTGTCCTCCCCCGTGATGGGCACCCTTTTCTGGGCCACGATGTCACCCTGGTCCGCCTTGGGCACCATGTAATGGAGGGTGACCCCGGTTTCGGTTTCGCCGTGCACCAAAACCCAGTTTACCGGCACCCGGCCCCGGTATTGGGGCAAAAGACTGCCGTGCAGGTTGAGGGCCCCCTGCTTGGGAAGCTCCAGCAGCGGCTTTTTCAGCATGTGGCGATAATAGCAGGAGAAGACAAGGTCGGGCTCGAGACCGCGCAGGGCCTCCACGAACTCCGGCCGGTTGGGATCTTCCGGCTGGTACACCGGCAGATGATTTTGCCAGGCCAACTCCCGCACCGACGCGAACCAGATGTTCTCCTTGGGGTTGTCCGCATGGGTCACCACCGCGACGATCTTGTCCCCATAGCCCCGGCACAGGTCCATCAGGGCCTTGAGGCAAAAATAGCCGACATTGTGGTAACCCATGAAGATGAGGCGCATTATCTTGTTTTAGGGCTTCAGGTTTCGGTTATTTTCAGGCTTTAGCCTTTAAATAAGACATCTCCTGATGCATCATTATGGTGCTTTGTCCCTAACTGTTCCAATCCCCTTGTCTTGTAAGAAGGCTTCAGTTTTCTGAAGAAAAGATTTTGCTTTTTCTTGAAGTTCCCTCACCTCACTCTCGGTGATGTTGGTTAGATAATCATAGTCGCTGATTTGCCGTTTTTCAAAAGCCCGATGCAGCCATTGATGCATCTCTTTGGGTAAGCGTCCAGATTTTATAAAGTTTTCACCGAAGGCCGACACCACGGCCCGATGACTGGTATAGGTTTTCCCCATCAAAAGCAACAAGGCCTCAGCCCCATAAAACATAGCATAATACAAGCGGGAGACCGCGGAGTCGAAGTCCCCATGCTGACGTAATAATTCGGCCGAAGTCAGATATCGCCGGGATTTGGCGAGCATGGCCGATACTTCTGCGGCCACGGTCACAGAAGCACCCCTTCCTTGCGGACGTTTTCAAAAAGAGGGCTTTTTCTTTGTTGGAGCCATTCTTCAGATACGGGAAAGGTGGCAATCAGGACATTGTGCTCTAAACAGATATCGGCAACCCGATCACTGATACGGTCGATTTCCTGGCTGGGTTTGACCTCCCCTTCAAGGACGACGAGTACATCCACGTCCGAGTCGGAGTGATAATCCCCCCGGGCATAGGAGCCATAGAGATAAAGGCCGCACAGGCGTTCCCCATAAATCTGCCCCAGGGATTGCCGCAATTCCTCTAAAGCCTGCTTTATATCTGCAGGTATCAGAGGGCCGGACCTGGAATTTCTTTTCATAAAGAACAAAAAGGCCTTTTAACAGAAAACTATCATTCTGTTTCGCCCACATCCAGTGTTTGCCGAACGATAAACCGCGGCCGCCCCCGCACCTCCTTGTAGATGCGGCCCACGTACGCGCCGATAAGGGCCAGGCCGAAGGTGTTGAGGCCCACGAAAACGAAGAGGATGGCGAACGGGGTGAAAACCCCTTCCACTTCCGGGCCTACGACCAAGCGGCGGAGAAACAGAAACAGGCCGAACAAAAACCCCAACAGGGCAATGGCCAGACCCATGACCCCCACCGCGTGGATGGGCAGGTGGGAAAACCCGGTCATGAGGTCGAAGTTCAGGCGGATTAGTTTAATCAGATTGTACTTGGATTGGCCCCGCTCCCGCTCGGCGTGGCCCACGGGGATCTCCGCCACCCGGCGGGAAAAAAGGTTGGCCAGGGCGGGGATGAAGCTGGAGGACTCCTGGCACTGGTTGATACTGTCCACCACTTCCCGGCGGTAAGCCCGGAGCATGCAGCCGTAGTCCTTGAGTTTGACCCCGGTGGTCCAGGACATGGTGCGGTTCATGAAATAGGAGGGCAGGCGGCGGAGCCAGGAATCCAGGCGGTTTTCCCGCCAGCCCCCCACGGTGTCGTAGCCTTCTTCCACCTTGTCCACCAGCTTGGGGATGTCTTCCGGCAGGTTCTGGAGGTCCGCGTCCAGAGTGACCACGACCTGGCCCCGGACGGCCTGAAAGCCGGCGAAAATGGCCTGATGCTGGCCGAAGTTGCGGAGGAACTGCACCACCCGGATATGGTCGGGATGCCGCTGGTGCAGGTCGGTGAGGATCTCCCAGGAGCGGTCCGCGGAGCCGTCGTCCACAAAAATGATCTCAAAGAGACGGCCGTCGGCGGACAGGGTGGCCAGCAGGCGCCGGCTCAACTCCTCCAGGCTTTCTTCTTCATTGTAAACCGGGATGACCACCGAAATATAAGGGGCGGGTGCCGCGTCCGCGGCTGGCAGGGCTACGCTGGGGGGATTCATACCTGGATCGCGCAACGGAAAATGTCAGCCCTCATTTATTGACTAAACAAAAAGAAAAACGGAGCAGACCATAAGCCGGGTTCTGTGCCGGCCTGGCGGCCGGTGGTGATCATTCCTCTGGGATCCCGGTTGCCCGGGACCTCGTGCAACCTACCCGGGAGCTTCGGGCGGGCCACCCTCCAGCGCTCCCCTATTTGGTCTTGCTCCAGGCGGGGTTTACCTAGCTGCCGGTGTCGCCACCGGCACTGGTGAGCTCTTACCTCACCCTTTCACCCTTACCGTGGACGAACCACGGCGGTCTGGTCTCTGTGGCACTTTCCGTGGGGTCGCCCCCCCTGGGAATTACCCAGCACCTTGCCCTGTGGAGCCCGGACTTTCCTCCAGCCGCGCCGAAGCGTAGCCGGCGATCACCTGGTCTGCTCCGTACTGTTACCTGGTTACATGTTACCTTTTTCGCCGATGCTGGTCAATGGCCTGGCGGGCCAGACGGTCGGCCTCCTGGTTGAAAGACCGGTCCAGGTGGGAAATAGCATAGGTGTCGAACTTTTGCAATGCCTCCCGCGCCCGGCGCCACAGAGGCAGCAGATGGCTTTTTTTCACCTGGTAAGTGCCCAAAAGCTGGCGCACCACCAGTTCGGAATCGGCATAAACCTGGAGGCGCTTGACCCCGTGATTTTGAGCCAGCTCCAGGCCCAACAGGAGGGCCTGATATTCGGCCGCGTTATTGGTGGCCTCCCCCAGGTAGCGGGACTCCTGGGCCCGCTTTTCCCCCCGGGGGCCGAAAAGGACGGCGCCGGCCCCTGCCGGACCCGGGTTGCCCCGGGAAGCGCCGTCCACATAAAGGCACCAGGTACCCGATTCTTCCAGGTCAAAAACCGCGGCCGCGTCCCGGAGAATCTGCGCCAGGTCCTCCCGGCTGAGGCCGAAGCGGCCCCTGACCTCCTCCATATCCTGGGTCTCGGCCAGGGCGGTCACCACCGCGGCCCGGTCCACCGGCGGCGAGCCCACGGATCAGGAAACTTGGCGGGACAGGGAGCCCGCGTCCGCGTCTTCTGCCTCTTCTTCCCCCCGCCAGTAGAGAATGCGCTGACAGTGGGGACACTGAATGACTTCCTCCCCTTTTTGCAGGTCAATAAATTGCTGGGGAAGAATATTCATGTGGCAACCCAGGCAAACCCCTTCCTGAACCTCGCAGATGGCGCTGCCGTTGCGGCGCTGGCGGATAAAATCGTAGCGCTTCAAGAGCGGGGCCGGCAATTCCTTCTTGAGAATGTCCCGCTTTTTCTGGAGAACCGCCCGCTTCTGTTCCAGTTCCTCGACCTGGGTCGCCACTTCGGCCGCCTGCCGCTCATAAGCCCCCTGTAACTGCTTCAGGGTCTGCTCCTTTTCGGTAACCGACTGGTTCCGGGTCTCCACCTGGTCCAGCAGTTCCAGCACCCGGGTTTCTTTCTGATCCCGCTGATCCTCCCGGAAGCCGATTTCCTTCAGCATGGCCTTGAGTTCCAGCTCCTTGTTGATGTCCATCAGGCGCTGGCGGCTGGTCTTGATGCCTTCTTCCAGGTCGGCTACCTCAGTTTCCATTTCCTTGAGCTGCTTTCTCAGCCCCTCCAGTTCCTGGGCGGAAGCGGATTTTTCCGCCTCCAGGGCCGCCCTTTCCTGGTCTTTCTCCTGGAGTTCCTGGGGGAGTCTGTCCAGGTTCACGGACAATTCCAGGATTTCCTTATCCACTTCTTGCAAGGCGATGAGCCCTTCTAGTTCCGGTAACAAAACTTCCCTCCGTCTTTGATGCGTTTTGGCTGTTTTTTAAAAATTTTGTTATTACCCCATGCCCCCACCGGTGCTCAAAGCACGGCCGGAGGTTTAATTATTTCCTAAATTATCTTAAACGGCGGCATCTCGGAAACCGCTGCCCTTACCTGCACTTCCCATCCTTGCGCCCGGAGGAGTTGGCCTACCTGCTCCGCCCACACCGGCATGAAGACCACCTCGCTGGCGAAGTGGCCCACCTCGATGAGGGCAAATTCCTCGCCCAGACCCGGCACGGCCTGGTGATGACGGACTTCGCCGGTGACGTATACCGAGGCCCCGTTTTGTTGAGCCTGGCCCATAAGATCGCCGCCGCTGCCGCCGCATACCGCCACCCGGGACACGGCCGCCGGCGGTCGGCCCCAGACCCGCACCCCGGTGACGCCGAACAGTTCCTTCACCCGGTTCACCACCTCCTCCCAGGACAGGGCCTGGGGCAGGCGCCCCACCCGGCCAAAGCCCAGGACGGGGCCTGCGTCGGCCAGGGGGTAGAGGTCGTAGGCCACCACTTCATAGGGATGCGCGGCCTTGAGCCGGGCCAGGGTCGGGGCCACCGCGCTTTCGGGCACCACCACCTCCAGCCGGGACTCTTCGGCCCGGGACAGCGCCGCCACCTCCCCCCGAAAAGGCCTCGCCCCCTCGAGAGGCAGATAAGTTCCCTGTCCCCGGGCGGCAAAGGTGCAATGGGAGTAGCGCCCGATGACCCCCACCTGATCGTCGCACAGCGCGGTCCGCACCCGGTCCTCATAACCCGTCGGCACAAAGACCGTGAGCTTGCGCCAAGCGTCCCGGCGCAGCGGCGCCAGGACCTCCGGGTCCAACAGGCCCAGTTCGCGCGCCAGATGGTCGTTCAGCCCCTTGGGGGCCAGATCCAGGTTGGTGTGGCACGCGACCGCGGCCATCTGGGCCCGGATCAAAGCGACCAGCAAGTTCCCCACCGGACGGTCTTCCCGAATCTCCGTGAACGGCTGGTACAGGAGGGGATGATGGGTGAGAAGCAGCTGCGCCCCCTGGTCCCGGGCCTCCGCCACCACCGGCGGGCTGGCCTCCAGGGCCACCAGCACCGTGGTTACCGCCGCGTCCGGGTCCCCCACCTGCAGGCCCACCCGGTCCTCGGGCACGGCCCAGGAAAACGGGTAAGCCGCGTCCAGACAGGCCAGAATATCCTTTACCGTCGCCGTCATTAGACGTAAAACGGGGGTGCGCACACAGCACCCCCGCGGTTGCCCATCAAAAATGTCGGGTTTAAGATTCGTTCTCGAAAGTTGATTTTTATCCTCCTGCCGCCTAGTGGGCCCACCTGGATTCGAACCAGGGACCGTCCGGTTATGAGCCGGTTGCTCTCACCACTGAGCTATGGGCCCTGCTAACCTTTTAAAATAAGTCCTTTTCTCCCCGAATACAAGAGTGTCCCCAAAGTTTGCTTTATGAATCCATAAAACTTTTAAGCCGGGTGCTGCGCGACGGATGGCGCAGTTTGCGCAGAGCCTTGGCTTCGATCTGGCGGATGCGCTCCCGGGTGACATCGAAATCCCGCCCCACTTCTTCCAAAGTATGATCGGTCTTTTCCCCGATGCCGAAGCGCTTGCGCAGGACCCGTTCTTCCCGGGGAGTCAGGGTGGACAGCATCTTGGCGGTTTGGTCCGCCAGATTCAGGCTCGTCACCGCTTCCATGGGCGTAAAAATCTTTTTGTCCTCGATAAAATCCCCCAAATGGCTGTCCTCTTCGTCGCCGATGGGGGTTTCCAGAGACAAGGGCTCTTTGGCGATTTTCAAAACCTTGCGCACTTTTTCGAGCGGGAACTCCATTTTTTCGGCAATCTCTTCGGGGGTGGGCTCCCGGCCGATTTCCTGGACCAGATAGCGGGAGGTGCGGATGAGCTTGTTGATGGTCTCGATCATGTGCACCGGGATGCGGATGGTGCGGGCCTGGTCCGCGATGGCCCGGGTGATGGCCTGGCGAATCCACCAGGTGGCGTAGGTGCTGAATTTATATCCCCGCTCGTATTCGAACTTTTCCACCGCTTTCATCAAGCCGATATTGCCTTCCTGGATGAGGTCCAGAAACTGGAGGCCCCGGTTGGTGTATTTCTTGGCAATGGAAACCACCAAACGCAGGTTGGCCTCCACCAACTCCCGCTTGGCCTTTTCGGCCTGGTATTCCCCTTTGCGGATGCGCTCCAGCACCCCGAGGGTGCGGTATGGCGTCAGGCCCAGCTCCTGCTCCACCTTTTTGAGGCGCTTGCCCTCCTGGCCCCAGACCTGTTCCATTTCCTGGAGACGTTCCAGGGGAACGCCGTTGGGCGAAGTTAAGGGTAGACCCTTGCGCAGATCCCGCATGAGAGCCCGGAATTTCTTGGCCGACAAGCCCGTCTCCCGCAGGATCACCTGGAGTTTCTTCTGGCAATCACGAATAGTGCGGTAATGGCGCAAAAGTCGGTTGAGCAGATTTTCCAGGTGATGGGCTTCCAGGCGCAGGTTTATCAAACAGTCCACCAGGCGGCTGCGGGTGGCGGCCAATTTCTGCTCCAACTGGTTTTTGGCTTCCGGATCACCCTTGGCGTTGGCCAGCTCTCTTTTGATCTCCCGCAGGCGCTCTTCCTGGGACCTGAGTTTTTGAACCAGCTTGTGAAACTTGGATTTCTGGGAGGTATGGTCAAGCTCGGGGTCCTTGTCCCCAAAATTGTCCACCGACGTGTCGGGGGTCAATTTTTCCTGTTCCAGACGGTGCACCAGGGTCAAAATCTCCTGCACCGCCCAGGGTACCTCCAAAACCGCCTGTAAGACCTCTTTCTCCCCCTCCTCGATGCGCTTGGCAATCTCCACCTCACCTTCGCGGGTAAGGAGGGAGACCATGCCCATCTCCTTGAGGTACAGGCGCACGGGGTCATCCAGCTTAACGGTGGTCTCGGGCTCCATGGCCAAATCGACTTCCCCCTCTTCTATGTTCAGGTTGTGGGAGGTTTCCCCCGACGGCAGGGGCAGGTCGTCCAGGATGAGAACGTCCTTGGCCGGCTCATTCAGGAAATTGTCGGCAGTGAGAGATTCACTGAATTCTTCCACCGTGATCAGGGCGTCTTCGTCATCCATTGGCATAATGTTGGAAAAGCCATCCATACCCCGTTTACTCATCCATTTTCTCCTCTTGTGGTAGGGGCGTTTTCAACGCCTCGAGTTGCCAATCAATTTCTGCCCGCCGGTTCCAATTCGAGACCTCTGCAAGGTTAAGAAAATTGTCATTCTGAGGGTGCGCCGCCACCGAAGAATCTACATCCTTTGCTACTCTCAGCCTGACAAGGTTGATTTTCCAGAGATCTCATTTTGAGAGTATTTTCCAAGCAAAATTTATTTAAGGGCCGCCAGTTCCTGATTAATTTTCATCATTTGTTCTTGTAAGAAAATATCGTCGCTGTCCCGGGTCATCTTCTCCCTCAAGGCTTCCCTGGCCCGTCTGAGTGGCTGTCGGCGGAAGGTTCGCCGCCAGTCGTCGAAAGCCTCGTCAGCTAAACTTTGTTCGAATCCTTTCTCTCCCACTAACAAGGCGCACAGTTCATGTTTTAGACGCTCATCTTCTACTTGGTCCAAAAGTATACTCACATCCAGATCCCCATGGTTGGAATAATGGATGCCAATGAGGTGAACCAAGTTCTTGAGGTCCGGGTCTTCGAATTCTTCAACCCACTCTGCCAGCTCCTCGGTGGAAACCGAGCCCGGGTTTTGTAAGAGCCACCGCAGTAAATGTCTCTCACGGTTGATAATGAGGCCTTTGCCTGTATCCCGCCCATGCCGAAAGGCTGGAGCCGTCCGGGAAAGACTCAGGCGCAGGTCCGCTTCCGCCACGCTGAGGCGTTCGGCCGCGTACTTGAGCCATAAACCCTGTTCCACCGGGTCCTGCAAAGCCTGGAAATAGGGCCGCAGCTCTTCAGCCACCTTGACCCGGCCTTCGATGGACAGGCCGTGGGTGTCCACCAGGCTGTCCAGCAAAAAGTTCAACCAGGGCAGGGCCCTGTCCCAGGGATCGGCAAACAGCTCCGGTCCATGGGCCTGGACGTAATTGTCCGGGTCCATGCCCGAGGGCAAAGGGATGACCCGGACCGGCAAGCCTTCCTGGCCGAACAGGGGAAAGGACCGGCACATGGCCTTGGCCCCCGCCGGGTCGCCGTCGAAGACCAGGACCACCCCGGAGGCCAAACTTTTCAGCAGGCGCACCTGCTCCCGGGTGAGGGCCGTACCCAGGGTGGCCACCACAGGCGCCACGCCGTGTACCTGCAAGGCCAGAAGATCTAAATAGCCTTCCACCACCAAGGCCAGGTCCTGCTTGCGCATAGCTTCCCGGGCCTGGGGCAGGCCGTACAGCAGGCGTCCCTTGGAATAAAGGGGACTTTCCGGGGAATTGAGGTACTTGGGTTCCCCGTCGGCGATGATGCGGCCGCCGAAGGCCACCACCCGTTCCTGGCGGTCGAAAATGGGAAACATGACCCGGTCCCGAAAGCGGTCGTAGTAGCCGCCCGAGGCCCGGGGGGCCAGCAGCCCCACCTCCGCCGCGGCCTCCACTGAAAAGCCCTTATGCTGAAAATGGCGTCGCAGACCATCCCATCCCGAGGGTGCGTATCCCAGGCCATAAGTCCGGATGACCTCCGGGGTGAGGCCCCGGTTGGCCAGGTAGTCCCGGGCCGCGCCGCCTTTGTTGCCCTCCAGCGTGGCCTGGTAAAAGGCCAGGGCTTCCTTATGCAAATCGTAAAAAAGCTGGCGTTTTTTGGCCCGCCGGGACTCTTCGGGCCCCAGGTCCCGCAGGGCCAGGGTGATGCCGTAGCGCCGGGCCAGCTCCATGGCCGCCTCGGGAAAGGACAGGCGGTGGTATTGCATGACAAAGGAAATGACGTTGCCCCCGGCGCCGCAGCCGAAGCAGTAGTAAATGCCTTTATCCGGAGACACGGTGAAGGAGGGCTTGGAGTCGGCATGGAAGGGGCACAGGCCCAGGAGATTTTTCCCCTTGCGCTCCAGCTTGACGTACTGCCCCACCACCTCTTCGACGGAGGCAGCCTCTCTGATCTCCAGAAGCTTGTCTTCCGGGATGTAGGCCATTTTTAGCAGTTAGCAATCAGCAGATAGTTTTTAGTTTCGAGTTTCGAGTTATGTGTAGGGCGGACACTGCCCACCATTCTTTCCTCTTGTTCCCAAGCTCCTGCTTGCCGCCTTATTCCTTCAAATCCACCAAGGTCACCCCGGGGTTCACATCCCCATGCACCGCTTTGACCATGGCGTGCTGGCGCAGGTGGTCCCGCACCGCCCGTTTGAGGCGGCCGGTGCCCGTCCCGTGGATTATATCCACCCGTTCCGCGCCCTGCAAGATGGCCTGGTCCAATAAGCGGTCCACCAGGGGCAGGGCCTCGTCCACCCGGAGCCCTACCAGGTTCACCGAAGGCAGCTGTTGCGGCGGCGGATGGTAGCTGACCCCGCCGGTGTAAACCTCGGGCTCGCCGCGGCCCGGCAGCGGAGTTACCTCCTCGGGCCGGGCCCTAAGCTTCACCTGGCGGGCCTGGACCGTCAGGCGGCCGTGCTTGTCCACTGCCAATACTTCTCCGGGCAGCCCCAGGGCCGGGAGAAAGATGCGCTGGCCCGGGCTGTATTCGGGAATCTCAACCTCGGGCTCCGGCGCCGGCGGCGTCAGGTCCGCCAGGATTTCGGATTCCCGGGCGGAAAGCTCCTGGCGCAGACGGCCCCAGGACTCCTCCCGATGCTCCAATTTCTGGACAATCTCTTTGAATTCCCCCTCGGCCTGGCGGATGCGCTCCCGCACCTGGCGCTTTTCCTCCTCCAGGAACCGCTCCCGCTCCGCGGCCACCCGCTCCCCTTCCCGGGCCAGTTCCGCTTCCCGCCGGGCCACCTCTTCCCAGGCCGCCTTGAGCTCCTCCCGCTCCCGGCTCAGGCGCTCCCGGGCGGACTCCACTTCGGACAACAGGCGCCAGCCCTGCAATTCCTCGGAGTCGAGGTACCCCTCGGCCTCGGCCAGGATCTCCGGGGCCAGACCCAGCTCCCGGGCCATGGTCAGGGCATTGCTGGTGCCCACCACCCCGTAAGCCAGGCGGTAGGTAGGCCGCCGGGTTTTTTCGTCAAAGACCACGGAGACGTTTTCAAAGCCCGTGTCCTGTTGGGCAAATTTTTTCAGCAGCGGCAGATGGGTGGTCAC
>Ga0114919_10003548_pt1 | contig 12566 bp, 9 predicted proteins | sample BlataG_FD_88682 | JGI IMG/M metagenome (GOLD analysis project Ga0114919, IMG submission 88682) | Deep subsurface microbial communities from Black Sea to uncover new lineages of life (NeLLi) - Black_00105 metaG | ecosystem: Environmental > Aquatic > Marine > Oceanic > Sediment | place: Atlantic... | reverse complement strand
AGATCGCCTATCTGTTCGTTGGGGTGATTGTCCTTATTGCCTTGATCTCTGTCTCCTTCGTCCCTTCCGGAGGAGAGTACCCTGTTGGACACATTGGCAACCTGCTGAACGCCGGCGTCTTGACCTATGCGGTTGTGGCGCATCGACTGCTGGACGTGAGAGTGGTTCTGCGTCGGGTGCTGATGTACGTGGGCATGTATGGCGTCGGCGTAGTCGGCATACTACTGCTGCTCTTCCTGGCTCACCTGGCCCTGGGCTTCGACCTGCATGTTCCCACCTTGGCCGGGGTCATCGTCATAGGAGTCCCGTTGACCTTCCTTTTCTTTCATCGGGTGCGTGAACCCTGGCAGGAGAAGGTCGAGCAGTCTTTCGCCGGAGAGAAATACCGCTACCGCAGGCAGCTATCGGACTTCATTGCCAAGATACACAACGTCCCCACTCTGGAGCAGTTTGGCAAGCGGCTTCTGTCCCTGCTTTCCCAGTCTGTTGATAGCAAAAGAGCCTGCTTGCTACTGCCGGAGGCCGAAGGCGGCGACTTTGCTGCCAGGTTCGCCTACCCGGCTATGGAGGACAATCCCATGGCCGGCGTGAGGCTGAGACGTGATAGCCCGGTGGTAACCTGGCTTGAGCGGGAGGTCCGGATGCTTCCGAGGAGGTTGTTGGACACGCTTCCCGAGTTCCAGGGTCTGTGGGAGGAAGAAAGAGGAGATGTCAAAGGGGCGGGTATAGAGATTCTGATTCCCCTCATAAACAGGCGCGAGCTAGTTGCTATTCTGGTGGTTGGTGATAGGAGAGACGGTAAGCTCTACGGCGTGGAGGATATTGACCTGATGGAGGCCATTGCTGGCCGTGTGGCGGCGAGCATGGAGAAGGAGTACCTCCACGAGCAGTTGGAAGAGCAGGAAAGGGAGCTGAGCCTTGCCAACCGGCTGACTGGAATAATAACCTCGAGCCTGAATATCCAGGACATATTCCATGGCTTCGCCCGGGAGTTGGAGAAGGTGGTTGAACTTGACTATGCCATGATTATCTTGATTGAAGAGGATGCGCTTCGCGTCCTGGCCATATCTGACGAGGCAATAGCAGCCCGGTGGGTGGGCAGAAGGATACCGCTTGCGGGGTCGGCGACCGAATGGGTGGCCAAGCATCTGAAGAGTGTGTATGAGGCTGACCTGGAGAAGAGCAGCAGGTTCGCCACGGCAGAGTACTTCAGGGGGGAGGGAGTCCGCTGCAAAGTGGCCTTGCCGCTGGTTGTACGGGGCGAAGTCATAGGCACCCTGAACGTAGGTGGTTCCCGTCCCGACCTCTACAATGCCAAGGACATACGGCTGCTGGAGAACCTGGCTTTGCAGATCGCCACTCCTATTGAGAATGCTCACCTTTACGACAGGGCGGAGCAGAGAAGTCGTGTTGACGAGCTTACGGGGCTGTTCAATCGCCGCCATTTTGAGGAAAGGCTCAAGGGGGAGATTGGGCGACATGCCAGATACGCCAGTGAGTTCTCCCTGCTTATGCTGGACCTCGATTCCTTCAAGGCGTACAACGATATGTATGGGCACCCATCCGGCGACCAGCTCCTGAGGCGGATTGGCGCAATTGTCAGGAACTCGATCAGGGATTCTGACCAGGCTTTTCGCTACGGCGGGGATGAGATTGTGGTTATTTTGCCAGAGACGTCTGTGGATGATGCCCGTGTGGTAGCTGAGCGAATTCGTGAGAGCGTTGCTGCTGAGATGGAGGCCAGCCAGCTTGGGGTGACCTGTAGCATCGGTCTGGCCAGCTATCCTTCTGATGGAGTAATGTCGGGTGAGCTGCTTGATACAGCCGATACTGCTCTCTACTATGCCAAGAACACCGGCGGTAACCGTATCTATCTCTCCTCTAGAATCCTGACTGATCCAGCTCCCGCTGTCGCCACCGATCCCAGGAAGAGTGGCTTGAGCGCTGTATATGCCCTGTCCGCAGCGGTGGATGCCAGGGACCACTACACCTACGGTCATTCCAGAAGAGTCAACACCCACGCCGTGGCTCTGGCTGAGGCCATTGGTCTATCACCTGACGAGGTGTCCAGAGTGAGCACCGCTGCTTTGCTTCACGATATTGGCAAGATTGGCGTTCCTGACAGGATACTCAACAAGAAGGGAAAGCTTGATGATGAGGAGTGGGAGGCAATCAGATCTCATCCCAGGCTGGGAGCCAACATCGTTGGCAACGTGCCCAGTCTGGCTTCCTGCGTGAGTGGTATTCTGTACCACCATGAGAGGTGGGATGGCACCGGCTACCCCGAGGGCCTCAGCGGCGAAGTGATTCCTTTGACTTCGCGCATCCTGGCTGTAGCCGATGCCTTTGCCGCCATGACTTCTGCTCGACCCTATCGTGAGGCTCTGGAGGAGGACCAGGTGCTGGCACAGCTCAGGCAGGAGGCGGGCAAGCAGTTTGACCCCAACCTTGTGGGGGTTCTCGCTGGCCTTATAGAGGCAGGCCTTCCGGCGAAACCGGAGGCGAGCCAGACTGCATCTGGCAGTCAACCGCAACTATAGCTGCGGCTAGGAATCTGACCTGGAGCAGGCTTGCTGCGCTGGGGAGCGCCCCGGAAATCTCAAGGACTATCCACTCGCTGACCTCCGGACTGCTTCCTGACCAGTGCACAGATGTTGCGAGAGAAGCTCCTCAGGGGGAACCGGTAGGATTTCTCCGGTCCTATGTCGATGATTTCAAATCCAGCCTCCGCCAGGAGCCTTCTTATCTCGCCATAGGAGAAGAGATGGTAATAGCGGTAAACTGTTTTGCCTCCTAACCTCCACGGCACCAGTTGCTCCTGGGATCTCAGCCAGAACCTTGGCTGTGCCCTGTTCCACACTGATAGAAAGGCTTCACCCCCGGGCTTCAATACCCGCACTAGCTCGTTCACTGCCGTTGTCCTCTCGCTCTTGCCCTTTATGTGGTGATAGGTGGCTACCGCGACGGCAAAATCAAAGGTGCTGTCGCCAAAGGGCAGCGCCAGCATATCGGCGACCACTAAGTTGACATAAAAGCCGAACTTGGCCGAGTACCGTTGGGCTTGCTCCAACATTCTGGGGGAGAAGTCCATCCCCCAGAGCTCAAACCTGGCGGAGTATCCTTGGGCTTGCTTCGGCATCTTCGGAGAGGAATCCGGTCCGCGGGGCCCAAAGCTCTGCCGGAAGGGCAGGAAGTCGGCGCCATGGGCGCAGCCGATGTTGAGCAGGCTGCCTCCTGACCACCTGTGAGCCAGTTGTTCAAGCTCTTCTCTCAGCAGCGGCCAGTGTCTCACTCGATACCAGCTTGCTGCTATCCGGTCAAAGGTATCTCTGTTTGTTGTCATAAGATGCGCCCTGCTAGACTATAGCATACTGTGATCGAATGGCTGCGGCGGGTGGCGTCTTGGGGTGACTCTGAGTGAAATGGGTGGTGGGCAGAGATCCTCTGTGTCAAGAGGCAGGATGAGAAAAGCGACCAGGACTATCTCAGGTGTAACGCCGGTGGCGGTTATGGCCAAGCCGTTCCCCTGTCCCGGTAGCTGTGTCTATTGCCCTGGTTCCCCCGGAGCCCCGAAGAGCTACACTGTGGAATCCCCTGCGGTCCTCCGTGCTATCAGGTGTGACTTCGAGGCCGGAAGGCAGGTGGAATTCAGGCTTGGAACATTGGCTGCTATGGGACACGTTCTGGACAAGGTGGAGCTTATCATTATGGGGGGCACGTTCTTGGCTTATCCTGAGGAATACCAGTATCAGTTTGTCAAGGATTGCTATGATGCCCTCAACGGTGTTCCCTCGGCCGACCTGGAGAAAGCTAAGAAGCTGAATGAGACGGCCGACCGGCGTTGCGTGGGATTGTGCATTGAAACGAGGCCGGACTGGTGTGGAATGGAGGAAGTCAGACGTATGCTTGACTTCGGCACTACCAGGGTGGAACTCGGCGTGCAGACCCTGGACGATGAGATCCATCGCCTGACACGAAGGGGGCACGGCGTGGCCGCGGTTGTCTCTGCCACGAAACTGCTGAGGGACTATGGCTTCAAGGTGTACTATCACTGGATGCCCGGCTTGCCGGGCTCAACGCCCGAGCATGATCTGGAGCTTTCGCGGGAGTTGTTTGACGACGAACGGTTCCGGCCTGATGGGCTGAAGCTCTACCCTACATTGGTCGTAGCGGGAAGCGAGCTGGAGAAGTGGTATCGGGATAGTCGCTATAAGCCCTATGATAACGACGAAATGGTGGATTTGCTGGTGCAGATCAAGACGTTAGTTCCCAAATATGTCCGGATTTCCAGGCTGATGCGGGATATTCCGGGTAAATTCATCATCGCTGGCTGCAGGGATCTGGCGCTTAGGGGGAGCATCAGGAGTAGAATGAATGAGCTGGATGTGCATTGCAAGTGCATTCGCTGCCGGGAATATGGACACAGGTTCAGAGATGGCTGGCCAATCGCTGAGCCTGTGCTGACGAGAGCGGATTATCGGGCTTGTGGAGGTGGAGAGATATTCCTCTCGTATGAGGATGCCGGCGAAACGCTGTTTGGCCTGCTGCGGCTGAGAGTGGATGCTGGATTGGCCTCTATAAGGGAGTTGCACGTTTTCGGTTCAGAGGTTTCTTTGGGCCAGAAGCAGGAACGAGCGGCACAGCACCAGGGCCTGGGAGTGCGACTGCTGCAAGAAGCGGAGAGAATTGCTTTGGAGGAGTTCCACGCACGGAGTCTGAGCATCTTGAGCGGCGTAGGTGCCAGAGAATACTACCGGCAGCTTGGGTATCGCCAGGTAGGCGCCTACATGGTCAAGGAGCCTGCCTGTTCCTCCTAAATGAAGCTATCCTTTAGCCTTGACACCAGTTGTTCGACGCTCTTCCCCTCTGAATTGATGCGCGCTATGAACTCGTCCAGTTTGTCATGCTTCTGGCTATCAGCCAGGTCATCCAGCCTCTCATAGTGGCCCATTCTCCTGCCCAGTATGAAGTTGAGCCTCTCTTCCTCCGGCAGGCTCAGATATCTGCTTATGATCTTCAGGCATTTCTGCTTGTCCTGAGGCATTTTGCCTTCCACCTCCGGCAGCAAGTTAATGATGTGGTCGCTCACCAGGTGGCTGGTGAGCTCCAGTCTATCGATGAAAGCGCCGATTTCCCGGACTACTCCGTCCTCCGTTTGTAGCTGGAAACGTCCATCCTGTAGTCTTGACCACAAAGGCATACTCGGAGAAACGTGAAGCGTACGCAGCCTGATATAGTCGGGGTCGATTTCGTTCAGCACTCTGGCGGTTTCTGTGGCATGTTCGTGGGACATCTCCTCGCCTCCCAGACCGGGCATGACGTATTCGCACAAGGATATCCCTGACTCCTTGATCTTTCTTCCACCCCTTATGTGCTGCTCGGCAGTTGCTCCCTTCTGCATGTAGGCGAGCAGAGGGTCGTAGCCCGTCTCCAGCCCGGTGTGAATTCTTGTCAGCCCGGCGTCCTTGATCTCTGCAAGCTCTTCCAGCGATTTCCTCGCCGAGGTATGAGAGCGCGAATAGGAGGTTATTCTGTCTAGAGTTGGGAAGGTTTGCTTCAGCGACCGGATGACCTGAACCAACTCTGGAGTCCTCATGATGAGGCTGTTGGAATCCTGAAGGAATGCTGACTGTCCTCCAGCCCACAGCCAGATGGCGACGTTGCGCACACACTGGTCCCACTGTGGTTGCCTGTACAGCATTGCTGCCACTTGTTCCACCTCATTGCCGTAGCCCATTCTCCAGGCTTGCGCCCTTATGCCCTCGCTGATGGCCCTGGCTGACTCGATGTCTTTCAGGATTTCACCCACCGGCCTCAGCTCAAATCTGGTCCCCTTGTAGAGGTGACAGAAGAGGCATCTGTTCCAGGGGCAGTTTCTGGTAGCCCTTATGAGGAGGGAATAGGCCTCGCTCGGGGGCCTTATCGGCCCCAGCTCAAAAGGACGATACAGGTTCTCCATCTTCGAGGGACTCGGTATTCACGATGTCGGGCTGTGCTCAATCTGCCTCTCGGTGTCAGAAGAGATTCGCCTGCCAGTGCGAGCGAAGCCAGATGATGTCATCTGAGCAAGAAGCCGCTGTGGCACATTGCGCCAGCCGTTTACAGGATATTCGGGGTATTGTATCGCTACTGGTGAAGGGCAGGCAAATGCATAGACCCTCACTCACTGGTTGTGATAGCATTGGCAATTCCAATGAACCAGGTTGGTCGAGATGCTTTGCAGGGCGGAATCTCACAGAGGGGCATCAAGGTAGTGTCTTTCGATGCTGAAGGGACGCTGGTGACGCACGACTTCAGCTGCACTGTGTGGCAGGAGGCTATCCCGGCCCTTTACGCCAGGAAGAAGGGTATTGAATATGACCAGGCCGAGAGAATTGTGTTTACCGAGTATGACAGGGTCGGCGATCAGAGGCTGGAGTGGTACGATGTGGCTTACTGGTTGAGATACTTTGAGCTGGGTACACTTGAAGCGCTTCTCCAAGACTGCCGGGACAAGGTACGTTGCTACACTGAAGTCAGAGAAGTCCTTTCCTCCCTGGCTGGTCGCTACAAGCTGATTGTCTGTTCGGGCACCCCGTTGGAGCTACTGCAACCCCTGCTGGAGGGTATCAGCTCCTACTTTGCTCGTGTCTTTTCTGCCCCTTCCCATTACAGGCAGTTGAAGACCTCTGATTTCTACCTCTGGGTATGTCAGGAGATGAAGGTGAGGCCGGACGAAGTTGTCCACGTGGGCGATAGCTGGCAGTCTGATTTTGTGAATTCCAGGCAAGCCGGCCTTCGTGCTTTCTACCTTGATAGATCAGGGAACGACCACCAATCGCTGACTGATCTCCGGCAGCTTGAGCGCAATCTGTTGGAGTAGTGTATCGAAGGATCTCGGCTCCAAACTGGGAGAGATTCAGGGATTCAGCGCGGGGCTATTGACAATTTTAGACCGCCCATATTAACATAGACGCTGAAAACTGAATATGGGAAAGGCTGAGAACAGGACTAGTACAGCCTGAGGCGGAGTGCAGAGAGTCGGGTAAGGTGTGAGCCGATACTTGCGCTAGGCTAGAATGGACCTGGGAGCCGCAAACCGAAAGACCAGCGTCGAGTAGGCTTTGCCGCAGGGGTAGCGTTATCGTAACCCAGGGTATTGCTATTGTGTAGCTGTACCCGAGAAGAGATGGTCGTTAGGCCGAATTAGGGTGGCACCGCGAGGAATTAGCCTCTCGCCCCTTGGCGAGAGGCTTCTTGTTTTTGGAAGGAGGAATGACTATGTTCATTGCATTGCAGACCTGGCGTCGGGGCACCGACGCTGAAGCATGAGGAACCACCGCAAACAGTAGACCATAACGAAAGGAGATTGAGAAATGGATAAGAGAACAAAGTTTGTACTTGATGAAAAGAACATGCCGACCCATTGGTATAACATTCTGCCTGACCTTCCTGAGCCGCTGCCACCCCTGCGCCACCCTGTGACCAAGGAAGTCTGTCCACTCGATATGCCTCTACCTCCCCCGCTGTTCCCCGATGCTATCAACAAGCAGGAGTTCAGCACGGAGCGCTACATCGAAATCCCCGAAGAAGTCCAGGACGTGTACCGCACCTGGAGACCGACGATTCTGCACCGGGCGTACCGTTTGGAGAAGGCTCTGGACACCCCGGCCAAGATCTTCTACAAGTATGAAGGGACCAGCCAGGCAGGAAGCCACAAGCCGAACACGGCAGTGGCCCAGGCCTACTATGCCAAGAAGGAAGGATTCAAGCGGCTGGCTACCGAGACCGGTGCCGGGCAATGGGGAAGCGCCCTGTCTATGGGCACTATGTTCTTCGGTCTTGAATGCAAGGTCTATATGGTCAGGGTAAGCTACAACCAGAAACCTTACCGCCGCGTTCTGATGGAGACCTGGGGAGCTCAATGCGTGCCGAGCCCCAGCCCGGATACCGAGATAGGGCGGCGCATTCTGGCGGAAGACCCCGATTCCCCGGGCAGCCTAGGTATAGCCATCAGCGAGGCGATAGAAGATGCCTTCGGCCGCGACGACACCAAGTACTCCATAGGCAGCGTCGTCAATCATGTCCTGCTGCACCAGACCGTGAATGGCCTGGAGACCAGGAAGCTGATGATGGAGCAGGCTGATGCCTATCCTGACATCATTGTCGGCTGCATAGGCGGTGGGTCTAACTTTGCCGGGCTGTATCTGCCCTTCGTCAAGGACAAGATCGACGGAACGAAGCCGGACCTGCGGATCATCAACGTTGAGCCCGCAAGCTGTCCCACGGTCACCAAAGGCCTCTACGCTTGGGACTACGGGGATGTCGCCGGGATGGCTCCTATCGTCCTGATGTACACCCTGGGCCATACGTTCGTGCCTCCGCCGGTGCATGCCGGGGGATTGCGCTACCATGGGATGGCACCTATCATCTGTCACCTTCATCGGTTGGGGCTTGTTGAGGCCAGAGCAGTGCCTCAGTTGAGCACCTTCGAAGCTGGGATTATGTTCGCTCGCACCGAGGGCATTATCAGCGCCCCCGAGACCGACCACGCCATCAGGGTGACGATCGACGAAGCCCTCAAGTGCAAGGAGTCCGGCGAGTCAAAGACCATCCTGCTGGCCCATAGCGGTCACGGGCACTTCGATATGAGTGCTTATGATGACTATCTGGCGGGCAAGCTTCAGGATTATGACTATCCTGAGGAAAAGGTGAAGGAAGCTCTAACTCATCTGCCACAGATATAGACCGCTGGTGCGAGAGCAGTGGTAGCTAGGTCGTACTCAGCGGGTCTGGATTGTGGCTATGGTGCTGGAGAGACATGCGCCGGGTCAGCCGGCGCATGTCTCTGAACCATGTGTAGTGACAAATTGACGGAGATGCTAATATTGTAATCCAGTTTTGGAGTTGTGTTGAGCAAGGATCAGCCAACTAGAAGCTAGAAAGAGAGGAGACACAATGAGTGAACAGAGTACATTCGAGCGGTTGAAGGAGTTGGTCGTGGAGCTGCTGGAAGTTGATGAGGCGAAAGTGGTTCTGGAGGCATCCTTTGTTGATGACTTCGGTGCTGATAGCCTGGATCTCATAGAGATGATGACGGCGGTGGAGGAAGCCTTTGGAATTGAGATTCCCGACGAAGATGCCGGAAAACTGCAGACTGTTCAGGATGCAGTTGACTACATCGAGCTCAAGAGTAAATGATGAACAAGAGAAGGGTGGTTGTCACCGGACTTGGTGCTGTCACCCCTCTAGGTATTGGTGTCGAGCAGTCATGGCGGGCGCTGTGCCAGGGCAAGTCCGGAGTGTCAAGGATCACCAAGTTCGATACCTCCGGCTTCAAGTCACAGATCGCAGCTGAGCTCAAGGACTTCCATGCCGAGGACTTCATAGACAAGAAGAAGGCTAGAAGGACTGACCCCTTTATCCACTATGCGCTGGCTGCTAGCCAGATGGCGTTAGATGATGCTCGACTGACCATCAACGCCAGCAATGCTACTAGAGTGGGAACAGTGTTCGGCACCTGTGTTGGCGGTATGCTGACCTATGAGAAGGCCTGCTCTATCCTCCGGGACGATGGTCCAGACAAGATCTCCCCTTTCTTCATCACCGGTTTCATACCGAACATGGCAGTGGCAGAGATTTCGATTGTTTTCGGCGCCAGAGGACCAAGTAAGTGTGTAGTTACCGCCTGTGCTACCGGCAGCCATGCTATCGGTGACGCTTTCAGACATATCCAATATGGCGAGGCAGACATCATGATCGCCGGGGGGAGCGATGCCTATATTCTGCCGGTAGGCGTCGCCGGCTTGATTAGAATGGGGGCGGTATCTTGCAGAAACGACGAGCCAGAGAAGGCGTCGCGTCCCTTTGACAAAGACCGTGATGGCTTCGTGATTGGAGAGGGGGCTGGGACTGTGATTCTCGAAGATATGGAGTTGGCAAGGATGCGGGGAGCCAGGATCTATGCTGAGCTTGTGGGTTACGGTTCCAATGTTGATGGCTATCACATAACAGAGGCTGACAGCGAGAACCAGGCGAGGTGCATTGCACTGGCTTTGGAGGACGGCGGTGTCTCGCCTGGCGAAGTCGACTACATCAATGCTCATGGCACTTCTACCAGAAGCAATGACAGGTCGGAGACTGAGGCGATAAAGATCGCTCTGGGGGACTATGCTCGTAGAGTGGCCATAAGCTCCAACAAGTCCATGATGGGCCATCTGTTGGGGGCGGCGGGGGCGGTGGAAGCCATCTTCACTGTGCTTACCATTGCAGAGGGCACAATTCCCCCGACCATAAACTATGATACCCCGGACCCCGAATGTGAGCTGGACTACGTTCCCAATGTGGCCCGGAGGGCAGAGGTCAGCACAGCCCTATCCGAGTCCTTCGGCTTTGGCGGCTCCAATGCTGCGCTCGTCTTCAGAAGGCTCTCGGACTAACCTCTATTGTCGGTTCTCCCGAGTTTATTGCTCGGGGATCATGTCTCTTATGCCTGTTCTTCTATTAGACCTATGGTCAGAGTGCCCGGTCCCAGATATGTTCCTATGGTTGCTCCGCACTGCGACCTGTAGATCCTGTCCTTGGGGAAGGAGGTAATCAAGCGCGCAGATAGCTCCTCGAGCTCCTCGGGGGTAGTGGTATGAGCTATAGTCATTTCCTTGACGCGAGGGAACTTCTGGGCCAACTCGCATAGTCTGGTCAATCCTTTGGCTCGACCGCGTACCCTTTCCAGCGGGTATACCTCTCCGTCCCGGATCTCTATCAGAGGCTTGACGTTGAGCACCGAGCCCAGGAGTGCCTGTGCCTTGCCTATTCTTCCTCCCTTGTGGAGGTACTCCAGTGTGTCCACCAGGCCGAAGTAGTGTGTGTTGGGTATGTCTTTGGCCAGCATGGCGGTGATCTGATCCAGGTCTGCCCCGGCCAGGGCTGCCTTGGCAGCAACTATGGTCAGGAGCCCTAGACCCATCGACGCAGAGAGGGAATCAACTATCTCTACGCGGCAAGATGCCTCCATGCCTTCCTTACCTACCAGCGCGGAGTTGTAGGTTGCGCTCAATTTGCTGGAGATGTGGATGGAAATGACTTCATCGGTCTGAGTGGCAAGGTTGTTGTAGGTCTCGGTGAAGGTACCTGATGATGGCGCAGAGGTCTTGGGGAGCTGGGGCTCCTTAATCAGCCTGTCGTAGAACTCCGCGGCGCTGATGTCTACTCCATCGCGGTGCACCTCATTGCCGAAGTGGATGTACAGAGGTACAACAGTGATCCCCAATTCCTGTGCTACCTGTGCCGGGATGTCGGATGTGCTATCGGTTACTACTTTGACGGTCATTGTCTCCTCCTTCGTTTAGGGGTTCAGTAGCTTGTCTATGCTAGCATGCAACTCTTTCTCATTGGCGAAGGGCCCTACCTTTGCGTAGCGGACAAGGCCGTGGCTATCGATGAAGAAAGTGGTGGGCGTGAAGCGTATCCCATAGCTGGACGTTACCTGACCGCTTCCGTCCAGAGCCACAATGAAATGCACCTCGCTGTCGCCGAAGAACTGCTCCACCTTCGAAGTGCTCTCCAGCACGTTTACCGCTATGATTGTGGCCTTGCCGGCATACTGTGTGGCTGCAGTGTCGAAATAGGGCATTTCTTCGGTACAGGGAGGACACTTGACGGCCCAGAAATTGAGTACCACGGCAGTCCCGTGCAGTTCCGATAGAGTAATTTCTGCCCCCGTCATGGTGGGGAGAGTGAAGTCTGGAGCTGCGGTCTCTTCTTCTATGTACATGAGTCCCAGCTCTTCGGCTGAACTGGGAGAGTCGGAAGCACCATCGCTACAACCCGTGGTGCATAGGGAACACAAGGCAGCAAGCAGGCAGGCTCTCAATAACCGACCATCGAACCATCTATGTGCCATTAGCTGGTCACCTCTGTCACCAATTGCTGATATAGCCTAGCTTGCCCGTGAGCATGAGGACGCCCACTCCGATAAGGAAAGCGGCGCTTGCTACCGAAGTAAGCACGGCATGGCGGCTAAGCCATCTGAGGTAACGGGAGGCTGTCCCTATGGCCAAGCCCACGCCGATGAAGGGCAACCCCAGACCCAGGCAATAGGCAAGCAAGAGATAGATCCCCTGCCACACTGTCTGTGAGCTCCATGCCAGGGCCAGTATGCCTCCCAGAACTGGGCCAACACAAGGAGTCCAGCCAAGAGAGAATATGGCTCCTATCAATAGAGACCTGAGATACCCTGAGCGCTTCACGTGGGCGAAGTCGACACGCTTCTCATAGTTCAGCCAGGGTACTTTCATTGCCGCCAGCAAGAACAGCCCGAATACTATCAATAACGCGCCTGCTGCGTTGCGCAGCGTCTCCGCTGGTATCATCGCCCCCAACAGGCCCAGAGACGCCCCCAGGGCGGTAAAGACCAGGGAAAAGCCGGCTATGAAGCTAAGGGTGTGGAACAGTACGTGTCTTCGGCTCGGGGGCTCGGAACTGAGAACGGACGTGCCGGCGATGTTGGCCAAGTATACCGGAACCAGGGGCAAGATACACGGCGATAGGAATGAAAGTATGCCAGCGACAAAAGCTACTGGGAAGGT
>Ga0114919_10003547_pt1 | contig 12568 bp, 9 predicted proteins | sample BlataG_FD_88682 | JGI IMG/M metagenome (GOLD analysis project Ga0114919, IMG submission 88682) | Deep subsurface microbial communities from Black Sea to uncover new lineages of life (NeLLi) - Black_00105 metaG | ecosystem: Environmental > Aquatic > Marine > Oceanic > Sediment | place: Atlantic... | reverse complement strand
GGCAGCCCGCGGGCCAGGCGGGTGATCTTGACGTCCAACGGCTCGAGCAGGTTGTGGATGTAAAGGGCCGTCCCGTCGCCGGCCACGGTGGGGTTGGTCGCCAGTATCACCTCGGCGATTCCGCCAGCCTTGACCCGCTCGATGAGCGAGTCAATCGTCAGGTCCTCAGCCTCGATCTTCTCCAGCGGCGCGATGTGCCCCATCAGCACGTGGTACGCCCCGCGATAGACGCCCGTGCTCTCAAGCGACAACACGTCCTTGGGCTGCTCAACGACGGCGATGACCGAGTGGTCGCGGGACGGATCGGCACAGATATCGCACAGCTCCCCTTCGGCGAGGTTGAAGCACCGGCTGCACGGACGGATTTGGGTCTTCACCTCACGAATGGCGTCGGCGAGCTTCATCGCGTCGGCCTGGGACGACTTGAGCAGGTGAAACGCCAGCCGCTCGGCCGTCCGCGCGCCGATGCCCGGCAGCCTGCCGAGCTGCTCGATGAGATTCTCAATCGTCTTACCGTATCCTGCCATGATTCTTCAGCTTCCCGGCTGATGGGCCGCAAGGCGACGTTTGCGTGTACTTCGCAGGATGATCACCACCAGGAACACGGCGACGGCGCCCAGGAACATCAAGCCGGCAGCCAGCACGGCCAGGATGCCCCGGACGAGGTGCCGCCACGGAAACGGCGGCCCAACTGCCAAGACGAACTCTTGCGCCGCGGCCCCGTCGCCAACGGCCTCAGCCGTCAGCACGTAGGACCCGTCCTCGGGGGCTTCGAACCGCCATACGCCCTCGCCTTCGTAACTCCCCATCGTGTAGTTGAACGATTCTCGCAGCGGCTCGAGGGCAATTCGCTCGCCGCTGTCTGCGTGGACGAGTCGACACGTGACGTCGCCAAGCTCCGGTGACCTGTGAAAACGCCGACCATTTACGATCGATTTGTGCTCGTGACTGATGACGTAACTGCCCTTCTCAAGGAGCATCACGTCCTCTCCCGGCATAACCACGCGCGTGATGCCCTCAACATCCGAGATGACCCTGAAGACCATCGACGCCGCACCGCAGACGCCGATGGCTATCGCCGCCGCCAGAAGCCCCGCCGTCGCCGCGTACCACCACGCACTGGGACGAATCCTCTGATCTGTCGGCCGGGGGGCCTGAGGCGGTGCGAACGGCTGATTGGTGTCCGCTTCGCTCATCACACTGTCTCCCTGTTTCCGTCGGGTCGCGGCCGATTCAGTATCAGTTCTTAAAGCATGCCGTCAAGCCCGGGCGGCAGTTCCTCGCCGCCTGTCAGCTCGAGCATTGCCCGCTGGGCGGCCCCGGCGGCCTTGAGCTGGGCGGCGGAGATGGCGGCCTTGACGAGGTCCTCGATCAGCACGGTGTCCAACTCGGCCTCCGGCAGCAGGTCGCGGTCGATCCGCAGGTCAACCAGCGCCCCCTTGCCGCTGACCGTCGCCGTCACCGCGCCGTTGCCGGTGCTGGCGGAGAACTCACTGGCAGCCAGCTTTTCCTGCATCGCCGGCAGCTCGGTCTTGAGCTTGCCGAGCAGCTTCATGATCTTGCCGAAGTCGCCAAACATGCGTCGTCCTCTGAGCGGGCTGCGACCGGCCCGGGGGGTTACTCTTCCGTGTCGCTGTCCGGCTCGTCCGCGTCTGTAGCTGAGGCGGCTGTTTCGTCGGGGGCCACGCCGGCCAGCGTGCCGCCAAACAGGCTCAGAACTTGCTGTACGGCCGGATCCTTGTTGACTTCGTTTCGCTCGCTGGTGGAAAGCTGCAACTTCGCCCCAGCCGCGCCGTTGTCGCCGTTGGCCGCATCGGACATGCCGCTGGCGACCGGCCCGGCCGGCTGGGCGGGCCGCACGCCGCCGGGGTGCTGCGTATCGTTAGCTGCCGTCGGGAACAGTGCGGGAGCCGGCTTTTTTTTTTCGCCGAGGCCCGTCGCTCGGGCGGAAGCTCCGCCAACGCCGCCGCCGGTCAGCGACTCCAGCCGGTCCACCAGCGCCGCCGGGTCGATGAACTTCTCAGCCTCCGCCAGGCGCACCAGGGCCGCCTCCACCAGCGCCCTGCCCACCGACGAGTTGCGTATGTTCCTGCCCGTCGCCTGGAGCACGCCCACTGCGTGCACCAGCGCGGGCGTATCGAACTTGGCCGCCAGCTCGCCGACGGCCTTGCGCTGCGTCTCGGGCAACTCTATCAGATCGCTGTCGGCCCCGCAGGCCGACGCGAGCATCATGTTGCGGAAGATGTCGCCCAGCCCCGCGACAGCACTTGCCAGCGTAACGCCGCCTTGCAGCACAGCCGACAGCTCGCCGATGGCCGTCGCCGCGTTGCGGCCCGCAATGGCCGAGGCGATTGCCAGCATTCGCTCGTCCGGCGGCGTGCCGAGCAGCCTCACCACGGCCTCGTCGCTGATTCGCTGCTCCTCGGCGAGCAGTTGATCGAGCAGGCTCAACCCGTCCCGCATGGACCCAGCCGCCGCCCGCGCGACGCGGAACAGCGCGTCGTCGTCGGCCTCCACGCCCTCGGTCTTGCAGATGCCGGCCAGGTGCTCGCCGATCCGCCGCGTGGGGATGTTGCGGAAGTCGAACCGCTGGCTCCGCGAGAGGATCGTCGCGGGGACCTTCTCGACCTCGGTCGTGGAGAAGACGAACTTCACGTGCTCGGGCGGCTCCTCCAGCGTCTTGAGCAGGGCGTTGAAGGCCTCCTTCGTGAGCATGTGCACTTCGTCGATGTAGTACACCTTGTACCGGCAGCGGGCCGGGCGGAATATGGCGTTGGCCCGGAGCTGGCGGATTTCGTCGATGCCGCGGTTGGACGCGCCGTCGATTTCGATGACGTCGATGTCGTCGCCGCGGGCGATGGCCAGGCAGGCGTCGCACTTGTTGCAGGGGCTGTCGGTGGGCTCGTCGGCCGACAGGCAGTTGAGGGCCTTGGCCAGGATGCGGGCCATGGTCGTCTTGCCGACGCCGCGCGTGCCCGTGAACAGATACGCATGGGCGATCCGCCGGTTGCGGATGGCGCTGGTGAGCGTCTGTGCGATGTGCTCCTGCCCGACGACCTCATCGAACGTCGCGGAGCGGTACTTGCGAGCTAGTACAAGGTAACCGGCCATGTTGATTGCGGAATGCGGATTGTGGATTGCGGAATTGCCGGCATTGCGTCGATGCAATCCGCAATCCTAACTCCGCAATCCTAAATACGACAAATGGGCGTTGTTGAGGGCCAGGTGATCTCCGCACCCGCCGCGGATTCGCTTATGGCTGCTTCCTTCCGGACCTGACCAGGTTCGCGTCGCAGCGCTGCAAAGGCCCGGCCCTCAACAACGCCCACTCGTCGGACGACAGTCCTCTGATGATACGCCATCGCCCGCGGGCGGGCAAGGCAAACAAAAAAGCCGCCCGGCCGTGGCGGCGCTGGAGGAGGCTTGACGCGGCCAGGCCGGGCACTCATACTCTTGCAGGCCAAGAAGCGGGAATGGCTCTACCGAAAGGAAAATCCCATGACACAGACATCACTGTGCTTGTGGACCACCCTCATCGCCGTAGCGATCCTCGCGGGGGCATCGGCAGCCGAGACCGCCGCCCCCGACGCGACCAGCCAGGCTGCCGCCGAGCCGGTCTCGGCCGACCGACAGGACGATCCCGCCGAGCCCGCAGCCGATGAGCCGTCGGCCGACGAGGTGCAGGGGCCGCTCCCCGTTCAGCCGGATGGCAATGCGCCGCCTGAAGACGAGCAAATTCAGGGCTTTCTGCGGTCGCTGAAGGATCGCCCCAGGCCGGAGTTCGATCCGTCGGACTTCGCGATCGCGCCGGGGTCGCCCACACCGGCCGACGAGGCCCGGCACCCGAGCTGCCCGCCGGAGGACGAGGACCGAACGCCCTGGCCATGGCGACAGGCCCAGCTTCGCCCGCAGGAGGGCCTGACACGCTGGCTGGACTTCGACGCATACGAGGACGATCCGTTCATGTTGGACTACGACGTCCGCTACTACCCCCGCGGCGGCGTAGTAGGCCAGCCCGGGCGGCTGGACATGGCCAGGCACCACTTCGCGGCCGGCATGCAGCAGGTGGGCTACGGACTACATGGCATCAACACGCGCATCAACTGGCTAGAGTTGGCCTCCGACGCCACGCTGCCGGATGGCCGAAAGCTGCCCAGCCGTCTGATCGACGCGCAAGTGGAGTTCTTCGTGCCTTGGTTCCTGCCGTGGTCGGAGTTCTCCATCGCCTTCGGCTCGGCCAGCGACAAGCCCTTCGCCAGCGGAGATGAGATGTTCGTCGACATCACCTGGCTGGCCATGCTCCCAGGAGAGGACAAGAGCGGGTTCCTGTTCCTGATCAATTGGAACACGAATCGCGAGTTCCTAAATGGCTGGCCGGTGGGAGGAATCGCCTATCGTTACCAGCGCGACAAGTCGGACAATCTCAAGCTCGTCCTGGGCTTTCCGTACTCCGGCGTGCGGTGGAAGGCGACGGATCGCCTGCAAATCAACGCCGAGTACGAGTTCCCCCGCACCGTCCACACGCGTGTGGACTACCTGTGCGGCCGCGGCGTCAGGCTCTACGGCGGGTTCGACTGGACCAACGAGCGCTTCGCCCTGCACGACCGCATGGAGAAGGCCGACCGGCTGTTCTACTACGAAAAGCGGCTGACGGCCGGGCTGAGGTGGGACATTAACGAGCACATGTTCATCGACGCATCGGGCGGATGGGCTTTCGACAGGTTCTTCTTCGAGGGCCGAGGGTATCAGGACCGCGACGACAACCGACTGGACATCAAGGACGGCCCGTTCATCGGGCTGACGTTCGGTTGGCAACTCTAGACGAAGCTGTCGCCGTCAATCTCTTGCAGGGACGGTTCCCCGTGGGCATAATGCCCGCTCGTTTATGTCAGATTCAGGAGACTTACCATGTTGCGAATAGGCATATGCGCCGCGTTGGCTGTCGCGGTCGGCGTCCTGTCAGCCGGTTGCGATCAGCCCGCCGATATCGCGCCCGCATCCAGCGGGACAGCCAACCCCGTAGTGGCCATACCAGCCGTCGAACGCCCACCCGCCAACCCACAGCCCGAGGAGCAGCCCGTGGCAGACACCGCACCCGTCAACCCCGTCGTCGTCATCGAAACATCCAAAGGAACCATCGTGGCTGAGCTCTGGCCTGACAAGTCGCCCGAGACGGTCGAGAACTTCCTGGCTTACGTGGACGAGGGTTTTTTCGACGGCACGATATTCCACCGCGTGATCCCGGGTTTCATGATCCAGGGCGGCGGCTTCACGCCGAGCATGGAGAAGAAGCCCACCGGTTCGCCGGTCGCCAACGAGGCCTGCGCCGATGTCGGCAACGATCGCGGCACGCTGGCCATGGCTCGCACCGGCGACCCGCACAGCGCCACGGCTCAGTTTTTCATCAATCACGCCGACAACGACGGCCTGGACCACACGGCCAAGACGACGCAGGGCTACGGCTACTGCGTGTTCGGCAAGGTGAGCGACGGGCTGGACGTGGTCGACGCCATCGCGAAGGTCAAGACGAAGACGGTCGGCCAACACGGCGAGGTGCCGACGGAGACCGTCGAAATCGTCAGCGTTCGCCGGCAGTGATCGCCTCTGCCGCCACCGGCCGGGCCGGGCGCAAATATCCGCCGCTCGGTCCTTGCATAGGCACACAGCGGCGGCTAGAGTTCGCCCTGCCTCATGGGCCGAAGACTCCCAGCCCAGGACGCAAGACACCCCACCACGAGAGCAATTGTCGATGGGATCACTGGAAGCGTTGCAGGACAAGTTTCAGCGGAACGTCGTGTTCCGCATGCGTGTGCGTTTGACTGACGACGGCGTGCTCGACGCCGTCCTCTCGGCCGTCACGGGACAGGGAGCTTGCGCCGGAGAGGCGATCATGGTCGCCCGCCAGGCGACATACGCAGACTACGACGTAACGGTCTTCGCGGCGGATGACTATCAGATGGCCGACGCCCGCAAAGCGGCCGGCGACGTGCCCGCCTGCACGGTGCTGGAAGTGCTGGACGAGGCCATGGAGACCCACCGCGGCGGGGCGTGCGAGGTCCGCTCGCGGACGCCGATAACGTCCAACACGGACCTGCGGATAGTCTACACGCCCGGCGTGGCGCGCGTGTGCCGCGCCATCGAGGCCGACCCCGCGCTCGCGAGGGATTTCACGAACATCGCCAACCGCGTGGCCATCGTCACCAACGGCACGGCCGTGCTGGGCCTGGGCGACATAGGCCCGGTTGCGGGCCTGCCGGTGATGGAGGGCAAAGCGGCGATCTTCTGGGAGTTCGTCGGCATAAGCGCAGACCCGGTGCTCATCGAGACGCACGACGCGGACGAGTTCATTTGCGTCGTGGGGAAAATCGCCTGCGGGTACGGCGCGATCCAGATCGAGGACGTTGCCGCCCCCGAGTGCTTCAGAATCACGCGCGAGCTGGACGAGCGCCTGCCCATGCCGGTCTTCCACGACGACCAGCACGGCACGGCGGCCGTGGTGCTCGGCGGGCTCTACAGCGCACTGAAGCAGACCGGCCGGCGGATTGGCGAGCTTCGCTGTGCGATCAGCGGCGCGGGCGCGGCGGGTACGGCCGTGGCCGACCTGCTCATCTACGCGGGCATCGCGGACGTGGTGCTGTGCGACTCCAAGGGGGTGGTATCTCGCAGCCGGGACGACCTGAACGCCGAAAAGCGGGCCCTCGCCGAGCGCACAAACCGCGACAACGTCACGGGCGCGCTGGCCGACGCGATGAAAGGCCGCGACCTGTTCCTCGGCCTGAGCAGGCCGAACATCGTCTCCAAGGACATGGTGGCGGCGATGGCGCCCGGGCCCGTCGTGTTGGCGCTGGCGAACCCGGTCAGCGAGATCGGCCGGGACGACGCCCTCGCCGCCGGCGCCGCCGTCTACGCGGACGGCCGCATGATGAACAACGCCCTGGCGTATCCGGGCATCTTCCGCGGCGCGCTGGACGCCGGCGCCTCGGCCATCACGACCGACATGCTCATGGCCGCCGCACACGCGCTGGCCGACATCGTGCCGGCAGGCGAGCTCATGCCCGAGATGATGGACCCCGCCACGCACCGCGCCGTCGCCGACGCCGTGCAGGCGGCCGCCAAGCCCGACTGACAGGATATCGGCTGGCGGGGCTCTCGCGTCCGGCCAGCCCAATTGACTACAAGGCCATACCAACCAGGGAGCAGAATGTGAAGCGTTTCAAGCGAGCCAGGGATATCAAGGTGGGCGTCATCGGCTACAGCGGCGTTTTCGGCATGGGCAGCGTCCACCTCCAGGAGATGCAGGCCGCCGGAATGACCCCCACGGCCATCTGCGAGATCGACAAGAAGCAACTGAAAGTAGCCGCCGAGGAATGGCCCGGCCTGGAGATGTACTCGTCGATCGGCCAGATGCTAAGGAAGTCCGAGGTCGACCTCGTCGCCGTCATCACGCCGCACAGCATGCACGCCAGGCACGTTCTTCAGTGCCTCCGCGCCGGCAGGAGCGTATGCTGCGAAAAGCCGCTGGCGATCACCACCGCCGAGTGCGACAGGATGATCGCCGCGGCCAAGGCCAATCGCGTGCTGCTGACGACGTACCACAACCGCCACTGGGACGGCGGCATCCTGACGGCGATGAAGATGATAAAGAAGGGCGTCATCGGCGACATCGTCCGCATCGAGGCCCACATGGGCGGCTACGGCAAGCCCGGCCCGTGGTGGCGGTCGAGCAAGAGCATATCCGGCGGAATCCTCTACGACTGGGGCGTGCACCTGCTGGAGTACTCGCTGCAACTGATGGGGCTGTCGGGCGCCAAGATGACGGAGGTCATGGGCCTGGCCAAGACGGGCTTCTGGGCGCCGAAAACGAAGTGGAAAGACGACACCAACGAGGATGAAGGCTTCGCCGTCGTCCGCTTCGACACGGGGCAGTGGCTTACGCTGACGTTCACGCAGATCGACTCCAACCCCAAGGGCAGCATGCTGGAGATCACCGGCACGAAGGGCACGTACCTCATCGGCGGCGAGTACGAAATCATCAGCCACAAGGGCGGTAAGCGCACCGTGACAAAGGGCAAGCACTGCGAAGCCCAGTGGCCCAGGTTCTACAAAAACGTCGCCGACCACATGGTCAAGAAGACGCCGCTGATCATCACGGCCCAGTGGGCCCGCAGACCGATACACATTCTCGACCTGGCCAACAGGAGCGCCAAGCTAGGCCGGGCGCTTAAGACGAAGTATTCCTAACCGACCGAACTTCATACACTTACAAGGAGCAGATTGATGAAAGCGTTGATTCTCTGGGGCGGATGGGACGGCCACGAGCCGGGCCCGGTCTCCGACTTACTGGAAAGCGAGTTGCAAGCCAGGAACGTCGAGGTGCTGAAGGTCAACTCCCTGGACCCCCTCGCCGACGAAGAACTGATGAAGACCGTCGACGTGGTCAGCCCCTGCTGGACCATGGGCGAGATGACGGGCGAGCAGTGGGAGGGCCTGGACAGCGCCATCAAGGCCGGCGCGGGCATAGCGGGCCTGCACGGCGGCATGTGCGACGCGTTCCGCGGCAACCTCGCCTACCAGATGATGACGGGCGGACAGTTCGCCGACCACCCCGGCGGGTTGATCAAGTACCGCGTCAACGTCGTCGACCGCACGCACATGATCACGCGCGGCATGGAGAACTTCGACTACGAGTCCGAGCAGTACTACATGCTCATCAACCCCGCCATCCGCGTGCTGGCCGAGACGCCCGTCGATTTCGACGGCAGCACCCAGCCAGTCGTATGGACCAAGAGCTGGGGCCACGGCCGAGTCTTCTACTCCGCACTCGGCCACATCGCCCAGGAGTTCAAGGACTACCCCGATGTGCTGGCGATGACGATTCGCGGCATCCTGTGGGCCGCCCATGGAAAAGTCGCCCTCGCCAAGTGCTGCGACAAGAAGTGCAGCAAGTAGCTCACGACGCGTCTGCAACAACGTAGCGCATTGACGTAAGAGCGCGGCGTCCCCAGGGGACGCCGCGTTTGCGTTGCGCGCTGGGGGTACACGGCTTGCGAGCAAGCCGTGCCACCCGACATCTCATGGTCCCGTTTGTCCGCGCGCGTCGAGGAGTTCGTTGAGCTTCTTTTCGTCGAGCACGCCGCGGTCAAGGCAGATTTGGCGGATGGTCTTGCCGGCGGCGCAGGCGGCTTCGGCGATGTCGGCCGCCGCGTCGTAGCCGATCTCCGGCACCAGGGCCGTCACCATCGCCAGGGATTGCTCGACGAACTGCTCGCAGCGCTGGCGGTTAGCCGCGAGGCCCACGATGCACTTGTCCGCGAACACGCGGGCGACGTTGCCTAACAGCCCGACGGACATCAGCAGGTTCGCCGCGATCAGGGGCGTGGCGACGTTGAGCTCGAGTATGCCCCCGACGCCGCCCGTCGCACCGGCCGTGATGGCCGCGTCGCAGCCGACCACTTGGCAGGCGACCTGGACGACGCTCTCGCAAATCACCGGGTTGACCTTGCCGGGCATGATGCTGCTACCGGGCTGGGTCGCCGGCAAAACGAGCTCGCCTAGCCCGCACCTCGGGCCCGAGCCCAGCAGGCGGATGTCCGAGGCGATCTTGCCCATGGCTATGGCCGTCGTCTTCAGCGCGCCCGACATGAAGACGGACGCATCCCGCGCGCCCTGCGCGGCGAAGTGGCTCGGCGCGACGACCAGCGGCAGGTGCGTCTCTTCCGCCAGGGCCCTGCAGACCTCCTGCCCGAAGCCCGGCGGCGCGTTCAGCCCCGTCCCCACGGCCGTGCCGCCGATCGGAAGCTCGCACAGCCGCTCCACGCCGGCAGCCATGGCCTTCAGCGCGCCGTCAACCTGGGCCGCGTAGCCGGCGAACTCCTGCCCGAGGCGAACGGGCACGGCGTCCATCAGGTGCGTCCGGCCGATCTTGACGACGTCGTCGAACTCGCGAGCCTTCTCAGCCAGCGCGTCGCGCAGGGCTTCCAGGGCCGGGGCGAGCTGTTCGCCCACAGCCGCAGCCGTCGCAACGTGAATGGCTGTGGGGATCACGTCGTTGGACGACTGGCCCATGTTGACGTGATCGTTGGGATGGACCAGCGAGTGATCGCCGGCGGACCCGCCGAGCAGTTGACACGCCCGGTTGGCTATCACCTCGTTGGCGTTCATGTTCATCGTCGTGCCGCTGCCGGTCTGGAAGATGTCGACGGGGAAGTGCTCCAGGCCGACCTTACCGGACATGACCTCCTCGGCCGCCTGCATGATGGCGTCGGCCAGACGGGCGTCCAGCCGCCCGGCCTGCTTGTGAATATCCGCGGCCGTCCGCTTGACCAGCCCCAGCGCCCAGATGAAGTGCGAGAGCATCTTCCAGTTTACGGTAGGGAAGCTCTCTCTTGCCCGGGCCGTCTGAGCCCCGTAGAGCACGTCGGCGGGCACTTCCATTTCGCCCATGGAATCGGTTTCTATGCGCGTGTCCGACATAGTCGGCTCCTTGTCTTGTTAACCCGTCGAGCGGAGCAGTTGCGCGGATTATAACCCGCCCGGCGAGAAAATGCCCGCCTGCGCGAACCAAAGGTCTTACTGCGCGTCAAAACAGGTGGAGACGCTGCGCAGTTACTCCGCCGACAACGACGCCTTGGCAAACCGCCGCAACAGTCATACACTCGCCGCCATGAAAGAGATATTGCTCTACTTCCGCCGGCACCGCTGGCAGCAGTTGACGTTGACACTGAGCTTCACGGCCATGCTCGCCGCCGGTCTCACGGTCGCCTTCCGCGAGCCGCTGGGCGACTTCATACTCATCCGCAGACTCACCAGCTCCAAGCCCCTCATCCGCCAGGAAAGCGCCACGGCGCTGGCGAACAGGGCCCTCGCTTCGCCGAAGACCCGCGCCAGGCTGGAAAAGCACCTGACCTCGCCCAACGACGAGAGATTCCTGGGCGTCGCGTCGGCATTGAACACGGCGGGCCTGCTCAACGTGCCCGGCCGCGACACGGACGTACTCGACCGCTGGCGGGCGGCCCGGATGTCCGCCCGCGCCAGCTCACGGGCCCGGTACCTGCTCGCCTGGGAGGCGTGCGCGTTGGATCGTGACAACGCGCACATTCGTCGGATCATGGCGGTCGCAGCGGTCGACGACGACCCGGCGACCCGCGCGCTGTCCGGCGTGCTGGCGGCCAAGCTCGGCGACGATGCGATCCTGGCGGGCCTGCTGGCTGATGAATCCGCGGAGGTCCGCGCGTTCGCAGCCATCGACGCCGGCATAGGCGCCCGGCGGGAGCTGCTCGAACGAACCGCCGCCGAGCGCCGCGAGCCGGACCCCTACGCGGCCGACTGCATGCTATACGCGCTGGCGCTGGCCGGCAGCGACCTGGCCGCCCAGGCGGTCTGCGAGAATCTGCGTCTCGTCGAGGCCGACGACGAGCAGGCGACGCTCTCGCTCGACCGCAACCTGCTCATCGCCGACATGCTGGATGACGACTCGGTGACGGAGGCAGTGGGTGAACTGATGGCGGCCTACTCCCGCGCCGGCCGGCATCCGCCGGCGCTGGCGATACTGGCTGCGGCCAGACGGGGCATGACCACCGAGGTCGCGCCGCACGTTTGCGGCATCCTGCAAGCCGCCGGTGGCGGCGACACCCGCGACGAGGTCACGGTCGGACAGCTCGCCGCCGCCCTGGCCGCCGCAGAGATGTTGGAAATCCCGCTCCGCAAGGAAGTCTTCGCCGTGGTCGAGACACTGTGGGGACCGGAAAACGAGAACACCATGGTCGCCGCGGCGCGCGTGCTGGGCGGCCAGGCCGACCTGCCGCAGGACGACGGGGACAGACCCACGCGCGACCGCTGCATCAGCTTGCTCGCCGGCGGGGCCACGTGGGCGCTGTGGCAGCAACTCCCCGACGAGCCGGACGTGCTGCACTACACGCCCGTGGCGTCGGCGGCCGCGGCCGTCGCCCTGTGGCGGCTGGGCGCCAAGGACGCCGAGGATGCCCTGCACTACGCCGCCTCGTCCCGGTACACCTTGCCGGGGGACTACATCGCCTGGCACGTCTCGCGGGCCGATCCCGCCGCCGGCACGGAGCTGGGCATGGGCATGCTGCCGGCCCTGGACGCACCTCATGAGCTGCGAGTCTACAACGACAACGTGCGATCGGCCGGGGCGATGATGCTTGCCCTGTCGGTCCGCACGGACGAGGAGCGCACGGCCGCCGCCGAGCGGATCCGCTCCCGCCTCATCGGCGGCGAGTACGGCGGGGAGGACATCCGCGAGGTCTACTGGTCGTACATGTGCGCTCTGGCGATCACTGGCGACGACACGTATCGCCGTGAGCTGTCGGGCCTGCTTGGCGTGACGGAGTTCCCCCGGCGCCGCCTGCTCACGGGGCTGCTCGTGGCCGGCGACAGGGAGGCGATGGACTGGCTGCTGTGGCACCCGCAGTTCTCCGACGCCAGCGTTGTCGCCCTGCTGCTGGACCGGCGGGTCGACGAGGTGCTGACGGCCGTCGCGCCTAATTTGCCGCACGTCCAGCGGGCCGCGGCGCAGCAGGTGCGGCTGTGGCAGGCGAGGATACTCCGC
>Ga0114919_10003546_pt1 | contig 12570 bp, 16 predicted proteins | sample BlataG_FD_88682 | JGI IMG/M metagenome (GOLD analysis project Ga0114919, IMG submission 88682) | Deep subsurface microbial communities from Black Sea to uncover new lineages of life (NeLLi) - Black_00105 metaG | ecosystem: Environmental > Aquatic > Marine > Oceanic > Sediment | place: Atlantic... | reverse complement strand
GGGTCTGCGGAGAAACAGTATCGTGGTGCTCTGGGGCGACCACGGCTGGAATTTAGGCGAACACGGCTTATGGTGCAAACACTGCAATTTTGAAACTTCTCTGCATTCGCCGTTAATCGTAACAGCCCCAAGCATAAAAGGGGGCACCAGGACCAATGCTCTGACCGAATATTTAGATATTTATCCATCTCTTTGCCAATTGTGTGATTTGCCCCTGCCTGCTCATCTCGAAGGAAAAAGTTTTGTGCCGCTTATGAAAAAGCCGAATCGCCCCTGGAAAAAAGCAGTCTTTAGCCGATATTATAATGGCGACTCCGTCAAGACCGACCGGTATCGCTACACAGAATGGCGCCGAAAGGACGGCGAAGTGTACGCACGAATGCTGTACGACCATAATGTTGACTGGGTTGAAAACGTAAATATATCTGAGCTGCCAGAGAACAAAAAAGTGGTCAGAAAATTGAGCAAAATGCTTCAAGAAATAAGAAGATAATGCAGCCGTTTACTCTTCTAATTAAACCATCCGGCTCCGATTGCAACGTTGATTGCAAGTACTGTTTTTACAAGCATAGAGCGCCCGAAGTCGGCCGGGGCAGGCAGCGAATGAGCGACGAAGTGCTCGAGAAACTTGTTAAAGATTATATGCAGCTGCGTTTTTCGCTGGCCGGCTTTGCCTGGCAGGGGGGTGAACCAACGCTTATGGGCCTGGATTTCTACAAAAAAGTGGTGGAGTTGCAAAAAAAATACGGCAGCCCAGGCCAGGAGGTAGGAAACTCCCTGCAAACCAATGCAATCTTACTTAATGACGAGTGGTGCCGGTTTCTACACGATAGTAAGTTTCTTGTCGGCATCAGTATCGACGGCCCAAAAGAATTGCACGACTACTATCGCCTCGACCATTCCGGCTCTGGTACCTTTGATAGAGTAACCAGGGCCATTCAAGCCTGCAAAAAATACAAGGTTGAATTCAATACCCTTACTTTGTTAAACAATAAAAATGCGGAACATCCGGACCAGCTATTTGATTTTTTTATCGAGAATGGCGTAAAGTTTTTGCAGTTTATCCCCTGTGTCGAGACAGACCCGGCTACGGGCAAGATTGCGGATTTTTCAATCACGCCGCAGCAGTACGGCGAATTTCAGTGCAGGATATTTGACCGCTGGTACGAATATGGCCCGACAAATTTAAGCATTCGCGACTTTGACTCGATACTGTCCTATTGTGTTCACGGCAAACATACGATTTGTACATTCGACAAACAATGCAGCCAGTATATTGTCATCGAGCATACGGGCGATGTCTTCACCTGTGATTTTTTTGTCGAGCCGAAGTGGCGATTAGGCAATATTTTTGAAACGCCGATAGAGAAACTCGCCGCCGGCAGTAAAAAACGCGCCTTTGGCCGGGCCAAGCAAAATCTTTGCAATAAATGTCTTCTTTGCAGGCATCTTGCCATCTGCCGCGGCGGCTGTATGAAAGACAGAGTCCCCGCAGTCTGTCATTCTGAGCGAAGCGAAGAATCTCTCCTTAGCTCTGGCAAGCACAACTTCAGCCGGGAAAGCTACTTCTGCGAGAGCTACAAGCGCTTCTTCGATTACGCAATGCCGAGATTTATGCAGATAGCCGCCGCCATTAACGCCGGCTCGCCCGTCAAAACCCAGCCCTTCGTATAATAAATGGTCAGGTTACTCGAGCGGCTCGACGTAGATGTTGCGATACTCGATCGGCGTCCCTTCACTCTGCAGGCAAATCTTGCCGGTCTTTTCCGAGCACCCGGTGGCCACATTCTGCAGCGCGCCGTTGACCAACACAACTACCCAGTCGTCCTTGCAGATGATATCGTATGCGTTCCATTGGCCCAGCGGCTTTTCGCTGCTCTTTTTCAGCTTTATGACTCTGCGCCCCTTGACACGGTTGCTTGCCTTGGCGTGCTCTTTTGTCTCGATATTCTCCAAATACCTCGGTCCTTCGCCAATGAGCCAAAAGTCGCCCGCATTACCAGAATGCAGCTGGCATTCGAGACTCTTCGGCCAGACCTTGTCGAGACCGCTCATGTGAACAAGGGCGCCGTTGTTGCCGCCGTTTCCGGGCCAGCGCCACTCCACGTGAAAGAGATAGTTGGCGTAGTCTGCCTCGGTCCGCATGTAGCCCGCCGGCCGCCCCGTACAGCGAATAACGCCGTCCTTTACCGACCATGTCTTTGTGACGTCGTGCCTGGGGTCGGACACGAAAAGCTTCCAGCCGGCAAAGTCCTTACCGTTCCAGAGGGCGGTTTTCTTCTTCGGGACAATTGGCGCTTTTTGCTTTTCCGGGACCACTGCGGTTGCGGCCAGCAGCGCCGTCGTCACGACCAGTACCACGATTGTGATAACACAGCGTTTCATAAAATTCTCCTTTCGTCTCAGTAAATAACCACGCCCTTACGGACGTGGCATTTTAGAATTCAAGCTTTGCTTGCCCGCTGTCTTCCTTTCCCTGTAACTGAACGTATTTACGTATCGTAGCCTCATTTATCCTAACCGTTGATACGAAGTAACCTGTCGACCAAATACCACTCACACCCCAATATACTTTGTCTAAAAATGGAAACTTTTTACGCATAGCACTGCCGGTATTGGCTTTTATCATATTAACAATTTTACTGACCGAAAATTTAGGAGGTATCGATACTAATATGTGTATATGATCCAAATCAGTATTTACCTCCAATATTTCTATCCCAGGGTGAAAACTGCTTATCTGCTTTATTTTCCTTTGCAAATAGTCGCCAATACCTGCTTTCAATACTTTTCTGCGGTATTTGGTCGACACCACAATATGATACCGAGTATAATAGACTACATGAGCCTGTTTCCTGTATTCCATAAAGATAATTATACAGGAAGACAGCGGGTACTTCCATCTACGCCCTCACGGACGTAGTATTACGAAGGAAGAATAAATTAAATATGTCCGGCTTGATATATGAATTAGACCAGGAAACCGCCGAACAATATTTCGAGAGATATTTCGACCGGAACTACCTTAACAATGCGCTGAGAATAAATATCGGCTACCCTGTTTTCTATTGGGGGAACAATCATAACATGGACGGAACTTATGTTGAGTCCACAGAGGCATTGAAAAGATTGAAGCAGCGACTGCTTAAAAAGGCAGGAGCAGACCGCAACAATTATCTCCGGAGTATGTTTGGCGATGGTTTTTTCAAGAAGAACCCGCAGGAATTTGTCGCCTCTCCGGCAAATCAGTACTTCTGCAGCTCCAGAGATATGTTTCTCTATGCTCTAAAAAAGGCAAAGGAAGGCAACCTGAATCAGATTAACCAGTTTGTCTTAATGGCGAGTATTTATGCTGATGGCGACAAAACGTGCTTCTATGGAGTTAACAAGAGAGGGGATGTGAGAGTAGTCGCGGTCTCGGTCGAAAAGAAAGACGGGCTTGTGAGTGCCATTTTAGTCGATGGGAAGAGATATAGCTTTGATTATAAAGATGGGATAATCGAGAAAATCAGCAGTCAACAGAGGCCGCAGTCACAATGACGTGGAGATAAAGAATTTGGGAACGAAAATATTTGAAAGGGTTTGGAAATGAAGAAGGTGCTTAAAGCTCTGCGTATTGTTTTGTTGGCAATTCTGGTTTTGGTTATTGCTGCGTTGGTGTTGATTGACCTTTTTGCTGAGCGTGCTGTAAAAATAGGTATTGAGGCCGCGGCGACTAAAACCTTAAATGTCGGTGTGAGCATTGATGAGGTGGAGCTATCCATTATGGGCGGTAAACTCGGTATTAAAAATCTCTCGATTAATAATCCCGTGGGTTACCAACACGATAAGCTGCTTGAACTGAAAGACGGTGAAATCCAGGTTGATGTAAAGTCGCTTTTGAGTGATGTGGTTAAAATACGAGAAATCAAGCTGGATGGTATAAATCTTGTTCTCGAACAAAAGGGCCTCTCCAACAACCTCCAGGATATAATAAAGACGGTATCCGCCAGGTCAAAAGCCAAAGATGAACCCAAGAAGGTAGGGAAGAAGCTGCATATAGACAATCTCGAAATTACCAATGTGGAGGTTAAAGTGAAGCTGCTGCCTGTTCCGAGGAAGATAGGTACCATTTCACTAAAGCTATCGCCTATCAAGATGACCGATTTGGGCAGTGACAATAAGTTAGATACGGCTGCCTTGACCGGTAAGATTTTGTTAGCCCTTGCAGATGGTGTAGCCAAACAAGGTGTTGGAGTCCTGCCGAAAGAGATACTCGACCCAATGAAGAAGACTTTGGAAACAACTTTAGACATAGGTAAAGCTGCTACTAAAGAAGGTGGCAAGCTTATTGAAGCAGGCAAAGACGTGGGGAAAGAGCTTGTGGAGGGCTTCAAAGGTCTGCTAAAGCCCAAAAAAGAAGAATAATTTCGCAATTGGTGGGTCACCTTGGTGCTCGTAATGACGAAAAAACGACTGGATTCTGCATCCCCCGATAAAGACGTTCGAGGGCAGGCAAGTGCGGAATGACATTCATTTGGGAACTTGATATGATAATTTTGCTGACGGACTTCGGGCAAAGTGAGTATGTAGGGGTGATGAAGGGGGTGATTTATAGCATTGCCCACGATGCAAGAATTGTTGATTTGTGCCATAGCATCTCGCCTCAAAGTATCATTGAAGCTTCGTGGCTGCTTAAAAATAATTACAAATACTTTCCGGAAGGCGCAACGTTTTGCTGTGTAGTTGACCCCGGTGTGGGTACGGAAAGAAAAGCAGCAGGAGTGAAAACAGAAAAATACTATTTTGTCGGGCCTGATAACGGCCTGCTCTGGGAAACACTTGCCGAGCAGAAAATAATCGATATAAGGCAGATTGCCATTCCCGGAGATGCGAGCCGAACGTTTCACGGCAGAGATGTGTTTGCAAAAGCGGCTGCGAATATCGATTCAGGTAATTTTGAGACCATAGGTGAAAAAATAAGTGAAATAGAGAAATTGGAACTTTACAAAGAAGGCAGAGAAGGAATAGTTGTCAGAATCGATAGATTCGGAAATGTCGTAACTAATCTGGCAAAGCAAGAGAAGGATAAGTATTCTGTGGAAATAGGCGAGAAGAAATATACGATGAGATACCGTCCGAATTATTATACAGCAAAAGAGGACGAATTATTCCTGATAGAGGGCTCAAATAATACGTTAGAGATTAGCTTAAAAAATGGAAATGCCAACGATAAATTGGATGTAAAAACAGGAGAAAAAGTAAAAATATCATAAGAATTTCGAGGCAAGGAGCGGGTGTTTTTAATTGATTATTGACTGCTGACCGGTGATAATTGACGGTGAGTGGTCGTTAGTGAATCCGGCAGGCGTATTACGGGAAAGGATAAGGTGAACGATAATGCTCAAACTGATTAAGAAGCAGTCTAAAAAGGTTGGGTTGCCGCCGGGTGCTCTGGTCCACATAGGACAAAGAAAAACAGAATCGGCAAGAATTTCAGTCATTGACTACAACGAGCAGAGCTTCCAGGAAAAGCGAATCTCAGCCATCGAAGAATGTCTGCAATTTAAAGAAACATCGACGGTAACGTGGATAAACATTGATGGTATTCATGAGATAAATCTTATCGATGAACTCGGCCGACAATTTGAACTTCACCCTCTTATTCTCGAAGATATCTTAAATACCGGCCAGCGTCCCAAGTTTGAGGATTTTGATAATTATATTTTTATCGTGCTTAATATGCTCAGCTATAAAGATGACAGACGAGGAGTCGAGGCCGAGCAGGTGAGCCTGGTTCTTGGTCCAAATTTTGTAATTTCATTCCAGGAACGGGTCGGGGACGTATTCGAGCAGATAAGAGATAGAATTAGAAACGCAAAGGGGCGAATTCGGAAAATGGGGGCGGATTATCTTTGTTATGCATTGATTGATGCTATTGTCGACAACTATTTTGCAATCCTGGAAGGTTTTGGAGAGAGAATCGAATCTATGGAAGAAGAGCTGGTTGCTGAGCCTACTGAAAAAACCCTCCAGCAAATTCATACACTTAAAAAAGAAATGATATTTTTGCGCAAATCCGTTTGGCCTTTGAGAGAGCTAATCAGCGCCTTACAAAGAAGTGAATCCACACTAATTCGAGAGTCCACCGGCATTTACTTGCGGGATGTTTATGACCATACGATACAAATTATAGACACTATAGAAAGTTTTCGCGATATGGTTTCAGGGATGCTTGATATATATCTTTCCAGTCTAAGTAACAAGATGAATGCTGTGATGAAAGTGCTGACCATTGTTGCAACCCTATTTATTCCGCTTACCTTCGTGGCGGGAATTTATGGGATGAATTTCAAATACATGCCTGAGCTGGAATGGCACTGGGCTTATCCTGCCGTCTGGCTTGTTATGGTTACGGTCGCAGTGATTATGTTGATATATTTTAGGAAAAAGAAATGGCTTTAAAATCGGCAGAAGTATACTCATGGAAAGGAATTTAAGGAGAGTCGATTATGAATTCAATACTATTTATTATTGTGCTTATTATCTCGTTCATAATAGTCAGAATAGGTGCCATTGCGTTCCAACTGACGGGTCTTGAATGGTCGTTGGCAAAGTTCCAGGCCCTGTCGTGTTTTACTGCGACGGGATTTACAACAAAAGAAGCGGAGCTGATTACCAGCAATCCACGAAGACGGCGTATAGCTTCGGTCCTTATCGTTCTGGGTCATGCCGGCCTTGTTACTATGATTGCGACCTTTGCTAATTCCTTAAGGCCGCCCGCTATAGCAAATAAACTGTCTGTTCCTTTTTTGCCATTTGACATTCCGGAAGGGGTGCTGCCGTGGATAAATTTGGCAGTTCTGACGGCTGCTATATATATCATTTATAAGGTTTTTACCAATACGAAATTCGCTCGAAAATTAACAAATGTTTTAAGGGCTCGTATTGTAAAGAGAGATATTATTAAACCTGTTTCCTGCGAAGAACTCGTAGTGGCAACGGGCGGCTATGGGGTTTCTAAGATTAAAATCCGTGAAGGCCACCCGGTGCTGGATAAAGCGCTTTCCGAATCCGAGCTAAGAAGGGACGATATTACAGTTCTGGCTATAGTTCGGGCCGATAGAACCATACCCAACCCCCTTGCAGACACCAAAATTCTTTCGGGCGACGAGCTTATATGCTTTGGGAAGTTAGGAAGCATCAGAAAGAAATTTGCCTGATTTCTGAACAATAAATCAGTAGAACACTCCAGAAGATAAATACGAAATACGAAGCACGAAATACTCCGCAGGACACCTTGCGGTGGAAACAAATACAAATGCGGATACGCACGCTTCTGACAGGCGTGACCAAAATACAAAATCCCAAACGAGATTCTTCGCTGCGCTCAGAATGACAAAAGGGGGTAAGCGGCCGGAATGACAGGAGGGACAGAGGGATGTTGACATTGGGAGCGGCAGGGCGTATGATTTGCAGCGAAGTGGTTTTACTTTTGGAGCGGATAAAATGGCTGAAGCAAAAAGAAGCTGGGAAAAGCGGCTTGCGGGTGAGCCGGATGAGCTGACGGTTGATTTTGTAGAATCGCTGTCTGTGGACAGACGACTTTATAAATATGATATTGTCGGCTCAATCGCTCATTCGCAGATGTTAGCTGAACAAAAACTGATTACCAAAGACGAATTGAAAGCGATTAAAGACGGGCTTATCGAAATATCCCGGGAAATCGAAAAGGGGCGGTTCGAATTCGCAAAGAAGTATGAAGATATTCATATGGCTATCGAGGCGGCACTGGTGGCGAAAATCGGTGAGGCGGGTAAGAAACTTCATACCGGCAGAAGCCGCAATGACCAGGTTGCCACAGATATTCGGCTGTGGATGCGAGATGAGATAGAGATTCTGCAGGCGAAGCTGAACGGCCTTCAAAAGGCCCTTATTAAATCGGCGGGCAAATATACTGAAGATGTGATGCCGGGCTATACTCATCTTCAGCGTGCTCAGCCGATAGTTATTGCTTCTTATTTGTTAAGTTTTGTGGAGCAGTTCGAGCGTGACATTATTCGGCTGAAAAACTGTAGTGAGCTGCTTAATATTTCGCCGTTGGGCTGTGGTGCTGTGGCCGGCTCGACACTGCCTTTAGAAAGAAAGAGTACGGCTAAGCGATTAGGTTTTGCGGACATCAGCTATAATAGTATCGATGCTGTAAGCGACAGGGACTTCTGTGCGGAGTTTATTTTTGATTGTGCACTTATTGCGACGCATCTGTCCCGATTAGCTGAGGACTGGATAATTTATTCGTCGGATGAATTCGGGTTTGTGCGGATTGATGACAGCTATTGCACATCGTCGAGTATGATGCCGCAGAAGCGCAATCCGGATGTGCTCGAGCTGATTCGCGGCAAGACGGCTTCGGTTTATGGTTCGTTGATTGCTATACTGACAATTCTAAAGGGTCAGCCGTCGGGCTATAATCGCGATTTGCAGGAAGATAAGATTCATATCTTCTCTGCGAGTGACACGGTCAGGGCCTCATTGGATATGATGCGAGCGATTGTTTCACATACGAAGTTTAATACGAAGAAGATTACGGCCGGGCTGGAAGAAGGGTTTTTGGATGCTACTGCCCTGGCTGAGTATCTGGTTAGAAAGGGCATCGCTTTCCGTGAGGCGCACGGCATTGTCGGGTCGTTGGTTGCTTACTGTGAGAAGGCAAACAGAAAATTGGCCGAGCTTAGTCTGGATGAGCTCAAAAAGCATTCGACCTCGATTGGGCCGGATGTGTATGAAAATCTCGGTGCGGTAAATGTTGCAAATAAGTATGTTACCGAGGGCGCAGCCGGACCCAAGCAGGCAAAAGAGCAAATTGTGTATTGGAACAAGCAGTTGGCAGAGCGATGAGTAATGGTGAAGATGAGATAACTGCGTGGTTTGGGCGTCAGAGTAAATTAACCGCAGCGGATTTTCCCATCGGCATCGGTGATGATATGGCACAGGTTCAGTTGGGGGACGATACGTGCGTTTTTGTTACCACGGATATGCTGCTGGACGGCGTGCACTTCGACCTGCAACAAGCGACTCTAAAACAAGTTGGATATAAAGCAATGGCGGTGAGTCTGAGCGATTGTGCGGCAATGGCGACAGTGCCCGTTGCTGCGGTTGTCTGCGTGGCGCTGCCGGAAGGGTTCGGCGAAGAAGAATTAAAGCAGCTTCATTCGGGGATTATCATTGCAGGTGAAAAGTTTGGCTGTGCGCTTGTGGGCGGTGATATTACGAGGTGGAGTGATAAAAGCCCGTTTGCAATAAGCGTGGCGATGCTCAGCAGAAGGGCGGGTAATGAACCCATTAAGCGGTCAGGCGCAAAGGTTGGCGATAGTATCTGCGTAACCGGCTCGCTGGGCGGTGCAGGGGGCGGAAAACATCTGGAATTTGAGCCGAGGGTCAAAGAGGCAATTAAAATCGCTCAATTGGTAACGGTGAATGCAATGATTGATATAAGCGATGGGCTCAGCAGTGATTTGAACCGAATCCGCCGGGCGAGCCGGGTAGGGGCTGTTATAGATGCAGAGCAGATTCCGATATCGGATGAGGCAAAGAAAAGTGAGGAGCCGCTGAGTTCAGCGTTAAACGACGGCGAAGATTTTGAATTGCTTTTTACACTTTGCGAAAAAGAGTGTCAGAAATTATTAGAGAAGTGGGATGGGCCGACTCGCCGTGCTGCTGCACTGTCGCAGCAGATACCGATTACGCGAATCGGCACGGTTACAGATACCAAAAAAATGCAGATAAAGATGACTGACGGTAAGATTAGCGATTTGGAAGCCAAGGGGTACGACCACTTTAAATAGCGTATAGCGTATAGACAAACGATTATGGATTTTCATATCATTTCGAATTCGGCGGAGGAGACCATAGAGCTCGGTCGAAAGGTTGGCTCACAATTAAAAGGCGGAGAGGTTATAGCTGTTTGCGGGACATTGGGCAGCGGCAAGACGCATTTGATTAAGGGGATTGCAGCGGGAGCGGGGGCCGGAGACAGCAGGCGGGTCAACAGTCCCACGTTTGTTATAGTCAATGAGTATATGGGAGGCCCAAGCCGGTTAGATATTTACCATATAGATGCCTATCGATTAGGTTCAATTGCCGAGTTTGAGATGCTCGGCTTTGACGATTTTTGCTATCCGCAGTCGGTGGTTCTGATTGAGTGGGCTGATAAAATTGAATCAGCCCTGGGGGCTATAGATTACATTCGGATAGAGCTTTTTCACGCCGGGGAGACCGAGAGGAAAATACGCATCGAAAATGCACCCGAATACATTGATTCCGTCCAAGGAAGGCCGGATCTTCGATATTGACTCCGCTGCGCTCCGCTCAGAATAACAAGGGGGAAAACGGCTCAGAATGGCATAACCCGATATTTCTCACGTCTGAAAATTTGGCAGTGCAGTGTTTATTTTTTATATTTTGCTTGGACACTTATAGGGCCGTTAAAAAGGCGAGCTGAAGTGTTTTCGGACGTGTGGTTTGGCGTTTTATTGCCGGTCGAGCGTCCGAGTGAAATTGTCGAAGTATTTTTCAGGGGTATTTCTTAAGTTTTTTTGTAGGGGGGATTTACAGCTCATAGAAAAGTAAAGGTACAGTTAAGTCCTGTTTTGATAAAGTCGATAGATTGAAGTATAAAACTTTTGCATCAAATGTGTGTGGTTTTACCGAGGAGAGGGTGGAAAGATGAGAACGAAAAGAAGCGGTTTTTCATTGATTGAGATTTTGATTGTGATGGGCGTACTTGGTGTTCTTGCGGCTGTGTTTACAATTTAGACGGTGTTTTTTTTAGATGAAAAAAGAGAAACGTAACTTTTACCTAAAAGAAAAGAGGGCAAAAAAATGAAAGCTAAAAAAGGTTTCACATTAGTGGAAATTCTGATTGTGGTGGTCATACTTGGTATTCTTGCTGCCATCGTGATTCCTCAGTTCACCGATGCCAGCACTGAAGCCAAGATTTCAAGTCTGTGCACCGACCTTCAAACGATGCGCTCGCAGATTGAGCTGTACAAGATTCAGCACAATGATGCGTTGCCGAGTCTTGCCGCGGTGGGCTTTGAGTTGGCAATGACGGACAAGACCGACCAGTACGGTAATGCAGGTGGCGACTTGGGACCTTATGTTCAGAAGATTCCGACCAATCCTTTCCTCGATATAGCCACTGCGAACGAAGTTGAAATAGAAGCCGGCACCGCGCTTCTTGGTGGTGGCAATTACGGCTGGCATTTCAACACTTTGAACGGCCAGTTTCACGCTGACACTGACGGCCATGCGGATTACTAAGTAAGGGATTACTAAGTAAGCGCGTTTAAGAATGTGATAACAGTGTGTATATCAGGCTGACCGGCCCTGGACAATAGCCAAGAGCTGGTCAGCCTTTTGAAGGAATATGGGGGGGAGTCCTATGAGCGGTAAGGTTCGCTTTTCGTATGTTGAGGTTTTGGTTATGGCGGTTATATTGGGCGTAGTTGCGAGGACAATTGCTCCGCAGTTCACTGAAGCAGGCACCGAAACAAAGGTTTCAGAACTGATTGACGGACTTGAAGTAATGCGTGCTCAGCTCGATTTGTACTGTGTTCAGCACGGAGATTGTCTTCCTCCTGCCGACTCATTCGAAAGTTTCGAAGCCGCTATGACAACAAAGGTGGGACAGTATGGTCCGTATGTTAAGAAGATTCCTACGAATCCTTTTAATGACCTTAACACGGTTCGCTTTGACGGCGAACCGGCAGGTGCCAACAAAGCCGGCTGGAGGCTTGATACCGAGAGTGGTTTGTTTCAAGCCGACCATGATACCGGCTATGCGGCTCTGTGAAAAGTCAATGAGCGGTTGTGTAATCAACCGAGAGACGGCAGGCCACTGGTAACGGTGTGGAAGCCGCAGGATTGATAAATTGGCTGACCGTGCTGAGGCGATTGCCGACGTGGGTCAGCCGTTTCGTTTTAATTGATTCCGTCAAACGGCGCCGGATTCCGTCCAAGGGCCGGATTCCGTCTAAAGCCGGATCTTCGACTTCGACTTCGATATTGATTAATGATTATTTCACTATGAACTACGAGCTACGAACTAAACATAAGGGGTTTACCTTAGCTGAGGCGATGATGGCAACCGTCGTGCTGGGTATTGCTGCGGCCGGGGTGCTGCTTCCATTTGCAAGCGGTGCGGCGGTGCGGGCTGAAGGTATGCGCAGGACCCTGGCGGCTAAGTTAGCAAGCGATTTGATGGAGGAGATTATTGGTACAGAATTCGACGATATAATTAACAAGTATGGCACATACACTGAGCCACAGGGGCATATCATTAGCGATTTTTACACAGGAGCAGAATTCACCGACCCTATGTACACCAACTTCAGCAGAAATGCAAGCTGTGTGAACGTTGACGTTCCTGTATCACCGACGGGGTTCTCAAAAGATGTAGGATTCATTCGTGTTACGGTGCGAGTATATTACAGCGGTAAACAGATTGCGATTATAAATCGGCTTATAGGCAATTGATTGTTAAAGCGAGATACGAGATGCGGATTACGAGATACGAGAATGGTTTTACGC